>JABAOH010141239.1_pt1 | contig 176881 bp, 184 predicted proteins | sample 7062181 | NCBI WGS metagenome assembly JABAOH01 (sample SAMN14538630, study PRJNA623070) | marine sediment metagenome | biome: marine biome [ENVO:00000428]; feature: marine pelagic biome [ENVO:01000023]; material: deep marine sediment [ENVO:00002113]; isolation source: pool of 5 deep marine...
GAATTGAACCACCGACCTGCGGGTTATGAGTCCGCCGCTCTAACCATCTGAGCTACATCACCTATTTCGGGCGGCCGAGGAAGCCGCGGGGAGCGAATTTTCCTTGGCCCGCATGTGGGTGTCAACCTGCAATATACTGCCATTTTCCGGGCGTGGTGGCCCAATGTTCGAAAATCCCGAAATCCCGCTGGACGCGCTGCCTGACGTGGAATCCCCTCACTGGGAGTCGCTGCATCCGCGCTTTGTTCGGTGCCTGCAGCTCCAGCACCTGCTGATCGCGCTCATCCCCGTCGTTGTCGCCGCCATAGTCACGGCGTTACTGTACCGCTTCGTCTTCCCGATCACGCTCATGTGGCTGATCGTCCTCGCCGTCGGCACATTCGTCGTCGCCTGGCCGGCGATAGCGGTGCCGCGCCGCGGTTATGTCGTCAGGGACAAGGACATCATTTTTCGCTCGGGCGTCGTATTCCGCTCCGTGACGGCAATCCCGTACAACCGCATCCAGCACGTCGAGACGTCGAGCACACCCTTCGATCGCAGGTTCGGCGTCGCGTCGCTGCAGATTTTCACCGCCGGTGGATCGGGCGGCGACCTGAAAATCGGCGGCCTGGGCAGGGACGTCGCGGAAAAACTGCGCGTTTACATCCTCGACAAAGCCGGGGCAAGCATTGAAGACGCCTGAGGAAGGCCGCTGGACGCGGACTTCGCCGCTCGCGGTCGTGTTCTTCCTCGGCAAGCTGCTGCGTGACCTGGCAAAAAACGCGTGGCAGGGACTTGCACCGCTGGCCATAGTGCTGGCGACGCAGGGGAATCTCGTCGACAAGCTGAAGATGGCCGGCATCGTTGCGGGGGTGGCACTCATCGTCGTGTCTGCACTGCGTTACTGGTTTTTTCGCTTCCGGCTCGAGAACGACTCGATCCTCATTCGTGAAGGCGTCATAAAAAAGAAGCAGCTCGATATAAAATTCGACCGCATCCAGGGCATCAGCACGCAACAGAATTTCATCGACCGTTATTTCGGGCTCGTCACGATCCGGTTCGAAACGGCCGGCACTTCCGATGACGAGGGCAATTTGCCAGCCGTGCGGCGCGAATTCGCAGACTCGCTGCGGGAGCGAATCGGCCGCCCGCTCCGGCATGCTCCCGCAGAAACTGAAGAAGACATTCCGGGTGAACCGGAGCCGCTGATTCGGCTCGGCTGGCGAGACATGGTCAGGATAGGGGTCTCCGACAGGCGCATATTCCTGGTACTCGCCATTCTCGGGCCGATATTCGAGCAGCTCGGTGAGGAAACCGAAAAACTCATAGAGAGCCATATCGGCAAGTGGATCGACGGCGCGATGCAGTTCGGCGTAATAGCGGGTTTCGGCATCATCGCATCCGTCGTCGTCGCGGTCATCGCTGCACTGTTGCTGATCACCGTCGCAGCGGCGTTTTTGCGCTACCACGATTTCTGCCTGTCACTCGACGGGCGAACGCTGCGGTCGCAAGGCGGACTGCTGACCCGGCATGACGTCTCGATGGGGCTCGACAAGATTCAGACGCTGCGCCTGCAGCAGGGAGTCGTCTTGCGCTGGCTCCGGCGTTTTCGCATGACCGCGCGCCAGGCCCGCAGCAGTCACAAGAATGTTGCGAGCAAGAATTTCACCATTCCGGTGGTGACGAGTGGTGAGGCCGCCGACCTGCGGTCGCTGATGCTCGAAGCCGAGGGCACGGGGCTGGTGCAGGATCCTTCGAGCCCGCTGTTTGCGCCGATCTCGAAGTACTCGATGCGGCTGCCGTTCCTGTTATTTTTCTGGATGCCCCTTGCCTGGCCGCTCATCTACCTCAGGTGGCGACATGCGGGCTATCTCTTTACCGACCATGGGCTGGTGCGACGCTCGGGCACCATCGCTTATCGCACGGTCGCGCTGCTGTATCGAAAGGTGCAGCGCGTCACGATCAGGCAGTCGCCGCTGCAGCGCCGCAAGGGACTGGCAACGCTGCGCGTGTATATGGCATCGGGCAGCGTCAAGATTCCCTTTATCGAACACGCGCTCGCGAGGAACCTGCGCGACTACATTCTCTACAAGGTGGCGAGCAGTAAGAGAGCGTGGCACTGACGCTCGCCATTCGGTAGTAATACCTATTACGAAGTGCGATGCGGCTGCGTAGGATCGAAAAGGATTTCGCTTCGGAGTAGCGGATCTCGTTATGACACTCTGCGATCGCTTCGGGTTCGACGCACAGAAGATTTCTGAACGGCTATCCCTGACCGGGCTGGGCGCGAACGCCTGCGATGTTCTTGGCGTATCGCTGCAGGAGCGCGTTATTCGGCCAAATGTCGACGTCATCGTCGAGGAGCTGACCGATTCCCTGGGCGCAGACCCTCACTTCATGGAAACGGTCGAAAAGCATTCACAACCTGAGCGGCTCAAGGGCATGCTCAAGACTTATCTGCTGAGTCTCGGCCGGGACTGCCGCAATGCCGATTATTTCGAAGATCGGCTTCACATCGGTGTGGTCCACAATCATGTGGACGTTTCCCTGAGCCAGTACCAATGTGCCTATCGCCTGCTGCAGAGCATCCTGATACGCATGATTCCCGCCGATATCCGCTACGACCCGGAAGCCTTCGAGGCGCTCATCCAGTTCGTCCTGAAAATAACGGCGCTGGACATGTCCCTCGCTATCGAGACGTTCCATGGCGACAAGCTCGCAGATGTCGAAGTGTCCTTGAGCAAGGATTCATTGACCGGCGTATTCAGCCGCCGGCACGCGATCCGGGAACTCCAGCAAAGGCTCGAGAAGGCCCGGCTCGCTCATCACACGCTGTGCGCAATCATGGCAGATCTCGACCATTTCAAAATTATCAATGACAAGCACGGCCACCTGTCGGGCGATGAAGCGCTGCGCATAGCGGCACGGCGGCTTGCGGCCGGAGCGCGACAAAACGATATTGTCGGTCGATACGGTGGCGAAGAGTTTCTGATCTTGCTCGACAACACGAAGCTGGACGACGCCGTCGGCCTGGCAGAGCGCATGCGGCATAACGTCGGCGACGACCCCATCCACCTCGACGACCACAGACTTAGCGTGACGATCAGCATGGGTGTCGCCGAAGCCAATGAAGACGACGACGCCGAAAGCCTCATCGAGCGAGCCGACCGCATGCTTTACAGGGCCAAGCTCGAGGGGCGCAACCAGGTGTGTGCCTGACTAAACGTTGAAGCGGAAACGCATGACGTCGCCTTCCTGGACGACGTATTCCTTGCCCTCGAGGCGCAGGCGGCCTGCGTCTTTGGCGCCGTGCTCGCCGTTATATTTGACGAATTCGTCGTAGCTCGTCACTTCGGCTCTGATAAAGCCCTTCTGGAAATCCGTATGGATCTCGCCCGCCGCCTCGGGCGCCGTGGCGCCTATTCTCGCGGTCCAGGCTCTTACTTCCTTGGGCCCCGTCGTAAAAAACGTCTGCAATCCGAGCAAAGCATAGCCGTGACGGATCACGCGGTTGAGCCCCGGTTCCTTGGCGCCGAAGTCCGCCAGGAATTCCGCTTTGTCCTCCTCGCCCAGCACCGCGATCTCGGCTTCGATGGCAGCGCATATCGCAACCACCTCGCTGCCCTCTTTTACGGCGTAGTCTTCGACGGCCTTCAGATAAGGGTTGTCGACGAAGCCGTCCTCGGCAACGTTTGCCACGTACATGACGGGCTTCGACGTGATCAAATGCATTCCCTTCAGGATCTTGCGCTCGTTTTGATCGAGCTCCGTGCTGCGCGCGGGCAGGCCTTCTTCGAGATGTTCCTTGATCTTGCAGATCGTGTCGCGGACGTAGATATCTTCTTTTTTCGCAGTCTTGGCATTCTTCTCGGCCTTGGCCAGTTGCCTTTCCGCCGACTCGAGATCCGCGAGCGCGAGTTCCGTGTTGATTGTTTCGATGTCGTCGATCGGATCGATCTTGCCTGTCACGTGCGTGACGTCGTCATCTTCGAAGCAGCGCACGACGTGGGCAATCGCGTGTGTCTCGCGGATGTTGGCGAGGAATTTGTTGCCGAGGCCTTCGCCCTTCGATGCGCCGGCGACGAGACCCGCGATGTCCACAAATTCGATTGTCGTCGGGACCACCTTTTGCGGCTTGACGATGTCCGCGATGACGTAAAGGCGTTCATCGGGCACCGGCACGATACCGACATTCGGATCGATCGTGCAGAACGGGTAGTTATCCGCTGCGATCTCTGCCGCCGTCAGCGCATTGAACAGCGTGGACTTGCCGACGTTGGGCAGTCCCACGATGCCGCATTTGATCTCCATTACTCGTCCTTCGTATGAAGTTTTTTCATTGCGGCATTCAGGCCGTCATTGATCAGCGTCGGCAGCAGAGCGACAACATCGTTTACATTGTCTTCGACGGCGCGTTCGACATCCGCCGAGCCGCGCTTCAGTACATAGCCCGTGACCTTGTCCTTCTCGCCGGGATGGCCAACCCCGAGACGCAGCCGCATGAAATCGCCGCCGCAGTGCCGAATGACGTCACGGATGCCATTGTGCCCGCCATGGCCGCCGCCCTCTTTCAGGCGGACGGTGCCCGGCGGCAGATCGATCTCGTCGTGTGCGACAAGCATTTCCCTCGGATTCAGGCGGTAGTAGTCGATGACGTCCCGTATCGGACCGCCGCTCTGGTTCATGTAACTCTGCGGCTTCACGAGCCAGATATCCGAGCCCTCGATGCTGACCTTGCAGCAATCAGCATCGAAGCGTTTCTCGTAACGAAATTCGCCACCGTACTTGCGCGCGATCGCATCGACGAACCAGAACCCCGCGTTGTGCAGGGTTCGTTCGTAGCGATCCTCGGGGTTGCCGAGGCCGGCGATGATGCTGAGCCCGGCCATAGACCCAGCTTACTCTTCCGTCGCTTCGCCTTCGTCGGCACCTTCGGCAGGGGCCTCGCCCTCGCCTTCCTCTGCGGCTTCCTCGCCCTCGGGGATTTCGCCCTCGACGAGTTCTTCCTCGACCTCTTCCTCGATCACGATTTCCTTGATGATGTGGCAAGAGACGATCGGCTGTACCTGCTCGACTTCCTGGGCAAGCTCGGGAATCTCGACACCCTCGGGCACCGGGACATCGGACATGTACATGTACGCGTCGAGTTCCAGCCCGGAAATGTCGAGCTCGAGGTATTCGGGGAGGTCCTTCGGCAGACAGATGATTTCGACGTCAGATCTGAGTTGCGACACCTTGCCGCCACCCGCCCGGACACCGGGGCAGTCATCGCCGCCAACGAAGTGAATGGGCACGTTCATGCGGATGACTTGGTCCTCGACGATGCGCTGAAAGTCCATGTGCATGACTACGCGACGGGACGGATGGCGCTGCACGTCCTTGAGGATCGCGGCCTGGCTCTTGTCGCCAACCTTGATGTTCAGAACGCTCGAGTAGAACTTCTCGTTCTCGAGTTCCTGGATGACACGATTGTGGTCAAAAACGAGCGCGCGCGGCGGACGACCGGCGCCATAGATGATTGCGGGTACTTTACCCTCGCGGCGCAGGCGGCGGCTCGAACCTTTCCCTGCATCCTCGCGGATATCCGCAACCAGATCGAAATCCTTAGCCATGGCTAAACTCCGTTATCTGATTGATTTTGCTTGAATTCCTTCAAGCGCATACCCCGCCGGAACTTCGACCATTCCCGCGAGGGCGGCGAATGGTAACAGGGGCGCTAATCCACGTAAAGTGAGCTCACGGACTCCTCGTCGGAGATGCGGCGCATGGTCTCGGCGAGAAGCTCGGCTGTGGACAGTTGCCTGATCTTCTTGCAGGCCTGCGCCTCCTCGTTCAGCGGAATCGTATCCGTGACCACAAGCTCGTCCATAGCCGACTCGGCGATCCTCGACACGGCCGGACCGGACAAGACCGGATGCGTAATATAGGCATGGACGGACCTCGCACCGTGGTCTTTTAGCGCATTCGAAGCGTGGCAAAGCGTTCCGGCCGTATCCACCATATCGTCCATCATGATGCAGGTCCTGCCTTCGACCTCACCGATGATGTTCATGACCTCCGACTGGTTCGCTTTTTCACGGCGCTTGTCGATGATCACGAGGTTGGCGTCGCCCAGCCGCTTGGCCAGAGCCCGGGCGCGAACCACACCACCGACGTCCGGCGAAACCACGACCATGTCTTCATATTTTTGTTTCCAGACCTCGCCCAGCAGGATTGGCGAGGCGTAGACGTTGTCAACGACGATGTCGAAAAAGCCCTGGATCTGGTCCGCGTGCAGATCGACCGTGAGCACGCGGTCGACGCCGGCGGTCATGATCATCTTGGCGACGAGTTTGGCCGTGATCGGCACACGAGCAGACCTGGGCCGGCGGTCCTGGCGCGCAAAACCGAAATACGGGATGACGGCCGTGATCCGCGACGCGGAGGCGCGCCGGATTGCGTCGACCATGACGAGCAGTTCCATCAGGTTTTCGGAGGTCGGCGGGCAGGTCGGCTGCACGACAAACGCGTCCCGGCCGCGGATGTTCTCGAGAATTTCGACGTTGATTTCGCCATCCGAGAAGCGCCCTACGTGCGCTCGCCCCAGCGGCAGGTGAAGGTAACGACAGATGTCGTGGGCGAGTTTCGGGTGGGCATTTCCCGAAAAGACGACCATTGATTCCGGATCCACGGGCTCCCCTCTCATCGTGTGTGGCTGGGGCGGCAGGATTCGAACCTGCGAATCACGGGATCAAAACCCGTTGCCTTACCGCTTGGCTACGCCCCAATACGCCTGTAGTGCGGCGCAATTGTACCCGAACGGCACGGGACATAAAGGTCGCGCTGCCGCCCGCTGACGCTACTCGAAGAAGATCCAGCGGTCGATGACAAGCCTGACACGCGTATCGAGATTCTGAGCCGTGAGCCGGCGCGGCATCGGCTGGCCTCCCCCCTCACCATAGCGGGAAATCGCCACGGACCAGTTTCTCTGCACCATGCTCTCGAGCTGCCCCTGGCCGCTCAATGTCTGCTCGGCGGGCGCGGCAGGATCCGGAATGCCGAGGGCCCAGTAACGCAGGCTGGCGACGGGAATAGTCCAGCCATACCGGTAGCGGAGCTCCAGCTCTGCATCCTTCAGCTCCGTGCGCACGCCGTCCTTGTCGGTCAGGATGACCGACCGATCGTCGCCCTCGAGCCTTACCGTGCCGATGCCCAGCGGCCCGCTCACCGTTGCCTTGAATCCGCGCCTGTCCTGCGAGTAACGCAGCTTGCCATTAAACCCTTCCTCGCCCGTGCGCACCGCGATGCGGCCACTGAATTCCCACTTTTCGAGATCGGCGAGAACGGCTTTGCGGCTGTCCCAGCTCGAGATATCGGGAAGCATCGCGCTCCCGGGTCCCGCGCAGGCCCCCAGAATGGCGAGCACAACAAGGCCCGCGAAGATGCGTCGCTCAGGGTGCGTCAGGGAAAATGCGTCCACGTACATCCTGGAGAAATTCGCTGTCAGGGTTTTGCTCTTCGGCCGCCGTCAACACTTCGAGCGCCTCGTCGTCACGCTCCAGCGCGGCTAGGACCTCGACGAGATGCGCCGCCACTTCGGGGTCCGGGAACATCTCGTACGCGAGCTCGAGCTGCTCCAGCGCTTCTGCGGGCCGGCCTCGCTTGAACAGCACCCAGCCCAGGCTGTCGATAATCGCCGCGCTTTCCGGGTCGATCCTGAGCGCCTTGCGTATCAGCTTTTCTGCTTCGCGCAGTTCGTTCGTGCGGTCCGCCAGGGTGTACCCGAGCGCATTCAGCGTCATGGCGCTGTCCGGCCACTGCCTTACCGCCTGCCGGTAGGCGCTCACGGCGTCATCGATCCGTCCCATGCGCAATATGAGTTCCGCGCGACCCAGTGCCACGTACTCGTCGTCCGGTCGAAATTCCAGCACTCGGTCGTAAGCGGACAAAGCATCGTCGAAACGATCCAGCGAAGTGAGCAATTGAGCCTTGGTCAAAGCCATATCCACGGCAAACCCCGGGTGGTCATCGGCAAACTCGTCGAGCCGATCAAGCGCCTGGTCCGGAGAATCCTTGCGAAATGCCAGAAGCGCGCTGGCCCGTCGCTGCGAGGCGATGACAAACTGCCCGCTTTCGACTCGTGAGTAGAGTTGAATTGCCATGTCCAGGTCGCTGCGGATGTCGGCGATACGGGCGAGATAATAGTTCGCGTCCATCGTGTAGCGGCCGCTCGCCAGGATCATCTGGAAGTCGTCGTGCGCCAGATCGAGGTTGTTGAGGCGAAAATTGATGATCGCGCGCAACCGCAACGCATCGAACCGGCCCGACTGCTCCAGGAGCACCTGTTCAACCTGGCCCAGCGCGTCCTCGTCACGATTTGCAGACATGAGCATCAGGGCCAGGTCCAGGCGCGCGTCAGGGTCGGGGTTCGGATCATCACCGATAATGCGCGCCGTGTAGTCGATTGCCCCTTCGATATCGCCCGATATCAGCATTGTTCTCGCATACAGCAACTTCGGCTTCAGCCATTCCGGATCGATCTCTACTGCTTTGCGCGCCCGTTCGCTCGCATATTCGAGATCGCCGGCTTGCAGGGCGGTGGCCGCCATCGCGTACTGCGCTAAAGCCGATTCCGGGTAAGGCCGCGCGAGCAATCGCACGAGCTTGTCGACGAGCGCGGGATCCTCTTCAGAGAATGCGGGCAGCAACGCGACCAGCTGCTCGTCCCCCGGCTGATCGCTGCGCTCCATCAGGGTCTCGAAGGCCTGTTTCGATTCGCGAATATTCCCCAGTCTTAGCTGTATCTGGGCGATGTAGGCCGTTGCCTCGTCGCTGTCTTCGTCGAGTTCGAGCCAGCGTTGGGCCGCCCTGAGTGCTTCTGCGTTGAAGCCGAAACCGAAGGCCGTTCGCGTTGCCCGGCGGGCAATCTGGATCCTGTCGCTGAGCTCCGCCGCCTTGCGGTATTCCTGGGCAGCCTTCAGGTATTCGTCCGCCTGCAGGGCCGCCTCGGCCTCTATCAGGTGCTTGCCAGCCTCGTCCGGGGTCTCCTCGTCGGCATACGCAACAGGGGAAAGGGCGAAAGACGCAAAAAGCCAGCCAACGATGGCGGCGATGAACAGGAGGTGTCGCATGGCGTATCGCAAATGAAATCCTGTCTTCACAGACAAGGAACTGAGCCTTCAGTTCGCATACAATTGTCCGCTATGCGGCTGCAAATACTCGGGCTGAACCATAACACGGCACCTGTGGAAATTCGCGAGCAAGTTGTCTTCGCGGGTGATGAGGTCGGCCGGGCGCTCCAGCGCCTCAAGGAAATCGGCGGCGTCGAAGAGGCTTTGTTGCTGTCTACCTGCAATCGCACCGAATTTTACGTTATTACTTCCGACGGTGGCCGCGACCGGCTGCGGGACTGGCTGCATGACGACCGTCGTCTCGACCCGGGTTTCGCTGATTCGTTCTTCACGCTGGAGGCCAATGACGCTATACGCCATATCTTCCGCGTCGCGTGTGGCCTGGATTCCATGGTCCTCGGAGAGACACAGATCCTGGGACAACTAAAGGACGCATTCCGCGAGGCGCAAAAGGCCGGCACCCTGGGTCAGCAGCTTTCGCGCTTGTTTCAGCATACGTTCTCGGTCGCCAAGAAAGTCCGCACCGATACTGAGATCGGCGCCAACCCGGTTTCCGTCGCCTCCGCTGCAGTCAGTCTTGCGCAGCAGTTCTTTTCAGGGTTTGCGCAACACACCGCACTGCTGGTCGGGGCCGGCGTCACGATCGAGCTCGTTGCCAAGCATCTGACGGCAAGGGAGATCGGCCGACTGTTCATCGCAAACCGTGACGTGGACCGCGCTCGCGGGCTCGCAAACACCTTCGGCGGTTTCGCCGTGCCCTTGTCGGAACTCGAGGGCACGCTGCCGGAAGCCGATATCCTGATTACGTCGACGGCCAGTCCCGAACCGATCGTGCGCCGCAGCCAGGTCGAGGCAGCGCTGAAGTCACGCAAGCGCAAGCCGATTTTTGCCGTCGACATTGCCGTACCCCGGGATATCGAGCGGGAAGTCGCAGACCTTAGTGACGTCTACCTCTATACGATCGACGATCTCGAGAAAGTCATCCAGGATGGCCAGTCCAACCGTGAGGCCGCCGCCATCGATGCAGATCGCATTCTGCAGGACGAGATTCGCCGCTACCTGAGCATGGAGAGAGCGAAGCAGGTGTCGCCTGTCATCACGTCGCTGCGGGAACACGCGCAGTCGATTCGCGAAGAAGTGCTGCGTGATGCGGAACGGCGTTTGAAAAAGGGTGTCGATAGCCACGAAGTTATTGAATACGCGACGGCATCCCTGATGAAGAAGCTGTTGCATCAGCCGAGCGTAAGATTGCGCGAGGCGGCCGAGGCAGAAGAGAATGACATCATCGACGCCGGCCGGACGTTATTCGGCATTGACGGTGATGGCGAAAGCTGAAATGAAAGACTCCATACGCCACAAACTCGAGTCGGTGCGGGACCGTTTCGAGGAGCTTGCCGGACTGCTGGCCGACCCGGATGTTATCGCAGACCAGAACCAGTTCCGCGATCTGTCGAAGGAATACGCGCGCGTCGAGCCCATCGTAAGGCTGTTTGGCGACTATGAGACGCTGAGCGACGACATTGCCGCCGCAGAGGAGATGGCGGCCGATGCCGACAAGGATGTGGCGCAGATGGGCCACGAGGAACTCGAAGGGCTGGCCGGCCGCCGCGAGGCACTGGAGCTGGAACTGCAAAAGTCGCTGATACCGCCCGACCCCCATGACGACAGCAATATCTACCTCGAGATTCGCGCCGGCACCGGCGGCGACGAGGCGGCTATTTTCGCCGGCGATCTTTTTCGCATGTATTCCAAGTATGCGGAGCAGATGGGCTGGTCGGTCGAGATATTGAGTTCGCGGGACGGCGAACACGGCGGCTACAAGGAGATCATCAGTCGGGTCACGGGCAGCGGTATCTACGCGCGGCTGAAATTCGAGTCCGGCGCGCACCGCGTGCAGCGCGTGCCGGCGACCGAATCCCAGGGCCGGATTCATACCTCGGCATGCACGGTCGCCGTCATCCCCGAGCCCGACGAAGTCGAAGCCGAGGAAATCAACCCCGCCGACCTGCGCATCGACACTTTTCGCGCCTCGGGCGCCGGTGGGCAACACGTCAACAAGACGGACTCTGCCGTGCGGCTGACACACCTGCCGACAGGCATTGTCGTCGAATGCCAGGACGAGCGTTCGCAACACAAGAATCGCGCCCGCGCAATGTCGCTGCTGCAGGCCAAGCTGCTCGACGTGAAAGTTTCCGCGCAGGCGGCAGAACAGGCCGAACAACGCAAACTGCTGGTCGGCTCGGGCGACCGCTCCGAGCGCATCCGCACCTACAATTATCCGCAAGGGCGCGTCACCGACCACCGCGTCAACCTGACGTTGTACAAGCTCGATGAAATTCTCGAAGGCTCGCTGGACCAGGTCGTACAACCGCTGAACAATGAGTACCAGGCCGACCAGCTCGCAGCGCTGAATACCTGACGATCCGCGAGAATGCGGAAAACTAAAGTGTGACGCGAGTCTCACTTCATACCATGAACGAGTGCACGGCCACACTTTTTGTGAATGACACCACACCGGCAATTTGACATTTGCCACATGCTCATGGCTGCTTCAACCACAAGCATCCGGTGAGCATGCAATGAAGTTATTTAGTATTGTTTTCGAACGAATTCCGCTCGTGTGGTTTTTGCTGGGTCTGCTCTTCTTTGCCACGGGGCTGTACGTGGGTTTCGATAATAGGTTCTCGTTCGTCTACCTGACCGTTGGCGCCGGCTGCTGCGCATACGGCGTGGCGATCATGCTGTTCCGCTTCATGGAGCAGCCGAAGCAAAAGACGGCAACCAGGCTGTCTCCGAACTTCATTTCACTGGGTTCGACGGAGTCCCTGCCGGTCGCACCCAAAACCGACGAAGACCAGACGGCAGCGCAATCCGCAGCCGAATAGCTCTATTTCACCAGGGCCTGCTCCAGATCGGCAAGCAGGTCGGCGACATCCTCTATTCCAACTGAAAGACGGATCAGCTGATCCGATATCCCGAGTTCCTTGCGGCGCTCGGCCGGCACGGACGCGTGAGTCATGATAGCCGGATGCTCCACGAGGCTTTCGACACCGCCGAGACTCTCCGCTAACGCGAAGACTTCGCAGCGTTCGAGGAATTTGCGAGCGTCTTCGAGACTGCCGTCTATGAAGAAAGTCACGATGCCGCCGAAACCGCTCATTTGCGCCTTTGCCAGCTCGTGCTGCGGATGTGTCGGCAGGCCCGGGTAAATGACGCGCTCGATCCGGTCGTGCCGCTCCAGCCAGGCGGCAACCTCCATCGCGCTTCTGCAATGGCGCTCCATGCGCACATCCAGGGTCTTGACGCCGCGCAGCGCCAGGAAGCTATCGAACGGGCCGGCCACCGCGCCTATGGAATTCTGCAGGTAATAGAGCCTTTCGGCGAGCGCATCATCACCGCACACCGCGACGCCGCCGATCATGTCCGAGTGCCCGTTGATGAACTTCGTTGCCGAATGCATGACGATGTCGCAGCCGAGTTCGAGCGGGCGCTGCAGACACGGCGTCGCGAAAGTGTTGTCACAGACCAGCAGGATGTCGTTTGCCCGCGCGATTTTCGACAGTGCCGCGAGATCGACGATCTTGAGCAAGGGGTTCGTCGGTGTCTCCACCCAGATCATGCGCGTGTTGTCTCTGATCGCTGCCGCGCAGCCGGACAGGTCCGTCAGGTCGATAAACTCGAATTCGAGCCCTGCGCTGGTTTTGCGTACCCCGTCGAACAGGCGTCGCGTGCCGCCATAGAGATCGTCCATGGCGATGACGTGACTACCCGACTCGACGAGCTCCAGTATCGTCGCAGTCGCTGCCATGCCCGAAGCAAATGCCATGCCGTGTTTGCCGGACTCCAGATCTGCGATGCAGCGCTCGTAGGCCTGGCGAGTCGGGTTCTGCGTTCGCGAGTACTCGTAGCCCTGGTGCACGCCCGGGCTTTCCTGCACGTAGGTCGAGGTCGCATAAATCGGCGGCATGATTGCGCCCGTCGACGGGTCGGGCGACTGCCCTGCATGAATCGTGCGCGTGGCGAATGCTTTTTTCTTCATATCTGTCGTCGCAAATAGTTGAGAACGTCCGAGCGCGTAATCAGGCCCAGGAAGTGATTGCCGTCCATGATTGCGGCATAGGGCTGGACATGCAGCATGGCAACGAGGTTGTTCACGCTTGCCGTTTTGTCCAGTTGGATGAAGGCGGATTCCATCGCCTCCGCAACGGGTGCGTTCATCAGTTCCGGCTTACCGAACACAAATTGAATAATTGCGTCTTCGGTGACGACGCCGACGAGCCTGCCTTCTTCCATGACCGGCAATTGCGAAAAACCCGCGTTGCGCAAGCGATTGTGGGCCGTCGTCAGAATATCGGTCGGGCCCACCGTTATCGTCGCGCGTTCGTCGTGCGGCCTGCCGATGAGATCCCTGAGATCGCCACGCTGTTCACGTTGAATGAAGCCCTGATCCTCAAGCCAGAAATCATTGAACAGTTTGGACAGGTACTTGTTGCCGGTATCGCAGGCAAAGGTCACGACGCGCTTTGGCTCGGTCTGCTCGCGACAGTATTTTAAAGCCGCTGAAAGCAGGGTCCCCGAAGAGGAACCTGCGAGAATCCCTTCTTTTCTGAGCAGGTTTCTTGCCGTCGAGAACGACTCGGCGTCGGTAATGGCATACGCCTTCGTCACCTTGTCGAAGTTTGCAATCGACGGAATGAAATCCTCGCCAATGCCTTCGACGAGCCAGCTGCCGGGTTTGCCGAGTTCGCCCTCGTTGATGTAATCCGCAAGTACCGAGCCGACGGGATCCGCAAGAACCATTTCAACGTTCGGCGCATGTTTCTCGAGATAGGCGCCGATGCCCGCCACCGTGCCGCTGGAGCCTACGCCTACGACGATCGCATCGAGTTCACCGCCCATCTGCTCGACAATTTCCGGTGCCGTCGTCTGCTCATGCGCGAGCGGGTTGTCCGGGTTGCCGAACTGATTGATGAAATAGGCACCACGTTCTTCAGCAATGCGTTGCCCCAGGTCCTGGTAATACTCGGGATGGCCCCTGCCGACATCGGAACGCGTCAGCACAACCTCGGCGCCCATCGCCCGCAGATTGAAGATCTTCTCCTGGCTCATCTTGTCGGGAAGCACCAGGATCAGCTTATAACCCTTTTGTGCGGCGACCAGCGCGAGACCGATTCCCGTATTGCCGGCGGTCGCCTCTACCAGCGTGTCTCCCGGCTTGATGTCACCGCGTTTTTCTGCCTCCTCGATCATCGATATTCCGATGCGATCCTTTATCGAGCCGCCCGGGTTCGCGAGCTCGAGTTTCAGGAATAACCGGCAGGGGCCTGTATCGAGGTTCTTCAGCTCGAGCATCGGCGTCTTGCCGACCATCTGGAGCACGTTGGAATAGACCTGCATGTGAGAGCTTCCGGTAGAATTTGCCCGTGAGTTTACCTGTTTCCATCGAAGACGCGATTGTGGATACCACTGAGCGCCTGCGCGACGTCAGCGACTCGGCACGCCTGGATGCCGAGCTGTTGATTGCACGCGCGATCGATATGCCGCGCGCTTATCTGTTTGCACACCCCGAGGACGTCCTCGACAAGGCCGCGGTCGAGCGCCTCGAGAAAACGCTGCAACGGCGCCTTGCAGGCGAGCCGATGGCTTATATCAGTGGAATCAAGGAGTTCTGGTCGCTCGAACTCATGGTCAGCCCCGCGACGATGGTGCCGCGGCCCGAAACCGAGCTGCTCGTCGACCTTGCGTTGCGCGTCATTCCACGCAAAGCCGGCTGGCAGGTGCTCGACCTCGGGACCGGCAGCGGCGCAATCGCCCTTGCCATGGCGCGAGAACGGCCGCTGTGCGACATCACGGCGGTAGACGTCAGCGCAGATGCGCTGGCCGTCGCCACGCAGAATGCGCGTAACCTGAATATCCCGAATGTCGAATTCATGCACGGCGACTGGACCGGGCCCGTGGAAGGCCGTCGTTTCCGGGTCATCGTTTCGAATCCGCCTTACGTGCGGCAGGGCGATCCCTTTCTCGAGGCGCTTACCGCCGAACCCGACGTTGCGCTTACCCCGGGGCCCGGGGGCCTGGAGGCCATCGAAAAGATTGTGAGAGACTGCGTTTCGATCATCGAACCTGACGGCAGCCTGTTCATCGAGCACGGGGCCGACCAGCGTGATGACGTCGCCAGAATACTGTCGTCGTATGGCTGGGAGTTCATCCGATGTTACGATGACTATGCTGGCCTCCCGAGAGTTACCAGCGCCCATTCCGCATCCAGTGAGACAACATGATTACGATCAAGACCAACCTCGGCGATATCGCCGTCGAACTCCTAGACGAAAAAGCCCCGATCACCTGCGAAAACTTTCGCCAGTACGTCGCCGACGGGCATTTCGAAGACACTATTTTTCATCGCGTCATCCCCAATTTCATGATCCAGGGCGGCGGCATGGACGAGGCCATGAGCAGTAAGCCGACTCGCGCGCCGATCAAGAACGAAGCCGACAATGGCGAGCCGAACGCGCGCGGAACGCTTGCCATGGCGCGCACCGGCGTCGTCGACAGCGCAACCTCGCAGTTTTTCATTAACCTTCGCGACAATGATTTCCTCAATCACGGCAGCCGCGACTTCGGCTATGCCGTATTCGGCCGCGTCACCGACGGAATGGATGTCGTAGACGCCATCGCTGCGGTGCCGACAGGCGACCGCGCCGGCCATCAGGATGTACCCGTCGACGCCGTAACAATCCTGGACGTCACGATCGACGACTGAATGAACGACAATCCGCAGCTGACTCGACATGCCCGGCACCGTGCACTCGCGCAGGTCGGCGTTGACGGTCAGGCGCGCATCAGCAGCGCGAGCGCGCTGCTGATCGGTGTCGGGGGCATCGGCTGCGCTGCCGCCAGCTACCTGGTATCAAGCGGCGTGGGTCATGTCTCGCTATGCGATTTCGATACCGTGGATCCGACGAATCTCGGCCGTCAGTTCCTGTACGGCCCGGAGGACACCGGCCAGCTGAAAGCCGAGGTCGCAGCGAGGAAGCTCCGGGACATCAATCCCGACATCGGGGTCCAGGCCATAACGGACCGCCTCGATGATGAGGCCATGGCGGACGCCGTGGGGCATGTCGACGTGGTGCTGGACGGCTCGGACAATTTCGCAACTCGCTTCCAGGTCAGCGATGCCTGCGTCGCGCGCCAGCGCCGCCTGGTGTCCGGCGCGGCCATACGACTCGAAGGCCAGATCGCCGTATTCGGGCCGGACTACGATGCGTCACCCTGCTATCGGTGTTTATACAGGGAAGCCGACGAATCTTTGGAGAACTGCGCGGGCAACGGTGTGCTGGCCCCGGTGCCCGGCGTAATCGGCACCATGATGGCGGTCGAAGCGCTCAAGTACCTGGCGGGCATCGATTCGCCGTGCGGGGTGTTACGGCTTTACGACGCGACGAGCGGCGAGTTTCGATCCGTCACGATCGCAAAAAACGGCGGTTGCCAGACATGTTGTCGCGGCTGAAGTCGCTTCTGCAGGCGGCAGCATTCGTCACGGCGATCTTTTCGCTCGCGACGTTTGCCGATCAGGCACATCGATACCTCGAACTATTCTCGCATTTTCGCTTGCAGTATCTGTTGGCCGCAGCGCTACTCGCTATTGCACTTTTTGTTGTGCGCAGCCAGCGCTGGGCGGCCGCCATGCTGCTGCTGACTGTCGTTAACGCACTTCCCGTCGTGCCATGGCATCTGTCGGACAACAAAGTAACGGCGTCGGGCGAGCCGCGTTTCAAGCTACTCTCATCCAACGTCTATGCAGGGAACGAGAACTCCGAGGCGCTGCTCGACCTGATCACGGCCGAACAGGCAGACCTGGTTTTCCTGCAAGAGGTTACGAGTCGGCGCGCCAAGGAACTGGCGCAACTGCATGAGGCTTATCCTTACTCGCTCAATATTCCGCGCGAGGACAACTTCGGCATCGCCGTGTTATCTCGCCGTCCGTTCGAAAATGCCCGCATCATCGAAAGTCCTCCACTGAAACTCCCGACGCTGGTTGTGGAGGTCAGGATCTTTGGCAAAGCCGTCACGCTGGTGACGACGCATCTCATGCCGCCGCTCGAGGACGCGGGCTACGACGCGCGAAACATTCACCTGCTGAGCGTTGCGGAGATGATCCGGTCGATTTCCGGGCCGCGCGTGCTGATCGGCGACCTGAATACGGCAATGTGGGGGCGTAATTACAGGAAGTTCGTCGAACAAAGCAGCATGTCCAACACGCGCAAGGGCTTCGGCGTTTTACCCACCTGGCCGACGCAGCTCCCGTTTGCGATGATCCCGATCGATCACTGCCTGGTTTCCGATGACATTCTGGTGCGCGACATTCGCACGGGGCCGGATATCGGCTCGGATCACTTACCACTCATCGTCGAGCTGGCTCTCCGGGCCGATCCGAAGACCTGATCCGCGGCGAATCGCAGCTTCGACACGCCTTCTTCAAGCTGCTCCTCGGTCGCAATCATCGGCGGCGCGAGCATGACATGCGGTACGCAGCGGCCATCGACCATGATGCTGCCCGGGTAGCAAATCAGGCCCTGCTGCATCGCCGCCAGGCGCAAATCGTCCGCCAGGGCCGGCCGGTCTTCGAAACCGGCTTTGGATTCCCGGTCGCTCACAAACTCGACCGCGGCGAACAGGCCCCTTCCCCGGATCTCGCCGACATGGTGTTGCCCGTCAAAGCTGCCTTTCAGCAATGTCATAAGCGTGTCGCCCAGGCGCCTCGTGCGCGACAACAGATTTTCCCGCTCGATTACCCGTTGCACGACGAGGCCTGCGGCGCAGGCCGCCGCGTGCCCGACGTAGGTATGCCCGTGCGCGAATCCGGCATCGGACAGGCGCGAAGCAATATGTTCGGCGATAACTACTGCCCCCAGAGGGATATAGCCGCCGCTGATGCCTTTGGCCAGCGTAACTATGTCGGGAACGATATTTTCGCTTTGATGCGCAAAAAAGGATCCGGTACGGCCGCTGCCGCACATGACCTCATCGGCGATCAGCAATATTTCATTGTCGTCGCAAATGCGTCGAATCCGGTTGAAGTATCCCGAAACCGGGCCGACCACACCGAGAGAAGAGCCGACGATGGGTTCGGCAATAAAAGCCGCGACATTGCTTTTGCCATACTTGCGGATGGCCGCCTGCAATTCATCGGTGACGCGCCTGCCATAGTCGGCAAGAGTCTCTTCGCTGCGACGATAGCGATACTCGTAGCAAGGTGAGATTCGCGGCCACTCGAGCAGCGGTGCCGCCGAGGCCCGTCGCCGGCTCGTATTACCGCTGATAGAGAGGGCCCCGAAAGTGTTGCCATGATAACTGTGCTCACGACTGATAATGATCTTCTTGTTGTCCTCCCCCTGCGCCGCCCAGTATTGCCAGGCAATTTTCATTGCGGCTTCGTTTGCCTCCGAGCCGCCCGAAACAAAATACACGCGGGCACCGGTATCACGAAACCGGGAAGCGATTATCGAGGCCAGTTCCTCCTGTGGCTCGTTGGTAAAAAACGAGGTATGCGCGAAGGCCAGCTCGTCGATCTGTTTTTTGAGCGCAGCGACTACATCGGGGTGCGCGTGCCCCAGACAGGACACGGCCGCACCGCCGCTCATGTCGAGATACGTCTTGCCATGGTTATCCGTAATGTAAACACCGCTGGCACGCACGGCAGCCGGATACGCATGATGGGGCGAACGATAAAAGACGCCGGAGCGAGACATGGGTAAAAACGCTAGATCAATCGGCCGTACGCTTGAAATGAAAAAGGGGCGCCAAGCGGCGCCCCGGGGGCATTCACCGAACCCCGCACCGTGCCCTCATCCCCCACACGGCCAATTCGGTGAAATCTAGTCGGTCTCGATTCCGGAGTACGAATCGAACTCGTCGTCATCGTATTCGTCGTAATCCTCGTACTCGTCATATTCCTCGTAGCTTTCGTAGTCGTCGAACTCGTCGTCAAGTTCCTCGCGCTTGCGCCGCTTTCCCGGTCCGAATGCCCGACGGCTGGCCAATCGGCGTTCCTCGCGCAACTGTTCACGCAGCATTTGCCTCTTTGTTGCGTTGTCGGGGAAATCAAACTCGATTTCGTCATATTCGTCGTACAGGCGACTCATGGGTCTTCCTCCTCTAATAAAGGTTTGTACGAGAAAAACTCGGCAGATCGTCAAACCATGCGGTACGCACGGGAACGGCTGCTGCCGAAGTGTCTGTCAGTGACCGGTAGGCGCGGAGCAAAATACTCCACGTCGTTTCCAATTCGTCCTCGCCCCGGGGCAGAAACAGCAGCACGCCGTCCCGATGCAGCCGGCCCCAGCCTCGCGACAAGACCTGGTGCCGATCTGAATTTCCCAGGCCGAATACGACGATGCCGTCGTGTGCGATACGGCAAAGTAGCGCCGGGGGACGCTGCTTGCGAATAGACCTGACCGGCCCGCGCACGAAGACGTCGACGCTCCGCGATACCCCGTCCGGATCATGGTCCGCGGTCTCGATCTCCGGCAGGTCTGCCATGCGGCCGGCCAGCGCCAGCCTTACAGAGATATGATTCTCGACGGCTTGCCTTGTCCGCACCCGGACAGGCAGGATGAAGCGACTGATATCGCGTGTCGGCATCGCCATACTATTGCTGCTCTGAAAGCGATTGAGATTGGCGGAAGTATCGGCTAATTTAGTTTGATGTCAAGTATTTTTATATCAAATTAGTTATCGGGTCAATTTATGCAAAGTGACGTCGTCGACGACATCCTGAACCAGTGGTCGGAGGAGCGGCCGGAACTCAACGCGGCGCCGCTCGGGGTCGTTATTCGCGTGATGTCCCTTTACCGGTCATTCCTGCGCGAAGCCACCAGGGCACTCGAGCCTTTAGGTCTCGAACTCTGGGAGTACGACGTGCTGTCGGCCCTGCGCCGGCAGGGGCAACCCTTCGCCCTCCCCGCAACCGCGCTCGCCAGGGAAACCGACCTCAGTTCGGGGGCAATGACCAACCGCATCGATCGCCTCGAGGAACGCGGTCTCGTCAGCCGGCACCCGGACGAGGAAGACAGGCGCAGCGTCATCGTCAGCCTGACCCGACAGGGGCGTAAGGTCATCGATGAAGCGATCCAACATCGACTCGATGCCGCATCCGAGAGCTTGCGCGACCTCGAAAATGAAGAATTGCAGCAGTTGGCGAAGCTCTTGCGGATCGTGGTTCTCAGCGCCGAGAGAGATTGCACCAAATACGAATAGGATTTCCCGCCGCTGCGACTATCCTGAGTGCATCACCCAAACATTCGCCGACGAGGCATTGTTCCGCTTCCTGACCTGTCGGGAGCGAAAAGTTTTCCTCTCAGGAGGGTACGAAATGCAGGACAGCCCATCCCGTCGCGCTCGCAAGTCGAGCCCTAAGGCGCCGGCCAGGCGCTTGCGCCGCGCACACGAGTCCGCGGTGACACGATATTTGAAATCGGTAGTCAAAGAAACCTACCTGGCGCACTTCGCCGCACTGCTGCTGATGCTGTGGATTATCTCGGCCACCGCAATCTATTTCGCGGAGAAACAAAGCAGTGAACCAGTTCTCGCCAGTATCGGCGAAGCGCTTTATTGGGGAATCGCCGCGTTTTCTACGGCAGGAATTGCGGATACGCCGTCTGCGCCTCTCGCCCAGCTGCTCGGCGGAGTTTGGATTGTCATCGGGTCCGCGATCTTCTTCGGCATCATCATCGCAACAATTACCGGCTACTTCCTGCGGCCCATACAGCATCCGTTTCATCGGCTGATCAATCTTATTGAATACAATCTCGAACACATGGAAGAGCTGTCGATTGAAGAACTTGACCTTTTACGGAATACGACAGACGCGCTGATCGATCACATGGAGCGACTGAAGGAGGAGTCTCCCGACTAATCGTTTAGCGTCGGTTACTTCGGTTCAAAGCCAGCGCTTCCAGCGGAACAGCGCTACGAGCGCCACTCCCAGCAGCGCCATGACGATAGCCGCGATAACGAATGCGTTCGGATTGACCGTTCCGGGCAGGCCTGCAACATTCATTCCCAGAAGCCCCGTGACGAAGGTCAGCGGCAGGAATATTGCGGCGACCACTGACAGCAAATACATGCGTGCGTTTTGTTCCTGGGCAACCCTGTTCAGCAATTCTTCCTGCAGAACGAGCGCCGTTTCGCGGACCAGGTCGAGATCCTCGATATGCCGCGTGAGATGTTCGCCTACCTCGCGAAAATCAAAAAGTTCGTTTGGCGACAGCAGGGCGGAACCGGAACGGGCGAGTCGCTCGAGCGCATCTCGTTGCGGGGACAGGTGTCGTGCCAACGCCGCGGCGTGGCGGCGCAGGCTGCTGAGAGTGCTGCGAACATCCTCTACCTCGCCCTGATCGAGTTCGCTCTCCAGCTTGTCGATCTTCTGCTCCAGTTTTTCGATAGCGGCCTCGATTCTCTGCATCAGGAAATGTGAAAGCTGGACGAGAAACTCACCCGGCGTCGACGGGCCGCGCCCTTGCAATAGTGAATCGTGCACATCATGCACCGAGAATATCTTGCGACGCCTTGATGTAATGATCCGCGTCGCATCGACCCAGGCACGAACGGCAATCATGTCATCGGCCGCGGCGCCCGGATTCATGTTGATGCCGCGCAGGACAATTACAAGGCCGTCTCCCTCCACGAGCGTGCGCGGCCTCGTCTCCGTGGCAAGCAGGATAGTGCTCACACCATCCGGGAGGCCGCTCTTGTTCACCAGCCACTCCCTCGCAGATTTGGTCGTGGAATCAACATCCAGCCACAACAGGCCGTCGGCCGGTTGCCATGACGCAACTTCCGCATCGCTCAGCTCACGGGCACCACCACGGCCGTCGAGCAGCAATGCAAACCTGTACATCCTTTCCGTTGCCATTATTGCACCGGCTCTACAACGCGCACCTCGAGCGGCGACGAAGTGTTCATGTGCACATCGCGCTGCGGGAACGCGATAACAATATCATTCTCACGAAGCAACTCGTCGATACGAAACCGGATCGAGCTCCGGATTTCCCGCAGCATGCGTTCACCACCGACGTCCGCCCAGAAATAAGTATCGAAGATGAGTGAGTTGTCGCCGAAGTCCTCGAATATAACCGTAGGCTCCGGCTCGGCGAGTACATCGCCCTGCTCAGTGACGGCCTGCTTAATGAGTTCGGCAACCTTTCGGACGGGTGAACCATAAGCAACGCCGACCCGAACCGTCGTTCTGATCTTGTCGTCAATCAGCGTCCAGTTCACTACGATGCGCTCGAGCAACTGGCTGTTCGGAATCAACATGTGAACCCCGTCGGTACGATGAATCCGCGTCGAGCGATTACCAATGCGATCCACAACGCCCATGTTACTGTCGACCTCGACGAAATCGCCGATACGTACCGGACGCTCCATCAGCAATATCCAGCCGCTGATGAAATTATTTATGATGTTCTGCGCGCCGAAACCCACGCCGATAGCGACGGCACCGGAGACGAATGCAAACGCGCCCAGCGGCACATTCATAAGGCTCAGTGCCGTGGCGACCACGACAATCAACAGGATGTAGAAGATGATCTTCTGCAACAGGTATCGTGCATCGGCCCGCAACTCCGTTTGTTCGAGTCGCCGGGCGACGAGGCGTGAAATGAGCTGGCTCGCGATGTAGCCGACGACGAGAACCAGGATTACGAGAACAAGCTGGCTGACGCGGATGGGATCGGCGCCACCGAAACTGAACAACGGAAAATCCCAGATTGTCTTAAGCGTATCCATGGGCACAATCTACGATTAAAAGTTTGGAATAGTGACTGTAACGCCAGCCGCCGCGAATTCACATAGTTTTTGAGCAGGCTGGACCCGGCGGCTCAGGCGGCATCAACCGCGGCAGGATCGTAGCCGAGATTTGGCGCCAGCCAGCGTTCGGCCTCCCTCAGAGTCATGCCCTTGCGTTCGGCATACGACTTGAGCTGATCTCGGTCGATCTTGCCAACCGCAAAGTATTTCGCCTCGGGGTGCGAGTAGTAGAACCCGCTGACAGCCGCGGTGGGGAACATGGCATAGGACTCGGTAAGCCTGAGGCCGATGCTTGCCTCGACATCGAGCAACTCCCATAGCTTGGCTTTCTCGGTATGGTCCGGACAAGCCGGATAGCCTGGCGCGGGACGAATGCCCCGGTAGGCCTCAGCGATGAGTTCTTCATTACGGAGTTGCTCTTCAGGCGCGTAGGCCCAGTACTCTTTTCGCACACGCTCGTGCAGGTATTCTGCGGCCGCTTCGGCCAGGCGGTCTGCTAGCGCCTTGAGGATAATCGCGCTGTAATCGTCGTGACCGGCCTCGAATCGCGCGACATGTTCGTCGATGCCGATGCCGGCCGTAACAGCGAAAGCACCGACGTAATCATCGACGCCTTCAGGCGCGACATAGTCGGACAGGCAGTGCTGCGCCTGGCCGTCTGCCTTGGCGCGCTGCTGGCGCAGGTGGCACAAGCGCATCTGCTGTCCGCTTTCACTGTCTGACAGAATAAGATCGTCTCCATCGCTGTGTGCCGGGAAGAATCCGATAACGGCCCTGGCCTGCAGCCATTTCTCGTCGGTCAGCCGGTCGAGAAGTTGCAGCGCGTCGTCGTGCAGCGCCCTCGCCGCTTCCCCGACGGTCGGGTCGCTCAGAATCGCCGGATACTTGCCGTGGAACTCCCACGCGTTGAAGAACGGCATCCAGTCGATGTAGTCGCGCAGCACGCTCAGGTCGATGTTATCGATGACGCGCATACCGGTGAACGTCGGCACAGGCGGAGTGTAGTTACTCCAGTCAATTTTCTGGCGGCGATCCTGCGCCTCGTTCAGCGACAGCTGCGGCGACAGCCGCTTCTTTCCCGCGTGGCGCTCACGCCGGCGCGCGTTATCCTCACGAGTCTTGGCGACGATCTGTTCCCGGGTATTCGGCTCGATCAATGCCTGCGCGACACCCACCGATCGCGAGGCATCCTTGACGTAAATGACGGGACCCTCGTAGTTCGGTTCGATCTTGACGGCGGTGTGCGCAGGCGACGTCGTCGCGCCACCGATCAAAAGCGGCAAATCGAAGCCAAGGCGCTGCATTTCGCCCGCCACGTGAACCATCTCGTCCAGCGATGGCGTAATGAGTCCCGACAATCCGACAATCTGCACGTTCTCGCGTTTTGCCGTCTCGAGAATCTTCTCGCAGGACACCATGACGCCGAGATCGATAACCTCGAAGTTATTGCATTGCAGAACGACGCCAACGATGTTCTTGCCGATGTCGTGCACGTCGCCTTTGACGGTCGCGAGTACGATCTTGCCGTTTGAACTCATCTTGCCGTCTTTCTCTGCCTCGATGAACGGCACGAGGTGGCCGACGGCTTTCTTCATGACACGTGCCGATTTGACTACTTGCGGCAGGAACATCTTGCCGGCACCGAACAGGTCGCCAACGACATTCATGCCGGCCATCAGCGGTCCTTCGATGACGTCAAGCGGCCGATCCGAATTCAGCCGCGCTTCCTCGGTATCCTCGACGACGAATTCGTCGATGCCGCTGACGAGCGCATGCTCGAGGCGCTTATCCACCGGCTCTTCGCGCCAGGCGAGATCCTGCCCTCTGGATTCGCTTCCGGCCTGCCCCTTGAAGCGTTCGGCGACCTCGAGCAGTCGTTCCGTAACGTCCTCACCGCGATTGAGCACCACGTTCTCGACCGCATCGCGAAGGTCGGTCGGCAAGTCTTCGTAGATCGCAAGCTGGCCGGCATTGACGATGCCCATATTCATGCCCGCGCGAATTGCATGGTACAGAAACACCGAATGGATCGCCTCGCGCACCACATTGTTGCCGCGGAACGAGAACGACACATTGCTGACACCGCCGCTGACGAACACACCCGGCAATGACTCCTTGATCAGCCGTGTCGCCTCTATGAAATCGAGTCCGTAGCTGGAGTGTTCCTCGATACCGGTCGCAACAGCGAAAATATTGGGATCGAAGATGATGTCGGTCGGTTCGAAGCCGACCTTGTTTACGAGGATGTCGTATGAACGTTTGCAGATCTCGACTTTTCGCTCGACATTGTCGGCCTGCCCCTTTTCGTCGAACGCCATGACGATAACGGCGGCGCCATATGCGCGCACGAGTTCGGCCTGCTCGATAAAAGCCGCCTCGCCCTCCTTGAGCGAGATCGAGTTGACTATGGCTTTACCCTGCACGCAACGCAGCCCGGCTTCGATGACCGACCATTTGGATGAGTCGATCATGATCGGCAGCCTCGCAACGTCGGGCTCGGCTGCGATCAGGTTCAGAAACGTCACCATGGCTTGCTCTGAATCGAGCATGCCTTCATCCATGTTCACGTCGATGACCTGCGCGCCATTCTCGACCTGCGCACGGGCGACCTGGACCGCCTGTGCGTAATCCCCTGCCTCGATTAATTTCCGGAAGATTGCAGAGCCGGTCACGTTGCAGCGCTCGCCGACGTTGACGAACAGGTCCCCGGGCCCGATGTTGAGCGGCTCCAGCCCGGACAGGCGGCAACGCGGCGCCGGCGCCGGCACCTTTCGCGGCGGCTTGCCCGAAATCGCATCCTTCAGCGCGCGAATGTGGTCGGGCGTCGTACCACAGCAGCCGCCGACCAGATTGACGAGCCCGCTATCCGCAAATTCACCGACAACCTCGGCGGTATAAGCCGGAGATTCGTCGTACTCGCCAAACTCGTTTGGCAGGCCCGCGTTAGGGTGTGCGCTCACGCGCGTATCGGCAACGCGCGACAACTCTGCAACGTAGGGCCTGAGGTCCTCTGCGCCCAGCGCGCAATTCAGGCCGATCATGAAGGGCCTTACATGCCGCACGGAATTCCAGAAGGCCTCCGTGGTCTGTCCCGACAGCGTGCGCCCGGACGCATCCGTAATCGTGCCCGAAATCATGACGGGCAACGTCACGCCGCTTGCTTCGAACGCCCTGTTTATCGCAAAGATGGCTGCCTTCGCATTCAGCGTGTCGAAAATAGTCTCTATCATCAGGAAATCGACACCGCCGTCGATCAAAGCCACTGCCGCTTCTTCGTAAGTCGCAGCGAGATCTTCGAAGCAGATATTGCGAAACCCCGGGTCGTTTACATCCGGGGAAATAGACGCGGTGCGGTTCGTCGGACCGAGAACGCCGGCGACAAATCTTGGCGCCCCAACACGGGCGGAATGCGCGTCTGCGCATTCCCGTGCGAGACGCGCCGACGCCGAATTCAGTTCGCTGACCAGGGACTCCATACCGTAGTCCGCCATCGACGGCGCGTTCGAATTGAACGTATTGGTCTCGATGATCTCGGCCCCGGCATCGAGGAACTGGCAATGAATATCTCTTATGACGGCCGGCCTGGTAATCGACAACAGATCGTTATTGCCCTTCAAATCATGCGGCCAGTCGGCAAACCGCTCGCCGCGATAGTCATCTTCACCAAGCTTGAATCCCTGGATCATCGTGCCCATCGCGCCATCGAGCAGCAGGATGCGCTCGTCGAACGACTGCATTAATGCCTGGATACGATCCGCGCGATTCATCAAAGATCCTCAGGCCGCGTTCTGCTTCGGCCTGACCCCGAGCGCGTGGCAAATGGCAAACGTGAGTTCCGAACGGTTCAGCGTGTAAAAGTGAAATTCGCCGACGCCTTCGGCCTGCAGTCGCTGCACCTGCTCGATCGCGACACTCGCAGCGATCATCTGCCGAGTCTGCGCGTCGTCTTCGAGGCCCTCGAACCGGTCGCGTAACCAGTCGGGCACGGTCGCGCCACAGTTTTCGGCAAAATGCGTCAGTTGCGGAAATCGGGTTATCGGCAATATGCCCGGCACGATGTGCGAATCGATTCCTGCGGCCGCGGTCAGATCGCGAAAACGGAGAAACACATTGGTGTCGAAGAAGAATTGCGTGATCGCCCGCGTGGCACCGGCATCGAGCTTGCGCTTCAGATTTTCGAGATCAAACAAGGGGCTCGGGGCCTCGGGATGCACTTCCGGGTAAGCCGCCACAGATATATCGAAGTCGGCCACTTTCTTCAGGCCGGCGACCAGGTCCGCTGCGTAGGGATAGCCGTCGGGATGAGGCGCGTAACCGTCGGCGTCTTTTGGCGGATCACCACGCAACGCAACCAGGTGACGTATGCCCAGGTCCCAGTATTCACGTGCGATGTCGTCAATCTCGCCACGACTGGCGCCTATGCAGGTCAGGTGCGGTGCCGCAATCAGCTCGGTTTCATTCACGATGCGTTCGACGACTTTGTGGGTGCGCTCGCGTGTCGAGCCGTCGGCGCCGTAGGTCACGGAGACGAAACTCGGCGCCAGGCCCTTGAGCCGCTGCACGGAGCTCCAGAGCGTCTCTTCCATCTTGGCCGTGTGCGGCGGGAAGAATTCGAACGACACCTCCACCGGATTTGCCGAAGACACCATCATGCCGCCTCCGTCCGGGAGTCGACCGGTATTGCAACCGCGAGCAGCCAGCGCGGCTCCTTGCTTGGAATCCGTCTTGGCGGGGCAAGGCGCAGGTCCGCCCTGCTGCACCAGTCCGCCAGGCGCGCTTCCAGGTCCGGATCATCGGCCGCAGTCAGCAACAACAGGCGGCCACCAGGCTTGAGGAGCCGCTTTGCCTCGCAAACGGCGAGCACCGGCTCATCGGCTTCGGCAAGCACATCGTCCAGGATTATCGTGTCGAACTCACCATCCTCGAACGGCAGTCCGTACATATTGCCCTTTCGCAGCGACGCGTTTTCCACACCGGCCAGCAATAGTTCGGCGCGCGCGAACTGACGCGCGCCCGGATCGATATCCACACCGATGGCGCGGCGAGCGCGTGAGGCCAGCAGTTTGAGGATATGGCCTTTTCCCGAACCGATGTCGAGCAAGTCGCCGACCGGCGCAGCTACCGTGAGCTCTATCAGGGCCCGATGCAGGCGACGATGGTCGGCATCCAGAACCGAAAGCGCATCGAACGAACCCGTGTCGCCGCGCACGTCGCGGAGTTTCTCCAGGTCCCGGTCGAAAGCCGGATCGTCTTCAGGAATCAGGGACAGCAGCCCTCGCCTGGCCTGGGCATCGCCGCCGCGTTCTCGCACGCGATAGAAGACGAACTGGCCATCGCGAAATCGTTCCAGGAGATCGGCGTCGCAGAGCTGTTTGACATGCTGGGAGATGCGCGGCTGACTTTGGGCCATAACCTTTGTCAGCTCCGACACGCTGCATTCTCCATGCGCGCACAAAGCGACGATCCGAAGTCGAACCGGATCCGCGAGGGCCTTCAGTTGCGTGATGAGACGATCGGTCGGCATATAAATAAATATATAAGAATTTTTTTATATTGTCTGCCTTCTAGCTTAGCATACGGTAATCAACGCGAACAGATGCCCCTGCATCGGTTACGGGTGCCCGTGCGCAGTCGTTGCCGGCAAACTCGTCGATCATGGCGACCCCGGCGAACGCCAGCCCCTGTGACGGTAAGTGATTGAGATAACACGATTTATGTGACGAACATCCCAGATCACATAATGGCGAACGGATACGCTGGCAGTCTGTAATCGGACTGGCGCAGGACGCATCGACGAATCCATGGCGAGGCACCCCACTGACCACGAGAACCCGCTTGTGCTCGTTGCGCTCAATGACGAGGCAAGCCGCAAAGCTGTCCGCGCGACACTGGAACGGTCGGCCATGCGCATGCTGCCGGCGCCGAGCTTAGAGGAGGTAAAAGACCTCGTTGCCAGGATGCGGCCCAACGCCGCCCTCATTGAGTCCGGCGGTCCCGATCTGGCCGGCCTCGAAGTCTGCAAGGCGATTAGGAATTCGGACGAGGGCCGGGAAATCCCGGTAATCGTGGTGGTTGATAGGGACGATGCCGATACAACCGAACGCGCTTATCAGGCGGGAGCGTCCGGGATTATCGAGAAACCGGTTGCCCTTGCTACACTGCCGTATCGCATCCGCAACGCACTGCGTACCGCACGGTCGCTCAGCGACCTGACGGGCCTCGTGCGTGCCATTCCCGACCTGATTTTCATCGTCAATGAAGACGGCGAGGTCCAACACGGCCTGAGCGGACCCGACGCGACGCATACGCTGCAGATCAAGGCACTGGCCACGGCCCACCAGATCAATTTTTACCCCTGCGAGAATGACGACACCGCCATTGCCTGTATAGGCCGCGCACTGGAAACCGGCAAACCTCAGGTTTACGAACACGTTCTGGATGCCCTCGACATTCACCTCGAAACGCGTTTCGTTCCACGTGACCAGCATACGGTGCTGGCCATCGTCCGCGATATTACCGAGCGCAAAAATGCCGAGGCCGAAATCTACAATCTCGCGTATTACGACGAGTTGACCGAACTACCGAACCGCGAACTTTTCGGCCAGAGCCTCGAGAGAACAATCGAGCGGGCGGAGAAGGACGGCCAGAAATTTGCCGTATTGTTCGTCGACCTTGATCGCTTCAAGCGGATCAACGATACGCTCGGCCACAGTATCGGTGACCAGCTTCTGAAAGACGTGGCCAGCCGCCTTGCGAAGTGCATACGCTCTACGGATTCCGTAGCACACATCCAGCAGGCAGGCAGCGATACCATACGCCTTGCCCGGCTCGGCGGCGACGAGTTCGTGATCAAGCTGTACGGCATCGAATCGGAAGAAATGGTTGGAAGTATCGCGAAACGCATTATCAGTGCGCTTACACCACCATTCTCCTGCGGAGGGCATCAGTTCGTCGTTACACCGAGTATCGGTATAGCGTTATTTCCGCAGGACGGTAAAACTGGCGAACAGTTGCTGATGAATGCGGACTCCGCAATGTACAGCGCCAAAAACCTGGGGCGCAATAACTTCAAATTCTATTCCGAGACGATGCGCACGAAATCGCTGCACAGACTGGATCTCGAGAATCTGCTGCGAACAGCAATCGATAAGGAAGAATTCACACTTCATTTTCAGCCGAAGGTCGATGCGAAGACTTTCAGGCTCGTCGGTGCCGAGGCGCTGTTACGCTGGGAGCATCCGTCGAGGGGCGAAATTGAGCCCGATGACTTCATACCGATTGCAGAGGAAACGGGCCTGATAATCCCCATCGGCAGATGGGTGCTCCATGAGGCCTGTCGGGAAGTGAAAATGTGGACCGACGCCAACGTTGGAGCGGTTCCCGTTTCGGTCAACATATCGAGTCACCAGTTTCGCGATGGCAGCCTCGGCCGCGACGTCGCGGACGCGATCATTCGCGCCAGCATCAGTCCGAACCTGCTCGAACTCGAGATTACGGAAAGCGTGCTGCTACAGGATGTGGACAAGACGCTCATCGTACTGAAGGCTTTGAAAAAGTCCGGTATCTCCCTGTCGATCGACGACTTCGGTACAGGGTACTCATCCTTGAGTTACCTGAAACGATTCCCTATCGATACGATCAAGATCGACCGCTCATTCGTGAAGGATCTGCCCAAAGAAACGGACGACGCGGCCATTTGTGCCGCTATCCTCGCGATGTCGACGCAACTCGGACTGCGCGTGGTCGCCGAAGGCGTGGAGACGCGCGAACAGCTGGAATTCCTTCGCCGTCATGGCTGCCACCACATCCAGGGCTTCATATTCGGCCAACCTCAGTCGAGTGCAGGATTTCTGCAATTTCTGACCGGTTTGTCGAAGCAGCGAAGCGGGGACGAGCACCCCGATCGTGCTACTGCCTGACCGCGGCGTGTCCGCGCGACCCTCAGGCCGGAAACTTTCCCCGCTTTGGTACGCCCACTGAACGATTGGCATTGCGCGATCAAGGAATCATGGAAAGTCGCGGTGGAATAGCGCACCATCGAACGACGTCGATCGCAACCATCCGGAATCGTGAAGGCAGAGAAACTGATTCGATCGTGCGTGCTCGCCCTCGCTGTGACGCTGGCGAGCCCGAATCCGGTTCATGGCGCAGTCCCGTATGCGGCGTCCAGACCGGATCCCGGGGTGTGCACTCCCTCGCTGACTGACTATGCCGGGCAAATGGGCGAGGCCCTGGATCTCGAGTATCGCATCAAGACCTTCGGCGAGTGGGGTGTACGGGGATTCGGCGACACCTATTCGAATGTGCCTGTTTTCTTACAGGGAAACGGCGACCTCATCGTACTCCTGCACGGTTTCATGGCGTCGCCGCCGGAAATGCTGCCGCTCGGGCAAATTATTCACGAATCGGTCGGCGCCTCCGTCTACATTCCGCTGATCCCGGGATTCGGCGGTAATGCAGACATCAGCCAGCTGTATCGATTTGCCGACTGGCAGCAGGCCCTGGAAGACAGCGTCCGTTGGGGCCGCAACTGTTTCGAACGCGTCTACATCGTCGGCTATTCAGTCGGCGGTGGTCTCAGCGCTCAATACGTACTGGCCGGTGACTCTCTCGCCATCGACGGACAGGTATTGCTGTCACCCTTCTTCAAGGGGGCACCCTGGCAACAGACCTGGGCCGGTGCCTCGATGACGAAGGGTTTTCTCGCGGTGCTCAAATCTGTTTTCCGACTCAAAAAAGTAACGCTGGCGAGGGTGGACAGCCTTAGCCGCGGCAAATACCGCGATCTCGACATCCTGCTGAACGACCCGGAAACCTACGACCAGGCGTTCTCGCTGCAAGCCGGAATGAACATCCTGTCCCTGACCCGAGCTCTGAAATCGATTCGTAACAAGGTGCAGTCCGACATTCCCACATCGGTCGCGGTCTCGGCCGCCGACCAGACGATCAGCTGGAAATATGCGCTCAAATTCTCCAAGCGCCACTTTGCCCGGCTCCAGGGCACACTCGTCATTCCCAAAGAGGAAAAGATCCCTCACGAAATCGTAGTGCCTGACGAAGAACTGAACGCAGCTTTCGACAGGGTGTCGCAATGGGTGCTCGAACAGCTCCTGTTGATGATGGAGCAAAAATGAAGTCCCGGTACGCATGTCTCGCCCTGCTGGTGTGCGGCGCCGCGGCGCAAGCGCTTGAAGTCGATCCATACATTGCATGGATGTACCAGATTGATGATTCGTCCACGGCAATCAACGAGTTCATCAACCAGACGGCACGGGAAACCGTTGCGGAGGCAAACGGGAAGCCGCGCAAGTACGATTCCTGCGAGGCCGTGACAATCAGGATCTTCCGACGAAACCACACCTCGATCGTGACATCGAAACGACTCCTGCGGCATGTACGCAATAATCCGGATATCGACAGCTTCGGGCAATCTCATTTCACCGAAGTTCACTCATCCATGTATCGCTACGTCCCGCAACTGTATTTCAGTTCGCTGGCAGACACCTTCAATATCGACGGCATCTACATGAGCGACGACAAGCTCGCTCACATGTTCGGCTTTGGTCGACGCTATTACACAAAATACCTCAAGGGACGAAAGAACGGGCTGGACACGGAAGCCGCAATGCTGAAGGCGATACGGTATGGAGTCCGCCACGAAAAAGGAGTCGTCGGGAAAATGATCGACGGCATTTTCTCGTTTGCCGACCTGGAGGCCAATTTCCAGGGAATGCAGATGGCCCGATCCTTCTGTGAGGGCGACAATCCCAACCTGGTCGGAAGCCCCGGTAACTGGGAATGGGGCCGCGATACCGATATTTCCGAATTCGTGCTGCCGACCTTCGACGAAGGATACCTGCCGAACAATTTCATCAGGATCTACCGGCCGATCATTCGTGGACGGCTGAAGCGCTACTGCAATATCAGCAAGCTGCCTTTCGTTGCCCGTCGCCTGGCTGACTACAGGTTGCGCGACCGGATAACGCTTTCGAGAACCTACGTACTGGAGCGGTTGACAGGGAAGGAATTCAAGCTGCCCTGCGATATCTGAGACGGTGACAGCTTACTCGGGCCGAATGCCGTCCAGCGAATGAATCCGGTCGAGTCGTGCCCGCCTTTCGGTTTCGAGACGAGCTATCAGGCGCTGGCACTCCGGCAGTTCGCGTAACGCAGCAAGATTCGGGTTCTGGTCGAGAAGCCACCAGCTCAGGAACAGCCAGCCCGCATCGATCGTTTGCTCCAGCGCCCTGAGCGCCGCGTCAGACTCTCCCCTGAGCGCGAGGATTTCCACGTTGGCTATATCGCTGCCGTCCAGGGCCACCGGCGGCATCTTCGCGACGATCGGTTCGGCAGCGGCCAGCAGCCGCGTCGCACGGCCATGGTCGCCGGAATCGAGTAAAAGGGCCGCGGCGTCTATCGCAAGAGAGAAATTTCGCTTCGTCAGGGTCGGCGGCTCATCATCCAGCAGCCCGGGATAACCTGCGTAATCATCGAGCGCGGCGTCGAGGTTTCCCTGCGCCCAATGCCTGTCCCGGCGGGCGCGTGCAACGAATGGGAATCGATCGACCGAGTACCCGGGTCTCGAAACGAACGCTTCGAGAGCAGCGTCCGGGCTGCTGCCCTGTCTGAGCGCCAGCGCGATATGTCCGCGCAAGACAAGGCCCAGCTTCGGTCGTAAATCAGCAGCACGCTGCAGCCACCGGGCGCCGAGCTCGATATCGCCCAGATCGATCAGCAGCAGGGCCAGGTTGACTGCATGATCCGGGTCGCCAGGATCCATCGCCTGCGCCTGCAGACGATGCCGCACGGCGCTCTCATGATCGTGCCGCGCGTACATTGCGATTTCCGCGAGCCCGGTGTGCGCGATAACTGCTTCGGGCACATACCGCAGCAGGCGCTGCAGCCGTTCTTCAGCCTGCGATACCTCCCCGGTTCTGGCGAGTGTCCCCGCAAGATGGTAGTTGATGATCGGCGCCAGCGGATCCAGCCGCGCGGCAAGTCGCAGATAGCGCAGCCCGCGCTCCTCGTCTTCGCGCGTGTTGAACAGGTACACCCCGTACCAGTCATAGACGGACTGGTCGTTGGGATTTAGGCTAATGGCTCGCTCGAAACGATCGAAAGCGGCCTGGCGATTTCCTGCGAGCATCTCGAGCAGGCCCAGCGTGCCGTGTGCCTCGGCCAGATCGGGATCGAGTTCCAGCGAGCGCTCTGCTGCTTCCCGGGCCCGCGGATGCGCCTCCGAGGTCGGCAGATTCGCGTAATTCGCCAATAGTGCATAAGCCCTGGCCAGCTCCGAGTAAGCCGGCGCAAATTGCGGGTCCCGCTCGATAGCCTTCTGCAGCAACTCCCTCGCGGCATGCAGGTCGCCGCTCGTCCGTTTCGCGACCAGCTCTCTGGCGCGCACGTAGGCCTGGTACGCGTCAACATCCAGCGTGGGGACTTTGGCGAATGCGGCGCGCTCGTCCGGCGCAAGGGATACCTCCAGCGCATCGGCAATCGCGCCTGCAAGCGATGTCTGCAGTGCGAACATGTTCTCGAGCGTCATTTCCCTGTCGTAGGTTTCCGCCCAGACATGCTGATCTCGGCGACCATCAATCAGCTGCACATTGACGCGAACCTTGTCGCCGAACTTCTGCACCCCTCCCTCGATGATGAACGATGCGCCGAGCGCCTCGGCAATCGCCGGAATGCTCTCCTCGGTATCCCGATACCTGGCGACGGATGTGCGTGAAATCACGTGCAGAGAGTCGAGCTTGGAAATGCGCGTCAGAATGTCGTCATGCATGCCGTCGATAAAGTATCTCGCGGCCTCGTCAGCACTCAGGTTGGAAAACGGCAGCACGGCCACCGTTGGCATCTCCAGTCGCGACGGGTCCGCATCCCCCGGACGACCGGCATGCTCGGACAGGAACATGCGGTCAGTCAGGAGCACCAGCACGGCAGCGGCGAGTATGCCAATAATTACGTAGTCCACCCTGCGCGACACGGATCTGTCGTGGACGGTACTCTCGGATTCCCGCTCCAGGCCCGAAGGGGTCAGTTCGAAAAACCACGAGCTGGCCACGGCTATGGGCAAGCCGGCAGCCATAACGAGGAACACGATGCGCCCTGCCGCGGCGGGCAGGTCGATCAGCGAGACGAGTACGTCCGTTACCTGCAGGATCAGCCAGGCCGTAACGACATACAGAACCGTGACGCGGGAGACGTTACGCCTGCTGAGTTCGCTCCAGAGTGACATACGCATCGATGGGCGGCCTTCGATATCCCGATTCTACATCAGGCGGATGTACCGCCTGCGTCAGTCGGCCCTGCGGAGCAGACGCGCTCAGGAAAGTTTGTCTTTCAGGATGGCATTGACCTGGCCGGGATTGGCCTTGCCGCCGGTCTCTTTCATAACCTGGCCGACGAAAAAGCCGATCAGCTTGTCCTTGCCGGCTTTGTACTCGGCGACCTGGCCCGGGTTGGCCTCGATGACCTTGTCGACGATCGCCTCGATGGCCGAGGCGTCCGTGATCTGCTTGAGGCCTTTGGCCTCGATGATTTCGTCGGCCGAACCCTCGCCGGACCACATCGCCTCGAAGACTTCTTTCGCGATCTTGCCCGAAATCGTGTTGTCCGCGATGCGATCGAGAAGCAGCGCGAGTTCGCTTGCAGACACCGGGCTCTGCTCGATGTCGAGCCCGTCACGATTCAGCGCACCCAAAAGATCGCCGATGACGAAGTTGGCGACGCCCTGTGGCTTGCCCTGGTTGGCGTCGACAACGGCTTCGAAATAATCCGCGAGCGAACGTGAAGCCGTGAGAATGGCCGCATCTTCAGTACGAATACCATAATCATCGACGAAACGTTGCTGCTTCGCGTCAGGCAGTTCGGGCAGGGTCTTGCGCACGGCATCGATGTACTCCGGGCCGACTTCCACGGGCAACAAATCCGGGTCCGGGAAGTAGCGGTAGTCGTTCGCCTCTTCCTTCGAGCGCATGGGCCGCGTCTCGTCCTTGTCCGAGTCATAGAGACGCGTTTCCTGGACGACCTCGCCGCCGTCCTCGAGCACATCGATCTGCCGCTCGATTTCGAAGTTGATGGCTTTCTCGACGAAGCGGAACGAATTCAGGTTCTTGAGCTCGGTGCGTGTGCCGAACTCTTCCTGGCCAAGCGGACGAACCGACACATTGGCGTCGCAGCGAAACGAGCCTTCCTGCATGTTGCCGTCGCAGATGCCGAGATAGCGCACGATCGTGTGAATCTTGCGCATGTATGCGACCGCTTCTTTCGCCGAACGGATGTCGGGCTCGGAAACGATCTCGAGCAGCGGGGTGCCGGCACGATTGAGGTCGATGCCCGAAAAATCGCCGATGCCATGCACGGACTTGCCGGCATCTTCTTCGAGATGCGCGCGCGTGATGCCGACGCGCCTGGCGTTGCCGTCGGCATCATTAATGAATAACTCGCCATGCTCGACGATCGGCAGCTCGTACTGGCTGATCTGGTAGCCCTTCGGCAGATCCGGGTAGAAGTAGTTCTTACGCGCAAACACCGACCGCGGCGCCACCGTGGCGTTGACGGCCAAGCCGAATTTCGTCGCCATGCGGACGACTTCCTCGTTCAGCACGGGCAGTACGCCGGGATAACCGAGGTCGACGAGGCAGGCCTGCGTGTTCGGCTCCGCGCCATACGCAGTGGACGCGCCCGAAAAGATCTTGCTCTGCGTCGCGAGCTGCGCGTGGATCTCGAGGCCGATGACGACTTCCCAGGAACTCACCGATAGTCCTCCGGGCAGGCTGCGTGCCAATCCGTCAGCTGTTCGTAGCGATACGCACAGCGAAGGATCGCCTCCTCGCCGAAGTGCGGACCGACGAGATGCAGGCCCACCGGCAGACCGTCGGCGAAACCGCAGGGTGCGGAGAGACCCGGGAGTCCCGCCAGGTTGGCGCCGATCGTGTAGATGTCGTTGAGGTACATCGCAATCGGGTCGTCAACCTTGTCGCCGAGCCTGAAGGCCGGCGTCGGCGCCGTCGGTCCTGCGATCACGTCGACCTTTTCGAATGCCCGCCGAAAATCCCCGGCGATCAGTTCGCGTACCTGCTGTGCCTTGAGGTAGTAAGCGTCGTAGTAACCCGCCGACAGCACGTAGGTGCCCGTCATGATGCGCCGCTTCACCTCGGCGCCGAAGCCTTCGCTGCGGCTCCGGCAGTACATGTCGAACAGGTCCTCCGGCCCGTCAACTCGGTGGCCGAAACGCACCCCGTCGAAACGCGACAGGTTGGAAGAGCACTCGGCAGGCGCAACCACGTAGTAAGTCGGCACCGAGAGATCGAGATTCGGCAGATCGACCTCGACGAGCGTCGCGCCGTCGGACTCGATCGCGGCCAGCGCCTCCCTGACCGCGGCACCCGTCTTTTCCTCGAGGCCGGCATCGAAGTGCTGGCGGACGATGCCGACGCGAAGGCCCTCGAGCGAGCCGCTGAGGCCCGCCGTGTAGTCCGGTACGGGCCGATTCACGCTCGTCGAATCGCGTTCGTCGAATCCGGCCATCACGCCCAGCAACATCGCCGCATCGGCAGCCGAACGCGAAAGCACGCCCGCCTGGTCGAGGCTCGAGGCGAATGCGATCATGCCGTAGCGCGATACGCGCCCATAGGTCGGCTTGAGCCCGAAAATACCGGTCAGCGCCGCTGGCTGCCGGATCGAGCCGCCCGTATCCGTGCCGGTCGCGGCCGGCACGAGTCGCGCAGCCACAGCTGCCGAGGAACCGCCCGAGGAACCGCCCGGCGAGCGCTCCAGGTCCCAGGGATTTTTCACCGGCCCGAAATAGCTGGTTTCGTTGGACGAGCCCATCGCGAACTCGTCCATGTTCGTCTTGCCGAGGACCACGGCGCCGGCGTCTGCAAAGCGTTGGACGATCGTCGCGTCGTACGGCGAGACGAAATTCTCCAGCATCCTTGAGCCGCAAGTGGTCCGAATATCCCGTGTGCAGAAAATGTCCTTGTGCGCAATCGGCAGGCCGTTCAGCGCTCCTGCCTGGCCCGCCGCGCGCGCAGCGTCGGCCGCCTGCGCCGCCGCAAGCGCCTGTTCACCGGTGACCGTGACAAAAGCATTGAGGTCACCGTCGAACCGTTCGATCCGCTCGAGCAGCGCAGTGGTCACCTCAACCGAAGAAAACTCGCCTTTTTCGAGCCCGGCCCCGATCTCTGTAAGCGTCTTAGTGTGCAGCGCCTCGCCCATGGCTCACTCGATGACCCTGGGTACGAGATAGAGGCCGTCGGCGACAGAAGGCGCATTTTCCTGGATGTGATCCCTGTCATCCGACTCGGTGACGGCATCCGGCCGCAGCCGCTGCGCCACGTCGAGCGGGTGTGCCATCGGCACCACGTCCATCGTGTCAGCCTGGGACAGCTGGTCGACAAAATCCACGATCCGCGACAGCTTTTCGGTGGTCTCGGCGATCTCGTCGTCGGCGATGTTGAGCCTCGCCAGCACGGCGATCGCATGGACCTGATCTTTATCGAGTGACACGGGGAAATTCCTGGTTTTTCGCTAGCATTTCGCGGCCCCGGGGCGAGCGCGCACGCAATGATACACGCCGCCTTGTGCAATGTCGTGTGCATTGTTAGATTAGCGCGTTAATTCGTTTTCAGGGCCTTTTCCCTTCATGTTCAAGAACATTCTGGGGCATTTCTCGAATGACCTGTCGATCGATCTTGGCACCGCCAACACGCTGATCTACTCGCGGGGCCATGGCATCGTGCTCGACGAGCCCTCCGTCGTCGCCATCCGCGAGGACACGGGGCGCGGCGGCCGCGTCGTCGAGGCTGTCGGCGCCGATGCCAAGAACATGCTGGGCAGGACCCCGGGCAACATCACGGCTATCCGGCCGCTGAAGGACGGCGTCATCGCGGATTTCACGGTCACGGAGAAGATGCTGCAGCACTTCATTCGCAAGGCGCACCAGTCGCGTTACTTTCGGCCCAGCCCGCGCGTGCTGATCTGCGTGCCCTATGGCTCCACGCAGGTGGAACGCCGCGCCATTCGCGAATCGGCCGAGGGTGCCGGCGCCCGCAAGGTACACCTCATCGACGAACCCATGGCTGCGGCCATCGGTGCCGGCATGCCCGTTCACGAGGCGCGCGGCTCGATGGTGCTCGACATTGGCGGCGGAACTTCGGAGGTCGCCGTCATTTCACTGAACGGTATCGTCTATGCCGCATCCGTGCGCATCGGCGGCGACCGCTTCGACGAGGCCATTACGAATTACGTACGCCGCAACTACGGCATACTTATCGGCGAGGCGACGGCCGAACGCATCAAGCATGAAATCGGCTCCGCCTTCCCGGGACAGGAAGTGCTCGAGATATCCGTCAAGGGCCGCAACCTTTCGGAAGGCGTGCCGCGAAGCTTCACGCTGAACAGCAACGAAATTCTGGAAGCCCTGCAGGAACCGCTGCAAGGCATCGTAGGCGCCGTCAAGGAAGCGCTGGAACAAACGCCGCCGGAACTCGGCGCCGATGTTGCCGAGCGCGGCATCGTGCTGACCGGCGGTGGCGCGCTATTGAGAGACCTGGACAAACTGCTTATGGAGGAGACGGGCCTGCCCGTCGTCATAGCTGACGATCCGATGACCTGTGTTGCCCGTGGTGGCGGCCGTGTCATCGAACTGATAGATGAGCACGGGCCCGCCGTATTCGGCCTGGAGTGACAAGCAACTCGAACCCGGCAAGAATCCCGGCACTCGGCTTACGAGTGTTGCTGCTCATCGCCGCCAGCATCCTGCTGATGGTGCTCGATCATCGACAGAATCATCTCAATACGGTCCGCCAGGCCCTCGGTACGCTCATGTACCCGATCCAGATCGTCGTCGACGCGCCGTTCCGGGTCTGGGACTGGATGCAGCAGTCCACAACCGGCCGCAATGAACTCGAACTGGAACTCGGCCGGCTGCAGGCAGAGCGGCTGATCACCAATGCGCGCCTGCAGCGGCTAATGGCGCTGGAAGCCGAGAACGCCCGTCTCCGGGACCTGCTCGAGGCGCGTTCGCAGGTGCGCGACCAGATTCGCGTCGCCGAAATCATGGCCGTCGACGCCAATCCCTATCGTCACAGCATCGTCATTGCCGTAGGCGAACGAGATAACGTATACGACGGCCAAGCGCTGGTCGATGCGAACGGAGTCATAGGACAGGTTATCGAAACGGGTTTCCAGACGTCCGAGGCTATTTTGATTTCCGACCCCAGCCATGCTCTGCCCGTCGAGGTCAACCGGAATGGGCTGCGGACGATTGCCAACGGGACCGGCGAACTTGACCGCCTCGACCTGCCCTTCCTGCCGAACAATGCCGATATTCGCGTCGGCGACGTGCTCGTCACCTCCGGCCTGGGCGGCGCGTTTCCGTCTGGTTACCCGGTGGCCGTGGTCACGAACGTCAATCGCATTCCGCAGGCACCCTTCGCGGATGTCACCGCTACGCCCGCCGCATCTCTCGACCAGGTGCGCGAAGTCATGCTGATCTGGCCATCCGCCGCCGGCGCCAGAACGGCCGAAGGTGACGGGAATGAGTAGGGCCCCGGGCGCACATCGCCTGCCGGTGATTGTCACGATTATCGTCGCGCTGATGCTGACGGTCGTGCCTTTGCCAGACTGGGCGGAGGCCTTTCGGCCCGACTGGGTAGCGCTGACACTTATATATTGGGCAATGATGTTGCCGCGCACCTGGAGTGTCGGTTCGGCCTGGATAGTCGGCGTACTGCTGGACGTCGCACAAGGTACGATCCTCGGCCAGCATGCGCTGGCACTCTGCTTCGTCGTCTTCGTTACCGTGCGATTTCACCTGTTGATGCGCGTTTTTCCAATGCAGCAGCTGACAGCCACGGTGTTTGCTCTGCTCGCCCTTTATCAGTTCATACTGTTCTGGATCAACGGCGTTGCAGGCATGGAAACGAGTTCGGTCCATTACTGGGGACCGGTGCTGACCGGAACCATCATCTGGCCGCTCGCTTCCTCGGCGCTGCACGGCGTGCGGCTGCGCGGTCGGCTGACCGGCTAGAGCGATACATCGTGGACCTGCTCTCGCCCATTAAAGACCACCATTCGGAGCGGCGACTTTTCATCAGCCGCGTTGCGCTGACCTCCGTCATCAGCTTTCTGCTGCTCGGAACAGTCATCGCGAGGCTGGTGCAACTGCAGGTGTTCGATCACGAGAATTTTGCCGCGCAGTCGCAGGGAAATCGCGTGCGCATCGAGCCTGTACCACCGATACGCGGCCTGATTTTCGACCGCAAGGGACGCGTGCTTGCCGAGAACCTTCCGGCATACCAGCTCGAACTTATCCCGGAGCAGGTTGAAGACATTGAAGACACCCTGACACGGCTCGCTGCGCTCGGCCTTATCGAGTCCGATGACATTGCGCGCCTCATGGAGCTGAGTGAAAGCGGGCCCAGGTTCAAGCCGGTCACGCTGAAACTGCGGCTCACTGACGAGGAGATCGCCAACTTCGCCATTCAGCGGCCGCGCTTTCGGGGCGTAGACTTCCAGCCACGCCTGGTGCGCCATTATCCGTACGGCGAGGCCGTCGCACATGCGGTCGGCTACGTCGGTGCGCTATCCAAACAAGATCTGCAGCGACTCGATTCCTCCAATTATGCGGGCACCGCGCATACCGGAAAGACCGGTGTAGAAACGAACTACGAAAGCGATCTGCACGGCGACGTTGGCTATCGCCACATTGTGTCGAACGCACTGGGCCGCCAGATCTCCGCCGATGCCCTGGAACTTGCCGACACCCTGCCGGCCGACGAGATCCCTTCGCCGGGCCGAAACGTCTATCTCAGCCTCGATCTCGATCTGCAAATGATTGCAACCAGGGCGCTTGAAGGCCGCCGTGGCGCGGTCGTCGCACTGGACCCGTGGACGGGCGAGATTCTTGCGCTCGTCAGCGCGCCGAGTTTCGATCCGAACCTGTTTGCGGTCGGTATGACTACGAACCAGTACGCCGGTTTACAGAACGACCCGGACCGGCCGCTTTTCAATCGGGCGATATTCGGCACTTACCCGCCAGGCTCTACGATCAAGCCCATGCTGGCGCTGGCGGCACTGGAGACCGGCGCAACCTATATGTCGCGAAAAAGCCTGTGTCAGGGCTTTTTCACCTTGCCCAATACGACGCACCGGTACCGCGACTGGAAACCGGAGGGCCATGGTGAAGTCGACCTGCACGACGCGATCGCCCAATCATGCGACGTTTATTTTTACGAGTTCAGCATCGAACTCGGCATTGACCGCATGCACGAGTACCTGAGCCAGTTCGGCCTCGGTCGGCCAACCGGCTTCGACATCCGCGGTGAGCATTCCGGCATCGTGCCGTCGCGCGAATGGAAGCGGCAGACATTCAGCAACAGGTCGCGCGTCGACCAGCGCTGGTATGACGGCGAGACCGTTATTGCCGCGATCGGCCAGGGTTACATGCTCGCGACCCCGCTGCAGCTCGCAAGCGCAGCAGGCGCCCTGGCAACGCGCGGCATTCGCTACGAACCGCGCCTCGTCGCGGCGACTGAAAATCCATTGGAGACAAAGGAGCGGCAGCTTCTAAGCCCGAAGCGTATAGAAGACGTCGATATCGATAACGAGCGCCACTGGAACGAAATACTCGATGCAATGCATGACGTGATGCAGGATATTCGCGGCACGGCCTATGCGGCGGGAGCCAACGCGCCATACCAGATGGCCGGCAAGAGCGGTACCGCGCAGGTTTTTTCCGTCGCGCAGGAAGAGGAGTACGACGAAGAAGAAATCGAGGAACGGCTGCGCGATCACGCGTTGTTTATTTCCTTTGCCCCTTTCGACGAACCGCGCATCGCCGTCGCTGTGATCGTCGAAAATGGTTCCAGCGGCAGCCGCGTCGCAGCACCGATCGCCCGTGCGATCATGGACGCATATCTTGGGTACGGCAGCGATGCAGCTCAGTGAAACACAACATCTGATCACGGGTAAGGCGGCACCGCTGTCCGATTTCGGCCGCGTGATGCGACGGCTGCATATCGATGGACCGCTGCTGGTCGGCATCATTCTGATCTGTGCGCTCGGCCTCGTCGTTCTTTACAGCGCCGTTGGCGAAAACATGCGGCTGTGGCTGAACCAGCTGGTGCGTCTCGGCGTTGCGCTCGTCGCCTTGTTTGTCGTTGCTCAACTGCCGCCCGACTTCCTGCGACGCTGGACACCCTGGGGCTTTCTCGCAGGACTCGTGTTACTCGTGCTGGTGCTGGTGACAGGTGAAGTCAGCCAGGGTGCACAGCGCTGGCTCGACCTGGGAATACGATTCCAGCCTTCCGAGATCATGAAGCTGGCGGTGCCGATGATGACGGCCTGGTACCTGCACAATCGGCGCCTGCCGCCGAAGCTGGTCGAACTGCTGCTAATCGCCGTAATGATCGCCGTGCCCACCGCGCTGATCGCGAGGCAACCCGACCTCGGCACCGCGCTGCTCATTGCGGCATCCGGCATCATAGTTGTGGTTCTCGCCGGCCTTTCGATCAGGCTCATGATCGCGATGGCGATTGCCGCGGTTCCGGGCGCGTATGGGCTCTGGATGTTCATGCAGGATTACCAGAAGCAGCGCGTACTGACGCTGCTCGATCCTGACAGTGATCCGCTCGGCGCCGGCTATAACATTATTCAGTCAAAGATCGCGATCGGCTCCGGCGGCCTTTTCGGCAAAGGCTGGACCAACGGCTCACAGGCGCAACTCGAGTTTCTGCCCGAGCGCGACACCGATTTCATTTTTGCCGTAATGGGCGAGGAACTCGGACTTCTCGGGGTGCTCTCACTACTGGCGCTGTATATGTTTGTCATCGGACGCGGCTTGTATATCGCTATACAGGCACCGGACACCTACTCGCGACTACTGGCCGGATCGATAAGCCTGACCTTTTTCGTCTATGTATTCGTCAACGCGGCCATGGTGACCGGCCTCGTGCCTGTCGTCGGCGTTCCCTTACCCCTAGTCAGTTTTGGTGGCACCTCCATGGTGACGCTGATGGCTGGTTTCGGTATTCTCATGTCCATCCACACCAACCGGAAACTGCTGCCACATTGATGACGTCGAGACGCCTCGCTGGTTTGGCATTCTTCCTGTCTTTCGCTCTTCCGAGTCACGCAGTCGATCTCGATCGGCCCGATGTCGCTGCATTTATTACGGCGATGGTGCGTGACCACGATTACAGCCGCGATGCGCTTCGCGACATTATGGGTCAAGCGAGAATTCAGCGGTCCATCATCGACAAGATTTCGGCGCCCGCCGAAAAAAGGCTGACCTGGGCGGAGTATCGCCGGATCTTCGTGACCAAGGAACGCATCCGTGCCGGCGTGGCTTTCTGGAACGAAAACCGCGAAGCGCTCGAATCTGCCAGCACCAGCACCGGTGTGCCCATAGAAATTCTCGTGGGCATCGTCGGTGTGGAGACTTACTTCGGCCGCATAAAGGGCGGGCACCGCGTCCTGGATGCGCTGACAACCCTGGCGTTCGACTATCCGCCGCGTTCGAAATTTTTCCGTAACGAACTGGAGCAGTTCCTGTTACTTATCCGTGAAGAAAATCTTCAGGCGACAGATGCGATCGGTTCGTACGCCGGTGCAATGGGACACCCGCAATTCATGCCATCGAGCTTTCGTGCTTACGCCATTGACTCGACCGGTGACGGCAAGCGCGACATCTGGAACAACTGGCATGACGTTGCCGGCAGTGTCGCTAACTACTTTGTCCGGCACGGCTGGCGGCCCGATGGCGAGGTCGTGGCTCAGGCCACCCTGGGCCAGGACTGGCAAGGCCCCGTACCGAAGAACAGGCTTTCGCCGGGTGACACGGTCGGCGGTCTGAGCAGAAAAGGCGTGATGTTCGCGACCGAACTGTCGGCCGACAGTGCCGGTCAGCTGTTGACGCTCGAAGGCCACGACGGTAAGGAGCACTGGGTCGGGTTTCACAACTTCTTTGTCATTACGCGCTACAACCGCAGCGTCATGTATGCGATGGCGGTGCACCAGCTCGGCCAGGAAATAGCGCTCGAGGTAGCCGCCGATGCATCGTGACCGTCTGAAATTCGTTGTTTGTCTTCTGCTTGCGACCGCGCTGACGGGCTGCGGCTCGAACAAGGTGAAGGGTGACGGACCGCCCTCCGGCAGCATCGCGATTCCGGACCTCCCTGGCGACGCGATACCCCGTCCGGAGCCGCGCAGCAAGTATGGCAACGGGCCGATTTATGAGGTTCTCGGGCAGGCCTACAGGGTGCTCGATACCCATGAGGGGTATCGGGAACGCGGTGTTGCATCCTGGTACGGCAAGAAATTCCACGGCAACCTGACGTCGATGCGCGAAACTTACGACATGTACGCGATGACTGCAGCCCACAAGACCCTGCCATTGCCATCCTATGTACGCGTGCGCAATCTCAGCAATGGCAAGAACGTCGTCGTTCGCGTCAACGACCGGGGACCGTTCGTGCACAACCGCGTCATCGATCTTTCCTATGCAGCCGCGCTTAAGCTCGACATGGTCAAGGACGGCACCAGCCTCGTCGAGGTCGAGGCAATCAGTTTCAATGAATCGTCCGGTGACCGGCCGACGCGCAGAACAACCGCCGCACCACGAACCGAGTCGCGCCGACACGAGGTCAGCAATACTGTCTATGTGCAGGTCGGCGCATTTGGCGACCGGGGCAATGCGCGGCGCCGCATCAAGTTGCTGCGTTCCGGCGGCATCGGCAACACCCGGGTCTTCGAGGACAAGAGCACCGGGCAAACCCTGTACCGTGTTCGTATCGGACCGGTCCGCAATGTCGAGCAATACGATCTCATCGTCGACGAACTCGGCAAGCTCGGGATCAGCGATCCATATCTCGTCGCCGAGTAGCCCGATGAACAGAGCTACTCGAAGCTGATCGCACACGGCCATAAGCACTTGCGGATTACGACCACGGAAGGTGATATGGATTACAGTAAGTCGAAGCAGGCACCGGAAATCCAGAAAGCCCTGAACCGCATTCAGTAATCTAGAACTCCCGGTGGCGCTGCCGACGATCGGGCCGTAAAATACGCGGCCTGTCGAATTACCCCCGAAAATCCATGAAATTCCGCTACATCGCGCTGTTTGCGCTGATTCTGCCCGCCATCTCGAATNNTCTCGAATGCCGTCGAGCTGCGCCCTCTGCCCTCCCCGCCGATCATCGGATCGACGAGTTACCTCGTCGTCGACTCGAAGACCGGCGCTGAAATCGCATCGCTCGAACCTGACAAAGCCGTCGCCCCCGCGAGCCTGACAAAGCTCATGACAGCGTACGTCGTATTCCATGCGCTCAATGAAGGGCAGATTGCCCTCGAAGATCTGGTTACTGTCAGCGAGAAGGCGTGGCGCGCGGAAGGCTCGCGGATGTTTATCGAGGTCGGCAAGAAAGTTTCCGTCGGGGACCTGCTGCTCGGCATGATCGTGCAGTCCGGCAACGACGCAAGCATTGCGCTTGCCGAGCATGTTGCAGGTTCGGAATCGGTGTTCGCCGAGATTATGAACCAGTATGCGCTGGCGCTCGGCATGCTCTCGAGCCACTTTATGAATTCGACCGGCCTGCCCAACGACAACCACTATTCGACTGCGAGAGATCTGGCGACGCTGGCTCGCGCAATCGTCAACGAGTTCCCCGTTTACTACAAGTGGTACTCGGTCAAGGAGTTCACCTATAACAACATCAAGCAGCCCAACCGCAATAATCTCCTGTGGCGCGACGATTCCATTGATGGCATGAAAACGGGACGTACCGATGCCGCCGGTTATTGCCTGGTGTCTTCTGCAGAGCGCGACGGCATGCGAATCGTATCGGTGGTACTTGGCACTGCGAGCGCGAAAGCCCGGATCGATGGCAGTCAGGCTCTGATTAATTACGCGTTCCGTTTCTTCGAGACGCGTCTGCTTTACGAGGCCGGCAAAGAAATTACCAGGGCGCGCATCTGGAAATCCGCTAACGAATATTCGTCGCTCGGCGTACTCGAGGATCTGCACATTACCGTGCAAAGAGGCGCTTATGACCTGCTCGAGTCCACCATGAACATGCCGGCCGTCATCGAGGCGCCCGTTGCGGCCGGTCAGCCGCTGGCCGAACTTCAGGTCACGCTCGATGGTCAAACCGTACTCACAGAATCGCTGCGCGCCCTTGAAGACAATCCAGACGGCTCACTCTGGCAAAAGGCGCGCGACAGCATAGGGCTGATCTTCGAATGAACGACGAAACGCTGCTCGTATTCCCGTGCGAGTTTCCAATCAAAATGATGGGGCACAACACGCCAGAGTTCGTCGCGACGGCGCGAGCGCTCGTCGAGATTCACACGGGCCCGCTTGATGACAGCAGATTTCAGAACGCGTTGAGCCGTCACGAACGCTTCGTTTCGGTGACTGCGACGATAAGCGCCCAATCCCAACGGCAACTCGACGATATTTACCGCGACCTGTCTGCACACAAGTCCGTCCTCATGGCCTTATGAGCGCTCTCGTCATACGCGACCTCGGCTTGCAGACTTATGAGCCCGTCTGGCACGCGATGCAGGAATTCACGAACACGCGCACCGGGCAGACGCCCGACGAAATCTGGTTCACCGAGCACGACCCCGTCTTTACGCTCGGCCTGAATACCGCGCCCGAACACTTGCTCGCGCCCGGTGACATCCCGGTCATCCAGATCGATCGTGGCGGGCAGGTGACCTATCATGGCCCGGGGCAACTCATGATTTATCCGCTCATCGATCTGCGGCGGGCGAAGCTCGGCGTTCGCGAACTGGTATCTGCGCTCGAACAGAGCGTCGTGGATACGGTCGCCGAATACGGCATTCGGGCGGCAAGCAAGCGCGAGGCACCCGGCGTATATGTCGATGGCGTCAAACTGGCGAGCATCGGACTTCGCGTTCGCCGTGGCGCGAGCTTTCACGGCATGGCGCTCAACGTGAATATGGATCTCGAACCATTCGGCCGCATAAATCCCTGTGGTTTTCAGGGTCTCGAAGTCACGGACCTTGCGTGCCTTGGGGGCGAAGACGAACTCCCGACAGTTCGCCAACACCTGTTGCCTCACTTGCTCAGGCAGTTGCAGATGGATAAGGTAACGATACTCTCGGAAGCCGAATACCATCTTGCTCTCTAGATCGCTCATATCAATCGGCGCCCTGCTGCTCCTGCCTGCTGTTCACGCGGACGAACCCGCGTCATGCCGAACGACAATGGAGCGCTTGTCGGTTGACCGTCTGCTGGAACTTTCCGACGAAGATTCGGAGACGGTTACGCTCGAAGTCGGCGGATTGGAAGCGCAGCTGGGCCCCAAACCGGCCGCATCCATGACTGGCGGAATTCTGTTCCGTCAGGGAAACCGGCTCGCCGGTGCGGAATCCGCACGCTACGACCCGGTGAACAGGGCGCTGTATTTCGAAAATGGCGTGCGCTACGAAGACCCTGCCACGCAAGTAGCTTCTGATTCCGCGGAATTTGCCTACGACTTCGGCCGCATTCGTTTCGAAGGCGCCCGGTTCGCACTTGGCGCCAGTAATGCGCATGGCGCTGCCAATGCCATTGAGATCAATCAACGGGGGCGTCTCGAACTGGATGATGTCAGCTATACGACGTGCCCACCCGATTCCAACGACTGGCTGCTTGAAGCCAAAGACATCGACCTCGATACGCGTAAAGGGCTGGGCACGGCCAAGGGAATCAAGCTGCGATTCCAGGGCGTGCCTGTACTCTATTCGCCCTACATTTCCTTCCCGATCGGCGAGGCCCGCAAGTCGGGTTTGCTGACGCCTGAAGTTGGCAGTACCAAGCGCAGCGGTACAGAAGTTCGCATACCTTTGTACTGGAATATCGCGCCCAATTACGACGCCATATTTACGCCGCGACTGCTTACGGAACGTGGCCTGCAAGTACAAACCCGATTCCGTTACCTTACCAGGAAGCTGGCCGGCCAAATCGATGTCGAACACCTGTCCTCGGACTCCGTGTTCAACGACTCGCGGACAATGGGTAAGCTGAACCACGTAACGACATTCTCACGCAGGTGGCGCAACCGTATCGATTTCCAGGGAGTATCGGACAACCAGTATTTCGAGGACCTCGGCGGCAGCCTCAGTATCGCCAGCATTACGCACATCGACCGCAGCCTTAGCTTCGACTTTCACACCGACCACCTGTCGTTCGTCGGACGGATTCAGGATTATCAGACACTCGACGAATTCGATCTCGCTACCAACCCTGACGGAATCCTGCCTTTCGACGAGCCCTACCGGCGCACGCCGCAGCTGCTGCTGAGTGGCTCGTGGCCCGACAGCGTGCTCGGCCTGGATTTCAATTTCGAAAGTGAACTCGTGAATTTTGATCGCGATGTGGGCGTTACAGGTTGGAGACTGAACATCGCGCCAGAAGTCGAATTGCCGATCCGGCGACCCGGCTGGTTCATCATACCGGCGGTGGCGCTCGACTACACGGGCTACGAACTCGATGACACTGAACCGGGCCAGGCAACGGATCCGTCCCGAACGCTGCCCATCTCCAGCATTGACGTCGGCATGATTCTCGAACGGACGATAAAGAGCGGCGACAGCAAGCGCCTGCAGACAATCGAACCACGGCTCCTGTACGTACACGTGCCGTACCGGGAACAGTCGGACATGCCGATATTCGACACGATCACGCCGGATCTCAATCTTGTTCAATTGTTCCGCAAGAATCGTTATCTCGGCGTCGATCGTCTCGCCGACACCGATCAGCTCAGTATCGGCGTTACCTCGCGCATACTTGATGTATCGAATGGCAGGGAACTCGTCTCGGCTACGATTGGACAGACGCGTTACCTGAGTATCAGCGGTGTCACCCTCCCCGGAGAACCCCTGCTCACCGACGAGACGTCTGACTACATAGCGGAAGTCCGGTTCCTGTTATTCAACTCATGGAACTTCGACGTCGGCCACCAGTGGGGCCAGAAGGATCGTGGCACCACGCAATCGCAGGCGAGATTGCAGTATCGGCCCGCGAATAACAAAGTCCTCAATCTCTCGTATCGTTTCCGGCGCGATACGCTGGAACAGGGCGACCTGTCCTGGTCATGGCCCGTGTCGTCCAAATGGAACTTCGTCGGCCGTTACAACTTTTCTTTCCGTGACGATGAACCGCTCGAACAGTTCTTCGGCCTCGAGTACGAAAGCTGCTGCTGGGGCCTGAGGCTCGTATCGCGACGTCATATCTCCACACGCGACGGAACTCGCGATTCTTCCTTCGGTCTGCAACTGGTATTGAAAGGAATGTCGAGCATCGGCACGCCGGCTGACAAACTGCTTGAACGTGGTATTCTTGGCTATTCCGCGAACCTCCGGTAGATAAAAGTGTTAAAAAGCAAAGGATTACGCGCCATAGCGTGCGTAACGGCCGTTTTCGCAGCGCCGCCCGGCCTGGCGGACGAGCTGTCTGCGACAGGCGAATTTCTCGATGGCATCGCGGCCATCGTCGACGACGGCGTTGTCCTCAAAAGTCAGCTCGCCTCCGAAACGGCATTGATCATCGAACGGGCCAGTCAGCAGGACCCGCCGATTCCGCTGCCGCCTGCAAACGTCCTTCGTGAGCAGGTGCTCGAAAGGCTCATCGTGAAGGAAATCCAGCTGCAGCGCGCGGCGCGCATCGGACTTCAAATCTCGGATGAAATGCTCAATCAGGCGATTGGCAATATTGCGCAGGCGAACGGCGTGGCCTTTGAAGACATGCCCGAGCTGCTCGCGGCGGACGGCATCAGTTATTCCGAGTTCCGCCGCGACATGCGCGACGAACTCACGCTCGACCAGTTGCGCCGAATTGACGTAGGACAACGCATTTCTGTTTCTCCACGCGAAATCGAAAAATGTATCGCGGATCTCGAAGGCAACGTCGCGGCCGAGTCGGATTACAACCTGTCGCATATCCTGATCTCCATACCGGAATCTGCAACGACCCAACAGGTTGACGAAGCACTGGAGGAGGCGCAGGACATTTACAGGCAACTGCAGGACGGTGCCGACTTTCGCGAGCTGGCATTGCGATATTCCGATGCGCAGACAGCGCTCGAAGGTGGCTCCCTCGGCTGGATGAAGGGCGAGCAGATGCCGACGATTTATACTGACGTCGTCATCGACCTGGAGTCGGGCGGTGTCTCCGAACCGTTCCGGAGCGCGAGCAGTTTTCACATCGTCAAGGTCAACGAGGTGCGCAGCGCCATTCAGCGCAGCGAGATCAATCAGGCCAATGTTCGTCACATTCTCATCACGCCCGACGAAATCATCGACGACGCGACAGCAAAGCAACAGCTCGGAGACGCACTCGAGCGCATTGCTGCAGGCGAGGATTTTGCCGAGATCGCAAAACTGATGTCCGATGATCCGGGAACCGGCTCGCTTGGTGGCGAACTGGGCTGGGCCGGACCCGGCACTTATGCTCCGGAATTCGAGGAAACGATCAGCAATACCGACGTCGGCGAAATCAGCCAGCCGTTCCGAACCGTATTTGGCTGGCACATTCTCGAGGTCCTGGGCCGGCGCGTGTACGACAACACCGAAGACCTGAAACGTGGCAATTGCGTCAATCGAGTTCGTAACAGCAAGATCGAGGACGAAACGCAGCTCTGGATACGCCGGCTGAGGGACGAAGCGTTCGTCGATACGCGCGTCTGAACGACGTGGCTGCCGATAAACCCCTGGTCGTGACTGCCGGCGAGCCCGCGGGGATCGGCCCGGAACTCTGCCTGGCACTGGCCCAGCAACCCTTGCCCCACGGGATTGTTGTCGTTGCCGATGCGGAACTATTGAGGCGCCGCGCTGCAGCCTCGGGCCTGGATATTCGCATCACCGAGGTCGCTCCGGACGACGCGGCTCCCGCAGCTAAAGGCGAACTGCGGGTCATCTCGACGCCGCTCGCCGCCATACCCGATTGCGGCAGGCCACTGGAGGCCAATGCCGAAGTACTGCTGAACGGCCTGCGGCTGGCTGTAGACGGCTGCCTGGACGGCCGCTTCGCAGGGCTGGTTACTGCGCCGCTGCAAAAAAGCGTCATCAACGATGCCGGCATCGCATTTACCGGGCACACGGAATATCTGGCAGAAATCACGGGCGCCGAAACGCCCGTGATGCTGCTGGTTGCAGGGGATCTGCGAGTCGCTCTGGCGACAACGCACCTGCCGCTTCGGGAGGTGCCCGACCATATCTCGGAAGAGGGACTGAACCATGTGCTCGATGTCCTGCTGCACGATTTGCAGGCGAAATTCGGTATCGAGTCGCCCGAGATTGTGGTTTGCGGGCTGAATCCGCACGCAGGCGAAGGCGGTCATCTCGGAACAGAAGACGACGACATCATCGCACCGGTCGTAGCCGAATACGCGGCGGCGGGACACAGGGTACGCGGCCCGGTGCCGGCCGATACGGCGTTTACGCCGGCCGGCGGCCACAAGGACGCGGTGCTGGCCATGTACCACGACCAGGGGTTGCCCGTCCTGAAGTACGCGGGCTTTGGCCATGCCGTCAATGTCACCCTGGGCCTGCCCATCGTCAGGACGTCCGTAGACCATGGTACGGCGCTGGATATTGCCGGCACGGGCAAGGCCGACGCCGGCAGCCTGCGCGCCGCAGTGCGCCTCGCAGCCGAACTCGCCGCAAAATGAGCCCGCATCGACCGCGAAAACGATTCGGCCAACACTTCCTGCGCGATCCCGGCGTTATCGACGCGATTATCCGGGCGATCGGGCCGGCCGAAGACGATACCATCGTCGAGATCGGTCCCGGTGAAGGCGCAATTACGAGACCTCTGATTGCGCGCGCAGGCGCGGTTCATCTCATCGAACTGGACCGTGATCTTGCTGCCCGTTTGCGCGACGAGTTCGCCGACGCCACGAACGTCACGGTCCACCAGTCCGACGCTTTGTCATTCGATTACGGCTCTTTGAACGGGCATCTGCGTGTCGTCGGCAACCTGCCATATAACATCTCGACACCTCTGCTTTTCGCATTGCTCGATTACCGCGAACACATCAGCGACCTGCACTTCATGCTGCAAAAAGAGGTCGTCGATCGCATGGCGGCATCACCCGGTACCAAGGCCTACGGCCGGCTCGGCATCATGCTCGGTTGTCATTTTCGAATCGAGGCGCTGTTCGACGTCGACCCGCTGGCGTTCGATCCGCCCCCCGAGGTCATGTCGAGCGTGGTGCGTCTCACCCCGTTACCGGCCGGCACCTACAATATCCGGGACGAAAAAGCCTTGTCCCGACTCGTTGCGCAGGCGTTCAGCCAGCGCAGAAAGACGATACGGAATGCGCTTCGAAACATTGTGGACATATCCACACTCGAAGCCGTCGGTATAGATCCCGGCCTCCGACCCGAAGCGGTCGAAATTGCCGAATATGTTGAGCTCGCGAATACGCTAGAATAGACCCATGACGGAAAAGCGATGTGAAATCGGAATTCGCGTTGCGACGGACTACGTCGACGATCAGTCGGAACCCGAAGCCGGCCGCTATGTTTTCGCGTATACGATCACGATATCCAATGACGGCGATGTCCCGGCCCGTTTGATCAGCCGTCACTGGATCATTACGGATGCGAACGGCAAGGTTCAGGAAGTCAGCGGTGACGGTGTCGTCGGGGAGCAGCCGCATCTCAACCCGGGCGAAGAATTTCAGTACTCCTCGGGCGCGGTGCTGGAAACCCCCGTAGGCGCCATGCAGGGCCTCTATCGCATGGAAGCCGACGATGGCGTCAATTTCGAGGCGCCCATCCCGCCGTTTACACTTGCTGTGCCGGGCATGCTGCACTAGGCGCACGGGCGATCTGACATGGCCGTGTATGCGATCGGGGATTTGCAGGGTTGCTATGACCCGTTTCGGCTTCTGCTGGACAAGCTCGGGTTCGATCCCGCCAGAGACACCCTCTGGCTGACCGGCGACCTGGTCAATCGCGGCCCCAAGTCCCTGAAGACCCTGCGATTCGTGAAATCGCTCGGTAAGTCAGCCATTACCGTGCTCGGCAACCACGATTTGCACTTGCTGGCACTTGGTGCCGGCGTGACGCGCTACGGCGAGCGATTCGAATCGTTGCAGAAAGTGCTGGCCGCCGATGACCGTGACGAACTTCTCGACTGGCTCAGACATCGGCCACTTGCACATTTCGACAAGTCGCTCGATACCCTGCTGGTGCACGCGGGCACGCATCCTACCTGGACGGTCAAAAAGACGCTGGCCAGGGCGAGAGAAGTCGAGACGGCGCTCCAGAACAAGGATTATCAGTCAATGCTCGGCAAGATATACGGCAATACGCCAGCCAAGTGGTCCGGTAAATTATCCGGCTACAAGCGTTTGCGCTTCATCGTCAACTGCCTGACACGCATGCGTATGCTTACGCCAAAAATGCGCCTGAATATGTCCTACAGCGGTACGCCCTGGCGCGCACGCAAGGATCTCATTCCCTGGTATGACGTCGAAAACCCCGCCTGGGCCGGCACGCGCATCGTTTTTGGTCACTGGTCGCAGCTCGGGCTGATCGTGCTGCCGAGCCTCGTCAGCCTCGACACCGGCTGCGTATGGGGACGACAGCTGACGGCGGTACGTCTCGACAAACGGGTGCCGCGCGTCTACCAGGTGAAAGGGCAACGCCAGTAAACCGCATGGTATTACTACGTATTGGAAGTACCTGGGCCGCCCCATAACGTACATCCAATCCTTTCGCCTGAGGCGTAATCATGACGACACGAACCTGGGCCGAACCCTACAAGATCAAGATGGTCGAGCTGATCAAGATGACCAGCCGGGAAGACCGCCTGAAAGCCATCCGCGAAGCGGGCTACAACACTTTCCTGCTGCGTTCGGAAGACGTTTACATTGACCTGCTGACTGACTCGGGCACGGGCGCCATGTCCGACCGGCAATGGTCGGCCATCATGATGGGCGACGAGGCCTATGCCGGCAGCCGAAATTTCTACCGGCTGCGCGACACGGTCGAGGAGTACTACAGCTACCGCTACACCGTGCCTACGCATCAGGGCCGCGGCGCGGAGAATATCCTCAGCCAGTGCCTGATCAAACCGGGCGATTATGTGCCGGGCAATATGTATTTCACGACGACGCGGCTGCATCAGGAAATGGCCGGCGCAACTTTCGTCGACACGATTATCGACGAAGCCCATGACGCCGAATCCGAGCACCCGTTCAAAGGAAACTTCGACTTTGACAAGCTCGATGCGCTCGTTGACGAAGTGGGCGCCGACAGGATTCCGTATGTGTGCATGGCGACTTGCGTCAACATGGCGGGTGGCCAGCCGATATCGATGGCGAATCTCAAGCAGCTTCGCGCGTGGTGTGACAAACACGGCATCATGCTCGTCCACGATATGACGCGCGTCGCAGAAAACGCGCATTTCATCAAGCGGCGCGAGGAAGCGTACAGGCATAAATCGATTCGCGATATCGTCTACGAGATCTGCGCGCTGACTGACGCGGCGACGATGTCGGCCAAGAAAGATGCAATGGTCAACATCGGCGGCTTCCTGGCAATGAACGACCGCAAATTCTATGAAAAAGCATGCAGCCTGGTGGTTGTCTACGAAGGCCTGCACACCTACGGTGGTATGGCCGGACGCGATATGGAAGCACTGGCGATCGGTATTACGGAAAGCGTACATGATGATCATATCCATGCCCGCGTTGGCCAGGTGCAGTACCTGGGCCGCAAACTCAGAGATGCGAACATACCCATCGTTAATCCGATAGGCGGACATGCCGTGTTCCTGAACGCTACCAGGATGTTGCCGCATATTTCACAGGAGCAATTCCCGGCGCAGGCGCTGGCGGCTGCTCTTTACGTGGAGTCAGGAGTCCGTGCGATGGAGCGCGGCATCGTATCTGCCGGTCGCGACAAGGTAACCGGGAAGAACCACAAGCCGAAACTCGAGCTGGTACGCCTGACGATTCCCCGTCGCGTATACACCCAGGCGCACATGGATGTCGTAGTGGATGCCGTGAAAGAGGTGGTGACGCGGCGTGATGAGATCAAAGGGCTGCGGTTCACGTACGAGCCTGAGATGCTGCGCTTCTTCCAGGCGCGTTTCGCACAGGTCGAGACGCAGAAGCCCGCAAGGCCGGCGGTGAAAAAGACAACGCGGGAGCCTGCGTTAGCTTGATGCGCGCATGGCGACTACAATCGTCGCCATGCGTATCGAGACAGAGCGGCTGATCCTGCGTGAGATCGATCCCGACCGCGACTTCGAGCCGTGGGTGGAAACCATGCACGACGAGGAGACGGTTCGCTATATAGGCGGCGAAGTACTCGATCGGGCCAGGACATGGCGCAATATGGCAGCCGTCATCGGCCATTGGCAGATTCGCGGTTACGGATTCTTTTCGGTGGATAGCAAGGAGACCGGGGAGTGGGTCGGCCGCGTCGGGCCATGGTTTCCCGAAGGCTGGCCGGCGCCCGAGATCGGCTGGACGATCATGCGTGAGCACTGGGGCAAAGGCTATGCGAGCGAGGCGGCTTTCGCCAGTCTTGAATTCGCCCGCGACACGCTGGGTTGGGAAAGCGTCATCCACGTGATCCTGGACGGCAACGAAGCCAGCATCGGCGTCGCGAAGAAGATCGGCTCAAAGTACCTGCGGTCGCAGCAAGGCTTGCCCGGCGTCACCGACCTGGAAGTGCACATCTACGGTCAGGACCTGACGCGCTCGAGTTCGAAAAAAGAGTAGTCACAGACGTTCGCTTCGTCGGCGCGGTGATGCTCGACCCACGTTTCCCGCCATTCGTCCTCTGGCAGCTCGGGGAACCAGGTGTCACCGTCGATATCGGTGTGCACGCGCGTGAGATAGACGCGGTCGGCCATGGGCAAGCACTGCCGATAGATTTCGCCGCCACCGATAATCATGATTTCATCCGCATTGCCGGCCAGTCGAAGCGCTTCATCGAGCGATGCGGCAACCTCACAACCTTGCGCGACAAAGCCGGCCTGTCGGGTGATGACGATATTCTGCCGGCCGGGAAGCGCCCGGCCGATAGACTCGAATGTCAGACGGCCCATGACGACAGGCTTACCCATAGTCAGCGCCTTGAAGCGCTTGAGATCTGAGGATAGCTTCCAGGGAAGTCCGCCCCGCGCACCAATTACGTTATTCGTCGAAGCCGCGACGATGAGTGAGATCAAACTGCGACCCGTGCCCTGATATGTGGATGTGCCTCGTAATTGAGGATCTCGAAGTCGTCGAACTCGTACTCAAAGATGCTGGGCGGCCGCCGCCTGATCGCAAGTCGCGGTAACGGCAGGGGCTCGCGGCTCAGTTGTTCGTCCGCCTGTTCGAGGTGATTGCTATAGAGATGGCAATCGCCCCCGGTCCATATGAATTCGCCGACATTCAGGTCGGATTGCTGAGCGATCATATGCGTCAAAAGCGCATAGGAGGCGATGTTGAACGGCACGCCGAGAAATATGTCGCAGCTGCGCTGGTAAAGAAGGCAGGAGAGCTTGCCGTCGGCGACGTAGAACTGAAACAGGCAGTGGCACGGCGGCAATGCCATGTTCTCGATCTCCGCGACGTTCCAGGCGGAAAGAATGATGCGCCGCGAGTCCGGTGTCTCCCTGATTTGCTCCATGACCTGCGACACCTGGTCGATATGGCGGCCATCCGGTGTCGGCCAGCTGCGCCATTGCACGCCGTAGACGGGGCCGAGTTCGCCGTTCTCATCGGCCCACTCATCCCAGATCGATACGCCGTTTTCCTTGAGGTAGCGAATGTTGCTGTCGCCCGACAGAAACCAGAGCAGTTCGTGAATGATCGAGCGAATATGCAGCTTCTTGGTCGTAACGAGCGGGAAACCCTTGCTCAAATCGAAGCGCATCTGGTGGCCGAAGATGCTCAGCGTTCCCGTTCCCGTCCTGTCCTCTTTGCGCAGACCGTTGTCGCGCACTTCGCGCATCAGGGAGAGGTATTGCTGCATGTCAGGACATCGCCTCCTTGTTCTTTGCGCTATAGGACATGCCGAGCATGATCGCACCTGCGAGCATCATGGGCGCGCTCAACACCTGCCCCATGGTAACCCAGTCAAACGCGAGATACCCCATATCCGCATCCGGCACACGGACGAATTCAATGACGAATCGAAACACGCCATAAAGGAGCAGGAACAAACCCGAAACGGCCATGTACGGGCGTGCTTTGGCCGAGAACCACCACAGTATCGCGAACAGCAGGAATCCTTCGAGTGCCGCCTCGTAGAGCTGCGTCGGATGAAGAACCTGGCCGTTGTAGAGTACGCCCCATGGACCATCGGTCGGCTTACCCCAGAGCTCACCATTGATGAAGTTGCCGATGCGGCCGAAGCCGAGCCCCAGGGGAACGAGCGGCGCCATGAAATCGGTAATCTGCCACATTGTCTTGCCATGCTTGCGGCCGAACAGCCACATCGCTAACAGCACACCGAGCAGGCCGCCATGGAAAGACATGCCGCCCTCCCAGATGCGGACCAGGTATAAGGGGTCCTTTATGAAAGTACCGAAGTTATAGAAGATCACGGAGCCGATGCGGCCGCCGAGAATGACGCCGAGCATGGCATAGAAGATCAGGTCGTCCACGTACTCGGGCTTGCGGATGATGGCATGGTCGGCGTGGCAGCGACGCCGGCCGAGCCACCAGGCGAGCAGGAATCCGATGACGTACATGAGACCGTACCAGCGTATCGCCAGCGGGCCGATCGTAAATATGACCGGGTCGATATCGGGATGAACGAACATGGAATCCTTGGTATGCCCTGCAGGGCCTGTATCATAGCAAACGATGAAAAGAAGCCATCCCGGTAACCGCCTCGGGGCCGAAACCAGTCCCTATCTCCTGCAACACGCCGACAACCCGGTCGACTGGTACCCGTGGGGCGAGGAGGCGTTCGCACTCGCGCGCGAACAGGGAAAACCCGTGCTGCTGTCTATCGGCTACTCTGCGTGCCACTGGTGCCACGTCATGGCGCACGAGTCATTCGAGGACGACGAAACCGCCGAGTTGATGAACAGACTGTTCGTCAACATCAAGGTCGATCGCGAGGAGCGGCCCGACGTCGACAAGATCTATCAGACCGCACACCAGCTGCTGATCCAGCGCGGCGGTGGCTGGCCGCTCACGATGTTTTTGCATGCGGACAACCAGCGACCGTTTTTCGGCGGAACATATTTTCCGAACGAGGCGCGTTACGGCATGCCTGCGTTTTCCGACCTGCTGGTCAAAGTCGCGGCTTATTACGATGAGCATCGGGAGGATGTGGAGGAGCAAGGAGCGCGGCTCACGGAAGTACTGGGCCAACTCGAACCTCCGGCTGCCGATGAATCGGCAACCCTGACCCCGGCACCGCTGGCAAAGGTCCGCCAGCAGCTCGCGTCGAATTTCGACAAGGATTACGGCGGATTCGGCGGCGCCCCCAAGTTTCCGCACCCGACAACGATCGATCGACTGATGAGAACCTGGCGATCATCGGCCAGCGAAGCCGAACCCGACGTCGACGCGCTCTACATGGCGACCCTGACGCTGATGCGCATGGCCGAGGGCGGTATCTACGATCATCTTGGCGGCGGTTTCTGTCGCTACTCGGTCGATCAGTACTGGCAGATCCCCCACTTCGAAAAAATGCTCTACGACAACGGTCCGCTGCTGGCGCTGTATGCGCAGGCCTGGCTTGCGACCGGAGAAGCAGCATTCGCGACTGTTGCCGGAGAGACGGCCGACTGGCTGCTCGCCGATATGCGCGACGACAACGGCGGCTTTTATTCCTCTTTCGACGCCGATTCCGAAGGCGAGGAAGGCAAGTTTTACGTCTGGACGCCCGACGAGGCGTCCGCCCTGCTCGATCCGGCCGACTACGAACCGTTTGCGCAGCGCTATGGGCTGGACAAAACGCCCAACTTCGAGGGCAAGTGGCACCTGAGCATTCGAGAAGATGTTGAAGACGCCGACGAGGCGATTGCCAGGGCGAAAAGCACTTTGGCCGCCGAGCGCTCGAAAAGAATCGCGCCTGGCCGCGACGACAAGCAACTGACATCCTGGAACGCGCTGGCGATACGTGGCCTCGCTATCGCGGGAAGAGCCCTGGGGCGAGACGACCTGACCGAAGCCGCAACAGCGGCGGCAGATTTTGTGCGCAATAACCTCTTTGTCGAAGGCCGCCTGTTCGCGAGTTACAAGGATGGCCGCGCGCGATTTCCTGCTTATCTCGACGACCATGCGTTCCTGATAGATGCTCTTCTCGAATTGCTGCAGTCTCGCTGGAACAGATCGCATCTCGACTTTGCGATCGAGCTTGCCGGTCTCCTGCTCGATCATTTCGAGGACAGCAATGGCGGCGGTTTCTATTTCACGGCCGATGACCACGAGCAGCTCATGCACCGGCCCAAACCACTGGCCGACGAGGCAATGCCCTCAGGCAACGGCATCGCGGCGTATGCGCTGCAGCGACTCGGGCATCTGATCGGCGAACAGCGCTTCCTCGACGCCGCCGAAAGGACGTTGCGGGGCGCCTGGCGGGCGATGGACGAGTATCCCCACGGACACGTCACCCTACTCACGGCGCTCGAGGAATTCGTAGCTCCGCCGGAGATCATGGTATTGCGCGGCCCGTCCGATGACATCGTCGATTGGCGGGATACTTTGGCAAAGCTGTATTCCCCGAGCAGTCTCGTAATTGCGATACCCGGAGACGAATCCGGATTGCCGGGCCTGCTCGCGGAACAGTCCGCTACCGGCGAGGAGGCTGTCGCTTACCGCTGCGTCGGCAGGCAGTGTGAGCTAGTAAGCCGTTAGCGGCTTGCCCGATGCGGGCAGGACGATCGACGAATTGCGGCCCTCGAAGGCGACGGGCATGGATTCTGCCCGCATGCCGGCGTTTCGAATGACGACGAAGTGCAAGTGCGGGCCGCTCGAGTAGCCCGTGTTACCCGAGTCGGCGATGTACTCGCCGCGGCGGACACGATCTCCGGGGCGGACGCGGATCGAGTTCGTATTCAGGTGCGCGTATATCGCATAAGTGCCGTCGTCGTGCAGGATGCGGATGACATTGGCGTTTGGACCGTCGCGCTCGGGGTCGAGCCCGGCCGAAAAGTGCGTGCTCGCGACGTCGAACACGATGCCACCACGGGCGGCGAACACGTCTGTGCCGACAGGCATGGCGAAATCGACCGCGTAGTAGGCGTCAGGCGTCGTGTGCGTAGCCACCTCGGGGTATGCCTGGGTGACCGGATACGTCGTTGCGGCGGCAAATGGTGCGCGGTAAGGGACTGCAGGTCGGTGCCGCGCCGACGGATCGCCGGCCAGATATCTGGAGCGAATCTCGAGGATCGGCGCCGAACCGTCTTCGAGAATCGGCAATCGCAACAGCTCCGTTTCGCTTTGTGGCGGCAGTACCCAGCGTAATTCGAGATCCGGATCCGGATATTGAATACCGTCGATTCGCTCGATATCGACTGTCATTTCGACCGGTGCGTAAAAGCGATTGCTCGCCATCAGAACGACATCACGTCCGTCGAAGTTGCGAGCAACTGCTAGCCCGCCGGCATTGTGATCGCTCTCCAGATCGCGCACTTCAGCCTGGCTGGCGTCAGGGGGCGGCCGGTCGGAATAAATCCACTCGCCATTGTCGCCGCGATACTTGTACATGGACTGTGCCAGCGACGGCAGGGCTGTCGCTATAAGAAGCGCGGTCAGGAAGAATCTTGCGGCGCGGCCCGACATTTGCTCACGAACCGATGTTCGTGCGGTGCCATCCATTATTGCTGCGCCGCACTTCGTAGGCAGGCCAATACTGGTTGTCCAGCTTCAGCGTGATGACCTCGACCGCATTGTTCCACGTAACGGTCTTCAGCCGCAGCGACGCCTGGTCCTGTTTGCCCGAGACGATGTCCACGAAGGTCTGCAGGTCCGGGGTCGGCGTATCATCCACGGCTACTACCCGGCGACCTGCCCACAGTCCGTATCGCGTGGCCGGCGATCCGTAACTGAAGAACGCGACGTAGACGCCCTCGGGCTTGATGCCACGCTGCGCAGCCATCGCACGATGTGGATCCTGCAGCAGCGCCCCGGCCCACGACACAGCCCGGTCGATGCCGCGACCGCTCAGCACAGCGGTCTCGATCTCGATGTCGCGTGCCTCGCCGTTGCGCCATACAGTCAGCACAACGCTCTGTTTTTGAACGGCTTTTTCCAGCGCCCGGAAAGAAGTGACAACCTGGCCGTCTACGGCGAGCACCATGTCTCCGTTGCGCAGGTGTTGTGATGCCGCCGTATCGGCGACGATGCGCGTCACGCTGAGCGCGCGGCGAAACACCGGATTGTTGCTCTCGAGGCGCGCAATCCACTCCTCGTCCACTCCCATGTTGCGCGCAGCAAAAAGCGGCGCATAAACGAACTCGGCTTCCAGTGAATAGAATGGCCGGCCTTCGCGGACCGTATCCACAAATTCCATGACGAGATCCGCGCCGATGCCGCGATTGACCTGGGCGCTGTCACCGCCTGCGGTGACGGCAAAGCTCGACCAGGTCGCAGCCACGTTGCCGCGCCTGTCGACAAGCACGCCGTCAACGTCCGTGGGCGCGTTGACGAGATCGATACCCTCTATATTGGAATCACGAAAACGCAGCGTCCTGGACAGCGGCAGCATCAGCGGCTCGACCGCCGAGACCGTACTTTCCTGGTGCACGAGCTGATGGTCGCCCTTTATGCCTACCGCCCAGGTTTTATCGCCCGCTTTAAGCGGCGTCGGGTTGAATTTCGCTTCCCGCACCGGCGTATCGCCGATCGAGGTCGGGTTATATTTGACGATGGCGAGGTTATGCAGTGGGTGCAGCGCCTCGACCTGTGCTTTGACTTCGAGCGAGCCCGCAAAAGTAACCGTCACGTCACCGATAGCAACCGGCACGGTGTTGCGGTCGACAAGCACGTAGCCGCGCTCCTTGTCGACGATGAGCCCCGTTCCGTAGTAATGGCGATCGGCTACTCCGGACACGGTATAGGGCAGATCAAACGTGACCACCACCAGAGACGGCGCGACCGCGCGGACGCGCGGATCGTCGTACTTGGTCAAACGCGTGCTTCCAGCCTTCGGTGGTCCGGGTTCCGGCCCGGGGCCGAGATCCCGGCATGGCCAGATTCCGGTCGCATCATCTCGCGTACAACGACGTGCCGGGAACCATACGCGATCCATCTCGAAACTGCGGACTATCGTGTTCTGCGGATTGTCCATCGTCACATAGCGGACAAGCTTGCGGTCTCCATCGGCAAGTTCGTCCAGTGCCGCCTCGAGATCGTCGATGTTCTCGATAGGCTTGCCGCCGAACTCGATAATGACGGCGCCGCGCGGAATCGCCGACTTCGACAACAGGTAGCCCGGATTGGCGACATACACGCCAGTTGCGGAACGGTTGTAATGGCGCGCCTGCTGATAAGAGAGGTTGTTGACGATGGCATCGCCGAACTCGAGAAACTCGTGGGGCGTGATCGCGTGCAGGTCTGTAACGAGGATATTTTCAATGACGCTCTTGCCGCCGCGCTCGACCTCGACTTCGATTTCTTCGCCGACGTTGTCGTCCAGCAAAGCCGCAAGCGGCACAAACTCTGTCACGAGCTGACCATTGATGCGCAGCAAAATGTCGCCCGGTGCGAGCTTTCCGGCTGCCGGCGAATCCGGAATGACCTGTTCGATCGTCAGCATACCGGTCTGGTCCGGGAAGAATGAGCGGGCAATGCGTTCGGAGTTTTCCGTAAGGCCGAGACGCTTTAGTTCGTCATAGGCCTTACGCTCGAACATCGTCTGCAGCGTGCCGCGTGACACGGCACCACCGTGCTGAATAATCTCCAGCGCGCGATGAACCCGATCGAGCGGCAGAAAGAAGCTGCTGGCTGCCGAGTTATTTGCGCCCGCATTCAGCGCGACGACTTCACCATCGATGTTGACAACGGGCGAGCCGGACGAGCCACCCGAGGTGCCCGATGCGGCCTGAAAATAAAAGGTATTGAAGTCGTTGTATTTGCCGCGGCCGTAATCCGGCGCCTTGCGATCGAGCCGTGCGATCGTGCCGGCGAGGATCGACAGCTTTTCGCCGGCATCGTTTCCGATAACCCGAATCTCGCGGCCGATTCCGGCGCCGTCGGGCACCAGCGGCAACTCGGCGGGCTGTATGTAGTGCAGATCCGCCGGATCATAGCGAAAGAAGCCAAAATCGTGCACGGGATCGCGATAAACGGGAGTCAGCCGGACTTCCTCGTTATTGCGGAATACGGCCTCCGCCACGACAGGCCCCGGCGTCACGACGTGTCTGTTGGTCAAAATCAGGCCGCTTTCGGCGTCCACGACAAAACCGGTCGCCTGGCTCGACGAATTCCATTCGGTATCGAATGCGCGGGTGCTGTCCACGCGAATGGATACAACGCCTGAGGAAATGCGCTCGAGCGTATTGGTCCAGGCCGTGTCTTCGGCGGCGACGGCCGCCAGCGGGACTGACAGCCCCGCCAATAACGTAAACAGTCTTCTCATAGATACTCTGGACTCGGCCGCGGCCCGACGGTTCCAAATAATACCCGGATTAGGGTTCTACCTGTAGGAACCGGGTCACGCAGTGGGCTGATACCTGAGGTCGAGCTGGCGAGCCGCCTTCACGTCATCCAGACGGCGCACTGGCGTCGTATAGGGCGCTTCCTTGAATGAGGTCCCATTGTCCCGGGCCTCCGTGACAATATCCACCATCGCAGTAACGAAATTGTCGAGCGTCTCCTTGCTCTCCGTCTCGGTCGGCTCGATAAGCAAACACTCCGGGACGAGCAGCGGAAAGTAGGTCGTCGGAGCGTGGTGATTGTGATCGAGCAATGCCTTGGCAAGGTCCATGGCTGTCAGCTGGTACTCCTTGGCCTCGCTCTTCAGCGTCACGATGAATTCGTGGCTTGCGCGCCGGTTGGGGAACGCCAGCTCGAAGCCCGCTTCGCGCAAACGGGCCGCGAGATAATTGGCATTCAGCGTTGCATACTCCGCGAGGCGCTTCATGCCTTTCTTGCCGACCATGCGCATGTATACATAGGCGCGCAACAATACTCCCGCATTGCCCATGAAGCCCGACAGACGGCCTATCGACTGCGGCATGTCTTTTTCGGTGAGCCAGTCGTAATACGGCTCGCCGTCTTTCCGGATTTCCGTGACGATCGGAACGGGCATGAAGGGCAACAGGCGTTCGCCCACGCCGATCGCCCCTGAACCGGGGCCGCCACCGCCATGCGGCGTCGAAAAGGTCTTGTGCAGGTTCATGTGAATGACGTCGAAGCCCATATCGCCGGGCCGCACCTTGCCGCAAATCGCGTTGAGGTTCGCGCCGTCGTAGTACAGCAGCCCGCCAGCATCCCTGACGATGCGTTCGACTGCGACGATGTCTCGCTCGAACACCCCGAGCGTAGACGGATTGGTCAGCATGATGCCGGCCGTTCTGGGTCCGACCATCGCCCTGAGAGCTTCTTTGTCGATATCGCCGTCCGGACCGGTAGGTACCTCGACGGCCTTGCAGCCGCACATCGTCGCAGTCGCGGGATTCGTACCGTGCGCCGCGTCGGGCACGATAATTTCGTCGCGCTCGCGATCGCCAGCTGCTTCGTGATAGGCCCGGATCATCGCAACACCGGCCAGCTCTCCCTGAGCACCGGCCATCGGTGTCAGTGACACGCCCACCATACCGGTGACGGCCTTGAGCATCTCCTGCAGCTCGTGCATGCACTTCAGGAATCCCTGGCCGTGGCTGACCGGCCCGAGCGGATGCCGACCCGAAAATCCCGGCAACAATGCCAGCGCGTTACAAGCGCGCGGATTGTATTTCATCGTGCACGAACCCAGCGGATAGAACTGTGTATCGATCGAGAAGTTCTTCTGCGACAGGCGCGTGTAATGCCGGACGACCTGCAATTCCGACGCCTCGGGCAGCATCGGTTCGTCTGCGCGCAGAAAGCTCGCCGGAATGTTCGTATCCGAAGGGTTCAGCGGCGCCTGTGCGTAGGCGCGACGTCCCTGGCGTGATGTTTCGAAAATCAGTTTGCTCATGATTACTCTTCGTCTTCGATACTGATGCCCAATGCCTTGAAAGCGGCCGCATAGTCGGGCTCGTCCGAGATGTTTTCGACGAGTTCCCTGTGCACCACCGTGTTGTTTTCGTCGAGTACGACGACCGCCCGGGCGAACATGCCGGCGAAAGGCCCATCCATTATTTGTATGCCATAATTTTCGCCAAAGCCTGCATGACGAATTGCGGATAAGCCGGTCACATTATGCAGATCATGCTCGTCGAAATAGCGCTTGTGGGCGAACGGCAGGTCGTAAGACACCATTAGCATCGCCAGATTGTCGATACCCTCGGAGTAACGGTCGAATTTATTCACCGACGTTGCGCATACATTGGTATCGATGCTGGGAAAGATGTTCAGGACTTTGCGTTTGCCGCTGAAGTTGGCCAGCGACACATCCTGCAACGTCGTTGTGACCAGCGAAATGTCGGGCGCCGAGCTGCCGACATTGGGGAGATCTCCATAAGTGTGACAAACCAGGTTGTCCAGTCGAATATTGGCCATGTCAGCTCAAGACCTCCCTCAATTTCGAGACATAGGCATCGATGTCGGCGTCGGTCTTGGTCTCTGTCGCGCAAACCAGGAATGCGTCACCGAGATCAGGATAGGCCGCCGCCAGATCGAAGCCACCCAGGATGTTTTGCTCGGCAAGCGCCTCCAGTACCGGCGCGACCGGACGGTCCAGCTTCAGCGCGACTTCGTGGAAGTAGGGGCCGTCAAACAGCCTTTCCACGCCATCGATAGCCGTTAACCCCTCGACGAGTCTCGTCGTGTTCTGATGCGAACGCGTGGCCACAGAGCGCAGACCGTGAAATCCAACCAGCGACATGTAAATCGTCGCCGCTGTCACCATGAGCCCCTGGTTGGTGCAAATATTGGATGTCGCCTTGGAGCGCCGAATGTGCTGTTCGCGCGCTTGCAGTGTCAATGCAAAACCGGATTTGCCGTCGAGATCCGTCGTGCGTCCTATGATGCGTCCGGGCATCTGTCGAACGTGCTTTTGCTTGCAGGTCATGTAGCCGAAATAGGGTCCGCCCGACGACAATGGCACGCCGAGAGGTTGTCCTTCGCCCATGGCGATGTCCGCACCCTCCGCACCCCAGTTCCCCGGCGCTTTCAGTAACGCGAGCGAGATCGGGTTGGTGATTGCGATGACGAGCGCGCCGCGCTCGTGCGCCCAGTCCGTCAGCCGGTCGGCGTCCTCGAGCGTGCCCAGAAACGATGGCTGTTGTATGACGATGGCGACCGGCGCCTCATCATCATCCGGCAGAGCATCGACCGCGTTACCGGTGGCCTCATTCAGGGCAATGCGCTCAAACGTGACGCCCTGGGTACCAGCGATCGCATTCGCCACTTTCTCGTAATTCGGATTGACTCCGGGCGCCAGAAGAAGGCGTCCGGACTTGTTCTTGCGATTGATTCGCACGGCCATCAACGCGGCCTCCGCAAGCGCCGATGCGCCGTCATAAAGTGAGGCGTTGCTGACGTCGAGCCCCGTCAGTTCGGTGATCATCGTCTGGTATTCGTAGATGGTCTGCAGCGTGCCCTGGCTGGCCTCGGCCTGATAAGGCGTATAGGCGCTGTAGTATTCGCCACGCGTTGCAATATCCCAGACGGCCGCGGGCACGTGATGCTCATAGGCGCCCGCGCCGATAAAGCAGACCGGGGCGCCATCCTGTGCTGCCCTTTCGCGCATCAATCGCGTGATGGCCATTTCGCTCATCGCGTCGGGCACACCATCGAGATCGTCGATGATCAGGTCTCTTGGAATCTCGTCGAACAATGCATCCAGGCTCGGCGCGCCGATGGCCTCGAGCATTTCCTCGGTGTCTTTTTCCGTGTGAGGTATAAACGGCATTAAGGTGTCCTAGGCTTGTTCTTCGTCTAGCAATGCCTGGTAGGCATCGGGTGTAAGCAACTCGCCCTCGTTGATATCGCCACTCGGGGCAATCTTGACTATCCAGCCATCACCATAGGGATCGGAGTTGATAACTTCGGGATCGTCGGCAAGCGCTTCGTTCACTTCGACGACAGTGCCGTCAATCGGTGAATAAACGTCCGAGGCGGCCTTGACCGATTCGACCACGGCCATGTCACCTCCGGTTTCCACGTCCTGATCCACTTCCGGGAGTTCTACATAGACGAGGTCACCAAGCGCCGACTGCGCATGATCGGTTATGCCGACCGTGACGTTGCCGTCGTCATCCCGGCGCAGCCACTCGTGTTCGTTCGTGTACAACAGGTCTCCAGGCAAATCACTCATTTTTGTTCTCTCCTACTCGACTTCGATACGGACTTGTCCATTACGGACGAAAGGTGTTTTGACGATGCGAACATTCAACAATTTGCCGCGAACATCGACCTGGGCAAGGTCGTAGTCGCCGGCCGGGACGCGCGCAAGCGCGATCGAGCGGCCGATCGTCGGTGAAAAGCCGCCGCTCGTAATTTCTCCTTCACCGACGCCGTCCACAACGACACGCTGGTGATTCCTCAGGACGCCCTTGTCTTCGAGTAGCAATCCTACGAAGCGGCGGCGCGATGCATCGCCGCGAATGGCCTCGAGCGCGGTCCGGCCGATGAAGTCGCGATCCGCAGGCTCCCAGGCAACGGTCCAGCCGAGGCCGGCCTCGAGCGGCGAAATTGTCTCATCCATGTCCGAGCCATAGAGGTTCATCGCCGCTTCGAGACGCAACGTGTCCCGTGCGCCAAGACCGCAGGGTGCGGCGCCGGCGGCCAGCAGTCGGTCCCAGATAACCGGCGCCCGGTCCGCCGGCATGGCAATTTCCCAGCCGTCCTCACCCGTGTAGCCGGTACGCGCGACGAACAGCTCTCCCGCCTGCATTCCCGTGAAGACTTTCAGGGCAAGCGCATCATCGCGGAATTCGGCGTCAATGCAGGGCGCGGCCAGCGTGCGCGCTTTCGGTCCCTGCACCGCCATCATCGCGAGTTCGGCTCGTTCTTTGACCGCAACCTCGAAAGGCTCGGCCTGCCTGTTGATCCATGCGAGGTCCTTGTCACGCGTGGCGGCATTTACCACGAGACGAAACCAGCTGTCTTCGAGAAAATAGACGATCAGATCGTCAATCACGCCACCGTCCTCTTTTAGCATGCAGGTGTAGAGCGCCTTGCCCCTGTCCTGCAGCTTGTCGACGTCGTTTGCGAGCAGGTGCCGCAGGAATTCGCGCACGCGCTCGCCTTTCAGGTCGACGATCGTCATATGGGAGACATCGAAAACGCCGGCGCCGCGACGCACGGCGTGATGCTCTTCCTTCTGTGAGCCATAGTGCAGCGGCATATCCCAGCCGCCGAAATCGACGATACGTGCGCCAGCCTCGACATGCTTGTCGTAAAGCGGAGTTTTCATTCCCATCGCCGTCTCCGGGTGCATAAAAAAAGGGCGGCAGACACCGTGGTCTGCCGCCCCTCTGTCCTCAAAAACCTGAGAGATCAATGGCTTGGCCACTTACCCCTTCGGTGGGCCTCATCGGCCTCTCTCCAGAGCCAATCAGCGGTCACAGTCCTTCTGCCTGAGCGTTTCCGGGCGTGTTGCGCCTTCGGCGCCCCTCTCTGCAAGGGGTCTCTTCTGCGGACGCTATGGATTGGAGCCGGAATGATAGCCAATGCGAAGGCCGGTTGCCAGCCGACCGCCGGGCTGTGAAAATGCCCGATCATTTAACGCGGAGAACACCATGCGCAACACTCGCATGTCATTTTTTGCCCTGATCATCATTTTCCCGCTCGGCTCGCTGGCGGGCCCAACCGAGGACTTTGCCACACTGCTCGATGAGCACTGGGAGTGGACACTCGCCAGTAACCCGACCATGGCCTCATCGCTCGGCGACAAGCGCTACAATGACCGGTGGTCGGACCAGAGCCTCGATGCAACCGCCGAGCGGCGCAAACAGGCGCGTGAGTTTCTGCGGCGTGTGTACGCGATCGACCGTACGGCTCTGTCCTCAGAGGATCAGCTCAACTACGAGCTGTTTCGGCGTTCCCTGCAGGACGCCGTTGACGAATTTCAGTTCGACGGCCACCTGCTGCCCTTCTACCAGCGCGGCGGAGTGCAAAACCTCGACAACGTGACCAACTCGATCCCGCTGGCGACAGTGAAAGATTTCGAGGACTGGCTTGCGCGCATGGGAAAGATCGATGTCGTCATCGACCAGACGATCGCGCGTGCCGAGCGCGGCAGAAAGGACGGTCTCACGATGCCCAAGGTTCTGATGCAACGCATTCCGGACCAGATCGCAAAGCAGGTTGTCGACAACCCGGAAGCCAGCCCGTTTTACAAGGTATTCGCCCAACTTCCTGACTCGTTCTCGGCAGAAGACCAGGGACGCCTGCGTTCGCTTGCCCGCAGTACGATCAGCAAGACGGTGCTGCCGGCGTATCGCAAGCTCGCGGTTTACTTCAACGACACCTATCTGCCTGCAAGCCGCGACAGCATCGGACTGTCGGCGCTGCCAAACGGCAGCAGCTGGTACGAACTCCGCGCAAGGCGCTACACGACGACCAGGATGACGCCCGACGAGATTCATGCGCTGGGCCTTGCCGAAGTGCGGCGTATTCGCGACGAGATGCAGGAGATTATCGACTCCCTCGATTTCGACGGCAGCTTCCAGGAATTCCTGACCTTCCTGCGCACGGATCCTCAGTTCTACTACGATAACCCCGACGACTTGTATCAGGCCTACCTCGCCACGAGCAAACGCCTCGACCCGGAACTCGTGAAATTATTCGGCAAGCTCCCCCGAATGCCCTACGGCGTTAAGCCGATCCCCGAATCCATTGCGCCGGACACCACGACGGCCTATTACTCGCGGCCGGCCGCGGATGGCAGTCGTGCCGGCACGTACTGGGTGAATCTCTACAAACCCGAAGTGCGGCCCAAATACGAGATCGAGGTGCTATCGGTGCACGAGGCTGTGCCGGGCCATCACTTCCAGATCGCTCTGCAGCAGGAACTCGGCGATTTGCCGAACTTCCGCCGCTACATGGGATTCACAGCCTTCGTCGAGGGCTGGGGGCTCTACAGCGAGAGGCTCGGCTATGACATGGGACTTTACAAGGACCCCTACTCCAGGTTCGGTGCACTCACCTACGACATGTGGCGCGCCGTGCGCCTCGTCGTCGACACCGGCATGCACTACAAGGGCTGGACGCGGCAGCAGGCCATCGATTTCTTCAAGGACAACGCGGCCAAGACCGAACTCGACATCATCAATGAGATCGACCGTTACATCGGCTGGCCGGGCCAGGCACTCGCCTACAAGGTAGGTCAGCTCAGAATCCTCGCAATTCGCGAGCGTTGCGAAGTGGCGCTCGGCGACAGGTTCGATATACGCACGTTCCATGACGAGCTCCTTGGCGCCGGTGCGCTGCCACTCGATCTTCTCGAGCAACGAATGGATGCATGGGTGGAGCAACAATTGCAGGGGCGCTAGTCCACAGCCACAGTCGGGGCTTCGAATGAAACGCGGCTATCCGCGGTAACGCCGAATGGCGGTTTTCACCAGGAGCGCCGGGTCGACTGGCTGCTATCAGAGATTAATGACCGTCTCGTTACGGCCATGAGCGGCCAGACAATCTAACAAGAGTCTTCAGGCAGAAGTGACTGGAGCTGCTCTGCAAAATCGACCGAGTACATGCTGCTGGTTTGACACCAGGTATCCATGAGAGATGGATGCCGACTCAGAATCTGTGAAAAAGTCTCAATTGAAGCATCGAACTCACTTTTGTCGTACAGCCCTTGCCGATACTGATAGTGAATATTCTGCCAAAGTCGGATGATAGTTTCGCTGCGAACTCGCACCATAAAATGCTCGGAAGGACTCAATTCACCGCCGCTATTTGCCCGCACAATAGCGTCCGCAAGCGCCGGACTTGCAGACCACGATACCAACATGTCCATTTCGGCCCGGGAAATTTCGTTACGTATCTGAGCGCGCATCATGTCGCGATTTTGATCAAGCTCAACGACTAGCAGAATAATCCCGATCAGCACGGCCGTGTTTGCTAAAAGCGTGAGCCATCGGTTCAATCGATCAGAATCCAATTCAAGCCCCCGTGCGACGTCCGGTAAGGGTCAATACCAGTCATTGTAACCGAATCCTGGCGAGCAGCCGCTTCCGGCCAGAAACGGCCAACTAATTGACTCGATCCGGGTCAAGAGCAATTCCATTGACTGAAAGAGTCGACAGTGCTTCCGAGGAAGCGTTCCCTCAGTGCCGTCGAGTGAACGCTCACAGGATTAGCAGTCGCTTCAGCGGCAAACTTCAATCTGTTTGAAGCTGCAGTTGACAATCAAATGGACTGCCGATCGCGAGAAGAGATCGGCAGTCCGCCTTTACGATCAGGGTGCGGTATAGATCGCACCTTTTCCCGGATCTACCGTGGAATGACCGACCGCGACGAAGCGCCCAGCGCCATAAGCGAGGCCATGCGACTCAAAGTCGTCCCCAATGTTGATCAGCTGCCATGACTGGCCGCCATCGGATGTCATAACGCCCGATCCTGCCGATCCGTGCGCAACAATGACGTCGCCGAATCCGGCCAGCGCTTTTAAGAGGCTATTTACGGGCGTCTCCAACCTAGCCCAGTTGACGCCGTCTGGCGAACGGTAGATTCGCCCTTCCTCGCCCGCTGCCCAAAAGAGCCCGCTATCCCAGTCCCGGATGATGGCGAAGGTCGAAATCGCATCCAGGTCGATGACGACCTCGCTCCACGCCTCACCCCCACCCGACACCGCGACGCGCGCATCGTTGGGCAGGACCTCTATTTGTGTCGTAGCGACATGCAAGCCGGCACCCATTGCTGATGCAGTGAACCAACGACCGGTCTGCGGCAATTCTTCGATCGCGGTCCAGCTCTGACCATGATCTGGGGAGCTCATCACATAGGGGGCGTCAGTATCTTCGAGCTTACCTACGGCCACGATTGGCCACGCTAGATGATTGACGCCGCGGAGTGAAACGTTGGCCTCACCGTGATGTTGAACAAACCAACTTTTGCCACCGTCTGCCGAACCCAGTACCGTCGCTGAATCACCGACCGCCACATGATCGAACAGGTCGAAGCCGATGGCGCGCAGGTTTGCGTTGGTAGCGGATCCGCTCTGCGTCCAGGTCAGTCCGTCCGGCGAGGTCAAAATGAATCCGCCATCACCCACCGCGATGAAATTCGCGCCGCTCCAGTGGACCGCATTTAGCACGAAGGGTAAGTCGGTATCGCCCGCCGTCCAGGAAGATGGGTCGCCAATCACCGACACAGTATCGGACTGATGATTCGAGCTGTTACCGGCCTTATCCACAAGCCAGAATTCGACAGCAAACTCGCCGACGATCTCCGTCGACATCCCGAATACCTCGGTCAATGTTCCCGTTGGCGTATCAACAGATTCATCGAACTCGATACTCGTACCATCCGGCAATCTTACCCACAGTGTCTGGATATCCAGCCCAGCGTCCCAGAATTCGACCTGAGCTGTAACAGCCACGCTGCCACCGCCTTCCATGTAGATAACCGAGTCCGGCGACAGCGCCAGCTCGGATATCACCGGCTCATGCTGGACTGGCGGCGCTCCGGTTCCCGGTACGACGATTCCGTCACCGCCGTCGCCTCCACAGCCTGCCATAAGAAGGGTTAAATAGAATAGAGAGTTACGCATTGAGACCACCTCTTCGATCAACCTGATCCTTCGACTCGGCAGCTTGGCGATCTTCGGGTCTAACGTGGCGTAGCACAAGGCGTCGCGGAAGAAACGAGGACCCGTGGCTTTGCGTCCCATCCTTTCGGCTGGTTTGCCTTTTCCAAAGATTACATGGGGTCGGACATGCGGTATTCAATGCGAAACACTGCGTAAATCTGAATGTCCGCTTCGGGTCATTACCAGTCTTTCCAGCCCAACGCCCCCAGGTGGCGGCTTTCGGCCAAAAGCAATCAGCCAGATCGACAGAATCCGGGAAATATGGCACGCAACTAACGGCCATTAGCGAGCATCGGCTGTCCTGATACTCCGTATTCGCGGCACGATGGCTGCTGACCTGTCGCCGGCAATACGTACTATTCCTTATTGAGACACTCATAGATTGCCCTCAACTCGAAATAACGGGTGGATTGCCAATGAAGGAGTGGGGTATGAATCCAAAACTCACGTTTTCGTTCAAATCAGCGGCCGTGTTGATTTTCGCGATGGCGGGTCTTGTCATGAATATCGATCTGGCCATTGCCCAGGTGGCTAGCGAAGAGCAGATCAGTGAAGACATACCGGAGGTGATCGTAGTCGCACCCAAACAGGACACAACCGGCTTCAGGACTGTAACCGACAAACTGAGCCGGACCGTAAGCTATGCTGATCTTGATCTTACCGAGCACGCGGATGTCATCGAGTTTGAGAACCGCATCGAGACCGCAGCAAAAGAGGTCTGCAAAGAGCTCAATCAGATGCAGCCGATACCGAAGTGGGTCGTTCCCGATTTTCGGCGCTGCGAGAAAAATGCGATTCGCGGCACCAAGAAACAGGTAGAAGCAGCTATTGCGGCTGCAAGCTGATTGACGGGAATTTACCCTTCTGATGGTTGACACCAACCTGCAGTCGGCCGCTTTCGTCGGCGCTGCTGCAAGGGGAAAGTGTCACTCATCGATTAAGTGGAATCGGGTCCACTACCATTCCGAAGTTGTATAACTTCCAACCTAATCAAGTCTTTTCGCCAACGCCCGCTTTGGGTCAATACCGGTCAGTTTAGCTCAAATGTGGCGAATGGCCGCTAACGGCCATAAGCGGTCACTGGAGACTTCGGGTGGACTACTCGGCTATGTGCCTTCGGCTTCGACTGGCTCTCTGCGATCAATCTCCGCAAGTGCTCTATTTACCTCGTCACGATATCCGCCAATAGGAATCCACGTAATGTCGAGATCGCGCCATCCTTGCACGTTCCGCAAAGTAATATCTCTTAGCGTTTCGATGAACTCGTCCGGAAGTAGACCCTGTTGCCACATGATGTATTGGCTTTCCGCCCGAAACATGCGGGCGACCTCCCAACTTTCTACGCGGAACCGCTCAGCATCGGAAAGAGACTTGCTGCCACCTTGCTGCCATTTCACGTAAATGTCGGCGAAGTCTTCCGACATTGCGGCTTCGATCTGCGCACTTTGCACAGTGTTGTTGCGAGTTGAGTAAGCTTCGGCCAGCGCAATTTGCCGATTCATTTCCAGATTATCGGTGTTCTGCCGAATTTCTATCGCTAGGAATATGATCCCCACCAATACTCCAGTATTGGCTAGAAGCGTAAGCCATCGGTTTAGATTGTCCACGCTCTTTCAGTTACTCGTTCACGTAGGCGATTAAGGAATAATGCGATTGAATCGAGCCAAAGCCAAGTGCCTGCTATGGATCAGAAGCAGTCATTCTAGCCCAAAACGCCTGGGCGGCCGCTAACGGCCAGAAGCGGATACTCAGACTTGAAGTCAATTGTCTTGTGAGAGATCAAATCGTTCGACGCCCTCATGATCCTGTTCTTCTATCATCCTTCGAAAGTCCTCAGTCAGGTTCAGGGATTGCGGGTGTTCCCAGAAGGCTTTACCACCGGGCGTGGTTATAAAATACGCATAGTACTTCATCGTATTCATCAGCCGCTCGTTGTCTAATCGGCGATCCATTAATAACCAAAATTGTTCGCCATTCAGAAACAACGTCTCGCAAAAAAGCATAAAGCGAAATTCGTCACGACTATTCAAATCTTCCGGATTGTTAAGACCATTTAGAATCAGGCTGGCTACTTCGGGGTTTTGAAATAAGGGTTGCCGCATGTCGTTAAACTTGGTGTACGTGCCGTCTATCGCTATCTTCTTGTTCATGTCGCGCATGGCTTTGACTTGAATGGCAAGGTAGACCAGGGTGATTAAGACGGCAATTGCGCCTAATAGCTCACCAACTGCGCCAATAGCATCCCAATTCATAATTTTTAGCTCTTCTAATTGTTCTTGACGAAACTTCGTTGATTGCGCGATGACCGCTTTGGGTCAGTAGCGGCCCTTCGAAATCCGACCACCTCTTGAAAGCGTTAATGATCGCTTCTGGCCAGGAACTGGCAATGCAAAATCAACGCGACATCGGCCTCTAGAAAGTTATTGTACCGTCGCTGTCCTCAGCTGCGCCGTCATCAGGTCTATTATGAATGTTCTCGCACGTATTCCCAGGTCCGTCAATAACGGCGTCAGGCATACGTCGCCTCCCTCAAACTGCACTTCTTCGATTTCAAGAAGCTTCCGGGCACTGAGATCATTCAACGGACGTCTGGTTTTTTCATTGAATTCGCCCTGGTCTGTGCCCATCTGGCACACCTGGACCGGACGGCCAGGTTCAGTGGCGAGAAGCTGAATGATCGCCGCCTCCGGCAGACCCGTAAGCGCACGCGCCAATTCACGATCGGTCACCTGGGGAAGGTCGCCGGCACGTAAGTTCAATTCGAGGGATCCAATCTTCACCGATTCAAGGTTGCCTGCGCGAATGAGACCCTTGACCGGGCCTGTAAATAGAACAATGCCTATAAGCGCAATGGTTGGCCATGCCAGGGCTCTAACCAAGCCTACAGTCCTGTCCGCATTATCCTGTTGAGTCAACGTAAGCCCCCCTCTTTAGCCGCGTGAATTCAAGCCTAGCAAAGCAATCCTATTCGACCGTCTATCGTCAGCGGGTCTCGAAAGTAGATTCACTTAAAATAGCCGGTTTGCGCGAACGCCCGCTACGGGTCAATACCGGTCATTCTAGCCCAAAACGCCTGGGCGGCTGCTATCGGCCAAGAGCTGACGGTGTTTAGTACCTCGCGTCCTGAAAATCTGCATGCCGACGGTTTGGGTTCATTCCGTTGGCACAAAGTCTATCGGGCCTTCAAAATAAACGAATGCAACCAACTCACCTTGTCCCGCATTGACCTCGCGGTGCGCGGCGCCACCTGGCTGAATCGCATATGATCCAGGGCCATACACCGTCGTCGAATCAAGATCGTCTTTACTCCGAGATTGAAATTCCCCTTTCACCAAAACTGAGTGGTATGTAGACGAATGGCTGTGCCAAGGTTCTTCGTAACCTTCCGGAAAGCGCACCAATACAGCAGCCGGGCCTGTTTCAGGGTTACCCCATAACAGCGCTACCTCAACCGGGCTTCCTTCAGCTATCGGACCAAATTGTAAATCATCGTAAGCAGTCATCGATTTGTCGGTCATTTCCTATCTCTCTTGTAAGTTGGCCAGTAACGGGGCAAGAATTTCCATTTGCCAAGGTGTAAGCGTTTTTGCGTTGTCGCGCTGGTATTCTCGTTGCAGATTATTGATTGTCGGCATTGGGTCCGTAGCAGTCATTCTAGCCCACAACGCTTGGATGTCTGGTTTCGGCCATGAGCGGCCACAGATTCAGTCGCGAGTTCGCGCTTTTATTCGTTCGTAGTACTCGAGATCGCGAGTCGGAGATATGTCCTGAATCACAGGGTCCATTAGCATTACAATTTCCGGGTTCATTCGACTTTTGTTTTCGGTCCACCATGACTGAGCAAACTCGTTGCCGAAGAAAATAGCCGCATTATTGGCAATAATCAGATCTGTTGGTGCCATGGGCTCAGCCATTACGCCCAGCGCCCACAACCTCCGACTCGAATTAACCTGATCGAGAAAGGCCCAGATATGCCCACTGACCTGTATCATCTCGGAAAGCGAAAGTTCCTCAGGATTCTCAATTGCCTTTGACCATGCAGCAGCAAACTCGGCATCCTGCCAGGACATGTCCATGGCGATCCATCGGTCCTGGAAGCCACTAATCATTTCGGCGCGGGTGGTCAGGTTCGCCTGATTTATCTCAAATGCGACCAGCATGATTCCGGCAAGCACGCCCAGGTTTGCACCCAAAGTTAGCCATTTGTTGACCTTTTCTGTGTCCAATTTCGCCCCCCTTTTGGATCCCGATTGAATATATTCGAATGCGTTGGCGGATGACCGCTTTGGGTCAATACCGGTCATCTCGGCTGAGAATCGGCCAGAAGCGGCCTGTTACAAAATTTTGTTACCGCTCAGAGGCCTGTTCCGACTCACTAATAAAGTTCATGCACAGGTCACGAAAACTCTCGCGAAACTGCGCACCATGATTCAACATGATTTTTCCGGGATCTGACTCTCTGGAGCAGACTGTTTTGGTCATATTCAAATACGGCTCCCAATATTCTGCCGTCATGAATCCGGATTGGTACTGAAAATAATTGTTGTCATATATTGAAAGGCGCATGCGCGACCTAATGTAGGAAAGACCAATCATGCGATCGGACCTACGACTTTCAGTGTCGACGTCCGAATCCAGGTGCTCACGATGCCGGGCTCCATAGTAATCAACCACTTCATCAATCTGGATCAGCGAGGCATAGTAGTCATTAACCACCGATTGGCGCTCCTGGTTTTGCCCGGCGACTGCAATGTCTTGTGATTGTTTCAATTGATAACCGACAAACATCAGCGATAGTACGACCGCAAAAATTCCAACAACCTGTATCCAGTCATTTAGTTTTTCCGAATCCATCTATTTATCTCCGGGAAGAAATGTTCAACGAACATACAATCCGGAATGCGATGTCCGCTTTGGGTTAAGGGTGGCCATTCTACCTCAGACGACACCAACGGCTGTTTCAGGCCAAAAGCTGCCCTTCGTTTGCGAGCGCAGCCTCAAAACCTTGTAAATGAATTGATTTTAATCAACCAGGTTCCGCTCGGGTTTCCCAAGCTCGTGAACTCGAAAAACTAGTATTGTCGCACCTTGATCGGTCGTCGCCGCCGAATGAATTTCCCTCAGGGGAATCTTGACTACGTCGCCCTTCAGGGCAGTCAGATCCGGCTTGCCATCACGCCTGAGAACAGTAGAGCCCTCCAGGACGTAGGCAAATTCCTCGCCAGGGTGCCAGTGCCTGGGCAGCGTCGTATTTGGCGGCATCACAATGCGGCTTACGATCACTTCGGTACCTTCAACCCCCTCAAGTTGCGTAGAGACCAGGGTTTCAATCGTCAGCTCGGGACCGGCTGTTGACTCATCAGCGATCGAAGCCTGTGCAAGCCAAAATGACAAGATGACAAATGCGCCGATCGCGACGCAACCTCGAACCACATTTCTCATGTCTACTCTCCCTTCACACTCCGAAAGCAAAAGTCTTGCGGCCAGCGGCTTTCGGTCAAAAGCAGTTAGTTACCACTACCTAATTTCTGATAGTCGAACAACTGGACGTCGTCATTGCCTCCCTTCATTGAACGCGCTGCATTCAGCACTTCAATGGACTCCGGATCATGTTTCAAGTAGGCAGAGAAAAACAACAGTTCCCAATTGTCTCGATCTTCCCAGGATCCCTGCTCAAAAACGTGTGGCTGATCAACGAGCTCAACGACATAGGCAGGACCGGAAAGTTGTCTCATCGCGGGCAGGATAAACGACGCCTGTGTGACCTCATCTTTCGTGCCATAAAAGCTGATAATCGGGATGTTTACTCGATTCAGGCCAGCGTTGCCCGGACCGAATGCAAAAAAATCCTCGCCAGCGTAGTTGCCGCCAACCCATGGCGCCGCGATTACGCCCGCCGTTATGCGACTGTCGCTGACCGTGGCTGTATTTCCCTGGAAAGGCCCACCCGCGAGCGCCAGCGCCGTGAACCCACCAAAACTATAACCGGTGATTCCGATATTCGCAGCGTCGATGTGGGGACCAAAAACTGCACTGTCGAGCAGGGAATCCAGAACAACCTTTGTGATGAATGGCCTGAGATAGGAAACATGAAAGTTCGGATCGTCCATTTTCATTGTGCGATCGTCGCCATAGGTGATGACGGCAACGATATAACCGTGACTGGCGAGATTATGAGCGTGGCTTACATCATAAAGACCATGTGCGCTGGCACCGTGAGCAAGAATTATCAGTGGGTAACGATCGTTTGGATCAGCAAAGCGCGGCGCTTCGCCAGGACCCAGCATGTTCTCAAAGCTGCCGTACGCGGCATCATGATATGGGAACGAATAGCGTCTTTGCTGGCTCTCCCCACTCGACGGATACGTGATAAATGACACTACCGGCAAGTTCGCACCGCTTGCCGGGCCGTACAACGCTTCATCATCAGGAACCTGAACATCGATAATCCATGCCGCCTCGGGGTACCTCAAAATGTCCGTGATGAAACGCGGCTGCTCCGACACCGGATTACGACCCAGCAAGACCTCGTGCATCGCATCGTCGCCGATGCCAGCATGTTCGGGAGCCACCTCCATGTTCGTTGATTCCACCGAGTACGGGCCCCTGCCGAAGGCATTTGCCTCCACAGACGATTTGGGTGCTTCGCTGCACCCGAACACGCAGAATGCCAGCGTCCACGCTATACAGGATCTGTTCATGCTTCGGTTGATGGTTATCCAGTCCCGCTTTTAATCGCAGTTGCGGTCCGTTGGAAAGTCATTAGCCCGCCATCTTCGTCGAAATGACACTCGCAATGCCCTGACCCACGCCGATGCACATCGTGCACAGCGCGTTCGTGCCATTCGTCTGTTCCAGCTGATTGAGTGCCGTAATGATCAGGCGTGCGCCGGACATGCCGAGCGGGTGCCCGAGCGCGATCGCACCGCCGTTTGGATTGACGTGCTCGGCGTCATCGGCGATGCCGAGTCTCCGCAGCGTTGCGAGGCCCTGTGACGCGAATGCCTCATTGAGCTCGATCGTATCCAGGTCGTCTACGGCCATCTCAAGGCGTGCAAGCAGCTTTTCCGTTGCGGCCGCAGGGCCTATACCCATGATGCGAGGCTCCACACCGGCCACCGCACCGCCGACCACGCGTGCACGCGGCGTCAATCCATGCCGCTGTACCGCGGCTTCGGACGCAACGATGATCGCTGCGGCGCCATCGTTTACGCCGGACGCATTCCCGGCCGTGATCGTGCCGTCCTTGCGAAATGGCGTGGGCAAAGCGGCCAGTTTTTCGAGGGTCGTGCCGGCACGCGGGTGCTCGTCCGTTGCGACCACTACCGGGTCACCCTTACGCTGGGGAATCGTCACAGAAACGATTTCCTTGTCGAAGAAACCGTTTTGCTGCGCGGCTGCCGCACGCTGCTGGCTGCGAAACGCGAACGCATCCTGGTCCTCACGGCTCACGGAAAAATCCTCGGCCACGTTTTCACCCGTCTCTGGCATGGAGTCAATGCCGTACTGATCCTTCAGCAGCGGGTTGACGAAGCGCCAGCCGATCGTCGTATCGAACACCTCGGCTTTCCTGGAAAAAGGCGTCTCGGCCTTGGGCATCACGAAAGGCGCGCGCGACATCGACTCGACACCGCCCGCAATAATCATCTCGGCGTCGCCGCAGCGAATCGTGCGGGCAGCCATTAGCACAGCATCCATGCCAGACCCGCACAGCCTGTTCACCGTAGTGCCCGCGACGTCGACCGGCAGTCCGGCCAGCAATGCCGCCATCCGCGCCACGTTGCGGTTATCCTCGCCGGCCTGGTTGGCGCAACCGAGAATCACGTCGTCGATCTCTTCGGCGACGATGCCCGGATTGCGTTCGAGCAAAGCACGAATCGGGATTGCGGCGAGATCGTCGGTTCTCACGCCCGCCAGGCTCCCGCCAAAACGGCCGATCGGTGTACGTACCCCGTCACACAGATAAGCGTCGCGCATGTTATTTCCTTTTCTCAGTTACTGCGTTCGTCGATGACCCGAACTGCCTTGCCCTCGGAGCGGGCGACTTTGCCTGGCTCACATACCTCGATGTTCGCACTGATGCCGACATAGTCCTTGATGCCCTTTTTCAGTTCCGCAACCATCGTAGCCGAATCCGCGCCCGCCGCCGCCTCCGTTTTTTCGACCTGCACGGTGACGACGTCGAGCTGGCCATCGCGGCTTACGCGAATCTGGTAGTGGGGCGACAAACCGCTGACCGCCAGCACGCGTTCTTCGACTTGCGTCGGGAACACGTTTACACCGCGGATGATCAGCATGTCGTCGGAACGGCCCGTGATCTTGTCCATGCGGCGCATCGTCCGCGCCGTTCCGGGCAGCAGACGAGTGAGGTCGCGCGTGCGGTAACGAATGATCGGTAGCGCCTCCTTGGTCAGCGAGGTGAATACGAGCTCGCCCATTTCGCCATCGGATACGGGTTCGCCGGACTCCGGATTGATGATTTCCGGGTAGAAATGATCCTCCCAGATCACGGGGCCGTCTTTGGTCTCGATGCACTCATTCGCGACACCGGGCCCCATGACTTCGGACAAGCCATAGATGTCGATGGCATCGAGACCGCAGCGCTCTTCGATCTCCTCGCGCATCGATTCGCTCCAGGGCTCGGCACCGAAAATGCCTACCTTCAGCGACGATTCCGACGGGTCCAGGCCCTGCCGCTCGAATTCGTCCGCAATATTCAGCATGTAGGACGGCGTCACCATGATGATGTCGGGCCTGAAATCCTCGATGAGCTGCACCTGCTTGGGCGTCTGTCCGCCGGACATCGGGATCACCGTCGCGCCGAGTTTTTCCGCACCGTAGTGCGCGCCGAGGCCGCCTGTAAAAAGGCCATAGCCATAAGCGACGTGTATGGTATCGCCCGGCCTGCCGCCGCTCGCGCGAATCGATCGCGCGACAACCGTCGCCCACGTGTCGATATCGTTCTTCGTGTAACCGACCACGGTCGGCTTGCCGGTCGTACCGCTTGACGCATGGATACGGACCACTTGCTCCTGCGGCACGGCGAACATACCGAAGGGATAGGATTGCCTGAGGTCTTCCTTGACCGTAAACGGGAACAGCTTCAGGTCATCGAGCGATTTCAGGTCGGCGGGCGCTACGCCGGCCGCTTCGCATTTTGCTCGGTACGGCGCCGAATTGTTGTACGCATGACCGATCGACCACTGCATCCGTTCCAACTGGAGGCTACGAAGCTCATCGACGCTTGCCGTCTCGATCGGCTCCAGATCGTTCGGCTCGGGTATGCGCGTGACCATAGGAAGTTCTCAATCACAAATCGAAGTTTATGGATTGCTGCTGCTCGGCAGGAAATTCGCGGCGAGCGATTCGTGCGCGTTCGGCGGGCGCTGTATCTGCATCGAAGATTTCGTCGATTCGCGCTATCCGGCCAGCCAGGCCCTCGCAGTTGGCAATCTGGATATTCAGCCCCGGTCTTGCATTCATCTCCAGGATCAGCGGCCCCTTGTCGCGATCGATGACCATATCCACGCCGAGATAGCCGAGTTCGGTGACTTCATAGCCGCGTGCGGCCGTCTCCAGAATGAAATCCCAGTGCGGAATACGCAGCCCCGCAACGAGGGCGCCGGTGTCCGGATGCTCATCAACGATTTCATTTTCGAGCACTCCACGCAGGGTCTCCCCGATACTCATGTCGACGCCTGCGCCGACCGCCCCCTGGTGCAGGTTGGCTTTGCCATCGGAGGCGCGCGTCGGCAAACGCACCATCGCCATCGTTGGGTAGCCCCGGTAGACGATGACGCGAATATCGGGAACGCCCTGGTAGCTGACCTCTTCGAATACCGGATCGAATTGCACGCAGTACTCTATGATCGCCTTGTCGGGATTGCCGCCCAGGCTGTACTGGCCGCCGACAATGTTGGATATGTGGTGTCGAAGATCAGCCTCACCAATCAGGACGCCACTCGCCAGCCTGAACATATCCCGCTTGCGCTTGCTGCGTCCTGTGATGACGACGATACCGCTGCCGCCCGAGCCCTGTGCCGGCTTGACGACAAAACTGTCGCGCTCCGCGACGATGTTTAAGAACTCGCGAACCTCTCCCTGGTTGGCGATGACGCCATACAGCTCTGGCACAGCCATGCCGGCATGAAGCGCAAGCTGCTTTGTCAGCACTTTGTCGTCAACGCGAGGATAAAGGCGCCTGGGATTCAGGCGCATGATGTAATCGGAGTTGCGCTCGTTCAGGCCAAGCACGCCCGCCTCGCGGAGCTTCTTTGCGGGCGCAAACATCATTGGCCGACGAGTGCCTTGAAGCGGCTAAGCTCGAGCAAACGGTACCCGGTATAGCGCCCAGCCAGCACCACCATTGCCATCACGACAAGCAGCAACTCCGGAAACGTGAAAATGAGGTGCTCGAGCCAGGCCATGCCCATCAATAAATAAGCCGCGATGGCAATAATCAGGCTGCCGAGCCCCGCGCGCATCGCGTCGACCGCACCGCGTTCCTCCCAGACGACGGACATGCGCTCGATGGTCATCGCAATGATAACCATCGGGAACAAGGCGACCGACAGGCCCGTCTCCATCCCCAGTTGATGCGACATCACGCTGATAACCAGCATCAGCAGTACGACCACGATCAGCACGGCGCTCAACCTCGGCACCAGCAGCAGTCGCAGGCGCTCCAGCAGGAATCGTATGCTGAGGCCGGCGGCAACGAGAGTCGTAAACAGCACGACGCCCCAGAACAGCTTGGTCTCACGAAAGGCGAGCGCGATCAGCACCGGCATGAAGGTGCCGAACGCATCGATTCCGACGAGATTGCGCAGCACGACCATGGCGAGCGCGCCGATCGGGATCATGAGCAGCACGCTGTAGACCGCCTGGGTCTGAATCGGCAATCGGTACAGCGAAAAGTCGAATGGATTGGCGCCCTGCTGGGCCGCCTGCGTTTCGGCTATCGTCACGGCATCGAGGTGGTTTTCCTGGATAGCGAAACTGGCCTGCACGTTGCTGCCGCCTTCGACGTTGATCAGGGGTTCATTGCCGCGCCACCAGATAAAGAAGTTTTCCGGCAGATTCTCGTCACCGGTGGCCGGATCGAAGTAGCGCCATTGATCCCCGTCGTGCACCTCGAGCCGGGTTGCAGCTTCCGCCTGCCGCTGCCGGCCCGCCAGTTCGAATCCATGAATCATGCGCGCCGGGATGCGCGCCGACGCAAGTATGGTCGTAATGCTCTCGACGAATTCGGCCTGCGTATCGGCGTCCGACAGCAGCAGCTCGACATTGGGGCCCGGCGAAGAGTCATTCATGCGCCGCAGCAGTTCGGACGTGAACGACGCCGTATCCGCCGACTGCTCCCGGACTTCGGCGACGATAACATCGACGGCGGTCTTGAAAGGCTCGTTTATGACTGGCGGTGGCGGGAACGGTGGCGTCGTGTCCGCCTGCTCCGCGCCCGGGTCGGCGTAAACCGAAATGCGGTAATAGATAGTCTGGGGACCATCGGCGCGGCGAATGGCCCATTGCGCTTCGCGGCCACCGCTGCCGTAGTTCAGGCTGAACCCGTAACCGCGCGATACCGAGTTCTCGTTGAGCATGCGAAAGCCCGGCGTTAGCGTCGGTATGAGCAGGTGCACCTTGATCGCGCCCGGGCCACTGTCGAAGCTGATCGAGGACTCGATCGTCCACACCGGCGTCTCCTGGTTCATCCTGACCGGAAAGTCGAGCACCTGCCATTTGTAGATAAACATTGCCAGGCCCGCGACCGCGAGAAAGGCAGACAGGAAGTACACGTACTTATGTTTCATCGGACTCCAAGCGCAGTCTTCACGGCGCGCTCTCGAATCGGACCACTGACGTTGAAAAGACGCATACCCAATACACGCATTTCCCTGACGATGCCCGAGTCTGTCGCAAACAGCCGGTTGAGGCCAGTCATGAAATGCATCATTGTTGCGTTCTCGCCCTTGCGCGCACGCTCGTAGCGACGCAAGACCGGACGATCGCCAGGATGTTCGCCGCTCTCCAAGGCGTCGTCGATGGTCTCTGCAAGTTTGAAAGCGTCCTGCAATCCCAGGTTCGCGCCCTGCCCCGCGAGCGGGTGAATCGCGTGCGCCGCATCGCCAATCAATGCCAGCCCTTGCCGGACGTAATGCTCGGCATGGCGAGCCACCAATGGGAATGTGCCGCGAGGACCGGCGACCTCGAGACCGCCGAGCACGTAATCCGATGCCTCGCCGAGCATGTTGCCCAGCTCTTCATCGCTCGCAGCCACCGCCCGCGCTGCGGTCGCCTCGCTCGTCGACCACACAACCGAAATGCGTCCGTCGGCAAGTGGCAGCATACCGAGCGGCCCTTCTTTCAGGAAACGCTGCCAGGCCGTGCTGCCATGCGGCTTTTCCGGCTGCAGATGAGTTACGAATGCCGTCTGCCCGTAGGGCAAGTCCCGCGTGCGTATGCCCGCGGCCTCGCGAATCCTGGAGCGTGCGCCATCGGCGCCAATGACAAGGTCGGCTGTCGGTGATTCCACTTCAGTGTCGAATCTCAGTGTGACGTCGAGTTCGTCGAGAACCTGCAGCAGCGCATGCTGAATAAGCACATTCTCAACAATGAAACCGAGATGTTTGACGGCAAACTCCTCGGCATCGAAGCGCAGCGCCGCAGGACTCTCCGCAAGACTGCTCTCGTCCCACACGCGCATGTGGTCGTAGGCACACACACGCGTACCGGCGACATGCGCCCATGCGCCGATGGAATCCAGCAGTTCGGCGGAGCCCGCGGCGATCGCCGAGACGCGCAGGGCAACATCGTCATCGGCGCTATGAACAGGCCTCGGCGCCGCATCGGCAACTGTGATTTTCAATTTGCCGGCGTGCCTTCCGCGAGCCAGGAGAGCCGCAGCGGTAAGCCCCGTTACGCCGGCACCGACGACAAGGATTTCGTAGCTCCGCTTCATGCCAGAGGCACCCCGCGCGACAGCCGCGGCAGTCGACCCGCGAGGCCCATCGTATGTTTCGCAAACACCGAGCGCACGCCGGGCACGAGATCGAAACCGAGCATACCAATGTCGCGCAGGATCCGGGTTGGCGGCCCGACACGTCCGAACAGCTTGACGAGTCCGTCCGTAAATCCAACGAGCTTTTGCTGATCTGACTTTCGCCACGCGGCATACCGCTTCAGGAGTTCCGCGTCGCCGGCATCCGACGGCGCCTCGACGATGCAATCGCAGAGCGCCGCAACGTCGCGGAGACCGAGATTGAAGCCCTGTGCGGCTGCGGGGTGCAGGCCGTGCGCCGAGTTGCCGACGAGTACGGCACGCTGCGCCGTGAGGCGAAACGCTTTGCTGAGAACGAGTGGATACGAGCTGCGCTTGCCGATCCTCGAGAACCGGCCCTGGCGATATCCGAATACCTGCTGCAATGCCTCCAGGCAGTCGTCGTCACTCAGCGCGAGAACGCTGTCCGCGTCGTCTTCGCGCACGTTCCAGACGAAGGCCGCGCGGCTATCGGCGACTGGCAGCAATGCAAACGGCCCCTGCTCTGTGAATCGTTCGTAGGCCAGGCCATCGAGCGGTTTTTCGGGCAAGAGATTGCCGATGATCGCGCGCTGGCCATAGCCTTCCTGGCCCACCTCGATGCCGATCATTTCGCGCACGACGGAATTCGTCCCGTCGGCGGCAACGAGCAGGTCGGCGCTCAGTTCGGTGCCGTCATCCAGCGCCACCTTCGCCGCATCGGGGGAGAGGCTCGCGGCCTGTATTTGCGCAGGACAGAACATATCGATGCTGCCGACATCACCAAGGGCGTTTTGCAGCACTGTTCCGAGTACGCGGTTGATTACGACGTAACCGAGTGCCTCGACGCCCTGTTCCGCCGCGTCAATGTGCGAGAAACCGAAGCGGCCACGGTCCGATACGTGAATTCGTGTAATCGGTGTCGCCGCGGCAACGATCTCTTCCCAGAGCCCCATCGCCTCGAACATGCGCTGCGAACTGCGCGACAATGCGGTTGAACGATCGTCAAAGCTTGGCTGCTCCGCCGCGGCTCGCTCTATCGGCTCGACGACGGCAACACGCAGGCGTAAAGGTGCAAGAGCCAGAGCCAGGCTCGTGCCGATCATGCCGCCACCGGCAATAATGATGTCGAAGTGATTGTCGTGCGCTGCCATCGGCGTCAGTGCAGCATCAGGGCCTCGATATCATCGGGGTCCTTGACGAGTCCCTTGGTCAGGACATCAGGTCCATTGTGGGTAACGGCAACATCGTCCTCGATACGCACACCGATGTTGCGCCAGCGCTTCGCGACTTTACGGGTACCGGGCGTATATATTCCCGGTTCCACGGTCGTGACCATGCCGGACTCGAGAAGACGCCACTCGTCGCCGACCTTGTAATCGCCAACGTCGTGGACGTCCATACCGATCCAGTGGCCTGTCCGATGCATGTAGAACTCACGGTATGCGCCATCCTTGATCAGTTTCGGCAGGGTCCCGTCAAGCAAACCGATCTTCTTCAGCCCCTTCGTAATGACCTTGACGGCCGCGTCGTGCGGATCGTTCCAGTGGTTGCCCTTCCTCAACTTGTCGATCGCCGCCAGCTGCGCTTCGAGAACGATCTCGTATATCGCCCGCTGCTCGGGCGAAAAACGCCCGTTAACGGGAAACGTGCGCGTGATGTCGGACGCGTAGTAATCGAGTTCGCAGCCGGCGTCGATCAGCAGCAGCTCGCCATCGACGAGCTGCTCATTATTCTCTACATAGTGAAGTGTGCAGGCATTCACGCCGCCGCCAATGATCGGGCTGTAGGAATAGCGCGCATCGTATTTGCGAAACTCGTGTATGAATTCCGCCTCGACCTCGTACTCGTAGATACCCGGCCGCACCATTTTCATCGCTCTCTCGTGCGCAGCGACCGCCACCTTGGCCGACTTGCGCATCGCGGAAACTTCGGAGCGGCTCTTGTAGAGACGCATGTCGTGTAAAAGGTGGTCGAGCGCTACGAATTCCTCGGGCGTATGTACGCCGCGATTGCCGCCGGAGCGCAGTGAATTGATCCAGTCGGCGATACGCGCATCGAAGTCCTTGTACATGCCCATCGTGTAGTAAACGCGCTCGCAGGACTCCATGATGCCTGGCAGGATCTCGTCGATATCGTCGATCGGAAACGCATCATCGGCGCCGAGCTCCCCGGCGGCGCCGTCCGGCCCCACACGCTTGCCGTCCCAACGCTCCTTCTGCGCATCGCGCTCTCTGCAAAACAGCAGGTACTCACCGTTCTCGCGCCCGGGCGCCAGTACGGCGACGGATTCAGGTTCGGCGAAACCGGTCAGGTAATAGAAATCGCTATCCTGGCGGTAGCGATATTCGACATCGCGGCTGCGCGTGCGCACAGGGGCTGCCGGCAAGATAGCGATTCCGCCGGCACCCATCATCTGCATCAAATTTTTACGCCGCCTGGCGAACTCCTTGTTGTTCAATGAACGACCTCCGGTTCGTTCCGATCCTCGCTTTCGGCACCGCTTGCCCGGCGAAAATCGACGAGTTCCTCATAGGCGAGCTGGGTCGCCACGCGCAGGTATTCGACGAGCTCGGCGTAGGCATCCTCAATGGCTTCCTCGTCGGACTCGTCGTCGATACCGGCACGTGTAATCTGCAGCATGTCCCTGATTATGTCCGCCAGCGGATCCTCGGCGAGCCTCGCCCTCAGGGATTCGCTGTGGTCCGCGGAGACCAGGCCATGCAGAAAACCTTCACACCAGTGTGCGAGCGCGGCGGCCCGCACGTCGGCGCCGTCCTGATCATCGGGCAACAGTGGCTCGAATTCAGACTGGCGCTCTGCAAGTTGCCGGTACGTAATCTCGAATAACTCGCTCAGCATACGCTCGCATTCGGTGCGCAGGGCATCATTGGGCTGCGTACCGTCGAGGACCTGTGAGAGCCAGTCAAAGCCACTCTCGCCTCCCGCAACGGCCAGGCGGCCCGAGAGCAAGCCATGCGTCTGCGCCGCATCCCAGCTGGCACCGCAGCGCCGAAGTGCCGCGTCGAGAGAATCGTGATTGATCGTCGTATCCATAGTCCAATGATCCCATGGAACGCCCAATGAGGCTACGGCGACAGGACGACAACGCGCCTGGCGATTGATTCTGCGTGAACGCGTGACTATATTGCTCTTATGGCCGACGACATCAATACGACCTTTGAGCTGGAATTGAAGCGCCTTGAGAAGCGCGTGGACGCGCTCGTCAAGGTGTGTGATCAACTCCAGGACGAGAACAAATCGCTGAAGCAGCGCCAGGACGTGCTGACAGCGGAACGTGCCAACCTGCTGCAAAAGAACGAGCAGGTGCGTGCGCGCGTCGAGGCGATGATCGGCCGTCTCAAGGCGATGGAGCAAGGATCCTGATCATGAGTGACAACTATGCCCAGGTAAGCGTTCGAATACTGGACAAGGAATACCAGATCGCGTGCCCCGTGGATGAGCGAACCGACCTGCTGGATTCCGCAGAGGTCCTGAATGCAAAGATGCGGGAAATCCGGGACAGTGGCCGTGTCGTCGGGCTGGACCGTATTGCAGTAATGGCTGCGCTCAATATGGCAAACGATCTGTTGCACGCTCAGGCCAGGGACCGTTTGCTCGACGGCGATCTCAGCAGTCGTCTCAAGTTGATTTCCGAGCGTGTCGAGTCCGCGCTGGGCCAATCTCAGCAGCTGGAACTCTGACACGTCGCGCGGGTCTTCAGAATTGGCGCCTCCTGCAGTGTTCGATACCGGCCAGGTTACCTTTCGACCCTAAATTTTTACCTCGGGGTCGTGCACTGTCGGCAGCATTTGAGCAGGGCCGCATGAGCGGTAAGCCTGTTGCTGCCACGGCTGACCCCACCTGTTGCTCCGGTTCGAGAGCGACGGCCTGTAACGGCACAGGCGGGAGGCGCTTTTGAATCGACGTACCGATGCGATCGATGCCGCACGCAAGTCCGCAATTGCGGCGCGTCGCTCGCTTGATCCAGGCGTGAGGCAATCCGCCTCTGCCGCCATATCCGAGCACGTATGTCGCATGCACGAGTTCATGGCGTGCAAATCCATCGCTTGTTATTTGCCTGCTGACGATGAGGTTGACCCGACCATGATCATTTCGCGCGCATGGCGCATCGGCAAGCAAGTCTATTCGCCGGTCGTCGCCGATCACGGCGCCATGGTTTTTCGCCGCCTGACGGCTGACACTTCGCTGAGGCGAAATGTATTCGGTATCTGGGAACCGGAAGAAGGCCCGCAAATTCCAGCGCAAAAAATCGATCTTGTCATCACCCCTGTCGTCGCATTCGATGCGTACAACCATCGTATTGGCATGGGTAGCGGCTATTTTGACCGCTGTTTCTCTTTCCTGAAGCACCGCAAGCGCTGGCAGAAACCAAAACTTGTCGGGATCGCATTCAAATGCCAGCAAGTTAAAAAAATTATTCCAAATCCTTGGGATATACGTCTTTATGAAGTCATTACTGAAGATTGATAAGCAGTAATTCCTTACTCGAAAACGATTGTTTTCCACGGTGTGAACAGTGGGGCGCAATCTGCTTGATCCTTGCGCGCTGTTAACGCAGTTTTTAAGACTGTTTCAACTGATCTAAGTCGCTGGATTTTTTGCTTTTGTTGTATATACTCAGCCCCGGGTACCCGACACGGAGAAAACACATGGCTACTAAAAAGAAGTCACGTAGGAAAGCTTCTAAGCGCAAGGTCGCTAAGAAGCGGAAAGTAACGAGGAAGAAAGCGACGAAACGTCGCGTCGCGAAAAAGAAAGTCGCGAAACGTAAGACGAAGAAGAAAGCAACCCGGAAAAAGGCGAAAAGGAAAGTCGCCAAACGGAAAACAAAGAAAAAGGCTAAAAAGAAGGCCAAGCGCAAAGTAGCTAAGCGCAAGACCAAGAAGAAAGCCAAGAAAAAAGCGGCCAAGCGCAAGACCAAGAAGAAAGCCAAGAAAAAGGCTAAAAAGAAAGTAGCCAAGCGCAAGACCAAAAAGAAAGCCAAGAAAAAGGCTAAGCGGAAAGCAGCCAAGCGCAAGACCAAAAAGAAGGCCAAGCGCAAGGCTAAGCGGAAAGCAGCCAAGCGCAAGACCAAGAAGAAGGCCAAGCGCAAGGCCGCCAAGCGCAAGACCAAGAAGAAGGCCAAACGCAAGGTCGCCAAGCGCAAGACCAAGAAGAAGGCCAAACGCAAGGTCGCCAAGCGCAAGACGAAGCGCAAAGCTGCTAAGCGGAAGACCAAGAAGAAGGCTTCTCGCAGGAGACGCTAGCCTCTAGCCGGAAGTTTCTTCCAAAGTAAGACAAAGTGCCCGCTTTCGCGGGCACTTTTGTAAGACATAGGTATAAACTAGGCTCCAACTATGGACGCTACCGAGAAAAAACGTAAGGCCGCCGAAGCCTCGCTCCAGTTTATCGAGCCTGGTGTCGTACTCGGCGTCGGCACCGGTTCGACGGTCAATCAGTTTATCGACCTCCTGCCTTCGATTAGCGACCGGATCGACAGGGTCGTATCGAGCTCCAAGGAGTCCACGAAGCTGCTGCAGGAGAAAGGCTTCGAAGTTTCCACTCTGAACGAAGTTGGCGACGTCGATGTCTATGTCGATGGTGCGGACGAGGCCACCAAACGTTTGCACCTGATCAAGGGCGGCGGCGGTGCACTGACGCGGGAAAAGGTCGTGGCAGGTGCGGCACGGCGCTTCGTCTGCATAGTCGACGATTCGAAATTTGTCGGCATACTGGGCGCATTCCCGTTACCGATCGAAGTCCTGCCGATGGCGCAGGCATTCGTAGCCCGCAAGCTCGTCAAGCTCCGCGCCCAGCCGGTATGGCGTGAGGGTTTCGTGACCGATAACGGCAATCACATTCTCGACGTACACGACCTCAACATCAGCAATCCGCTCGAGATGGAAACGCGCCTGAACCAGATCCCGGGCATAATAACCGTCGGCATTTTCGCCCACCGGCCCGCCGATATTTTGCTTATCGCCAGCGACGACGGCGTCCGGGAGTTGCGCGCCTGAGTCGAGAGCCAGTCCGGTGACTTTGATCAAGTGGAGAAAGGAACTCAAGGTCGGCATCGAGGAGATCGATGAGGATCACCGCGCCCTGATAGAACTCATAAACGGGCTTCACGACGTCATGCAGCTCGGCGCGGATCAGGTCCAGGTCGTAGACCTGCTCGGCGAGATCTACACGCAGATAGCCTCACATTTCGCGCTCGAGGAAAAAATGATGCGCGATACCCATTACGTTGATTACGCCGTCCACAAGGAAGACCACGACACGCTGCTGGACGAAGTGCGTGAGATCATGGACGAGGTCGAAGATGACGGCAGCTTTGACGCCGCGCAGCTCTCCAGTGATCTGAACCGCTGGTTCTCCGATCATTTCTCCGAGTTCGACGCCAAGCTGCACCAATCTAGGTAATTCCCAGAATTGACCGGTTTCCGCGCGCTGCGCCAAGCTGAGCTTGTGGCATAGCTATGCGCATCCGTCAGGAGAGTGACATGACTGAAACCAAGATCGGCACCGTAACCCACTATTACAACCACCTGCATGTGGCCGGTGTGATCATCACAGACGGCGAGCTACATACCGGCGACAAGATCCATATCAAGGGCCATACCTCCGACTTCGAGCAGGAAGTGAAGTCTATGGAAATGGATCACGGCCATATCGAGGTCGCGAGGCCCGGAGACGACATCGGCATCAAGGTGATCGACCACGCCAGAGAGCACGATACGGTTTATCTGTTGAGCTAACGAAAAGGCCCCCGAATTGGGGGCCTTGTTTTTGGCTGGGGGAGAGGGATTGATTCGAATCGCCTCAGGGCGATCCTCACCCCTGCGGGGCGCACTGCGTGCGTCTTCCCCGCCCGCCAGCAAAAAACGGGCCCATCAAGGGCCCGTTTATTTTTGGCTGGGGGAGAGGGATTCGAACCCCCGTTGGCGGAGTCAGAGTCCGCAGTCCTACCGCTAGACGATCCCCCAATTCTGGAGGTACAGCCGTATTTTAGCGCTTCGAGTACTGCGTTGCGCGGCGAGCCTTTCTGAGGCCGACCTTCTTGCGCTCGACTTCGCGCGCGTCGCGTGTAACGAAGCCAGCCTTGCGCAATGCCGGACGCAGTGACTCATCGTACCGCATCAAGGCGCGCGTCAGGCCGTGGCGGATCGCGCCAGCCTGGCCCGTGGTGCCACCGCCCTTCACCGTCACGTTGACATCGAAGTTGTCGGTCAGGTTCATCAGCTCGAGTGGCTGGCGCACGATCATCTGTGCCGTCTTGCGACCGAAGAATGTGTCCAGCGGACGGTTATTCACCGTAATGCTTCCGCTCCCGGGCTTCAGATATACACGTGCCGTTGACGTCTTGCGACGGCCGGTTCCGTAAAAACTCGTCTCACTCATCTTATGCTTTCACTTCCAGTGGGATCGGCTGCTGGGCAGCGTGATCGTGTTCGGGGCCGGCGAATACGCGCAGCTTGGTCAGCATCTTGCGGCCCAGCGCACCGCGCGGCAGCATGCCCTTCACGGCGTACTGCAAGGCGCGCTCCGGATGCTCCTCGAGCAGCGTCTCGAGGTTTGTCGATTTGAGGTTGCCGATATATCCCGTATGGCGGTGATACATCTTGTCCTTCAGCTTGTTGCCCGTCACACGAATCTTCTCGGCATTGACGACCACGATGTAGTCGCCCGTGTCGACGTGCGGCGTGTATTCGGGCTTGTGCTTGCCTCGCAGGCGATGCGCGATCTCGGTCGAAAGGCGACCCAGGGTCTTGCCCGTGGCATCGACCACAAACCAGTCGCGGCGCACCTCCGCCGGCTTTGCAGAAAACGTCTTCATTATCTTGGTTCCGTCGGGAAATCTGGTGTTTCGGGTCCGGAATCATCCCCGGTCGCCGAAAGGCGCGAAATTCTACTGCTTTGCCCCCGCCAATGCAAACCTTCCGGCGTATGCCGGGCAGCAAAAAGAGCCCGTTTCGGGACACTTTTTCCTTTTGTTTTTCAGCGGCTTACAAGTAGGCTTCGCGAATCAGAAGGTGTACTCGAGCGACAGCGCCGTGAACTTGTCGGTGTTCTCGGTACCGATGGGCACCTCCGAGTTGTTCTTGATCGTGTACGAGGCCACCAACGCGAGGTTTCCGATGAGGCTGGCAGACAGCTTGGTCACCGATTCGGTGAAGGTGTTCTCACTGCCGGATTCAACGGCGATAGTCTGCTGGAAGGCCGACGTTTCGCTAATCTTCCAGTTGTAATCCAGCGCGGCCCGAGCAACCGTCTCGTCCTCCTGGGTACCGTCGGCCAGATCGGATTGCCTGGCACCGGCGCCGAGTTCGGCATTGAGCTTATGCTTTTCCTTGTCGAGCAGGCGGCGACCGTAGCCAATGACCTGCGCAAACTGCTGGTCGTAGCCGCTGAAGCGATCCTTGCGCCAATTCAGTTCGCCAAACATGTAGTTGTGCTCACTCAGGTTGCGCTGGCTCTTCCATCCCGCTTCATAGGCTTCTGCAGTCGTGACCTCCGCGCCGGTCGTCACGTCCTCCGTCGAAGCGAATATTGCTGAGGAATCAAAGCCGTGCACCCACTGGCCCTTGGAATAGCTGATTGAAAAAGCTGAATTCAGGTTGGAGCTGTTGGTATTTCCCGAGGTTGCGAGGTAGCCCAGCGTGGCCTTGCCAGCCCAGGGGCTTTCCGCTTCCTCTTCCGCCAGCGAGGGTGTCGAAAGGATCAGGGCCACCAATACCAATGTGCCGCGCCATGTCATATTTGATCTCCGGGAGCTTCCGCCAAAAGCGCGGAGTATATAGTCGGCGACGACCGGATTGCCACGGATTGTTATAATTGCGCTCATGGAAGAACGATACCTGACGCCGCTCGACCGCCTTCTGGCGAGCGCCGATAACGCCCTAAGGACCGTCGTCGCGCCTGCCGGCTACTCGGCGCGGCCAAATCCTGCCGGCAAAGAACCCGAGGCAGATCTCAGCCAGTCGCAGCGACGCCATGCGGCAGGGCTCATGCGTGTCAATCACGCCGGTGAAGTAGCGGCGCAGGGTCTGTATCAGGGACATGCGGCCGTGGCCCGAAGCCCCGACATCGAAGAGCAGATGCATCGGGCCGCCGATGAGGAGTTCGACCATCTCGCCTGGTGCGAGCAGCGTCTCACGGAGCTCGATGCGAGGCCGAGCGTGCTGAGTCCTGTATGGTATGCCGGCGCTTTTGCCATCGGCGCCGCAAGCGGCGTTCTCGGCGACCGATGGAGCCTCGGTTTCATCGCCGAAACGGAGAAGCAGGTCTGTGCGCATCTCGACACCCACCTCGACCAACTGCCGGATGAAGACGCCAAGAGCCGCGCCATCGTGAAGCAAATGCGGGACGAGGAAGAAGAGCACGGCGCCAACGCGAAAAAGGCGGGCGCTGCCGAATTACCCGCGCCTGTATTGCGGCTCATGCAACTGACGGCCAGAGTCATGACGACGACCGCGTACCGTTTGTGAAATTATGTGACTGAACAATAACTTGCCCTTCCGAGCGAACTGTATTAAAAGAGGGGCGCTTGAGCGATGAGGACCCACCTATGCAGACCACCGCGAAGACCCTGAGCGATGTACCGGCAATCAATCGATTCCTGAGCTATTGCCGCGTACGGACCGTCCCGTCAAAAACCGTGATGATCCACGCCGGGGACCTGCCCGATGTGCTCTATTACATCGTTGATGGATCCGTCGAAGTCATGATCGAAGACGAGGACGGCAACGAAATGGTGCTGGCGTACCTCAACAAAGGCCAGTTTTTCGGCGAGATGGGCCTCTTTTACGAGCAGCCCACGCGAAGCGCCTGGGTCCGGACTCGCACCGAGTGCGAAATCGCCGAAATGACCTACCCTCGTTTTCGCCAGATTGCCAGCGAAAGCCCCGGACTCGTGTTCGAACTTGCGACACAGCTGGCTACGCGCCTCGATCGCACCAATCGCAAGCTGGGCGACCTGGCATTTGTCGACGTTACCGGCAGGGTCGCGCACGCCATCATGGATCTGTGCAATGAGCCCGACGCAATGACGCATCCCGACGGTATGCAGATCAAGGTCAGCCGTCAGGAGCTCAGCCGCCTGGTGGGTTGCTCGCGCGAAATGGCCGGACGCGTACTAAAGGTTCTCGAGGAACAGGGCCTCGTCACGGCCAGCGGCAAGACGATCGTCGTTTACGGGGCCAGACCCAACAGAAACCTGTAGGAGCCCGCCATGCGGGCGAAGGTCGCCTCCGGCGACCCGCATTGCAGCTTCGCTGCAATGCTACGCGGGCACGGCCCGCTCCTACGTTGATCTATTGATATTCTCTTTCATCGCTGCGATCGTCGCAGCATAGTCGTCACTGCCGAATATTGCCGAACCTGCAACAAAAGTGTCGGCGCCGGCCGCGGCGATTTCACCAATATTGTCGACCTTCACGCCCCCGTCGATCTCGAGCCGGATTTCGAATCCGCTATCGTCGATGATCTTCCGCGCCTGGCGCAGTTTGTCGAGCGCTGACGCAATGAACTTCTGGCCGCCAAATCCGGGGTTGACGGACATCAGCAGCACCATGTCTACCTTGTCGAGGACGTAGTCGAGGCAATCCAGCGGAGTCGCCGGATTGAAGACCAGTCCGGACTTGCAGCCCTCGTCGCGGATCAGCGCCAGCGAGCGGTCTATGTGCCGGCTCGCCTCGGGATGAAATGTAATGTAGCTCGCGCCGGCTTTGGCGAAATCGGGAATGATCCGATCGACCGGCTCGACCATAAGGTGCACATCGATCGGCGCCTCTACACCGTAGTTCCTCAAAGCCTCACAGATCAGCGGACCGATCGTGAGATTGGGCACGAAGTGATTATCCATTACGTCGAAATGAACGATATCGGCGCCGGCTTCGAGCACGGCCTTGACATCGTCACCCAGGCGGGCGAAATCGGCAGAAAGTATCGAAGGTGCGATCAGCGGTGTCACAGCAGAGTCCTCGTCAGCGAATTGAGCGGCGGGCCTTTAGCATCTCATAAGCTGCGCGTACCTCGCGAGTGCGATTTTCCGCAGCCTGGATATCCGATTGATCCGGGTTGCTCGACGCCAGCTTGTCCGGGTGGTGTCGGTTCATCTGGCGTCGGTAGGCTTTCTTGATTTCGTCGTTGGTTGCAGATTCATCCACGCCGAGCGTTCGATAAGCGGCCTTGATGCGTCGCATATCGGCGTCGCCGGCCGGCGACCGGCGGAATCCTTTTTGCGCGCGAATCATCGCCTCGAGTTGCGCAAGGTCGGCCCGGCCGACGTCGAGTTCGGTGCAAACCGTCCACAATAGCGCCCGCTCCTGCCTGCCCAGGCGGTCCTTGGCAAGAATGACCTCGAGCACAAGGCGCACGAAAACCAGCCGCAGCTCTGCACGCCGCGCGCTGACACGCCTGAGTTCCCGAACGGTCTTGACGAGCGGGAATCCGGGCTGCTTTCCTTCATCGAACCAGTTGATCGCATTGCGAACCTGCGCCGGCCCCAGGCCGACACGATGCATTACCGCACGGGCAGCGCGAATCTCTTCTTCACTGACACGCCCGTCGGCCTTGGCCAGATGGCCCATCGTCTGGAAAAGCGCGCGCAGGTATTCGTCGGACAGGCGGCCGATGCCTGCTCCCTGCCTTTCGAAGCTGCGGTAGCGCCGCTCGAAGCCGCGATCGAACTGGTGGCCTGCCAGGAGGCCGAGCAACACGAAAATCGGCTTCAGGGTCGCGAGGCCCGCCAATGTGCCGATGACCTTGCCCCAGTACAAGAAACGTCCTTACGGTGAGTCGTGGCGTAATCGTAACGCACGGGTTAGCATCCTGACCATGACTACCGGGGAAGCATTGTTCGAGTCGCAGGTACCCGGCATGCCATTGCTCGGGCGCGGCAAGGTTCGCGATATCTACAGCGTCGACGACGATCACCTGCTCCTCGTCGCAAGTGATCGCCTCTCTGCCTACGACGTCGTCATGCCCGACCCTGTTCCGGGCAAGGGCCGCGTGCTGACACAAATTTCGTTGTTCTGGTTTCGCATGATGTCGGATCTCGTCGAAAACCAGCTGACGGACCTGAGCGTCGAAGACGTAGTGCAGAACGCGGAAGTGGCCGCGCAATTGCGTGATCGCTCCCTCGTGGTCCGGCGACTCAGACCGTTGCCGATCGAATCGATCGTGCGCGGCTACCTGATCGGATCGGGATGGCGCGACTATCTCGACACCGGTGCCGTCTGTGGCATCGAGCTCCCTCCCGGACTCGAACAGGCACAGCAGCTACCTGGGACACTGTTCACACCGGCAACCAAGGCCGAGGCCGGCGACCACGACGAGAACATCAGCTTCGAGCGCACCTGCGACCTGATCGGCGAGGGGCTCGCAACACGGGTCAAAGACCTGTCGATCGCAATTTACGAGCGAGCGGCCGCGTATGCCCTGGAGCGTGGCATCATCATCGCCGACACCAAATTCGAGTTCGGTCTCGACGACGAGGGTCGCCTGTATCTCATCGATGAGGTTCTGACGCCCGATTCGTCCCGATTCTGGCCCGTTGACAGTTACCGGACCGGAACCAGCCCGCCGAGCTTCGACAAGCAGTTCGTGCGTGATTATCTCGATACGCTCGACTGGGACAAGACTGCGCCGGGACCCGAAATTCCGGCCAGCATCCTGCAGCAGACCAGCGACAAGTACGAAGAGGCCTACGTGCGCCTGACCAGGCCCGTCTGAGACCCAGTGCACCCGATCCGGCAGAAATTCGATCAACTGGTCTGGGGTGACCGGCTGGAGGGCCGTTTCGGCGTCTGGGGCCGGATGCTCGCATCGATCCTGCGGTATGCGTATGCGCTCCTCAGGGACATCTTCCAGGGGCAGTTGACGTTGCGCTCGATGAGTCTCGTCTACACGACACTGCTGTCCGTCGTGCCATTGATAGCCTTCAGCTTTTCTGTTCTCAAGGGCTTCGGCATCCACAACGAGCTGGAGCCGTTGCTGTTCAATGTCCTCGAACCGCTTGGCGAACAGGGCGCCAGAATTACGCAGCAGGTACTCGACTTCGTCGACAATGTGCGTGGCGGTGTTCTCGGTGGTATCAGCCTCGCCTTCTTCATCTACACCGCAATTTCGATGGTGCAAAAAGTCGAAGAGAGCTTCAACTACGTCTGGTACGTTGCCAAGCGCCGCAATTTCGCCCGCCGTCTGACCGAATACCTGGTCGTAATGTCAATCGGCCCCGTCGTTATCTTCGTCGCGCTCGGTATGATCGCGTCGCTGAACAGCACGACCCTGGTGCAGTTTTTCAAGAGCGTCGAGTGGCTCGAGCCGGTCTTCAATATGACCAGCAAGTTGACGCCCTATCTGCTTGTCACAGGTGTATTCACGTTCGTCTACATGTACATGCCGAACACCCGCGTCAAATTCAAGTCGGCGCTCGTAGGGGGAGTCGCCGGCGGGTCGATCTGGGCGACGATCAGTGTGATCTTTGCCACTTTCGTCGTTGCCGCGACGCGCACCCAACTCATTTACTCCGGCTTTGCAGTCGCGATCACAACATTGATCTGGTTATACCTGAACTGGCTGATATTGCTGATCGGCGCGCAGTTGGCGTTCTACTTTCAGAACCCTGCCTTTCTGCGCATCGGGCGGCGCGAACCAAGGCTCTCCAATGCGATGCGCGAGCGACTCGCGCTCAACATCATGCTGCTGGTTGGCCACGCGTTCCGTCGCGGCGACGCCACAGAAACGGTGCACTCGCTCGCCCGCACGCTCCGTATACCGTCCATCACTCTGACGCCTATCATCGCCGGACTGGAGGCGGATGGCCTCCTGACCACTACCGAAGACGAGAACCTGGTTCCCGGCCGCGAAATGTCGCGCATGCGTCTCAACGACATACTCACTGTCGTGCGCGAACATGGCGAAACCGGTTCTTATCGCGATCCCAAATGGGCCAGGGAAATTACCGGGCTCGGTAAGCAAATCGATATGGCGATTGCACATACCGTGGAGGACATGACGCTGGCGGATCTCCTGAATCAGGAAGAAGCCTGACGACGCATCAGGCTCCGGCGATTGTCATTTCGTCAACGAGCAGTGAGCCGCAGCGAATTCCCCCGCGAATGTCCTGATCGTTGCCGATCGCGACAATTCGTTTATAGAGATCGCGGAGGTTTCCGGCGATCGTCACCTCGTGCACCGGAAACTTGATCTCGCCGTCTTCCACCCACTGGCCCACGGCGCCGCGGGAATAGTCGCCCGTCACTGCATTGACGCCGTGCCCGATGAGTTCCTCGACGATGAGGCCCGTTCCCATACGGGCAACCAACGCATCCAGGTCTTCGGCATTACCGGGCACGAGCAAATTCTGTACGCCGCCTGCGTTGGCGGTCGTCTCCAGCCCCAGACGCCGCGCTGAATAGCTGCTAAGGATAAGGCCCTGCAATACACCATCGGTAACGATGTCGCGATCGTACGTCGCGACACCCTCGGCATCGTATGCACGGCTCGCCATGGCCCCGGGGAGATGCGGCCTCTCCTGAATCTGCACGAAGTCGGGAAAGATCTTCTCGCCGACTGCATCGAGCAAAAAGGAAGCGCGCCGGTATTGCGCTCCGCCTGTTATCGCGCCCATTGCATGGCCGATGAAGCCACGGGCAAGCTCGGGTATGAAGACGACAGGGGCGCGGGTCGTCGGAATCTTGCGCGCGCCCAGGCGTGCGACGGCACGCCGCGCGGAAATTTCGCCGATCAAACGAATGTCCTCGAGTTCGGTAGCGTCACGCGCCGCGCTGTAGTAGTAATCACGCTGCATCTCGTCCCCTTCGGTAGCGAGAACCACGCAACTGATACTGTGGCTGGTCTTCGAATAGCTGCCGACGAATCCGTGCGTGTTGCCATAGGCGCACGCACCACGATTACTGGAGACCGTAGCACCTTCCGAATTGTTGATTCTGGGGTCGTACTCCAGCGCCGCGGCTTCGCAATCAATGGCCATCGCTATCGCATCGGCGGCCTCGATCGTCCAAGGGTGATCGAGATCGAGGTCTCTGATGTCACTGCACATCAACACGGCATCGGCGAGGCCTGCGTACTTATCCTGTGCCGTGCATGACGCGAACGTGCACGCCTTTTCTACGGCCTCGCGTATTGCCTCCGGCCGGACGTCGGACGTGCTCGCACTGCCTTTCCGCGAATCCCTGAACACCGTAATACCGACGCCGCGATCATTCGTGTATTCGAGGTTCTCTACGTCGCCAAGGCGCGCCGTCGCCGACAGCCCGACATCGAGGCTCGCGGCCACCTCTGCCTGGTCGACGCCATTGCGTCTTGCCTCGTCCAGAGCCAGCTGGACGAGCGCCTGAAGTTCTTCGGGTTCCATGCGGTAAGCTTATCGGGTGACCAGCAAAAGCGAAAGAAAGCGGCAGCAACTCGCGCTGCAGGAACTCGGCGAAAAGCTCATCGCGCTCAAGGAATCGGAGCTCGATGAATTGACGCTGGATGAGAGGCTGCTGAAGGCGATTCGCGATGCGTCGGGTATCAAGTCGCACGGCGCCCTGCGACGGCAGAAGCAGTTGATTGGAAAACTCATGCGGGAGGTGGACCCCGAGCCGATCCGTGCCGCTCTCGCACGATTTACCGCCGATGACATGCACGAAAAACGGCTATTTGCCAGCGCCGAGAAATGGCGGGACCGGCTCGTTAGCGACGGTGCCGATGCCATCGAGGCGTTCAACACCGAAACGGGAACGGATGACCCCCGCTTGCGAAAACTGCTCGCCGAACTGGAGGTCGCTTACGACGAGAGAAGCGAAAAGACAGTGCGACGCAAGATTTTCAGGCGGGTGCACGAGATTCTGGTTAGAATTCCGCAATGAGTATCAAGGTTGGCATCATAATGGGCTCGCGTTCCGACTGGGAGACGATGCAACATGCGAGCGCGACGCTCGAGGCACTCGGCGTTGCGCACGAAACGCGCGTGGTGTCAGCTCACCGCACTCCGGACCTGATGTTCGAGTACGCGGAAACCGCCGTGGAGCGCGGCATTGAAGTCATCATCGCCGGTGCCGGCGGTGCGGCACATCTTCCCGGCATGACCGCAGCCAAGACGCGCATACCCGTGCTGGGCGTGCCTGTCCAATCGAAAGCGCTCAATGGCATGGATTCGCTGCTTTCCATCGCGCAGATGCCAGCCGGCGTGCCGGTCGGCAGCCTGGCCATCGGTAAGGCGGGCGCAATCAACGCTGCGCTTCTGGCCGCCGCTATCGTTGCAAATCATGATGCACAGGTAGCTGCGGCGCTTGACGAGTATCGCGGTGCGCAAACCGACACAGTGCTCGCCGACGGCGATCCCAGCCGCTAGAACCTGTCATGCGTATCGGCATTATCGGTGCCGGCCAGCTCGGCCAGATGCTCGGATTTGCAGCCCGTGACCTCGGCCACGAGTGCCTGTTTCTCGATCCGTCCGAAAACCCGCCGGCACGCGTCGTCGGTCCCGTTATTCAGGCGCCATTCGATGATCCGGTTGCACTCGCCGTGCTCGCCGAAAAAAGCGACGTCGTAACTTACGAGTTCGAAAACGTGCCCGTGGAAGCGCTTGGCGAGATCGCCGGCATTGCACCAATCTATCCGCCGCCTGCCGCTCTCGGCCAGGCGCAGGACCGGCTTAGCGAAAAACGCCTGTTCGAAACGACAGGCATCCCACTGCCCGCCTATCGGCAGATCGACTCGCTCAGCGATCTCGAAGCCGCTGCCGCCGAAATCGGGCTGCCGCTGGTGCTGAAGACGCGGCGATTCGGCTACGACGGTAAAGGCCAGTTCGTTGTCAGGACGGCATCCGACATAGAACTCGCGTTCAATGAACTCGGCGGGCGCAAACTGATTGCCGAGGAATGGGTGCCCTTCGACTATGAGGTATCGGCGATCGGGGTGCGCAATGTCGACGGTATCATCGCGACTTACTGCCTGACGAGAAACGAGCATGCCGGCGGTATCTTGCGTGTCTCACGGGCGCCCGTTGACGATGTGGCACTTACTGAGAGATCGGTCGGCTACATGCACAGCCTGCTGGAGCACCTCGATTATGTCGGCGTTCTGGCACTGGAGCTTTTCGTCGTTGGCAAGGGGTTACTCGCCAACGAGTTTGCCCCCCGGGTACACAATTCCGGGCACTGGACGATTGAGGGCGCAAGAACCAGCCAGTTCAGCAACCACGTGCTTGCCGTGACCAATCAGTCTCCCGGGCCAACAGAGACCCTGGGCTATGCCGGAATGATCAACCTGATCGGGGAGATAAGCGAGGCCGCCACATCGCCGCCCTGCGGTGTATTCCATGATTATGGAAAGACGCCGCGGCCCGGCCGCAAGCTGGGCCATATCACGGTCGTCGCGGACTCAGCGCGTGAATGCGATACGCTGTTGGCCAAACTGGAAGAATGTGTGACGGAGTCGCGGTAGACGCCCGGGACTCCAACATAGCCGGGAACGCCGAAAAGCGGTTAAACTGGCAAACAACATCCATATACCATGTCGTACGTCAAACACTTCAATCTCAGCGAGCAGCCTTTTCGGCTGACGCCAGATCCGGATTTCCTTTACTGGAGCAAACAGCACGCCCGGGCCAAGGCTTACATGGAATCCACGATCTGGCTGGCAGACGGTTTTGTCGTCATCACCGGTGAGATCGGCTCGGGAAAGACGACCCTGTTGCAGTCTTTCCTGTCAGAGCTCGAAGATGACATCGTCTACGCGGTAGTGTCGCAAACCCAGCTGACTGCGACGCAATTCTTACAGGCAGTATTGACCGAATTCGGTTTCAAGCCTTTCAACAAACGCAAGGTCGAACTTCTGGACATGCTCAACATGTTCCTGATCGAGCAGTACTCGAGCGGCAAGAAGGTCGTGCTGATCGTTGACGAGGCGCAGAACCTGACCCCGAAGGTACTCGAGGAAATTCGCCTGCTCTCCGGGATTGAGACACACAAGGAAAAAGTCCTGCGTATCATTCTCGCCGGGCAGCCGGAACTCAAGGAAAAACTGGACTCGCCGATGCTCAAGCAGCTCGTGCAACGCGTGCGCCTGCGCTTCCACATAGAGGCGCTGGACGATGCTGAGACGCGCGAATACATCGAACACCGCCTCAAGGTGGCCGGTCGCGAAGACGATGGCCTGTTCGAAGAAGACACCTTCGAAATTATTCACCGCTACTCGGGAGGCGTACCGCGGCTGATCAATACCTTGTGCGATACCGCATTACTGTGCGCATTCGCCGACGAAAAGCACGTCGTCGACAGCGACGATGTCATGGCTGCTGTAGCCGAACTCAACTGGAAGGAGCACGAGAGCAATACCGGGCTTTACGACAAGCTCCGCCAGGTCGCCATGCCGAAGCTTAACGCCTCTCATGTGACGCAGATTGAAGTCCGCTCCGAAGGAGACACCCTGTCGATACAATCCTTTCCGATTGGTCGCATCATTGTCGGCCGCTCGCCTGACAATGAAGTCTATATCCAGAGTAAATTCGTCAGCCGACATCATGCGCAACTGATCAGTGATGCAGACGGATGTGTCATCGAAGACCTGAACAGTACCAACGGCGTTTTTCTCGGCGAGAAGCAGGTCAAGAAATACCGGCTGCGAAGCGGTGATGTAATCTCACTCGGTGTGCACGAGATCGTCTACACCGATTTGCGGCAGGAGGATGCCGTTGCCGACATCGAGGAAGAAGAAGACGACGACGACGCAGAGGCATCCGCCGTCGGGGAATGAACCCTCCGCTCAGCCGTCGTGCCGGTATCCCGGGCGCTTGTCGGTCACCCGGTAATCACGCCGCTTGAGCAACAGCACAAGCCCTGCCACCAGGCAGATGATCCCCAGCACGAAGCAGATGGTTGGCCAGTACCAGTAGGTAACGTACATCGAGGCGCTCAAAAAGACCGCCCCCACCAGCAGATAGAAGTAGGGGATGCTCTCGTAGATTGGCTTTGAGAACCACATCGGTTCTCATTGTCCATAGACGTATGGAGCGAGTCCAGCCTAGCGTCTGCGGCGATCCAGCCCGAAAAGCCCGAAAATGCGTGACAGGATCGATTCCGACAAACCGTCGACGGCCAGATCCGGCTCGCCATCGGGCAGATCGCCTCCAAGGTTTTGCACGTACTGCCGCGTAGTGGCGTCCAGATCGTTTTCTGTAATTGTGTTATCGAAGGACATCGTTCCGTTCCTTGAAATGACGAACGAACGATAGCGTGACCATATGTTCAATACGGTGAACGAACTCACATTGCGGTATGAGAACTGCCGAAGAATGTAGTTATGTCAAACACCATCCGCCGGTCAGGCGGTGCCCCCCACCGTGAGCTCGTCGATGCGGAGAGTTGGCTGGCCCACTCCCACCGGAACGGACTGCCCTTCCTTGCCGCAGGTGCCGACGCCGGTATCGAGTTCCAGATCACTGCCGATCATCGAAATCCGTGTCAGCGCTTCCGGACCATCACCGATCAGCATCGCGCCTTTCACCGGTGTCGTGATCTTGCCTTTCTCGATGAGATAAGCCTCGCTCGCCGAGAACACGAATTTGCCCGACGTGATGTCGACCTGCCCGCCACCGAAGTTCGGCGCATACAATCCCTTGTCGACGGAGGCGATGATTTCACCAGGATCATGCGCGCCCGCAAGCATGTAAGTGTTGGTCATGCGCGGCATCGGCATGTGTGCGAATGACTCGCGACGTCCGTTTCCCGTCGGCGCAACGCCCATGAGGCGTGCGTTCAGCTTGTCCTGCATGTAGCCGCGAAGAATGCCGTCCTCGACAAGCACGTTGCATTGCCCCGGCGTACCTTCATCGTCTACGGCCAGTGAGCCGCGCCGGCGGGGCAACGTGCCATCATCGACGATCGTGCAGCCTTGCGGCGCCACGCGCTCTCCCACCCTGCCGGAGAACGCCGACGTCCCCTTGCGATTGAAATCGCCCTCGAGTCCGTGGCCGACGGCCTCATGCAGGAGTATCCCTGGCCAGCCGGGCCCGAGAACGACCGGCATCATGCCAGCAGGCGCGGCGATGGCCTCGAGCTGCACCGCAGCCTGCCGCACCGCCTCCCTCGCGTATTCCATCGGCCTGTCGCTCGACAGGAAGTAATGCAGGTCGGCGCGAGAACCGCCACCGGCATAGCCCTGCTCGCGGCGTCCGTCCTGCTCGAGAATCACGCTGACATTCAGGCGAACGAGTGGCCGTACGTCGGATGCAAGCGTTCCGTCGGATGCCGCTACGAGCACGAGGTCCTGGCTGCTCGAAAGGCTGATGATGACCTGCTCTATACGATCATCGAGATCCCGCGTTGCCTGCTCCAGTTCCCCGAGCATTCTGGTCTTCTGCGCGTCCGTAATGCTCGTCGTCGGATCAATGACCGGATACAGGGGCTCCCGGTCGTGCCGGACCCAGGCCTGCAGGGCCTGTGACGCGCCCTGCCTGGCGATGGCGCGCGCGGCGCTGGCTGCGTTCTCGAGAGCCGGCAGTAACAATTCGTCCGAATATGCCAGGCCGGTCTTCTCGCCGCTGACCGCACGCACGCCCACGCCCTGGTCCAGATTGAAACTGCCCTCGCGAATAATACGGTCCTCGACCGTCCAGCTTTCGCTGCGGGTCACCTGGAAATACAGGTCGGCATAGTCCACGCCGCCACGCATCATCGAACCCAGCGTTTTACTCAACTGCTGTTCGCCGAGTCCCGCAGGCTCGAGCATCTGCGCCATGACGGCGTTGACGGAATTGTCATTCATTCGGATTGGCTTCGCTTCGCTCGCAACGAGCAAGGATTATAAGCGCCTGTTGGCCAAAGCCGGAAACTCGGCCCGAAGTCTTTCCGGAAGCTGCGGGTCGATGTCCGCGGCAATGTAACACTCCTCATCGGGCGCCTCCGCGAGTATTCGGCCCCAGGGATCGACGATCAGCGAATGCCCGAACGTACTTCGCTGATCCGGATGACTGCCATGCTGGCCGGGTGCAATTACATAGGCCAGATTCTCAATCGCTCTGGCGCGCAATAGCGTATGCCAATGTGCCTCGCCCGTCACCTGCGTAAAAGCTGCGGGAACCGTAAACACCGTGGCGCCGTTTTCCACCAGCCGCCTGTAGAGTTCGGGAAACCTCAGGTCATAGCAAATCGTCAAGCCGATCCTGCCGATTGGCGTATCCACCGTAACGGCATCGTCACCCGGATACATTGAGTAGGATTCCCGGTAGGACTCATCGCGATCCGGCAGCTTGACATCGAACAAATGGATCTTCCTGTAGCACGCTCGTTGTGCGCCGTCCGCATCGTAGACCGGGCAGGCACCGTAAACGCGCTCAGTTTCCGGCGAGACCAGCGGCATACTGCCCGCAATGATCCAGAGCCCGTGCTTTTTTGACACGTCTGAGAGGAAAGACTGGATCGGACCTTCACCGGGTGTTTCCCCGTGTGCGGCCTTGTCGCGGCTCTTGACGGGCATCAGCGCGAAGTTCTCCGGCAGCACGGCGAGTTCGCAACCGTCTCCCGCTGCGTCCGCCAGCAGGCGCTCGACGCGAGCGAGATTTTGCCCGACGTCGGCCCCACTGTTCAGTTGAATCGCAGCGACACGCATCAGTCTATTCGACATTCCCTTCGCCGTCCTCTATGCAGCCCATCGCGACACCGCTCGCCGCGAATTCTTCCGCCGTAATCGTCTGCATGTCCGGCGCATCGAAGTCTCCGTCAACACGGTAGTAGATCTGCGTGACTTCCTGCAATGGCTTCTTGAATATGCGCGAGAAGATCAACAATGCCGCCGCCACCTGCGGCCCCGCCACCAGCGCGCCGGCGACGGGCAAGGCGTTACCGAAATTGGCGCTGATGACCGCGGTCTGCTCGTATTCGCGGCTCACGAGCCCCGCCCGCCCGACAATGCCGATACTGGCCGCCGGGCCCTCGAGCGTCAGGTTACAGGTGTAGGTCTCACCGTCTTCGAGGCGGAAGTCGCCATTAATCTGGTCAAAAGCGAAACCCTTGCCGAAGACGTCACGGAAATCCAGTGCGAGCCTGCGCGGCAACTCCGTGACACTCAGGAGGCCGAACACCCTGCCTGCGCCGGGCCTGACTTCTTCAAGCTTGCCCTCGCCGATCCTCACCTTGACGCTGCCATCGAGCGTCTCCATCAGGTCGGCGCTCGGTCCGCCTGACCAGCTCAGGTCGAGTAACATCGATAATTGTTTGCTCCGGATACCCGGGTTGTAGTCGAGACGCTGCATGGTCTGTTCGACCGCTGTACTCGTCAGCGTTGCCATGATCGAGCTTCTGCTTCCCGCAGGGTCAGATTCGTCAATAACCCAACCGCCATTGCCGACAATTTCGAAAGTCTCGTCACGAGCCACGATGCCTTCAGCGACAAGTCCATCGGCGGTACGTTCGAAATTCGCATCGACGCTGCCGAAATTCCGGTTGCCGAAAGCCATTGCCTGCGCCTTTATGGCGACCGGCGGCAGATTACGCGGGTCGACCCGGACTTTCGGTCGGTCCTCGTCCGTTTCGTCGCCCGGAAGCAGCAACTTCTCTGCCTCGACGACAATCGGTTGTCCCGAGTTGAAGTCGTACGGCACGATAACCGAGGCCTGCACTCTGTCGCCCTCGAGTTCGACGTGCCATTCGTTTCCGCTTCGATCCATTTGGAAGCGGTGATCGACGAGATGCTGCCCGATCAGGTGCAGGTTGCCCACGTTTATGTCGATCGAGCGTATGCGTTCGCCGATACCCAGCTGCGCTTCGGAATCTTTGGCAAGGTCGTACCAGTCCTGCGCATATATATAGTCGGTCTCACCGCGAAGGTGCAGACCGCGCGTTTCGGCGGCCACATCCCCGACATCATCGACGCCGAACACGGCGACGCCACGATCCAGGTCCCAAGCCTCATCCCTGGTGAACGAGACATGCCATGCGGCAACAGCATCGGCGTGGCCGCGAGTTTCGATCCCCTCGCCGCCCTTTTGCATCGTGACTTGTGCCGAGATACCGAGCGCATCGTCGTGCGCCTTCCCCAGCGGTTCAGGAAGATCGATGCCGACACCGACCAGATCCGTCTCGATCTCGATCGTGAACGGTTCCGGCGTTTCCATCCTGCCTCGAGGAAACAGCAATCGTGCCGACCAGGTTGCCGCACCGCTTGCCCTTGCAGCGATTGGCAGCCCGAGCTGTTCCTGCACCGCTTCGACTGTCGCCGCACCGGTGGCATTCGCAATTACGCGAAATTCAGGCATGTCTTCGGGCGCCGGCTCGAGCTCGATAGCCACCGGCTGCCCCAGAAACATGCCGCTCAGGTCTTCGCTGGCGACGCTCTCGCGCTCGATGATGACGACACCACCCAGCTCCGTGACCGGTGCTGGAAAGCCTTCGATCTCGACGCTCGCGTCGCTTACCTGTACCTCGCTAACGAACCTGAAGTTCTTCGCGTCGCGTATGGGAATATGCAGTTCGAGCGTCGTGAAGGCGTCTCCCGAGACGGAAACCTGGTCCAGCTGGTTGCCCAGCATTTCGTTAATCGGACTTTGCAACGCCAGCTGCCGCAAGCTCTCGGCCGTGCCCTCCGACGACGAGCTGAGCGTCATCTGCGGGTCGATGCGAAAGTGCGAAATATCGAATTTGGCATCGATGGTCTCGTTGCCGACGTTAATCACGCGGTTCCGGTGCGAGCGCAGACTCAGATTTTCCATGATGACTTCAGCTTCGACGACTTGCGACACCGGCCACCTGGGCAGGTACTTGACGACGCCATCACGAAGTTTGCCCCGCACCAGCATCACCCCGTCGCCCTTGTCGAACGGAAATTTGTCCAGCGGGCCGTTGAGGCGCGCCCGGCCACCCGTAACCCTTCCCGCCTCAAAGCCGGACTGGAACCAGCGGCTGATGTTGGGTCGCCTCGGCATGAACGGAACCAGCGCTGCTGCCTGGGCGATGTCACTGACGCTGAAACTGCTCTCGAGATCGATGACCGGCGCGCTACCGTCTTCGGCAATCGATAACTCGACGCTGATCTCGCTGTCGAAGAATGTGTTCCGTAGCACGATACTGTCGGACAACACGGTGGTGCCATCCAGGGCGCGTCGCCAGATCACCGTGCCACTGGCCTCATCGACGGTCAGGGGCTCCCTGAACGCGCGCGCCGCAGTTACGGTTACGCCGGTTGAGTCGAGTTCGAGCAGCCCGCCCGAATGGTCGGCGCGTAAATTACCGGAGACGCCACGCACTCCGGGGCGATTGCCCTCCGCTGCTATGCCCACATTTTCGAATGCCACCGACAGGTCGAATTTCGGGGATTCGGAGTTGATGTCGCTGGCTGTCATGTCGAGATTCCGAATGATGCCGCTGGGATCGAATCGCGACATCAGGCTCCGGTAATTTTCGCTCAGCCATGGTTCGGCGATGCCAATGTGGCCGACATCGAGATAGGAGGCACGTGCGTCGATCATGACGATTTGACCTGCGTCGTTGGTGCTCGCTTCGAAGCGCAGTTGCGAGGCCGGCCACTCGCCTTCGGGTGTGGAGGCCCGCAGCTCATCTGCGGCGAAGAGCCAGCCATTATCGTCCATCAGGAACTCGAGCCGGCCGCTAATGGCCATATCGGAGAGGCCGGCGATGGCAATATTCTCGATATCGAGTTCCGCCATCGCGCTCTCGATTCTCTTGTTCGCCACCGCGAGCGACAGGTCAATGTCGCCGCGCCCGGCGTCGAAACGCGCCTTTTCCTCGGGCTGCAGCGCACTGATACCCGCGAGTCGAACATCTTGCAGCTCGGCATCGATGTCCCAGTGCCGGCCTTCGGGCGGGTCGGACAACAACTGCGTTGCAGTCACGTTCAGGCGCCTGCCGAGTTCGCCAGGTAGTTCCACCGTCGCATCGACGGCAATCCTGACCTTGTCCCGTGTCGCGACTACCCGCGACACGCGAAACCGCTTCGGCCTTTGGTCGCCCGGCTGCAGGAACCGCAACTCGATATCCTCGCCTTCGATATCGATCGAGCCTACATTCCCTGCACCGTTTCCACGCCGTCCCGGAAACAGCTGATCGAGCGGGCTGCCCTGTATCCACCACTCGCCGTTCTCGAGCTGGCGGATCTCTATACTTGTGTCCCGAATCGCAACCCTGTCCACGACAAACTTGCGGTCCAGCAGCAAGCGTATGAGGCCTACGCCAACACTCACTTCGTCGGCGGCAACGAATCGGGCCATCGTATCCTGCGACAGCAACTCCGCGTTATAGAACTCGACTTCAGGACCGGACAGGCCCCAGCGCGCATCCATACCCGAAAACTCGACCGTCATGCCGATCGCGGCGCTGGCCCAACCCTTGATGTCCTCCTGATACTCGGGCAGCCGCGGCAGGAACAGGCGAAACAGGCCAACAGCGATAGCCAGCAAGATAATGAGCCCGCCTGCCAGGTAGGCAAAAAACTTCAAAAGGCGGCTCAAAAAAATCTTCATCGATTCTCTACATCAATACGACGTCGAACTGGTCGGGCAGATACAGGGCTTCCGGCTGCATGCGGATCGATTTGCCCGTCTGCTCCTCGATTTCGGCAAGACCCGCGGCCTGCTCATCGAGCAGCAACTCGATGACGTTCTGATGCGCCAGCACAAGCGCTTCATCGAACTCGAACTGACGCGACTGGCGGATAATCTCGCGGAATATTTCGAAACACACGGTTTCGGCTGTCATCACGAAACTCCTGCCCGAACAGGTTGGACACTCTTCACACAGGATGTGTTGCAGGCTTTCGCGCGTTCTTTTGCGGGTCATTTCAACGAGACCAAGCGGCGAAACCGGCGAAATCTGGTGGCGAGCGTGGTCCTTGGCCATCGACTGTTCGAGGACCTGCAGCACGTTTTCCCTGTGACCCTCTTCCGTCATGTCGATGAAATCGATAATGATGATACCGCCGAGATTTCGAAGCCGTAATTGGCGCGCGATCGTCACGGCTGCCTCGAGATTCGTCCGGTAAATGGTCTCCTCGAGATTCCGGTGCCCGACGTATCCACCCGTATTGACGTCGATCGTCGTCATCGCTTCGGTCTGGTCAAAAATACAATAACCACCTGATTTTAAAGGAATCGTCCTGTCCAGCGCACGCCGTATATCCTCTTCGATGCCGTGCATGTCAAAGATCGGTCGGCGCCGCTGATAGCGCTCCAGTTTAGCTGCCACATCGGGCAGAAACGTATTGGCAAACTCTTGCATCGCCTCGAAATCCGCCCCCGAATCCACAAGTATTCGTTCCACGTCCGAGGTCACGAGATCCCGAAGCACGCGCATCGGCAACGGCAGATCCTCGTGTATCAGGCTTTTTACCGCAGCCTTGCTGCACCGTTCCTGAACGACCGACCACAGTTTGACCAGGAACTTGAGATCGGCCCGCAGCGGTTCCGCATCGGCGCCTTCAGCCACGGTGCGCACGATCGCCCCGCACTCGACTCCGAATTCGACGAGCAGCTCCTCAGTCATTATCCGCAAGCGTTCCCGCTCGTCTTCGTCCTCTATGCGCGCGGAAACGCCGACGCCGTCCCCCTTGGGCAGCAGCACGAGGTGGCGTGCAGGAAGCGTTACGAACGTGGTCAGCCGGGCGCCTTTGTTACCGATGGGGTCCTTGACTACCTGCACCAGCAGCTCGTCACCTTCACGGACCAGTTCACGGATGCCCGGCAGCTCACGATTTGAATCATCGCCGTTCAGGGGGCGCACGATGTCTGAGGCATGCAGAAACGCGGTCCTGTCGAGCCCGATCTCCACGAAGGCCGCCTGCATCCCGGGCAGGACACGAGTTGCGCGTCCCTTGTAGATATTGCTGATGACGCCGCGACGGGTTTCACGTTCGATATGAACTTCCTGCAGCAGCCCGTTCTCGAGCAGCGCCGCCCGAACCTCGCTGGGCGTCACATTGACCAGAATCTCTTCTTTTCGTGACTCGTCGGTCATTCGTTGATCAACACCTCTATCCCTGCTCGATAGAGCAGCTGCACCGTTTCATAAACCGGCAACCCGACCACGCCGGAGTAACTTCCCGAGATCGCCGCGACGAAAACGCCGCCCTTACCCTGGATCGCATAAGCGCCCGCCTTGTCTCGGGGTTCTCCACTTTGCCAGTACAGAAGCGCCTCGTCAGGACTGATTTCGCGAAATGTCACGTCGGTGGCGGACATAGCCGCCTCGATGCGGCCACCGGACCGCACCGCCACGCCGGTCAGCACCCGGTGTGTCTGCCCCGACAGCGCTTCGAGCATGGCCAGGCAGTCCGCCTCCCCGCTCGGCTTGCCAAATACCCGGTCACCGAGGACCACGGCCGTATCTGCGCCGATAACCACCGTGGAATCATCCGCCCCGGCCGCCGCGGCTTTGACCTCCGCCAGCCGCAATACCATGGCCTCGGGCGATTCGCCCTCGATCCGGCGCTCATCGGCGTCCACGCCAGCCGCGGTGAAGGTCAGGCCGAGCGCAGCCAGTATCTGCTGCCTGCGGGCAGATTGTGATGCCAGGTGCAGCTGTGGCATGTCTATTCCCGGTGGTACGGATGCCCTGATTGTAACGACCAGGCGCGATAGAGTTGCTCCGCGAAGAGGACGCGGGCAAGGCCGTGCGGCAAGGTGAGGTCCGACAAGGACCAGGTGGCGTCCGCCCTCTCCCGGCAATCGGGCGATATTCCATCGGGCCCGCCGATCACAAAGCACAGATCCCGGCCGTCGTTTTGCCAGGCAGTAAATCGTTCGGAGAGCGCTTTGCTCGTGAACTGCCGGCCCCGCTCGTCGAGCAGCACAAACAGCTCGTTGCTTTTGATCTTGTCCAGAATTTGCTGGCCCTCGAGATCCCGGGCCCGCGAGGATTTGTCGCTCTTGCCGCGACGTGCCGCCGGTATGACGTCGAGCTGAAATGCCCATTCGCGCGGAAAGCGCTTCGTATAGCCGTCGAAAGCCTCGTCGACCCACGCGGGTTGACGATCCCCGACGGCAAGCAGCCGAATGTGCACGGCTCAGCCGTCGGTGGCCGCGAGATCGCCAGGCGATCCAAGCGACCAGAGCTTCTCCAGATTGTAGAACTCACGCACTTTGGGCAGCATGACGTGCACCAGCACGTCCTGCAGATCCAGCAGAACCCATTCGCTGCCTTCCTCGCCCTCGACACCGATCGGCTTCTGGCCGGCCGCTTTCGCCTTTTCGGCGACATTGTCAGCCAGGGCCTGCACGTGGCGATTGGAGGTGCCGCTCGCAATAACCATGTAATCCGTCACGGTTGTCATGTCGCGAACATCGAGCCGGGTAATGTCCTTCGCCTTGATGTCATCAAGCGCGTCGATAACCAGCGTGCTCAGTTGCGCGCTATTCATGCGTGGTTCTCTTCGATGATCAAATTGACGCTCCTCTAATCAGCTGTAGCAGTTTGAGTTAAGAATGATGTCTCTGACGCTGTCGGGCATCAGGAACCTCGGATCGCGGCCCGCCGCGACGAGCTCGCGAATCTCTGTCGACGATATCTCGAGTTGAGTAACGGCGTGTATATGGACGCAGCCGGCCGCATTGTCGTGCAGATCACTGATACGGTGGGTGCCGTGCTCTGAAATCAGCTCGCCGAGCGCGCCGATATCGGGCGCCTTCCAGCCGGGGCGATGTGCGACGACGATATGCGCCAATTGCAGCAATTCGCCCCAGCGATGCCAGGACGGCAGGCCCAGGAACGCGTCCATTCCGACAATCAGACCGATGGGAGTCTCACCAAGTTCCTCACGCAACTCCGTGAGCGTGTCCACGGTGTACGAGGGCCCGGCACGATCAGTCTCCCTCGCGTCGACACTGAAGCCGTCCTGCCCCCCGGCCGCGACCTGCACCATTTCGAGCCGGAGCCGTGTACTGGCAAAGGTTTCGCCGCGATGAGGCGGATCGCCGCTTGGCATGAATCGAACCTCGTCGAATTCGAGCGCCTGCAACATCTCAAACGCCGTTCGCAGGTGCCCGTAGTGAATTGGATCGAAAGTGCCGCCAAAGATCCCGACCGGGCTCATGCAGCCTGCCTGCCACTCAGGGTCATGCCGAGAATGAGGTCGGTGGCCAGTTGCCAGGGGTCGGCGCGTGTCTGACCCTTTGCCGCCTGGTCGGCCAGGTTGGCCAGCTTGAGCAGGCGATGAAAATCACCATGCTTGTGGCGGCCGATGCAATTGCGCACGATTGCCTGCCGGTTGCGCCAGACACCAGCCTTTTGCATGCCGCTCGCGAGATCCGTGCCCTGTGCGATCAGGTCCGTCAGGCTCGCCAGCGTGCGCAGGTCCCGCGTCAGAGACCATACGACAATGACCGGTTCCACGCCTTCCGAGCGCAGCCCGGACAGGATTCTCAGCGCTCGCCGGGTGTCGCCCGCCAACGCGGCATCGGCCAGTTTGAAAACGTCGAAGCGGCTGCTGTTCGCGACGGCATTGCTCACGTCCTCGGCGGTGACTTTGCCTTCACCCAGCAATAGCCTCAGCTTTTCGATCTCCTGGCCTGCGGCCAGCAGATTACCTTCGACGCGATCCGCGATCATCGCGACAGCGCCACGATCCGGCTGCAGGCCTGCATTTCGCATACGGGCCGCTATCCACCCTGGTAATTCTCGCAGGCCGATCGGCCAGACGGGAACACTCACGCCTTTTGCATCCAGCGCCTTGACCCATTTCGCGGACTGCGCGCCGCGATCGAGTTTCGGGCCACTGACGACGAGCATGAGATCGTCGCCCGTCTGCTCTGCGAGCTCGACAATCGCCTGCGATCCGGCCCGGCCGGGCTTGCCGGTCGGCAGGCGCACTTCCACAATGCGCCGCTCGGCAAACAGAGACAGGTTCGCGCTCGACTCGTACAGCTGCGCCCAGTCGAAACCGGTTGTCGCCACGTGCAGGTCCCGCGACGCGAATCCGTGAGTACGGGCGGCCGCGCGAACGGCGTCCAGCGCTTCATTGACCAGCAAGTGCTCGTCACCCGTAATCAGGTAGCAAGGCGCCAGTTTATTTTGCAGATGGGAAGAGAGCTGGTTGGCGTTGACTTTCAACCGAGCTGCTCCATATTGACCGCCTCACCCTCGAGCAGGACCGGGATGCCGTTCTGAATCGGGTAGAGGACCTTGCCGTCATCCGTGACAAGCGCCTCATCCAGCGGCTCTTCGAGCACCCGGCCTTCGCGGTTGGAAAGGCCGCCGGACTTGATGGCGGAGTTAACGGCGTGTAGGGTCGCGCTCCTGGCGAGCGACAGGCCTTTGTGTGTCACCGGGCAGCGAAGGATTGAAAGCAGCCGTTTATCCATGAATCATCCGTTAGTCAGATAGCATAACGGCATCTTATTACAGATCAAGGTATGGCAAGACAAAGTAAGTGGCTTGACGGCACGGCAGTCGCCTTATCCGCGTTATGCCTGATACACTGTTTGGCTCTGCCGCTGATCGTGGCAGGCCTGCCTTTCCTTGCACAGTTCGCCGAAAGCCATCTGCACGCGCAGATGCTCGTCATCGTCCTGCCGCTCAGCTTCGTCGCCCTCGGCCTTGGTTACCGGCATCACGAAAGCCTGCACATCGTTGCGGGCGGTACCCTGGGCATGTTTCTGCTCGTCGTCGGCGCCACGGTCGCACACGACCAGCTCGGCCTGATGGCCGATCGCGTCTTTACGATTTCCGGTGCTTTGATCCTGGCGACGGCGCACTACTTCAACAGCATGCGATCACGACATTCCTGCCCGTAGCGCCTGCGCGAGCTCTTCGTTGCCCATGTGCTCGGCCGCCGCGACAGCCTTTTCGCGGTCTTCGCGGAGTGGCTGGAACGCTTCGTTCTCATAACGGCAACGCGCGATGACTTTGATGGCAGCACGAAAATCGTCATCGTGCAGCAAACGATGCAAATACTGCTGGCCGAAAAACAGCGCCGCTGTTCTGTCCTGCCAAAGCATCATGCCGTCAAAGTACCATTGCCACGCAGACTCGGGTTCCGGATCGTCAGCGATCCGGTCGTAAATGTGTTTGAATCCGCCGTCGCGATTGCCGCGGCTGATGAAGCCGTAGGCGTGATTGAGCGCCTCCGTTCGCAATGCCAGCAATTCCGCAGTTACTTTCGCTTCGTCGGGCGCGAGGGGCTCGTGTATGTCTACTTCCCCGTGCAGCCGCTGCGGGTGCATGATTTCTCCCGTCAAAGCATAGAATGCAAACAGAAGGTACAGGGCGATGAAGTCTGCCAGCCAGCCCGGCAGGGATGAATTGAATACCCACCACGCGAGAGTTGCCGCGAGTACAACGAAAACAGGCGCTATCCAGTAGCTGCCGCCACAACGCCTGATGATCTTGCCAATCGTTACCGGGTTAAGGCTTTCGAGTGGAGAGTGCGTCACCGCCAGCGTGGCGAGCGATGCCGGCAACGCAGCAGCGACCAGAACGACAACTGCGATAAGTCCCTCAGCGCTATCGAGGCTGGCGAGCTTGTAAGCCGCGAAGCCGACTGCGACGTAATAAAGGACCTGCAGCAAGCTCCAGCCGCTGCCATACCAGTGCAGGTGCTCGACCCCCGGGGGTTCCGGCTCTCGCCCCCGCGCACGGGCATCAAGCAGAAAAATCAGGTACAGGCTCAACGCCGGCACGGTAAACGCAGCAACTATGATCGCCGATACGAAAAAGAACGGACCGGTCGAAATGGCCCAACGAATGAACTCCGCTGCCAGATAAAACATGATGAATGCGAACAGGACGGTCTGGCTCAATACCGGACAGGCGAGTGCCCTGAGGAGATCAATCGGCTTCATCGCCGTCCTTCTCCGATTCCGGAACCGGATCGTAGCCGGACCCGCCCCAGGGATGGCAGCTCGCTATGCGTTTTGCAGCCAGCCAGGTTCCCTTGAACGCGCCATGGGTGCGCAAAGCCTCGATAGCATATGCGGAACATGTCGGGCTGTAACGGCAGTTATTGCCGAGGAACGGCGAGATCGTATAGCGGTACAGACCGACCAGCAGCAACAGCGGCCAGGCAAGCAGCTGCCCCAGTGCCTTCAGCATCAGGCCGCCTCGAGTGCCTCGGTGGCAAAATTGCGAATCGCCTTGAGCATCGACCCGAGACCGTTGCTGCGCGTGGGGCTAAGGTGCTGCTCGAGTTCGAGAGCGGCAATGAAATCCGGTGGCGTCTCCAGGATTTCCTGCGGGCGACGCCCGCTATAGATGCGCAGCAACACCGCAATCAGGCCCGAAACGATTGCTGCATCCGAAATCGCGCGAAACTTCAGCCGGCCGTCCGTCTTGTCAGCGACAAACCAGACCTGCGACTGGCAGCCACGGATCTTGTTGGCGTCGACACGATCGGACTCGGGAAATTCGGGCAGGCGGCGCCCCAGATCGATCAGGTACTGGTATCGATCCATCCAGTCGTCAAAGAACCGGAACTCCTCGATCAGCTCTTCCTGAGCGGCCTGAACTTCGTTACTCACCGCGTCTCCACGTCGTGCCTTGTGGGCCGTCCTCGATCTGGATACCGGCATTGGCGAGTTCATCCCGAATGCTGTCGGCCATTGCGAAATTTTTCTCCGCGCGCGCGGCCTTGCGCTTCTCGAGCATGGCTTCGATTTCCTCCGCCGACAGGCCACCTTCGCTCTCGCCGGCGAACCACTCTTCGGGATCCGACTGCAGGAGGCCCATCAGATCGCCGGCCGCATACATCTGCGCCGCCAGCCCCTGCTTCTCATCGGCATCGGCTGCCTTGTTCAGGCTCCTGGCAAGCGCGAAGAACTCGGCCATGGCTTTCGGCGTATTAAGGTCGTCCTCGAGTGCCGCGACGAGCGCTTGCGGTGGCTCCGCGCCGGCGCGCTCATCGTCGGCAACCCCGATGCCGCGGACTGCGCCATAGAGCCGGTCAAGCATGCGCCGGGCCGAATCGATCGTTTCCTGCGACCAGTCGAGCGGCTGCCGGTAATGCGCGCTGAGCAGTGCCATGCGGATCACTTCGCCGGGTATGGCCTTGATGAGCTCGTGCACGAGCACCACGTTGCCGAGCGACTTCGACATCTTCTCGTGATCGATCGACAGGAAGCCGTTATGTACCCAGTAGCGAGCGAAATCCTCGCCGTTGTGCGCGCAGCGACTTTGCGCGAGTTCGTTCTCATGATGCGGAAAGACGAGATCCTGCCCGCCGCCGTGGATATCGATCGTGCGGCCGAGGTGCTTCTCCGCCATCGCAGAGCATTCGATATGCCAGCCGGGCCGGCCGATACCCCAGGGCGAGCCCCAGCCCGGAAGTTCGGGCGTCGACGGCTTCCACAGGACGAAATCGTGGGCTGCCCTCTTGTAGGGTGCGACTTCCACGCGGGCACCGGCGATCATCTCCCGAAGATTGCGCTTCGAAAGCTGCCCGTATTCCTCGTAGCTCGATACGTCGAACAGGACATGGCCGTCAGCTTCATAGGCATGGCCGCTGTCGACAAGCGCCTGGATCATGCGAATCATCTCGTCGATATGCTGCGTCGCGCGCGGCTCGACGTCCGGTGGCAACACGCCGAGCGCGGCCATATCGTCGTTGTAGGCCTCGATGTACTTTGCCGTGATCTCCTCGATCGGCTTGCCGGTCTCGACCGACGCGGCATTGATCTTGTCGTCGACGTCCGTGATATTGCGCGCAAAAGTGACCCTGTAGCGCCGCCGCAGAGTCCGCACCAGCAGGTCGAATACGACCGCGGGCCTGGCATTGCCGATGTGGGCATAGTTGTAAACCGTGGGCCCGCAAAGGTACATCGTCACCACCCCGTCCTCGAGGGGTTCGAACGGCACCTTTTTGCCCTTTCGCGTATCGTGTAGCTGTATCGTCATGGGGCGTGAATGATAGCAATATTGCCGGTTGAGGTTTCCCTTAGTATTCTGCCGCACCGCGCAATCGTTTCTCGAGGTTCAACAATGTCTGGTGCCCCGGTTAAATTTCAATCCCGGAAATCGATCGGACAGGTCGAGGAAGGCAGCGATTTGGCTCCCAGGTTTGACGACAGAGGTCTGATCACGGTGGTCACGACCGATGCCACGACGGGCGAGCTGCTGATGCAGGGCTACATGAATGCCGAGGCGCTCGGCCTGACAATTCAGACCGGCGAGGCGCACTATTACAGCCGCAGCCGACAGGTACTCTGGCACAAGGGCGCGACCAGCGGCTTCGTCCAAAAGGTTCGCGAGCTTCTCGTCGACGACGACCAGGATTGCATATGGCTGCGGGTCAATGTGGCTGGCGGAGCAAGTTGCCACGTCGGTTTCCGCAGCTGCTTCTATCGCCGTGTGCCTGTCGGTGAGGAATTTGCGAAGCAGCAGGCCGACGGCCACATCGATCTCGAATGGACCGATACGGAAAAAGTCTTCGATCCCGAAGAAGTCTACGGCGACGCGCCAAACCCGACGATTCTCTAGAAGCTGCCTTCCCTGTCGTGCCGTCGCTTTTGCCGGCGACGTTGGGCGGCCGGCTGCGGTTCCTTGTGGGCGATCGCACGCGCCTGGTAGGTATACTCGATCGTGCCGATCAGCCACAGGTAGTAACCGATCAGTTCAATGAATTCCTCGACAGCAAGTTTGGCCACGCGCTGGTAACCGTCGCCGAGTATCGACATCCACAATGTCTCATGGCCGACGAAACGAACGTAAACGAACAGAATGGCGGCGCCGGCGAACCATAAGGCAATACCCGGGGATGGCCAGATGCGGAACCATGCAATGCGCAGGCGCTTGCGCGCACGATAGGTGTAGGCAATAGCGAAAGCCAGCGCGACGCCGATCAGTAACTGCCACAAATTATCGATGATGTACCTGTTCAGGAAGTAATCGCATTCGCGTATCAGGAATGCCAGCGCCAACGCGCCGAATGGAAATGCGATGGGCCGTTGGGACGGGCAATACTGAGCGACCCAGGCGAGCAGCGCGCCGCAAATCAACAGAATGAGCGGCTGCATGATTTCGATCGGCGAGAATTCGCTGGTGCCCAACGGATCGCCGGGATAGGCGAGCACATGCAGCTTGAGGCTGCCCGGATAAGAGGCTTCCAGGTAAGTCAGGAACCACGTCAGCAGCGTAATGCCGACGAAATAGGCGATGTAGCGCGGCCAGACCATACCCGACTATACGATGTTAGCGACGTAGCCGGAACGTCGGTTCGCCCGCCTGGCTAATCAAACCTCTTTTAATCAGCCAGTTGCATGCATCATCAGCGTCGTCAGCGAACCAGCGCTGCGCGCTGCCGAGGCGAAAACTGTACCCCCAGGTGTCCATGTCACGCATCAGGCGATCGCGCCCGACTCCGTCCAGTTCATCGGCAAGCAGAATCTGCAGATAGCACACCGCAGCTTCCTCGAGATCGTCGCCACCAGCGTCACGATGGAGGCGCGCGCGGCGTTCGCTTGTCATGCAAATGCTGTGACAGGCTTCGTGCAATAGTGAATGGACCGGCGTGTCATCGCGGGCAAAGACATCGAGCCCGACGATACCGGCCTCCTCGTCGCCCCAGAAGCTCCCGGTGATTGCGGCGCCGGAAGGCTCGTGCACCAGATTAAGCCCGTAACGACCGAGCAGTGATTCGATGCACTTCTTCGGCACATCGGCGACGGTAATAACCATTCAGAGCGTTGAGATCTGTTTCAAAACGACGCGAACGAGATCGTCGACAAGCGCATCGCGCAACACTGACTCTTCCCGAGCCTTACCGAGAACCTTGCGCGTATCGTAGGTGTAGTCATTCGTCAGGGTAATGTCCTGCGGCGTCAGCAGCACTGCTTCGCCACTCGAGATCGAGTACGCCACCGAGTAATACACTTCGTACTCGGTTGGTTCGTTCCTGGCAGACACCGAGAGCACTCGCTGATCGGTTTCGTCAGCGAGAATAGACAGTACCGCTGTTGCCTCCTCGGCCGAGTCAACCAGCTCGACGCCCGCCATTTTCAGCGCCACCCGCAATTCGCGATAGAACTGGCTGTACTCATCGACCGGGTCGATAAACGTGCTTTCCATTTCTTCCGGTACGGTGACCGCGCCCTGTAAATGAAATCCGCAGCCCGCGACGAAGCTGACGCAAAGCAATGCAAGAAACCTAGACAACGATATTCACCAGGCGGCCGGGGACGACAATGGTCTTGCGTATTTTCTTGCCCTCTACAAAGCGCTGCACATTCAGGTCCGCCAGCGCCTGTGCGCCGATCGTATCGTTGTCGGCATCGGCGGCAACCGATATGCGGCCACGAAGTTTGCCATTGACCTGCACGACAATCTCGACGAGATCTGCCTCGAGCGCATTTTCGTCGACGGCCGGCCACATGACGTCGATCAACGGCGTTGCGTGGCCCAGCGCTGCCCACAAAGCATGGCAGATATGCGGCACCATTGGCGACAGCATCACGACAACGGCCTCGAGCGCTTCGTGCTTGACCGCACGGCCGGCGTCGGACTCGTCCTCGAACTTGTTGACGGCATTCAGCAACTCCATCGATGCAGCAACAGCCGTATTGAAGGTAAACCGGCGGCCTATATCGTCCGAGATCTTTGCGATCGACTGGTGCGTCTTCCGGCGCAGATCCTTCTGCCCGGCATCGAGCGAGTCGGGATCAAGCTCGTCGACAGGCCCGTCGTCGACATGAGCCTGGACCGCGCTCCAGAAGCGCTTGAGGAAACGATAGCAGCCCTGCACGCCCTCATCAGACCACTCCAGGGCCTGCTCGGGCGGCGCAGCGAACATCATGAAGAGCCGCACCGTATCCGCCCCATATTTCTCAATAAGTTCTGCCGGATCGACGACGTTGCCCTTGTTCTTGGACATCTTGGCGCCATCCTTGAGCACCATTCCCTGCGTCAGTAAATTCGTAAACGGCTCGGTTACCTCGCTCAGGCCTTCGTCACGCATGACGCGCTGGAAAAATCGCGAATACAGCAGATGCAGGATGGCGTGTTCGATGCCGCCCGTGTACTGGTCGACGGGCATCCAGTAAGCGGCACGCTCATCGAGCATGGCGTCATCGCTGTCCGGGCACGCATAACGCGCGAAATACCATGACGACTCGACAAAAGTATCGAAAGTGTCGGTTTCGCGCTTCGCATCCTTGCCGCACCGGGGACATGTCGCGTTATAGAACTCCGGCATATCTTTGAGTGGCGAACCATGGCCCGTGAATTCGACATCCTCCGGCAGAACTACGGGCAGCTCGTCTTCAGGCACCGGTACCGCATCGCAATCATCGCAGTAGATAATAGGGATGGGCGCACCCCAATAGCGTTGTCGTGATACGCCCCAATCGCGCAGGCGATAGTTAATGGTGCGGCGGCCGCGGCCTGTTTCTTCGAAATGGTCGGCTATTGCGTTGAAAGCTGACTCGTAATCCAGTCCGTCGTAGTCACCCGAGTTGACCGTGATGCCCTTGTCTGTGAATACGGCCTCATCGATGTCGATCTGCGAACCGTCCGCCGGCGCGATAACCTGTTTGATGGGCAAATCATGTTTCTTGGCGAACTCCCAGTCACGCTCGTCGTGCCCCGGCACCGCCATGACGGCACCAGTGCCGTAGCTCATGAGCACGAAGTTCGCGACCCAAAGCGGCACTTCTTCGCCGGTCAGCGGATGCATGACCGAAATACCGAGCGGCATACCCTTTTTCTCTATCGTCTCGAGCGTGGCTTCGGCGGCATCCGTCTTCCTGCACTCTTCGATGAATGCCGCAATCTCGGCGCTGTCTGCCGCGGCCTTCTCGGCCAGCGGATGCTCGGCCGCAACGGCCATGTAGGTGACGCCGTAAAGCGTGTCGGGGCGCGTCGTGAATACCGTCAAGGGCTCTTTCTCGCCGACGACATCGAAAGTGAGTTCGACGCCTTCCGACCGGCCGATCCAGTTCTTCTGCATCGTCTTGACCGATTCGGGCCAACCCGGCATACGCTCGAGCTCCTCGAGCAACTCGTCGGCGTACGCCGTGATTTTCATAAACCATTGCGGAATTTCGCGTCGTTCGACCAGCGCATCGGAACGCCAGCCGCGACCGTCGATGACCTGCTCGTTCGCGAGCACGGTCTGATCGACCGGATCCCAGTTCACCACGGAGTTCTTGCGATAGACGAGACCTTTCTCGAACATCTTCGTGAACAGCCACTGTTCCCAGCGGTAATACCCGGGTTTACAGGTCGCGATCTCGCGTGACCAGTCGTAGGCAAAGCCCAGGCGGTCCATCTGCTCGCGCATCAGTCCGATGTTCTCGTAAGTCCACTTTGCGGGCGGCACACCGTGTTTGATCGCCGCATTTTCGGCGGGCATGCCGAAGGCGTCCCAGCCCATTGGCTGCATAACGTGCTTTCCCTGCATGCGCTGGAAGCGCGCAATCACATCCGAGATGGTAAGCACCCGCACGTGACCCATGTGCAGTTTCCCGCTCGGGTAGGGGAACATCGTCAGACAATAGAATTTTTCCTTGTCGTCGTCTTCGAGGACCTCGAAGCAGCGTGACTCCTGCCAGTGCGCCTGGGCAGCTGCCTCGACTGTTTCGGGGTGATACGGGGTACTCATTGCGGCTTAGGATTTTTGGCTTGCGAAATTCCCGCAAGCCTACATCAAGACGCCCGGGATCGCAGCCAGAACACCGCGGTGACGAGCACGCTCAGCAGAAGAACCGGAATGTTGCCGGCCGCTACGTAGGGTGTCGCACCCCGGCGCGGCTGGACGGCCTGCGTCATGATCGCGGGCTCGAACTGGGCGCCGGATGCGAGGATGTCGCCGCCATGCCCGATGAATGCGCTGATGCCCGTGTTGGTCGCGCGAATGGAATCTCTTCCGGTTTCGAGCGAACGCATGCGCGCGATCTGCAGGTGTTGATGCGGAGCGATCGAGTCGCCGAACCAGGCATCGTTACTGACGTTGATCAGCAGCCCTGCATCGGGTAACGCATAGAGCTGCTCGGCGCCGTAGGCATCCTCGTAACAGATCATCACAGCCAATTCGATTCCGCCGGCCGTCCTGATCAATGGCTGGACATCTGCCCCTTTGGACAGGTCGTTGTGCGGCAGGCTCATCATGCGCATCCATTCGCGCACCGTGTCGGGTACCGGAAAGTATTCGCCAAAAGGAACGAGATGCCGCTTGCGGTAGACCTGCCGCGCCTCGCCGTCGACGGCCACTACGCTGTTGTACACGCGCTGTTTGCCGTCCCGCTCGTAGATGCGTTCGAGAATGCCGAAAAGAACGGTCTGGTCAGCGCGTTTGGCATCACCCTCCAGCACGGTGATGTAGTCCTCGACGAGATCGGTCACCGACGGCACGGCGACCTCGGGCCAGATCACCAGCTCGCTTTCGGGAACGCTGAGCGTCTGTCCGCGGTAATAGTCGAGTGTGGGGTAGAACTGCTCCTGCAGCCATTTGCGATCCTGCGGGATGCCGCCCTGTATCAGGGTCGCCTGGATCGTGTCACCGGTTTCTTCCGTCCAGTCCACGAATTTCAGAACGCCCCCGGAAAGCCACGGTGCGATAACGATGGCGATGGCGATCCACCGTTGCGGGCCTCGCGTCATGATCGCGACGAGAACGGCTGTGATGCTGAGCACCAGCATCGCCGAAACACCGTAGACGCCCAGTACCGGCGCCCAACCGGCGAGCAACGAGTCGATCTGGCTGTAGCCCAGCGCAAGCCACGGAAAACCCGTCAGAACCCAGCCGCGCAGCCATTCGACGAGCACCCACACCGCCGGCGCGACTAAAAGCAGGAACCAGTGTTCCCCGTGCGTTATGCGGCTGATCAGCCAGCTGGTCAGCCAAAGCCAACCGGACATGATCAGTACGAGGCCGAGCATGAGTAATATGGCGATCCACACCGGTGCCTGCCCGAACACGACAACGGAGATGTAGATCCAGTAGGTACCGGTAAGGAACATGCCGAAGCCGAACCAGAATCCGTGCTTTGCAGCGTCGCGCGGCGAAAGGACCAGGCAGGTATACAGATACGGCAACAGCAGCGCCGGCAGCAGCAAATGCCAGCCGAGCGGCGCGAATGCCGTCGTCGCGACACAGCCCAGTATGAAGAAGATCAGCTGACTGATCCGGGGCCGGTCGACCGGAAGCATGAGAATCCTGGATTTGCGGTGCACTTCTCAGGCAGTCCTTTGAACCTGGAGCGCGTCGATGCGCCGCTTGTCGGCCTTTACTACAGAAAACACGAACCCGCCGAAGTCGACTTTCTCGCCTCGCCTGGGCAGGCGGCCGAGCTCGTGCATCACGAGGCCGCCGATCGTGTCGTACTCCTCGTCATCGAGTTCGCAGCCGAAAAACTCGTTGAAATCCTCGACCCGTGTCAGCGCGCGCACGGCGAAGCTTGGTCTGCCATTGCGCTCGCCGTCAGGTCGGATGAACACGGCCTCCTCGAGATCATGCTCGTCGTCAATCTCGCCGACAATCTCCTCGAGGACATCCTCGATCGTCAGCAAGCCCGAAACGCCGCCATATTCATCGACGACAATAGCCATATGATTATGACTCGTGCGGAACTCCTTCAGCAGCGCGTTGAGCCGTTTCGATTCGGGAATCACCGCAGCCGGCCGCAGCAATTTCCTGAGCGGTACGTCATCCGCTACGTCCGAACCGAAGTAGCGCAACAGGTCTTTTGCGAGCAGCACGCCGAGGACTTCGTCGCGATCTTCTCCCATCACAGGAAATCGCGAGTGGCCGGAATCAATGATGACTTTGAGGATCTCGTCGAAGTCCTCGTCTATATCGATGACGACCATGTGCGAGCGCGGCACCATGACGTCGCGAACCTGCGTCTCGGAAACCTCGAGCACACCGGAGAGCATGCTTTTCTCTTCGGCATCGAGATCGATCTCGGATTGTTGGATAAAGTCGTGGATTTCTTCGCGGCTCCAGGGATCACCCTTTACTGCGCGCTTGATGCGCGCAATCAATCCGGTGCCTCCTGTGCCGCTGGTACTTGGCGGTTTGTCGTTCATTAATCCCAGGCTTAAGCCCTGCCTCAGGGCCGTCTATTGTAGCAGTTTGCGCTCATTCCCCCGAATATGGGTCCGTCACACCTCCGGCCGTCAGTATTCGGGTCTCGAGAGCCTCCATTTCCGCCGCTTCACGGTCATTCCCGTGGTCGAAACCGAGTAAATGCAGTGTGCCGTGAACCAGCATGTGTGCCCAGTGATCCTGCAGCTGCCTGGCCTGCGCCTCCGCCTCACCGGCGACGACCGGCGCACACACGACGACATCGCCAAGCGAGCGCGGGGCTGCGGCGGGCATGCCGGCGATATCGCCCGCCGGAAAAGACAACACGTTCGTCGGGCTGTCCTTGTCACGGTACAGGCGGTTCAGCGTCCGGATCTCGTCCCTACCGACGACGCGCACGGACACTTCCACGGCGTCTGCACCGCAGGCAGCATCGACGGCGGCCGTAACCCAGCTACTTATGATATCTGCCGATGGTATACCGTCGTCTTCGCAGGCGACCTGGATGTCAACTGCTACTGCCGCCATTGTCGTCAGCCTCGTAGGCCTCCACGATGCTTTGCACGAGCGGATGCCGCACAACGTCTTTGGGCGAGAAGTAGGTGAACCCGATGTCCTTGACCTTGCCGAGAATCCGAATCGCGTTCTTGAGCCCGGACTCCTGCTTGCTGGGCAGGTCGATCTGCGTAACGTCCCCCGTGACGACAGCGCGGGATCCGAATCCGATGCGCGTCAGGAACATCTTCATCTGCTCCACGCTCGTGTTCTGGGCTTCGTCGAGGATGACAAAAGATTCGTTCAGCGACCGGCCGCGCATGAACGCGAGTGGCGCGATCTCGATAACGTTTCGCTCAATGAGCCTGGTGACTTTCTCGGCGCCCATCATGTCATAAAGCGCGTCATACATCGGCCGAAGGTACGGGTCGACCTTCTGCGACATGTCGCCGGGCAAAAAACCAAGACGCTCGCCCGCTTCGACGGCGGGCCGCACAAGCACGATGCGACGAACCTGTTCGTTCTCGAGCGCGTCAATTGCGCAGGCTATGGCGAGATAGGTCTTGCCCGTTCCCGCCGGCCCGATGCCGAAAGCAAGGTCGTGATCGCGAATGTTCTTCATGTACGCGGTCTGGTTCTTGCCGCGCGGCCGAATCAGTTTGTACTTCGTCTGAACCGAAACATCGTCGGGCTCGGTCGTGCCGGTATCACGATCTTTCATTACGGATTCCTGCAGAAGCATGTGCACGCGCTCGGGATCGAGGCGTTCCTTGTCGGTCATTTCGAACAGCGACAACAATACGTCGCCGCCGACTTCTGCCGCACCGGGTTTTCCCGTTACGCGAAACCGGTTGCCACGGCTGGAAATCTCGACATCGAGACGGCGCTCGATTTGTCGCAGGTGTTCGTCAAACTGACCGCAAAGATTGGCGAGGCGGTTATTGTCGGCGGGCTCGAGGACGACGTCCCGAGAAATCTGGATAGCGTTCAAGGTGAGTTTAGGGTACCGCGATGGTTAATGATTGGAAAGCCCGTCAGGCCGCGATATGTTGAACCGCGCGGCCGCGCAGGGAATTCGGTAGCGCTTCGGTAATAACGACATCGACGAATTGGCCGATGCTTGACTGGTCAGCATCGAAATTCACCCAGCGCATGTTCTCTGTGCGGCCGGCGACCTGACTGGAGTCTTTCTTCGAAATTTTTTCGACGAGCACACGCTGCGTGGTACCGACCATATTGCGACTGATCTCGAACGCCTGTTGGTTGATGCGGTCCTGCAGAATCCGGAGACGCTCTTTTTTGACCGCCATCGGCGTTTCGTCGTCGAGGCTGGCCGCCGGCGTACCCGGCCGGGCGCTGTATATGAAGCTGAAGGACTGGTCGAAACCGACCTCCTGGATCAGGTTCATGAGCTTCTCGAAATCCTCGTCGGTTTCACCCGGAAAGCCGACGATGAAATCCGACGACAGCGATATATCGGGGCGCGCCTCGCGCAGCTTACGGATTTTCTGCTTGTATTCGAGCACCGTGTGGCCACGCTTCATGCGCGCAAGCACGCGATCCGAGCCGTGCTGTACGGGCAGGTGCAGGTAGTTGGCGAGCTTCGGCACTTCCGCATAAGCCTGGATCAGGCTGTCCGTGAACTCGACGGGGTGCGATGTCGTGAATCGGATTCGATCCACACCGTCGACCGCAGCGACATAATAGATAAGTGTCGCGAGATCGGCGATCTGGCCATCATGCATCGGCCCGCGATAAGCGTTGACGTTCTGCCCGAGCAAATTGATCTCACGCACGCCCTGCCCGGCGAGATTCGCTACCTCGGCAATAACGTCGTCGAACGGCCGGCTGATTTCCTCGCCGCGCGTGTACGGCACGACACAGAAGCTGCAGTACTTGCTGCAACCTTCCATGACAGAAACGAACGCCGTCGGGCCTTCCGCTCGAGGCTCGGGCAGGCGATCGAATTTCTCGATTTCGGGAAATGAAATATCGACGACCGAATCGTTTTTTGCCCTGGCGCTGTCGATGAGTTCCGGAAGGCGATGCAAGGTCTGCGGTCCGAACACGACGTCAACGAACGGCGCTCGTTTGGTGATCCCCACGCCCTCCTGGCTCGCCACGCAACCGCCAACGCCAATCATCACGCCGGGGCGTCGCTCCTTGAGCATGCGCCAGCGGCCGAGCTCCGAGAACACTTTTTCCTGGGCCTTTTCGCGAATCGAGCACGTGTTGACGAGCAGCAGATCCGCGTCACTCGCATCGTCTGTCAGTTCGTAGCCATGGGATTCGCGAAGCACGTCCGCCATCTTGTCCGAGTCGTACTCGTTCATCTGGCAGCCCATGGTTTTGATGTAGAGCTTTTTCAAATTAGAACGGGATGTCGTCGTCAAAATCGTCGGGGCCTGCTTGCGGCGGCGGGCTCGAGGGGCCGGAATCCTGGCTCATCGGCGCGGTACCGCCCCCCGCGCCACCGCGGCCGCCCAGCATCTGCATCTCGTTGGCCCGGATTTCGGTCGTCCAGCGATCGTTGCCGTCACGATCCTGCCATTTGCGCGTCTGCAGCTTGCCCTCGATGTATACCTGCGAGCCTTTACGCAGGTATTCCGCCGCGATTTCGGCCAGCCGGTCGAACATGACAACCTTGTGCCATTCGGTGCGGTCTTTCTGTTCGCCACTCTGCTTGTCTTTCCAGCTTTCCGTCGTCGCAACCGAGAGGTTGGTCACGGCCGAGCCGCTGGGCATGTAGCGCGTCTCGGGGTCTGCGCCGAGATTGCCGACAAGGATAACTTTGTTAATTCCGCGGGCCATAGCTGCTTACCTGTGTAAAGGGGCGACTATTGTAGAGCCTGAGGGCCCAAATTCCAGCCGGATTTTGCCTCCTAGCGCCGAAAAAGGCTCGAGGCGGCCAGCCAGATCGCGGCCAGCAGCGCGCACACGAAGAATACGTCGGCCGGACGGCCGGCGGCGAGGAAACGGCCGCCGATCAGGCCGCCCGCGAAAGCGCCCAGGAACTGGGCGCTGGAAAAGACGCCAAGCGATGCGCCCCGGCGGTCGTCGTCCGCGAGCCGCGACAGGCGCGCCGGCAGGCCGGCCTCGAGGAAGTTGAAGCCGGCAAAAAACACCACGAGCGCCAGAAATACCGGGGCAAACCCGATACTCGTGAAGGTCAGCAGCATCTGGCCGAGGAACATCAGGGTGACGGCGATGCCAACCGTCACCGGTTTGCCCTGCCGCTCGTCCTTGACTATTAAAGGAATCGTGCCAAGCAGCGACACGACGATGGCAGCAACGTACATCTTCCAGTGCGTGGTAACCGGCATGCCGAGCTTGTTCGCGAGAAGAAACGGCAGCGCAACGAATGTCGCCGTCATGATTGCGTGCAGCAAGAATACGTACAGATCCAGCCTCAGCAGGTCGCTGCGGAAGGCCGGCTTCAGATTCCAGCTTCGCGACGTGGCTGGACGTTCGATGTCGGCAGGCAGGCCTTTGAGCATCAAAGCTGACGCGACAGCCAGCGCCGCCCCCATCCAGAAAAGCCCTGACACGCCAAACGGCTTCGCGATTATCGGCCCGAACGTAACAGCCGTGATGAACGATGCGCCGATACCGATACCGAAAAACGCCATGGAACGTGTGCGCACTTCCACTCGAGTCGTGTCTGCGATCAGCGCCGTCAGTGTCGCCGATATCGCACCGGCGCCCTGCAGCAAGCGACCCCCAATGACTCCCCAGATCGTATCCGCCAGCGCCGCCGTTACGCTGCCGGCCGCGAACAGTGCCAGCCCGCCGACGATGACCGGCACGCGGCCGATGCGGTCGGACAAGGCGCCGAACGGTATCTGCAGGCCCGCCTGCGTCAGGCCATAGGCGCCAACGGCGAGTCCGATCAGGAGCGGCGTCGCATCCTCGAGCCGCGCGGCATACAGCGACAGCACCGGCAACAGCGCAAACAGGCCGAACATACGCAGCATGGCGATAACGGCGATGATGCCGACCGCGCGCTTTTCCCGGGGCAACATTGCGGCAATTGCATTGTCAGGGTCTGTCTTCATTCAACAGTTCTTTGCGCCGAAGTCGAAGGGCGGCGTATATTAGCAGGTTGCCATGAAAACCATCGATATCCGCGGCGCCAGAACACACAATCTGTGCAATCTCGACCTGAGCTTGCCACGGGACAAGCTCATTGTGTTTACGGGCCTCTCCGGCTCGGGCAAATCTTCGCTGGCCTTCGATACGATCTACGCCGAAGGCCAGCGCCGCTATGTCGAGTCGCTTTCGGCCTACGCCCGGCAGTTCCTGTCGATGATGGAGAAACCGGACGTAGACCATATCGACGGCTTGTCCCCGGCCATTTCCATCGAACAGAAATCGACGTCGCACAACCCGCGCTCCACGGTCGGAACCGTGACCGAGATACACGATTACCTGCGCCTGCTGTATGCGCGCGCGGGAATACCGCGTTGCCCTGATCACCACACTGACCTGGAGGCCCAGACGGTTAGCCAGATGGTGGACCAGGTGCTCACCATGCCGGAGGGCACGAAGCTGATGCTGCTGGCACCGGTAGTCGCCGATCGCAAGGGCGAGCATGTGCAGCTGATGAAGGACCTGCTCGCGCAGGGCTTCATTCGTGCGCGCATCAACGGCGAAGTTTACGAACTCGATCAGCCACCCACGCTCGATCTGAGGAAAAAACATCGTATCGACGCCATCGTCGATCGCTTCAAGGTCAAGGAGAACATTCGTCAGCGGCTGGCCGAGTCTTTCGAGACCGCACTGCAGCTGGCCGACGGGGTCGCCCACGTCACCTGGATGGACGAACCCGACAAGGAGGAACTGGTCTTCTCCGACCGCTTCGCCTGCAATATCTGCGGATACTCGCTGACCGAACTCGAGCCGCGGCTTTTTTCGTTCAACAACCCGACGGGCGCCTGCTCGTCATGCGACGGCCTCGGCGTCAGGCAGTACTTCGATCCCGACCGCGTCGTCGTCAATGAAGACCTGTCACTCGCGGGCGGAGCGATTCGCGGCTGGGACCGCAAGACCACCTACTACTACCAGATGATCCAGAGCCTGGCGGCGCACTACGATTTCGACGTAGAGACTCCGTTCAGTGAGCTCGGCGCAAGGCTGCGCGAGATCATCCTGTTTGGCAGCGGTGGCGAGAAGATTGCGTTTCATTACGAGAACTCACGCGGCATGCAGATAAAGAAGCTGCATCGCTTCGAGGGCGTCATACCGAATCTCGAGCGCCGCTATCGCGAGACCGAGTCGGGCGCCGTGCGCGAGGAGCTGGCCAAGTTCCTCAACAGCCAGGCCTGCCCGGACTGCACCGGTACGCGACTCAATCGTTCGGCACGGCACGTATTCATCACGGACCGCTCGCTGCCCGAGATATCGAGCCTGTCCGTCGGCCATGCCGTCGAGTTTTTCAAACAACTGCGTCTCGACGGCTGGCGCGCGACGATTGCCGAGAAAATCGTCAAGGAGATTTCGGAACGGCTCGGCTTCCTCTCCGATGTCGGGCTCGATTACCTCTCGCTGGACCGCAGTGCCGACACGCTGTCGGGCGGCGAGGCACAGCGCATACGCCTGGCCAGCCAGATCGGCTCGGGCCTCGTCGGCGTCATGTACATCCTCGACGAACCCTCGATCGGCCTGCACCAGCGCGACAACCAGCGCCTGCTCGGCACGCTCACGCACCTGCGGGACATCGGCAACACGGTCATCGTCGTGGAACATGACGAAGAGGCCATCCTTGCCGCCGACCACGTCGTCGACCTCGGCCCGGGCGCCGGCGTTCATGGCGGCCGTGTCGTCGTCGAGGGACCGCCCGATGAAGTGAAAAAGAGTTCCGAGTCGCTGACGGGACAATATCTCTCGGGCAAGCGTGTCATCCCGCTGCCCGACGAGCGGACGCCCGTCGACCCGGGGCGCCAGATTACGGTCGTCGGGGCAACCGGTAACAATCTCAAGCAAGTGGATGCCTCGATTCCCTGCGGCCTGATGACCTGCGTGACGGGCGTCTCCGGTTCGGGCAAGTCGACCCTGGTCAACGACACCCTGTACAAGGCCGTCGCCGACGAACTCAACCGCAGCAGCCGCAACCCGGCGCCGCACGACGAGATCCGTGGACTGGACCTGGTCGACCGGGTGATCGAAATCAGCCAGAGCCCGATCGGCCGCACGCCGCGCTCGAACCCTGCAACCTACAGCGGACTGTTCACGCCCATACGCGAGCTGTTTGCCGGTACGCAGGAATCACGTTCTCGCGGTTACATGCCCGGGCGATTCAGCTTCAACGTCAAGGGTGGCCGCTGTGAAGCCTGCCAGGGCGACGGCGTCATCAAGGTCGAGATGCATTTCCTGCCCGACGTCTACGTGCCCTGCGACGTTTGCCGCGGCAAACGATATAACCGGGAAACGCTGGAAATTCGCTATAAGGGCAGGAACATTCACGAAGTCCTCGAGATGACGGTCGAAGATGCTCTCGATTTCTTCAGGAACGTGCCCGTCGTTGCGAAAAAACTTCAGACGTTAATGGATGTCGGCCTGTCCTACATCCATCTCGGCCAGAACGCGACAACTCTGTCTGGAGGAGAAGCGCAACGCGTCAAACTTGCGAAGGAACTCTCAAAGCGCGACACGGGCAACACGCTTTACATACTCGATGAGCCAACGACAGGTCTTCACTTTCACGATATCGAACAACTGCTGCACGTTCTGCATCGTCTGCGTGACCGCGGCAACACGGTCGTCGTCATCGAGCATAATCTCGATGTCATCAAGACGGCCGACTGGATAATCGACCTCGGACCCGAAGGCGGCGACGGCGGCGGCGAAATCATCGCTGCCGGAACGCCCGAGGATGTCGCAGCCAGCAAGCGGTCGTTCACCGGCCACTACCTGAAGCCACTCATGGCATCACGCGCGAACGGGAGACAGGCGGCGAGAAGCCGATAACTGCGATTGGCACCTGGGTGCTTTCAGGACCAGTGACTTATAGCGCTGGTCCATCCGGGAGCCGGGCCCTCGGTCACGCGGGTATGCGGATGGATACCGGCGACGTGCAGGTTGAAATGATCATTATTGCTACAAGACACCCTGGCACGGTGGGCTTGACGCTCGATCGGCTGATGGAAAATCCCGCTACCTGCAGATGCCCGATCACACAGCAACTAAAACACTTCTACCAGGCGCTGATACTCGCGCGAAATTGACTGCCCGGACAGGCGAGAACTAGAAAATTATGGCTAATCAGGCCATGATTCAAACTACCGGCGGAACGGACTCAGCCACACCTGAAAAGGCCGTTATGTCCTTTATCGACGAACTCAAGCGCCGCAACGTCATCAGAGTAGCAATTGCCTACGCAATCGTTGCCTGGTTGATTGCCCAGGTGACAGAACTGGCCTTCGACAGTTTTGGCACGCCGGACTGGGTTATCAAGACGGTGCTGTTTCTACTGATCATCGGTCTCCCTTTGGCGCTGTTCTTTGCCTGGGCCTTCGAACTCACGCCAGAGGGGCTGAAAAGAGAGAAAGACGTCGATCGCTCTGAGTCAATTACCCACGTTACCGGCAGAAAGCTCGACTACACAATTATTGCGGTATTGACCCTCGCACTGGGGTACTTCGTTGTCGACAAGTTCCTGCTCGGCGCTGCACGGGATGTTACGGAACCGCAGATTACAACCGACAAATCCATTGCCGTGCTGCCTTTCGTCAATATGTCCTCGGATGCTGAGCAAGAATACTTTTCGGATGGCATCGCCGAAGAATTGCTGAACGTATTGTCGAAAATTCCCGGGCTTCGGGTCTCGGCACGCACCTCCTCGTTTCAGTTCAAGGGAGAAAATCTGGATGTCGTCAAAATCGGGCAACAATTGAATTCGAGTCTTGTTCTTGAAGGCAGCGTCCGCAAATCGGGCGCTAATGTGCGCATCACGGCCCAGTTGATCGATGCTGGAAGTGGTTTCCAGCTCTGGTCCGAGACCTATGACCGGCAGATCGAGGATGTATTCCAGGTACAGGACGAAATCTCGGCCGCAATTGTTTCCGCGTTGCGGGAGCATCTGGGGCTTCAGGTGAGTACCGCGCCCCGGGTGCGGGCGGCAGAAAATCCCGCGGCCCATGAAGCCTACTTGAGAGGCCTTTATCTGATGGCCCAGGACACGCGGGCTGGCTACAGCGCAGCGGCGGAAGAGTTCAGGAAAGCGCTGTCACACGACCCAGACTATGCGATCGCCCATGCGGGCCTGGCTATGGTAATTGCAGGCGAGCCAAATTCCCAGGTACGTTCCAGGTCGGCACTTCACGTCAGACGCGCAATGGCCCTGGACCCGTCGCTGGCTGAAGCCCATGTCGCAGAGGGTCTTCTGTTGTACAGGGAGCTGAATCTCGAAGAGGCACTGACTTCTTTCCGCCGTGCCGTTCAGATCAACCCTAATTACGCCTTGGCATATTCGTGGATGGGCCAGCTCCTGAATCTCGATCTCGGTCGCTACGATGAAGCCTTTCCCGTGCGCGAAAGGGCGATGCGTCTCGATCCGCTATCTATTCCGACGATTGTTTTCTATGTGCAAGCATTGGTAGAGAGGAACCGGCTTGCCGAGGCCGAACGTGAACTGGCCAAGATTGCTTCTATCTTCCCGCACGTTTACGCGTATCGGCATGGCTCCCTTATGTCGCGCGGCGGAAAAATATCCCTTGCGGTTCTCGGCAGCCTGGAAGCCTTGAGGATCAACCCTGCGTATGGACGGGTCCGAAACGGCTTGTCCTTTCATTTCGCCACGACAGGTTTGGAAGAAGAGGCTCTCGCAATTTCATCACGTACTTCGTCTTTCGTACTACATTATTTAGGAAAACCAGCAGATGCAGTTGCATTGATGAAGCTGCGTGTTGCCGAGGATCCCGAATCGAGCTCCGTACGCCACGACCTGGGACTCGCACTGGCCGGTGCCGGAGATTATGCGAATGCCCGGCCCATCCTGGAGGAAATGTGGCGACTTAGTGGCGGCAGAATCAGCAAGCGCGGCGAACTGCTGACTACCGCAACAGCCGCAGCACTGATTGCCGCTCGACGCGCTGCTGGAGAAGAGGATCGAACCGATGAACTCGTGGCGGCGATCATGGACAACGTGCGGCGCTATCGGCAAGCAGGAATCGTCGGAGACGGGCGGTCTTTTGGACCCGATTACGAGGAAGGTATCGCTTTGTATCTTTCCGGCGACCACGAGAGGGGCCTTGCTCTGCTCGATAAGGCATCGGAAGACGGGGTCTTCATCCCGATGAATGAGGCCTATTTGCAGGCCATATATGACGACCCCGGTTTCGCTCCCATCCGTGCGCGGCAGGAGGCGCGGCAAGTGCGCGAGCGCCAAAAGATTCTCGCCGTCGTTTGTACAGACAATCCCTACGAAGCCGTCTGGCAGCCAGCCGAAGGAACATGCCAGCGATTCGCAGCGCCATTGGTGAATTGACAGCTTTACCTGCGAGCAATGCGACACATGACCGCCCTAATCCATAGGGCGGAAATTGGGCAAGAATGGCTGCCGTCGGCCCAATGCGGCCGGCCGGGTCGGTTGTGCTTCAATGACCAGTACTGACCCTTAGCGGACAACACGCGACTGACTCGCACAAGAATCCTGTGCACTGGTCGCAAAGCGGTGCCGAGGCGCTCCCGTGCTCCGGAGGCCGCCGCGCTGGCCTGCGCCGTGGGAAGTCGCAGGAGCTTCGCGGCCATGCTCGCTCAAGTGGGAGAGGCAGCGGGCTTGAAAAACTCAGAACGTGAACCGCACGCCCAGGTTCCAGGTGGTGATCTTGCCGAACTCGTAGCCAGTGATCAATGCGATGTCAGGCCGTAAGTACCAGCGGCCGTTCAGGCCGACCAGGGTGTCGGAGTCGAAGGTATCGGAGCCCTCGGTAACGACCTCGCCGACCGATGTGTAGCGCACGTGGCCCTGCAGGTGGAGCACTGGCGTCGCTGCCCAGATTATGCCGACCTCGCCGCCAATACCATCGTCGTCGTAGGCGACGTCGAGATCGAAACCGGCGACCCCCACATCCTTGAACCCGGCATTGTCAAAGCTGAGGCGACCGTAGAAGCTCGCTGTGGGCGAGAGCGGGTACGCATAGCCGACACCGATCCGCCAGCGCACCACGTCGAAATCACCCTCGTCGGTGTTGATGCCGTCGCTGATCTCGAGTTCCTGACTGGTCGACGAATAATCACCGAACAGGTGCATGTTCTCCATGAATTGCCATGCGCCGCCGATGAAGCCGCCGCCGCCGGAATCGGTCTCGAGCTCGAACGTGCCGTTGTCCGTGAACGCCGCGGACTCCTCCACGTAATTGACGAAGCCGGCGATGAAGCCGCCCTCGAGGTAGGTGAATTTGAGATCCTGTGCCCCCGCAGCCGTCGGCGCGACCACCACGGCCAGTGCGAGCATCCTGTGACGAGTGGACATACAATCACCCCTGTTTGGAAACTGGCAAATACTCCCGGCCATCACGACCAAGACTGTGTGAGACCACCTATGCGCGGTGTCCTGCTGTACACAATACTCCGGGGGGCAGACCGGCGACAAGGCTAATCTGCGCTTCCTGGACTCTCGCTGGAATGCCTTTAAGGTAAGTTTGGAGACGTCTCCCGAGCAGCTCGGCGCGTCGAGTACGAGGTGAAGCTGCCCGAATAGGGCATGGGGCAGATCATCGTGCCTGCCGTTGTCATGCACCCTGCTGGCCGTGAACCGATCTCTCAGCGGCTGGTCGGAACCTGATGCGGACCAATGACCCCTGGATGCATTCCGGAATCGTCCGCTTCTGGCCGGTAGCTGACCCTGTTATCGGCGCGTTTTAGTCGCCCGGTACGTCCGCTCTTGGTAAGAGCTGACATTCGCTAAAGAGCATCAGTATTGCAGTCCCAGAGGCGTTCGCTAACCGCTCAAGAGCTGCGTCTGGCTAAGATGGGCTAAACTGTTGGCTGTTGACCCAAAGCGGGCGTTGGTGATGTTCAAGTTTTTTCGTGTAGAAATTGCGGTGCCTGGGGGGCGAGTGATAAGTCATGTCTAATCACGAGGCGCTGGCTGTCTGGATGTATACGCAGGAACTGGCCATGGGCGCGATGGTGTTCTATCTGAGTATCGTCAGTGGATATCTGGTCGTTGCCTACCTTGCTGGCAAGAACCTAACAAAATCCCAGGCTATCTTTATCTCCAGTTTATTCACAGTATTCGCGCTGTTCGCGCTTTGGGGCTCCGTAGCCTACTTTTACATGGGATCGCAATACACTGAGCATTTCACCGTGCCATTGGTATCACAGACGCGCCCTTTTGGAGTCAGGCCGTTTTACATCATTGGCACTTTGCAGTTTATAGGAATCATCGCGTCGCTGAGATTTATGTGGGATGTCCGGCACGATAAGACTGAGTGACTGCTTATGGCCGTTTGCAGTCGCTCACCTCAGTAAGAAGATGGGCTATTGAATGACCGCTTTAACACAATGCGGTCATTCGGAGAATTTTCCGGTCTTTAAAAACCGGATCGTGAGCTCTTTTGTATCGTTCATGCGCATCATGAATGCATGCGAATGATCGACGATAACGTGGTCCTTCATTCCTTCCAGCTTGGTGTCTTCTACTGACACACGACCGTCATCGGGGTTTTCGAGAAAGCTCGACGTCACGGGATCGATGGTGCGTGTGCCGGCAATCACGCCAAGTTCGAAATTCGCGGGCCCTAGCGCCAGCGGCACACTGCCCTCGCCTTTGCCGAGCTGCAATGCGGCCGGACCGTTCACGACGCCAAAACCCGGAAAGTTCCGCATTTCATCCGCGGCGTCACTGCCCTGATTCGGCGGGCCCATCATGACCACGCGCCCGAGTTCGGGAATAACGTTCTCCGAGAGATACAGGCGCAAGAGAATGCCGCCGAGCGAATGTGTAACAAAGTGAATTTTTTCTGTTTCTTTTTTTGAACGACACTTGTCGAGCCCTTCCCCGACCGCCATCGGCGCCAGCACTTCGATCGTGTGCTTGCGCGATGGGTAGCCGATATTGGCCGTCGCGAAACCGGCTTCCTGCAGGGCTTCGTTCATCGGTTCGAGCGAGTAGGGTGTGCGCGCCATGCCGTGCAGCAAAACGACGCATTCGCTGGCCTGAGCCAGCGCGCCGACACCGAGTAGCAACAGGGCAGGTATCGCACGCATGATCAGCTGCTAACGAAACCCTGCTTGCGCAACTGACGATCATGCCAGGTGCCCAGGAACAGCAGGGCCGCAACGGCGCCGAGCAACGCCCAGAACATGTCCGACTGCGTATCCCAGGCATAACCCTGCGTGCCGAGGAAGGAGTCGGCGGCTTCTGCGGACAGCAAGGCAACCCACCACTCGATCAGTTCGTAAAACGCGCTGATCGCAAGGCAGAGGCACACGACCAGGAAGTCACGCCACCCGGACCGCGAGACGACCTGCAATCGGATCAGGAGCTCGCGCGCGATGATAGCGGGAATGAAACCCTGCGCGAGGTGCCCGAGCTTGTCGTAGTTGTTACGCGTCTGGTCCAGTGCCTCGCGCACCCAGTCACCAATCGGTACCAGGGCGTAGGTATAGTGGCCCCCGACCATCAAAATGATGCAGTGAACCAGTACCAGGATGTACGCCATGCGTGTGAGAGGAAAGCGATTACGCGTCGCCCACAGGACGCCGGCACCGATAAGTGCCGGCGACACTTCCAGCCACCAGGTCGGGTAGTCGTGCGGCTCGATTGCGGACCAGACAAGGACCGCGAGAAATACGACGATCCAGCTTGTGCGCATCAGGTCGATATCGGTGTCCTCGGTTTCCAGAAGCCTCTGCTCGAGAAGCAATGCCATACCCAGGGCAGCCAGCGTATCAGGGCAAAACTCAGCCACAAAGCCCAGACCAGGATCAGCGCCTGGTAAATCCACATCGGCACCGTCCACGCGGTCGCCTGCGGCAGCACCGAATCGGTGCTGTCGGCAAACCATTTGAGTGCATTGCTATAAGGTTCATAGCCCGTGACGTGCATATCCGGCATGCCCAGCAACCCGATCGGCAGGCTCGTAACGATCGATATCAGGGCAATGATCGTCGCGCCACCGATAAAGACCTGGACCAGGTTGAACCGCCACCAGCTCGTATCACCCTCCCACTTCTCCCTGGCGCCGCAAGCCAGCAGCCAGGCAACGACAACGCCGAGGACAAGCCAGTTGAAGGTGCTGAAGCCGAGGCCCAGCAGCAGCCAGTGATGAGTCCTGAGCGGCGTTATCTTGACACGCCCGAAGATCAGTGCGAACAGAATAAGCACCGCGAGCTCCGACCAGTACAACACGGCGGGCCCGAGTTTGGGGCCTGACGTGGCGAGCAGCCAGCGGTTGCGCGGCAGGGCCGTCTCAACGGTGATATTGCTCGCCGCTGCGCCGATGTCGACGACCGGCGTCGTCGCACGCATGCCGATGTCCGCGGTTTGCCTCCAGTCCACTACGATCGTGTGCTCGCCCGGCAGAATCGGCACCGCCAGCACGCCCGCGTCGGCGCGCAGGGGCTCGAGTTCGCCATCGATCAGCACTTCCGTCACTTCGGCATCCTGCGGCAACGCGATGACGTGTTGAGCGCCGCGTGTACTGCGATAATTGAGCGAAAGCTTCGCCGTACTCGAACGCACACTTCTCTGGATATCCAGGTTGACAACGTCAAATGCCAGCGTCGAGCCCTCACTCGCCCCCGGCCGCGTCGTGGAAATCGTCAGGCTCTCGCCGCCGCGCGGATGAAACTCCGCAACGCGCATGTTTCTTGCGGCGTCGGGATTTTTACTCTCGGGCACACCCGCAAATTCGGCATGCCACACACTGCCAACGCCAATCCACCAGACTTCTTTCCATGGAGCGCCCTTTTCGGAGTCGAGCACCAGCGGCGACACGCGAGGCAAGTTCGAACGCCATGCGACCGAGTGTTGTCCTGGATTCATCGCAACCAGGGCCCTGCCTTCGGACACTTCGATGCCCTCGGTGAGTACCGTCTCGCCTTCAATCAATGGCACTTCAAGTGTCACGGCGCCCTGCACTGGCGCCTCCCTGAAGACCGTTGTCGTCACAGCCCAGTCGAGGTCGAGATCGATAGCGCGTTGGATACGGACGAAGGCCGGGAAACGACTGCTTTCCCAGCGGACCGCGGTGTCGCCGTTGTCAGCTGTCTGTACGCGCGTCAATTGCAGCGACCCCGACAGCAGGCGGCGATCCTTGACGCCGTTCACGATCCAGCCATCGCTGTCGACCTCGACGACACGCGGCAGCGCCGGAAACGGAATCTCGACGCTATCGACGGCCGGTACCGACCCGCTCACAGAAATCGTGTGACGACCTGCGTCGAGCCGCACCCAAAGCCACCGACCGGCGCCGCGCATCACCTCGCTCGCGGCGGAGCCATCAAGCACGACCGCATCCGGCCGCCAGCCACGGTCGGAGCCGGGCAGCGGAATGGCAATTTCCTCGAGCGCATGAACGGTCAGGCGCATGCTGACGCTGTCCGGCCCCACGTCGACGTCGGCGGCGACGACCTCGGCGCACCTCGGTACGCAATCGGGTACCGCGGTCAGCCGTACCTCCAGTTCCTTGAGGATTTCCGGGTCGGGTGTCTGTGCCTGCGCCGGTGAACCCGCCGCCATGAACATCGTCAGCAATCCGGCCGCAAGTATGCCGCTCGCCTGCCCGCTGCCCAGCTTCAGACCGCCGGGCAGGTGAAGTTCGCGTTTCAGCATTTCGGCCGCGAAAACCGCTGCAAACAACAGCAGCGCGAGCACTTCGACAAAGCGCAGTATCGTCACGGGCCAGCGCGGCAGTATCCATAGCCGCAGTGTCTGCCCGGCATCCACCGGTCCGCTCCAACTCAGCCGGTATGTGTTCCACGACCAGGACGGCCGTCCGGGCCCTGCCTGCACAGTGGCGTTCGGTGCGTATCGAACGTAGCCGGTCTTGCTGACGCCAGTGACTGCAGTTTCTTCGAGTGCACGCGCCTGGTCCGTCGCGACAGCGGCCGGCATTCGCATCTGTTTCGCCGCCGGCGCCTCGGGTTCGGCCCTGCCCGGCTCCATCATCACCCCCTCCTTGGGCATGGCGAGCCCCGCAAAATCCATCGTGAATGCCGGCGCAGCGTATTGCGGTTCGAGCTGCGGATAGATCGCCATGCGAAGCTGACTCGCGAGAAATGGCACCAGCGCGAGGACCAGGAAGGCCGCACTAAGAAACTGGTAACTCCTCACGGTCTGGCGCAATCGCCCGGGTGGTGCCACGCGCATCAACGCAATTGCGGCGAGGAGGTTCAGCCAAAGCCACGAGGGTGAGTTGCTTTCGTGAAAACTGAGAATCAGCGCTACGAGCGCAATGATCCCGGCCGTTCGTCCGAAAAGCCGCCACGCCGCAATCGTGATGATCAGTACCAGGAAAAAGTCCAGTAAATGCCACTGGCTCACCCAGCTGCGGGGAGCATCCTCCGCACCCGGCGCGGCAAACAGTTTGTGACCGGGCGGCAGGTTCAGCGTGGTCGTTACACCGTCAAATCTTGCATGCCAGCCCGTCACCGGCATCGTCTTGCGGGTGTCGGCGCGGCCCAGCGACTCGACATCGACGTCCAGACGGCGCACCTCGATTCCGGACTCACCCTCCTCGTCACCTTTGGTTATCAGGAGATTCTCGCCTGCCTCTGCCGCGCTCAGGAGCGTGAACGGCGTCGCCATGTCCAGGCGCCAGCCGGTATCCATCGTGCCGCTGATCGCATCGCTGACGACAAACCCGTCACCATCGAAATCCAGCCACATTCGCCGGATCAAACGCAGCCTGTTATCGGGCGACACGATGCCGCGGCTGCTTTCATTCAGCGTAAGCGCTTCCCCGGGGCGAATACGAAAAGCAGGCAATTGCTGCCACCGATCGGGTACCTGCACCTGCGCCGGATCCACGGGCGGTAATCCCTCGGCCGCCGTTATGCGAAGGCGGTCATTGGAGCGAAAGCTCCAGATCTCGTCGCCCGGCAGATTCACTTCGGGCTCAGCCAGGGGCACGGTGTCAAGGACATCCGGTCCGCGTGCATGCAGAGTCACGACCCACTGGCCTGGACGGACCTGGACGCGCAAATTGCCATCGGGCTCCAGCCGCGCCGGTAACTGGCTTTGCATCGCCAGCGGCACAAATCCGTCCGGCAGCATCGGTCCGAACAGTTCCTCACGCACGCCACCCGAGACGTCGATCCGCAGTTCCGTGACGAGGCGCGTTGGCACATCGTCGGCAACAAGCCGGTATACCTGGGTCTTTACGGCATCCCGCGCCTGGGTTTCGCGTTGCCGTTCGCCGAGATAGAGCCCGGAATTGTTCCGCTCGGGCCGGCTGATCTCGCGGCCGTCGACACTTAGCGAGACCAGACCGCTGCGCGGGGGCACATGCAACACGGCGGGCCGCTCGTCCCACTCAAAGCTACCGGCAATACGATACGCTCCCGGACCCAGGCGCACGCTCGGGTGTCCGCCATGTAAAACGACCTCGACACTGCGGCCGTTCGCCGTGACCCGGTGCGGCCAGTAGTCCGTGCTGCCGGGCAGATCCACCCACTGACCGCCGGTATGCACGGTCCATTGTTGCGTAAACCGGCCGCCCTCGGCATCGACGGACAGCGTCAACAGGCCGGGCCATGCGCAGACGAAGTCGCCCGCGTCCGCCGCCGGGCGATCATAGAGAAACGGACATTCCAGATACTCCTTGTCGTGGAGCACCCACGCCTGCCAGTCCTGTAACTCCTGCGGGACATGGGTCTCCGCTGCATGGACGGCAAACGGCAGGAATACGATAAGAATCAGTCTGAGAACTTTGGCCATCGTTCTCTCCTCACGTCGTGTCTCGTCACACTATTCTTAAACGCGGCACGCGCCAATCGGGGTTTTCCACGCTCAGTAATGTGGCGGACGCTCGTCCTGAGGCGCATCACCCGGAAGCGCCTCGCCGATAGAGCGCACCCTCTCCACAAGCGAAGCACACAGCTCCTCGAGTTGCATGATTTTTTCCTGTTGTTTTGTGATGACGTCGTTCAGCTCGGCCAGGGTCTGCTCCTGATGGGCCAACTTGGTCTCGATAGTGATAAATCGGTCTTCGGTCATGGTAGCCTCTCGCTTGCCCGTCGCCCGCACGCCGGGCTCCAAAAGTATTTTATGGCACTGATCCGCTTCGAAGACATCTCGCTTGCATTTGGCGAGCAGGCGATTCTCAAGGACGCAAGTCTCGTCATCGACGAGGGCGAGCGTGTCTGCCTGATCGGTCGCAACGGAGCCGGCAAGTCGACCACCCTGAAACTCATCACCGGCGAGCTCGAACCCGACCGGGGTGATATCGTGAAGGGGCCGCACCTCGTGGTCAGCCAACTCGCGCAGACCCTTCCCGAAGCAATGGACCGCTACGTTCGCGATATCGTTCGCTCCGGGCTGACCGATATCGAACGGCTGCTCGAGGAGTACAAACGGCTGTCGGCGCTTGAACTCGACAAACAGGGGCTGGCGGAACTCGAGGCCCTGCACGCCAAGATCGACACTCACGATGGCTGGCACATCGAGCAGCGCGTCGATGAGACGATCTCGGACCTCGGGCTGCCCGCCGACAAGAAGATGAATGAACTCTCGGGAGGCTGGCGCCGCCGCGCGGCATTGGCGCAAGCGCTGGTGCAAAAACCCGATGTATTGCTGCTTGACGAACCGACCAACCACCTCGATATCGCGACGATCAAGTGGCTGGAAGATCGCATTTATTCGTGGCCCGGCGCCGTACTGTTCATCACGCATGACCGGGCGTTCCTGCAGCGCCTTGCCACGCGCATCGTCGAAATCGATCGCACAAAGCTGACCAGCTGGCCGGGCGACTACACGAACTTCCTGCGCCGCAAGGAAAAAGCGCTCGAAGACGAAGCATCCGCCAACGCCCGTTTCGACAAGACGCTCGCCCAGGAAGAGGAATGGATACGCCAGGGCATCAAGGCGCGGCGCACGAGAAACGAAGGCCGCGTGCGCGCGCTTATGAAGATGCGCGAGGAGTACGCCGGCCGCGTCAAGCCCGACGCACGCGCCCGCATCTACATCGAAGAAGCCGAGCAGTCCGGCCGCAAGGTCATTCGCGCCAAGAACGTGAGCTACCGCTACGGCGACGAGCCGCTGATCGAGAGCTTTTCGATCAAGATCAATCGCGGTGACCGTATCGGCCTCATTGGCAACAACGGTGTCGGCAAGACGACCTTACTGCGGCTGTTGCTCGGCGAGCTCTCGCCGCAGACCGGCACGATCAAGCACGGCACAAACCTCGAGATCGGTTACTTCGACCAGCTGCGCCAGACGCTGGACCTCGAGAAATCGGTCGCCTACAACGTCGGCGAAGGCCGGACCTACATCAAGCTCAATGGAAAAGACCGTCATGTCGTAGGCTATCTGAAGGGATTCCTGTTCGGCCCCAAGCGCTCGATGATGCCGGTCAAGGCCCTCTCCGGCGGGGAACGCAACCGCGTCATCCTGGCCAAGCTGTTCACGCAACCAGCCAATCTGCTGGTTCTCGACGAACCAACGAATGACCTGGATATCGAGACGCTGGAAGTGCTGGAAGAAAAACTCTGCGAATACGGGGGGACGCTGATCGTCGTCAGCCACGATCGCGAGTTTCTAGATAATGTCGTGACCAGCACGATCGTCTTCGAGGAAGACGGCCGTGTGCTGGAGTACGCTGGAGGCTATAGCGACTGGGCGCGCCGCGGCCACCAGCTGGCAGAGGCCGACAACCCGTTCGAGGCGGAACAGCGCAAGCGTGCCCATGTGGAGCGCAGGCGCAGCCAGAAACCGACCAAGCTCGGCTACAAGGACCAGCGCGAGCTGGACAAGCTGCCGGCAGAGATCGAGGCAATCGAGGAAACGGTTACGAAATTGCAGGAGGCCGTCGCCGATCCCGGCTTCTACAGCCAGGACGCCGCGGCGGTTCAGGAAAAATTGCGCGCGCTCGCAGAAGCCGAAACGCTGCTGGAGCAGCGCTTCGACCGTTGGCATGAACTGGAATCCCTGCAGGCGAGCCTGCGATCAGAGTAACTGCAGCAGCAGGGCGACAATGCACACCCATGAAACTGTAAAAGCCAGTGTCCGCAACCATGGAATGGCAAGCGCGTAAACGACATAGTGCGTGACACGTGCCCAGAAATAGATCGTGCACGCCATGACCGTCGTTTCGTTAGTGATTGCCAGGGCATGCAGAATCAGTACCACAGGTGCAAAGAGCACAAGATTTTCGACCGCATTGTAGTGCGCTTTCTTCATTCTCTCGGCCCACGGCGCAAGCGGCTTCGGGTCTTCCGGATAACCCACGGCGTCGACGAGTCCGCGAACCATAATCGCATTCAGAATGTAAGGAACCCAGGAAACGGCCGTTAGCGCGATGACCCAGGTAAGCATGGTCAGTTCAGCACTCATCTTTTTCTCCTTCTTATCAACTTCCCAGTGTTGCTTCCGCAAAATAGCGATCGAACGCCCGGTGCACTGTTTCCGCAGAGATACCGATCGCCTCGACGGCTTCGTTGAATTTCTCCATTTCTGCGACTTCCCGGCGGCCGTCCGCGGCGATGACTTTCAAGGCCATCAGCGCGATGTCTTCCTTGTCGCGCTCGGATAGCGTCGGCCCGAGGTCCATCAGGGCCTGGCTGAGCTCCGGGTTTTCGGCCATGTCGGCCATGACGCGCGTCAGCAGCTCCAATGATTCCGCACCCTGCATCTGGAAATGCGCCTCGATGAGATCGATCATTTTGGATGCTTCTTCGGGCTCGATGCGGCCGCTGCCACGCGCCACATAAACCAGGAACGCGGCAACGAGGAATCTCGCATCGTAGGTCTCGGTGCCGTACCTGGTCTCCACGATCAGACGCGTGCCTTCGAGCCGCTTCGATTTGATGGTGTCAATCATCTGCAATCACTCGACTTCGTACCGCTCGCGCATGAGCTTGACGGACATTTTGATCAGTTGGTCGAGCACCGACTCATCGATGTCGTCGAGCTTGCTGATATACAGGCACGACTTGCCGGTCTTGTATTTGCCGAGCTTCTTCATAAGTGACGTAAACGGTGAAAAACCGGGCATGATATAGACGACGAGATTCTGCTTTCGCGGCGAAAAGCCCGTCAGGATAAAGTCGCCTTCCCGGCCGCTGGCGTACTTATAGTGGTATTTCCCGTAACCGACGATGCTCGGTCCCCACATCTTCGCTCGCTTGCCCGTCGCTTTACGCATCATGGACGCCAGCCTTCGGGCATCTCTTCTTTTTTGCGTGTCCTCGATGGCATTCATGAACGCCGTGACACTCGCGCTTGTCGGCTGTGTCTTGTTCTCCGCCACAACCGTTACATTATCCTAAATATGCGACGTGCCGAATAGCCGGTCGCCCGCATCGCCCAGACCGGGCACTATGTACTTGTTTTCATTGAGTTCTTCATCGATCGCTGCCGTGTAGATCCGCACATCCGGATGCTCCTCCTCGACGAGAGCCAGACCTTCCTTACAGGTCACGATGCAGATAACGACGATCTGTCCCGCGCCCGACTTTTTGAGAAGGTCGATCGCGGCAACCGTCGAACCGCCCGTTGCAAGCATGGGATCGATGATGATGCATGTGCCTCCTTTTGTCTGCGGCGGGAAACGCTCGTAATAGCTAACGGGTTTTTTTGTTACCTCATCCCGATACAAACCAACGAAGCCCACCCTCGCGGTTGGCACGAGTTCGAGTATGCCTTCCAGCATGCCGACGCCCGCGCGCAGAATCGGGACGACGACGATATCCGTATCGATCTTCTGGCACTTCGCCACAGCCATCGGCGTCTTAACCTCGACCTCCTTCATCTTGATGTTTTTCAGCGCCTCATAGCAAAGAAACTCTGTAATTTCGGTCGCGAGTTCACGAAACCGTTTGTGGCCGGTTTCCACGTCCCGAATAATTGCAAGTTTGTGCTGCACGCAAGGATGGACAATCTGTTCGTGCATCGAAATTCCCCTTGTTGTCTACGGTCACCTTATTCGGCGGCCGACCATATCGCAAACTCGGTGCCTGCAGGGTCAATAAAATGGAACCGGCGGCCGCCCGGAAATGAGAAGATCTCCTGGCTTATTGTTGCGCCCAGATCCTGAACGCGCGTGTAGTCCCTCTCCAGGTCCTTGGAGTAGAAGACGAGCAAGACGCCGGTTGGCGGTGCGGCCTCCTCTGCTAACCGTAAACCGCCGTCGAGCCGGCCGTCGTGAAAGCTGGAATAGTCCGGTCCCCACTCCTGAAATTCCCAACCGAACATCGCGCCCAGGAAGTCGCACGCTTTTTGCACGTTCGTGACAGGAATTTCCACGTAGTCGATTCGGGATTCGTCACGCTCAATTTCGTCACTCATGGCTCACTCCTCGAGTTCGCGACCGATTGCTTTAAGAAATCCTTTCTTGTCGGCCGGTGAGATCATCACACTGCGGCCTTCGCCGTGGAAAATTCGGATCCTGTCCAGGGACAGCGCCGGCGATGACAGCGGGTTGCGTGTGGCTTTTACCGACCGAATCTCGTCAAGTTTGACCTTCCACCGAAACGGGCCGCACCGAATCGTCAGGACCCCGCGGTCCACAGCATAGGACGTGCCGAATATGACCGCGGCAAACACAGCCATTGCGAGAAGACAGGCAAATATCACAATGACCCTCTCGAAGGACCGGCCGTCCGTGAAAACGACCGCTGTAATTGCAGCCAAAGCTCCGAGATTTGCGGTCAGCATCACCAGCCACACCCACCGGTCTACTTTCGACCTGAATACTTTTCTCGCCATTACGCAAACGTCCTTCCGACCCAGAGACCGATAAAATGTGACAGCACGACAACAAGCATCGCGATGCCGAGGTGCTCCGCTATGATTGCAGCGGGATTGGCTTGCTGCGCTTTGGCCAGAAAATAGCTCAATACGGTAATGACGAGCATGCCCCAGGCGATCGATACGATCACTGCCTGACCGAGCGGCAGCAGTAACAACGGGACTGCAAAACTGAGCGCAAAAACAAACTTGTTGAGAAACGTGGAAATGGTTGCCGCCCACACGTGATGGTGGTCGGAATTCGGATCTGATTCTTCGGCCAGGTGTATACCCAACGCATCCGACATTGCGTCCGCCACGGCGATAACGAGAATGCCGCCCAGCACCGCGGCCATGGAATGCGTTCCCGAATGCAGGCCGGTTATGAGGCCGATTGTCGTGATTACGCCCGAGGTTGCGCCGAAAAATAAACCGGTTCGCACCCCGTCAGACTTCAGGAAATCCATTTAAAATCCTTTCTAAACAGTAAGTTGCATTGCATAGATTGCGACTTGCTCGCCGCTGTCGGGCCATTCGTACATTCTCTCAAAGCTCAGACCGAGTTTCCTGATCAGCCCGATCGATGCTGCATTGTCCGGCGACACGATAGCATTCAGAACCGAAAGGCCGAGATCTTTTCGCGCGTATTCGATAACCGCGCAAGCAGCTTCATAGGCGAAGCCGTTACCGCAGTACTCGGGGAGTGTCGAAAATCCGATATCGGGTTCATCCAGGCCGTCACGCCGAAAAATGCCGCAGATTCCGATCGGCGTATCGCTGTCCCTCAGCGCGATGCGGTACGGTCCGTAGCCGTACGTTTCGTACAACATCATTGGCCCTTCCAGCATAGCCTCGTGCGCCTGTACGACCGTGCGAATGCCGCGATCACCAACGTATCTGATGAATGCGGGATCGTTCCACACACCGAGCATGAGATCGGCATCGTCGAGCGTAAGCCTGCGCAGCCGCAGCCTCGCAGTATTGTCGGGATGCTCTTTAGTCAAAACTCCGTCCGTTCCTCTACCCGGGTCGATATCGAGTAGTTTGCCAATTCCCGCTGTAACTCGTCGAGCGTAAAAAGACTTATACAGGCCACAGCGCCTCTCTCGAGGAACTCGTCTCGAAGCAGTTTTTTAACGAGCACGATCGCCGGCGTGCACGGGATTTCGGGGCCGTGATTGTCCCGGGCCGTCATATACCAGTCGATGCAGAGCGGCTGGCCGTCGTGGTCGTCTCCCGCAATCGTCACTTTCATGCCGCCCCAATCCGAGCCGTGCCTCTGCATGCGCCTGCTTAAACCTGCCAGTCTTCTTGCATGCTTCGACCAGTCGCTGACCAGCTTTATTCGCGTCAACCAGGCCATCGTCCATAGCACGAGTTGCTCGAGCTGCGACCCCAGCGCCGCATGGAACGTCACGGTCTCGATGCCGGGAACGCGGCGGGGCAACAGGTCCAGGTCCGGCACGCTATAAGCCGCTGATAAACGACGTCCCAGTTCCGGAAACTCCTGCCGGCGCAAATCCTGCCAGCCGTATCGCGTCTGCCACCGGCCGTCGACCCACGCCTCGAAGGGCCGGCCGCAGTAACTCAACACGGCGGCAAGCGTTCCTCTTCCGAGCGGTGTCCGCCCCGCGGGTGCGATCGATGTTTCGATGCGCCGTATCCTCGAGAATCGAGCCTCGAAACCCGCGACGACGGCGCTCGATATGCCCGGCAGCGTGCTGGCTCCGGAAATGAGAACGACCCCCGCCTCGCGGGCTTGCTGGTAAAGGCTGCGAAAATTTGCGACGAATTCGCGACCATCCGCCAGGTCTATGTAATGGCACCCCAATTCGATGCACGCCCGTGCCACCCTGTAGTCCTGCCCCTGAAAAGGGCCGGCCGCACTGACGACGCAGAAGGGACTGATTGCGCGCAGCTCCGCTTCGAAATCGTCAGACTCCTGATCCAGCCGTAAGGCCGTTATGCGCGAATCCGGATTGAGATTGAGGATTTCATCAACGAGCACTTCCGCGCGAAACGCATCGCGGCCCGTTACGAGCAGCTCGATACCGGGGACGCAAGCGAGACGTCTGGATATCCTCGCACCAAAGTGACCGGTGCCGCCGAGAATGAGGATTTTTTCGTTCGCGTCCATCCAGGATAACCAATCCCAGTGTAGCCGAAACTCCTAATCTGCGCTGTCGAAGAATTCGACGAGGCCGGTATCCAGGGAATACTCGGCGCCAGCTATGACAAGGCCGTCGTCCCTTTCGAGTCGTGAGATGATCTCGGAACTGTCGCGCAGTCGCCGGACGGAAGCTTCGACGTTGGCCCGCACGGCTTTCTCCATGAGGCAATCGGGATCATCTCCCTGGCCATCGGCGACAAGGGCCTCGATCGTCGGCCGTATAAGGTCGACGATGCTGTCCAGGTTGCTCGACTCACTGGGTCCCCGCGGCTTTTCCACTGCGGCCTCGACCGCGCCGCACCGGGTATGGCCGAGCACTACGACGAGCCGGGTACCGAATTTGGATGCCGCGAATTCGATGCTGCCGATCTGTGACGGCTGGGCAATATTGCCTGCGACCCGAACGACAAAAAGGTCGCCCGGTCCCTGGTCGAATATGATCTCCGCCGGCACGCGCGAGTCGGAGCAGCCCAGTATGATTGCGAAAGGTTGTTGCCCGCGGGCCAGCTCCCGCAGCCTCGCCTCGTCGCCGGCCTGTTGGACCATGCGGTTCGACATGAAGCGCCTGTTACCTTCGCGCAGGCGCTCGAGTGCATCTGTTGTCGAAATCACCTGGGAAGACCCTCCCGGAAGCGGCTCGTCATCCCAGGCTCCGGATACCAATCGCCTCGCGAATCTGGTCGAGATACGGTGCGGAAATCTCGCGAGCGCGGTCTGCGCCCTTCTGTAGTTCCCGCTCGACGACCGCCGGATCGGCGATCAGACGTTCGTATTCCTGCCGCGCAGGTTTGATCAGGTCGTTGATGTATTCGAACAGGACCTGTTTCATTTCACCCCAGGCGATGCCCTCTGCGTAGCGCTTCTCGATGTCTTTAATCTCGTCCTCGGTCGCGAATGCCGTATAGATGTCATACAGCGTGCTATCGCCGGTGTCTTTGGGTTCGCCGGGCTCGAGGCTGTTAGTCTTGATCTTCATGATCAGCTTCCGCAGCCGCTTCTCGTCGGCAAAAAGCGGAATGGTGTTGTTATAGCTCTTCGACATCTTGCGCCCGTCGAGCCCCTTCAAAACGGCCGTGTTCTCTCCGATTACGGCCTCGGGAAGGACGAAAACCTCACCATAGTGATGGTTGAAACGCTGCGCGATATCGCGCGCCATTTCGACATGCTGCTTCTGGTCCTGGCCGACGGGAACTTTCGTCGATTTGAACATGAGAATGTCCGCAGCCATCAGGATCGGATAGCTGTACAGCGCCATCGTGACACCCTTGTCCGGGTCCTTGTTGCCGCTCTCGAGATTAACCTGTACCTGAGCCTTGTAGGANNTGACACCCTTGTCCGGATCCTTGTTGCCACTCTCGACGTTCGCCTGGACCTGCGCCTTGTAGGAATGTGCGCGGTTCATGAGCCCTTTCGCAGTCATACCGTGCAGAATCCAGGTCAGTTCCGGTATCTCCGGAATATCCGACTGCCGGTAGAAATACGCATGTTCCGTATCGAGGCCGAGCGCCAGCCACGCTGCCGCAATCTCGAGCGTTGACTGGCTGATCTTGTCCGGGTCCTCGTTTTTCGCCAGCGAGTGGTAATCGGCCAGAAAATAAAAGTGCTCTGTCGAGAGATCCTTGCTGGCCTCGATGCCCGGCCTTATGGCACCGACATAATTGCCGATATGCGGGGTTCCGGTCGTCGTGATACCGGTGAGGAAAACGTCCTGACTCATTTAGTATCCTGCCGCCTGTCCGTCCTTGCGCACTTCCGAGGCGCCATAGTACACGCCTTTGGCGGCATCCCACATGATTGCCTGATAGCCCCCGAAACTCCCGTCGCTCGGACCAAGCGTATGCCCCATCGCCTCGAGTTCCTCTCTGACATCGGAGCTAAACCCACGCTCCAGGTGGACCACCCCGCCATCCGACATGATCTCCCCCGTAGGTTGGGACGAATGTTTGTGCCGAATGCGCCCGGCGTCTCCAGCTTCCTGCAGGTTCATCCCAAAATCGACCATATTGATTATGATCTGCGCATGCCCCTGTGGCTGCATGGCGCCGCCCATCACACCAAAGCTCATGAGCGGCTCGCCATCTTTCATGACGAACGCTGGAATGATCGTGTGAAACGGCCTCTTACCTGGCTCCAGCGTATTGGGCTGATCCTCAACGAGCAGAAACAACTCGCCGCGATTCTGCAGCACGAAACCGAGGTCGCCCGGCGTCATTCCTGATCCCATGCCGCGATAGTTGCTCTGTATCAGCGAAACCATGTTGCCTTCGCTATCCGCGACCGTGAGGTAGACCGTGTCACCGTCTTCGAGATCGATATCGCCCGGCGGATATTCCTTTGCCGCGGTGTCCCCGGATATCAACTTGCGCCTTTCCGCCGCATACTCTTTCGAGATCAGCGTTTCGACGGGGATATCAACGTAGTCCGGATCGGCGTAATAACGGGCCCGATCTTCATAGACGAGCTTCTTTGCCTCTACAAAGGTGTGGACGTATTCCGCGCTGCCGAATCCCATCGCAGTGATGTCGAATCCTTCGAGAATATTCAGCAGCTGCAATGCGGCGATACCCTGGCCGTTCGGAGGCAATTCAAACAACTCCCAACCACGATAGGTCGTCGATAATGGTGTAACCCACTCGGATTTGTGTGCAGCGAGATCCTCGTATCTCAACAGTCCGCCATTCTCGATCATGTACGAGTCAACACGCCTGGCAATATCGCCTATGTAGAATTCGTCGCGCCCTTTGTCCGCGATCAGTTCATAGGTATCAGCGAGACGCGGATTCCTGAAGACCTCTCCTTTCTTTGGCACGTCGCCAGACGCCATGAACGTATCGGCAAAGCCAGGGTAATGACCTATACGATCCCTGTTGGCCACGAAAAGATGTGCGACGAGTTCGGAAACCGGAAATCCTTCCCTGGCATATCCGATCGCCGGCGCCAGTACCTCCCGCATTGGCAACCTGCCGTAGCGGCCATGTAGCTCGAACCAGCCATCGACGGCACCAGGAACCACCACCGGCAACGGTCCAAATCGCGGGACCATGTCTATGCCGTGCTCCCTAAAATACTCGAGCGTCATGAGTGCCGGCGCTCGACCGGAAGCGTTCAGTCCCACAAGCTCTTTCTTATCCGCATCCCATACGATGGCAAAGAGATCGCCGCCGATGCCGTTACCCGTCGGTTCGACGAGACCCAGCATCGCATTTGCGGCGATGGCGGCATCAACCGCACTGCCGCCGGCCTTGAGAATATCCAACGCCACCTGCGTCGCGAGTGGCTGGCTGGTGGCCGCCATTCCATGGACGGCAATCACTTCCGAGCGCGACGCAAAAGGGCGTCCCGTCAAACGGTCGTAACCAGGCTCGGTTCCCGCCATGGCCATACCTCCAAGCAAAATCGCAGCGGCTCCAAACGAGCCAACGAAGCGGTTCATCGTCATGCCTCGAATAAACGGCAGGGGCGCCCATGATGCCAGATTGTGCGGTGATTGAAACGCGGTATGATGCTTCGCTATGGACGCGGCATATTCCGACAAAAACACGGCGCTCGGCGCACTGTATCCCGCCCATATCGAGGCGCTCTGCGCGCGTCACGATCGCGCGCTGGAAACCTCGGGAGCAGCCCATGCCGTCATTTTTTCGGGTGCGCTGAAATATGCGTTTCTCGACGATCGGGACTACCCGTTCAGGGCGAATCCGCATTTTTTGAGTTGGGCGCCGCTGCCCGCGCTTCCTCTCTCTTACATTGTCTACACGCCCGGTGAATTGCCGATGCTCGTGTACTACCAACCCCACGATTACTGGCATCCTGTGCCGGGCGCTCCGGAGGGCTACTGGACCCGCAGTTTCGATATTCGCGTCGTGCGCTCGCTCGATGACGTCGCAGAACACCTGCCCGATGATCGCGAGAAGTGCATCCTGATCGGAGAGATCGACGAGGATGCACACGCGTTTGGCATCGAACGCATCAATCCGACGACCGCGGTGAACATCCTGCACTATGCCCGCGGACAAAAGACTGCCTACGAAATCGCGTGCATGCGGCTCGCGTCGCAACGCGGCGCATTGGGTCACCAGGCAGCCGAGGCCGCGTTTCGCAGCGGGCTGTCCGAGTACGAAATCCATCGCGCCTATTGCAAGGCGGTAAGCCACACCGACAACGAACTGCCTTACGGCAATATTGTTGCTCTTAACGATCACGGGGCGGTCTTGCACTACACGCATTTCGACCGCGAGCCGCCGTCCCCGATCCGTTCATTCCTTATCGATGCCGGCGCCCAGGTAAACGGCTACGCATCGGACATCACGCGCACCTACTCTTTCGATGACGAGAGGTTTGCCGAACTGATCGAACGCATGGACGCCGCACAGCTCGAAATTATCGGCAAGATTCGCGCGGGACTCGACTATGCCGAGTTACACGTCGAAGTGCATCGCATGCTTGGAAGATTGCTGGCCGATGCGGGCATCGTCAGCGGCGATCCTGACACGCTGCTCGCGACCGGGGTATCGGCCGCGTTTTTTCCGCACGGCCTCGGCCACTTGCTCGGTGTGCAGGTGCATGACGTGGGAGGCTTCATGCTCGATGAGGCCGGCGGCACGATCGACCCGCCCAGCGGCCATCCTTTCCTCAGGCTGACGCGCGCGCTGGAGGAAGACATGGTGCTCACGGTCGAGCCTGGCATCTACGTCATCGACATGTTGCTCGACAAGCTGCGCGGCACGCCGGCCGAAAGCCACGTCAACTGGGACGAGGTAGACTGGCTGCGGCCGTTCGGCGGCATAAGGATCGAAGACAACGTGCGCGTTACGCCAGATGGCTGCGAAAATCTCACCCGGGAGGCGTTTGACGCTCTTTCTTGAGCCGACGCTTGACTCTCGCGCCCTTTCTCTCGAGCGTCGGTCGCAGGTGCCGCATCAGGCCTGGAACGAGACTGGTCAGCGCCGTAAGCACGCCGCTGCTCGCAGGCATCGCCTGCTCGCGCTGATTGTTGCCGCAGAGGTCGAGAATCGCCTGCGCGACCTCCTCCGCCGTGCTGATCGGCTGCGAGAACGTCAGGTCGGAAACCTGGTCGATGTCGGACATGATGAATCCGGTGTCGATTGGTCCCGGCGAGACCACGGCGACCTTGATTCCACTCCCCCGCAGTTCTTCGTACATCGAGTAGGTAAACGAACGCAGGCCGGCCTTTGTCGCCGCATATGTCGCGCTGTTCGGTACCGGCGTCCTGCCGGCCAGCGATCCGACGTTGACGACGGCCCCACCGCCCGCGTCGCGCAGATAGGGTAGAACCAGCCGCGTCAGCATGATCGGCGCCCGCAGGTTTATGTCGACCATCTTGCCCATTTCCGCAGCGTCGACTTTCTCCACCGGACCCCGCTTGTGATATCCGGCGTTATTGACGAGTACGTCGATGCGCCCGAATTCGAACTGCGTTTTTTTGAGCAGGTCGGCACAGGCATCCGCATCCGATACGTCCATCGGAAATATCTCGACTTTGGTCTTGTCGCGGAGTTCCCCGGCAATCGCCTCGAGATTCTTCCTGCCGCGCGCGACGAGCATCAGGTTGGCACCGGCCTCTGCGAACTTTCTTGCGGCAGCGGCACCGACGCCCTCGGATCCACCGGTGATGATGATGGTCTTATCGTTGAAAATCATGCGGCGAAGATTGCCACACTCGAAGTGAACGGGCCAAATCCGCGATCAGAAACCGAAGTAGCCCCGGATCTTCTTCCAGAACGACGATTCCCAGCCGTAGACCTCGAGTTGTTCGGGATCGAGGCTGGCAACAGGCATCGTCGTGTCGGGCGCTGCTGCTTCGTTGGCCGCAACGTCGTCGGGCCGCAGTTCCAGGTCGCCTTTTTTTGCGTCGCTCGCCCCGGTCAGCCCGTCGACGGACAGGCTCAGGTACGGCAGGACATCGTCATCGACGATATCATCCATAAAGACTGCGTCGGGGTCGAAGGCCTCCTCCGACAGGATTACACAGTCATCGAACGCTTTGTTTTCCTTACTGATCGTTCCGCTCCCTCTCGACCGTAGTATCAGAATAGACCCGATCCCTGCAGGATGCTGTGAGCCGACTCACAAGACCGGGGATTCACATATGGCTATATGAAACAAATAGTTACAAAAATTATTGTCGCAAAAAGCCGGTTTTTACAGCGAATTCAGGCTAAACTGTCGCGTCCGACTATAACCTGCTCAAGAAAGCCGTCTTCACCATGCGAAAGTCTCCAAAATTACTCGTTTTGGGCGTCCTCGCTGCCCTCGTGGCGGCATGCGAGGAGGAGCCTGCCGCGGGCGGGCGTGGCGGCTGGGGCGGTGCCGCGAAGGTAGTCGCTCAGCAGATCGAAAAACAGCACATCGTTGATGAGATCGAAGCGCTCGGCACCGCAAGAGCCAACGAATCCATCGAGATTCAGCCGCGTATTTCGAGTCTCGTCGAGCGAGTCGTGTTCGAGGAGGGGCAAATCGTCGAAGCCGGCGCGCTGCTCGTCGAACTCGAGAACTCCGAAATCGTCGCCGGACTTGCTCTGGCAGAGGCGTCCCTCTCCGAGAGCCGCAGCCTTTACAACCGCAGCAAATCGCTAGCGGATACGCAAGCGATTTCAGCATCCAATCTCGAGCAGCTGCTCGCACAGGTGCAGGTCAACGAGGCGCAGGTTGAAGCGGCCATAGCACGCCTCGAAAACACGCGTATCCGGGCGCCATTTTCCGGGCGAATAGGCCTGCGCCGCGTCAGCCCGGGTAGTTTCGTGAACACCCAGACGGTCATAACGACGCTCGATGACGTCAGAGTCATAAAGCTCGATTTTTCCGTTCCGGAGACATTTCTGACGGTGCTGTCCCAGGGTATGAATATCACCGCCCAAAGTCTCGTGTACCCGGACCGCGTCTTCGAAGGCAAGGTGGCCAGCATCGATACGCGGCTGGATCCCGTCACGCGCGCGGTACAAGTGCGCGCCACGATCCCCAACATCGACGGTTTGCTCAAGCCCGGTATGTTCATGTCCGTTGACCTGAGGCGCGATCGCGGCGAGGTGGTCGTGGCGCCCGAACAGGCCATCGTGCCGGAAGGCGGTACCCAATACGTATTCGTCGTTGCTAACGGCCTTGCCGAGAAGCGTGCCGTCAAGCTCGGCCGGCGGGTTCCGGGGTTCGTTGCGATAGAAGGCGGTCTCGAGGCCGGTGAGATGGTCATCACCGAGGGAACGCACAAGGTTCGCGACGGTTCGCCGGTCGAGGTTCCGGGACAGGCGTCCGCAGAGCTGCTCCCGCCCACCGACCGCAGCTAGGGCGCTGTCGTGCTGATTTCCGACATCTCCGTCCGCCGTCCGGTGTTCGCAGCGGTGATATCGCTGCTGCTCGTCATCATCGGCCTGATGTCGGCGAACAGCATGAAAATCCGCGAATATCCGGAGATCGAGCGCCCGATCGTATCGGTATCGACCAGCTACCGCGGCGCCGCCTCGGATATCGTCGAGCGTCGCGTAACGCAGGTCCTCGAAGACCAGCTTGCCGGCATATCCGGCATCGAAAAAATATCCTCCGTCAGTTACGACGAGCGCTCTGCGATCAGTCTCGAATTTTCGCCGGACATCGACATCGACGCTGCCGCGAACGATGTCCGCGACCGGGTCTCGCGCTTGGGCAACGTTTTGCCGGAAGAAGCGAGTCCGCCAAGCGTCTCGAAGCAAGGTGAGTTCGCCGAAACGACGATGTGGATAAACATCTCGAGTGACACGCGTTCGATCATGGAAGTGTCGGACTACGCCGAGCGCTACATTGTCGACGCGCTCTCGACAGTCGATGGTGTCGCTAGGATACGCGCTAACGGGTTGCGCAGGCCTGCAATGCGAATCTGGATAGACCCGAAACGGCTGGCGGCGCGCGGACTCACGGTTGGTGACATAGAAGACGCGCTGCGGCGCGAAAACGTGCAGATTCCCTCNNGTAAACGATTTCCGCCAGCTGGTTCTTCGTGAAGGTGCCGATAACTATCTTATAAGACTGGGTGAAGTTACCGACGTCGAACTGGCGCCGGAAAACATTCGCGGTTATTCGGCAACCAATGGCGTTGCCGGCACCAGCCTCGGAATCATTCCGCAAGCCCAGGCGAATCTCCTCAAGGTGAATAGAGACGTCACGCAACGCGTCGAAGAGCTCCAGTCGTCGCTGCCACCCGATATCGAGCTGTCGATCAACATGGACAATTCCATGTTCATCAAGGCCTCGCTGATCGAGGTTGCAAAAGCCCTGGGACTCGCGTTACTACTCGTCCTGATCGTGATCTACGCGTTCCTGGGGACCGTGCGGGCGACGATCATACCGGCCGTGACGATTCCCATATCCATCATATCCGCCTTTATCGTCATGGCTGCGCTCGATTTCTCGATAAATACGCTGACTTTGCTCGGATTCGTACTCGCGATAGGTCTCGTCGTCGACGACGCCATTGTCGTTCTCGAAAACATCGTCCGCCGCATCGAAGGGAAGGAACCCACGCTGCTTGCGGCGACCAACGGCAGCCAGGAAATCGGCTTCGCGGTCATTGCGACGACGCTGGTGCTCGTCGCGGTCATACTGCCGGTGTCATTCATGCCCGGAACCGTCGGGCTGGTATTCGGCGAATTCGGTATATCGCTGGCAGCGGCAGTCGTTTTCTCCAGCCTGGTTGCGCTTACGCTGGTGCCGATGCTGACTTCGAAACTTTTTGGCGATAACCGGTTGCACAGGGGGTATGTCGCGCGCGCCCTGGATGGTTTCTTCAGGGCTCTGTCCGCGAGCTACGAACGCCTGATCCGGCGAACGATAAGGCACCCGGTCATCGTGATCGTGTCGGCCCTGCTGATTTTTGCCAGCAGCCTGAGTTTTATCGGTACTTTGCCGAAAGAGTATATGCCGCGCGAAGATCGAGGCTTCACGATGATCCGGTTGACCGCTCCCGAAGGAGCCAGCCTGGATTACACGCTTCGCTATATCAAGGAAGCGGAAAAAATCGTGATGAAAGACGTGGAGCAGGGCGATGCCCTGCGCGCCCTCGGCCGCTCCGGCAGCTGGGGCGGCGGCGCGGACGTCAACACGGGAATGGTGTTCGCACCGCTGGAGCTCTGGTCGAAAAGAGAGCGCACGGCAGACGAAATCGTGCAGGGCTGGAACCGTCAGTTGGGGCAACTGCCGGGCGTGCAGGCGTTTGCATTTGCACCCGGGGCATGGAGTCTCGGTCAAAGCAGCCGGCCGCTGGCCGTGGTGCTCGGCGGCGTCGACTACGGCGAGCTGGCTGAATGGCGGGACATTGTCATTCGCGAGGCGGAGCAGCTACCGGGACTGTCGAATATCCAGTCGGACTACAGGGAACGCAAGCCCAAGATCGATGTTCGTATCAACAGGGATCGAGCTGCCGACCTGGGCGTCTCGCTCGCGAATATCGGACGAACGCTCGAAACGATACTGGGCTCCCGCATCGTGACCACCTTTGTCGATGGAGGCGAAGAGTACAACGTCATCCTGCAGGGCGCCGATGAGAGACGGCAGACACCCAGCGATCTCGAGAGCATCTATGTCCGATCGTCGACGTCCGGACAGCTGATCCCGCTGTCAAATCTTGTGCAGCTTGTCGAGATCGCCGGCCCCAAAGACCTGCGACGCTTCGATCGGCAGCGCGCAATTACGATCAGTGCGTCCCTGTCACCGGGTTATTCGCTCGGCGATGCCATTACCGACATCGAAAACATCGTAAAAGAGCATTTGCCACCGTCGGTACGCCTGAATTACGACGGCGAATCCCGCGACTACAAGAATACCGGCAGCTCGATTTACACCACGTTTATTCTTGCGCTCGTGATTGCTTATCTCGTGCTTTCCGCGCAGTTCGAGAGCTTCCGGCACCCGCTGATCATCATGACTACCGTGCCGCTCGCCATAACCGGCGCACTGTTTGGCCTCGTCATATTCGGCTCCAGCCTGAATATCTACAGCCAGATCGGCGCCATCATGCTCATCGGCCTCGCGGCGAAGAACGGCATCCTCATCGTCGAGTTCGCGAACCAGCTGCGGGATCGCGGCACCGAATTCCACGAAGCGATCATTCAATCTGCAAAAACCCGGCTTCGGCCCGTGCTGATGACGAGCATGTGCACGGCCGGTGGCTCCGTGCCCCTGATCCTTGCCAGCGGTGCGGGCGCGCTGTCGCGCCAGTCCATCGGATCCGTGGTGTTTTTCGGCGTCACCTTTTCTGTATTGCTTACCCTTATCGTCGTACCGACTGCCTACGCCCTGCTGGCGAGGAACACGCATTCGCCTGAATACGTCTCGCGGCTGATTGAGAAGCTCTCGAACCGTAATGCTGCGGCCGCTGGAGCCCTGCAGGAATCGAATTGAACAGAAGATGACCGAAGACCAGGTTCGCGCCATCTTCAAAAAATGAAAAAGGCCGGGCAAGGCCCGGCCTCTTCTCATCGCTTCGATCGCGAATACGGGCTTATTCTGCTTCGGCTGCTGCCTCCTCGGCAGCCTGCTCGGTGAGCATGACGATCGCCATCGGCGCAGCGTCTCCCGGGCGCGGGCCCGTCTTGAGGATACGCAGGTAGCCGCCGGGGCGGTCCTTGAAGCGCGGACCGAGGTCCGTGAACAGCTTGCCGACGGCCTCTTTGTCGCGCAGGCGGTCGAAAGCCAGGCGACGGTTCGCCACCGAATCTTCCTTGGCAAGCGTAATCAGCGGCTCGACAACGCGGCGCAGCTCTTTCGCTTTGGGCAGAGTCGTCTTGATCGTCTCGTGCTTTACCATCGACGTTGCCATGTTGCGGAACATGGCCTTGCGATGAGAGCTGTTTCGACCCAGTCGACGACCGGATTTTCTATGACGCATGGTTATAACCCTTTGTTCTTACAGGCCGAGCTCATGCTCCGGGCGCAGGCTGGCCGGCGGCCAGTTCTCGAGCCGCATGCCCAGGCCCAGGCCGTGCCCTTCGAGCACTTCCTTGATCTCGGTGAGTGACTTCTTGCCGAGGTTCGGCGTTCTCAGAAGCTCCACCTCCGTCCGCTGCACCAGGTCGCCGATATACATGATGTTCTCGGCTTTCAGGCAGTTTGCCGAACGCACGGTGAGCTCCAGCTCGTCGACCGGACGCAGCAGGATCGGATCCACCTGGTCCTGTGCCTGCGCGCCAGCGCCTTCTTCCTGGCCCTGCAGATCCACGAAGACGGACAGCTGATCCTTGAGGATGCTGCCGGCACGGCGAATTGCCTCTTCGGGATCGATCGTACCGTTGGTCTCGATCTCGATCAGCAATTTGTCGAGGTCAGTGCGCTGTTCCACGCGCGCGGCTTCGACGTTGTAAGTGACGCGACGAACCGGGCTGAACGAGGCGTCGAGCTGCAGGCGACCGATCGGGCCGGACTGCTCTTCGAATACCGGACGCTGCGTCGCCGGACGGTAGCCGCGGCCGCGCTCGACCTTGAGAATCATGTTCAGCTCACCGACTTTCGTCAGGTTTGCGAGCACGAGTTCCGGATTCATGATCTCGACGTCGTGGTCGAGCTGAATGTCCGCGCCGGTCACGGGGCCCGGACCCTTCTTCGAAATGCGCAGCTCGGCGGTGTCGCGAGCGTGCATGCTCACAGCAACCTGCTTGAGGTTCAGCAAAATTTCGACGACGTCCTCCTGGACACCCTCGATGCTGGTGTACTCGTGCAAAACGCCATCGATCTCCGCCTCGGTGATCGCGGCGCCGGGCATCGATGACAGCAAGATGCGGCGCAGCGCATTGCCCAGCGTGTGGCCGAATCCACGCTCAAACGGCTCAATGACCACTTTGGCCAGCGTATCGTTAACCGGCGTCACTTTGACGACGCGCGGCTTCAGAAATTCATGTACAGATTCCTGCATGGGAAAAATCCCTCCTGACTACTTGGAGTACAGCTCGACGACGAGGTTTTCGTTGATGTCCGGGAGAATGTCTTCCCGGTCCGGCAACGACTTGAATACCCCCGACATCTTCTTCGCGTCGACCTCGACCCATTCGGGCAGACCGACCTGGCTCGCAATGTCCATCGCATTTTGAATGCGTAGCTGTTTGCGGGCCTTTTCACGAATACCGATAGCATCGCCTGCCTTTACCTGGGCTGACGGAATGTTCACAACTTTGCCGTTGACCTCGATGCTCTTGTGGCTGACGAGCTGACGGGCCTCGGCACGCGTTGATGCAAAGCCCATACGGTATACGACGTTGTCCAGACGACCTTCGAGCAGGCGCAACAGGTTTTCACCCGTCGAGCCCTTCAACTGCGCAGCTTTCTTGTAGTAGTTGCGGAACTGGCGCTCCAGCACACCGTACATGCGACGCAGTTTCTGCTTCTCGCGAAGCTGCAAGCCGTAGTCCGACAGGCGCGGCCGCCGCTGCGGCGCACCGCCCGGCGGCACTTCAAGCTTGCACTTCGACTCGAGAGGCCTGACGCCACTCTTCAGAAACAGATCCGTGCCTTCGCGGCGGGACAGTTTGCACTTTGGTCCTAAATATCTTGCCATTTATTCAGCCTCTATACGCGCCGCTTCTTGGGCGGGCGACAGCCGTTGTGAGGAATCGGTGTTACGTCCTCGATGTTTTGAATACGAAAACCCAGGGCATTCAGGGCGCGAACCGCGGACTCACGGCCCGGTCCCGGCCCACGCACCTTGACGTCGAGGTTCTTGACGCCGAAATCAAGCGCCGTACGGCCTGCCTTCTCCGAGGCGACCTGTGCTGCGAACGGCGTCGACTTGCGCGAGCCGCGGAATCCGCAGCCGCCAGCCGTCGCCCACGACAGCGCGTTACCCTGACGATCGGTTATCGTGATGATCGTGTTGTTGAAGGACGCATGGATGTGGGCGATCGCGTCGACCACATGCTTTTTGACCTTCTTTTTCTTTGCTTCAGCCATATCTTGTTTGCTCGTTGTCGCTCAGTTCATTGTTCGGTTCGAACGGAGCCTCGTTGAGTGACTACCTCTTAATCGGTCTGCGGGGACCTTTACGCGTACGCGCATTGGTCCGTGTGCGTTGGCCGCGGAGCGGCAAACCACGGCGATGACGGATGCCGCGGTAGCAACCAAGGTCCATCAATCGCTTGATGTTCATCGAAACCTCACGACGGAGATCGCCCTCGACTTCGAACTGCGCAACCGCGGTCCTGAGCTTCGCTACTTCGGGCTCGGCCAGGTCTTTCGCAGGCGTCGTCGGATCGACTCCGGCTGCGGCACAAATCTGCCTCGCGCGCGAGTTACCGATACCGTAGATCGACGTCAGTGCGATCACGATGTGCTTGTTAAGCGGGATGTTTATGCCAGCTATACGTGCCACTTATTTTTCCTCAATTAAAGCCAGTCGCTCTTTCGACTACCGCATTCAGCCCTGGCGCTGCTTGTGCCGGGCGTCTTTGCAGATCACTCGTACAACACCATTGCGACGAATGATCTTGCAGTTTCTGCAGATTTTCTTGACGGATGCTCTTACTTTCATGAGATCACTCCTCGACGCTGAACAATCAGCGTACCTGGCCTCCTCTGCCGTAATTGCGCAGGTTGGCCTTCTGCATCATGCCCTCGTACTGATGGCTCATTGCATGCGCCTGCATCTGCGACATGAAGTCCATCGTCACGACGACGAGAATAAGTAAGGAAGTACCGCCGAGATTGAATGGCATGTTCGGCACGAACATGCGGGCAATCTCGGGAGCCAGGCAGACGGCGGCGATATAAATCGCACCCCAGAACGTCAGGCGTGTCAGCACCTTATCGATGTATTCGGCAGTGTGCGCGCCTGGACGAATGCCCGGCACGAACGCGCCCGACCGCTTCAGGTTATCCGCAGTGTCCTTCGAGTTGAACATCAGCGCGGTATAGAAAAAGCAGAAGAAAATGATCAATGCCGCATACAGCAGAACATAGACCGGCTGGCCCGGACCGAGGTTCGCACCAATTATCTGCAGTGCGCTCTGCACGGCGTTCGGTTCGGTCGCCTGTCCAAAGAACTGAGCGATCGTTGCCGGGAACATCAGGATGCTCGATGCGAAAATCGGCGGAATGACGCCCGACATGTTGATCTTGAACGGCAGGTGTGTGCTCTGCGCCTGGTACATCTTGCGGCCCTGCTGGCGCCGCGCGTAGTTCACTGTAATTCGGCGCTGCGCCCGCTCCATATAAACCACGAAGACGATGGCGGCGATGCCGATGACAAGCAACAGAATCGCGCCAAGCGGCGTCATTTCACCTGTGTTTACGAGTTGCGCCGTGCCGGCGATCGCGCCTGGCAAGCCCGCAACGATGCCCGCAAGAATGATCATCGAGATGCCGTTACCGATGCCTCGCTCGGTGATCTGTTCACCCAGCCACATCAGGAACACCGTGCCGGTCACGAGCGTGATCATCGCCGTAACGAGGAACGCCGGGCCCGGGTTGATGACGAGACCGGACTGGCTCTGCAGCCAGGAAGCGGCGGCGATCGACTGGAAGCTGGCCAGCGCGACCGTTCCGTAACGCGTGTACTTGATGATCTGGCGACGGCCCTGTTCGCCTTCCTTACGGAGTTGCTGCAGGCTGGGCAGGATGTGACTCGCCATCTGCATGATGATCGATGACGAGATGTAAGGCATGATGCCCATGGCAAATATGCCGAACCGTGACAGGGCGCCGCCCGAGAACAGGTTGACCATGCCCAGCAGGCCGCCGGCCTGCTGCTCGAAGAACTCTGCGAGCGCGACAGGATCGACGCCCGGCACCGGGATATAGGTGCCCGCGCGGAACACGATCAACGCCCCGATCAGGAATAGAAACCGGGCTTTCAGGTCGCCCAGCTTGCTCGCTGCCTTCGCGATGTCTGCCGGATTTTGTTGGGGCCGTTTTGCCACTTCAGTTCCAGTTAGAAATTAAGCTTCGATGCTGCCGCCGGCCTTTTCGATGGCCTCGCGCGCACCCTTCGTTACAGCGATGCCCTTCAGCTTCACTGCCTTGTCGATTTCGCCCGACTTGATCACTTTCACCTTGGTCACGAACGCCGGTACGAGATTGGCCTTCTTCAGCACGTCGATGTCGATGACGTCCGCCGTCGGAATCGTAAGCTCGTGCAGGCGCAGCTCCGCCGAGTACTTCGCCATCCGGGAGTTGAAGCCGACCTTGGGCAACCGGCGCTGCAGGGGCATCTGGCCGCCTTCGAAGCCGACCTTGTGATAGCCGCCGGAACGCGAGTGCTGACCCTTCTGGCCACGACCGGAGGTCTTGCCCTGGCCCGCAGAGTGGCCTCGCCCGCGGCGCTTGCCGGCTTTTTTCGCACCCTTGCCGGGCGACAATTCGTTTAAACGCATGTCAGGCTTCCTCTACCGAAAGCAGGTACGAGACGCGGTTGATCATGCCGCGGTTCTCCGGAGTATCGGCAACCGTGACCGTCTGGTGCATCCGACGCAGACCAAGGCCCGCAACACAGGCCTTGTGGCTCTTCAGCCGCCCATACTTGCTCTTGACCAGCGTCACCTTCAGTTCTTTTGTCTTAGCCATCAGGCCAGGATCTCCTTAACTTTCTTGCCGCGCTTGGCTGCAATCGCCTGCGGGGAATGAATCTCCGACAGGGCTTTAATCGTTGCACGCACGACATTGATCGGATTGCGCGAGCCGTAGCTCTTGGCCAGAACGTTGCGAACGCCGGCGCACTCGAATACCGCACGCATCGCGCCGCCGGCGATGACACCGGTACCTTCGGATGCCGGCTGCATGTAAACGCGCGTCGCACCGTGGCGGCCCTTCTTCGCGTACTGCAGCGTGTCGTTATCCAGGTTGACGTTGATCATGTTCTTGCGAGCACTTTGCATCGCCTTCTGAATCGCGATCGGCACTTCACGCGCCTTGCCGTAGCCGAAACCGACCTGGCCCGCTCCGTCGCCGACAACCGTCAGCGCGGTAAATCCGAACTGGCGACCACCTTTGACAACCTTGGCAACGCGATTAACCGTCACGAGTTTTTCGATCAGGTCGTCGCCCTGTTGTGCTTGTTCGTTTCTAGCCATTATTAAGCTTTCCGCAAATAGTCCTTAAAACTTCAATCCAGCCTCACGCGCAGCGTCGGCCAATGCCTTGACGCGGCCGTGATAGCGAAAACCCGAGCGATCGAACGCGACGGTATCGATGCCGGCGGCTTTTGCCTTCTCCGCAATGCGCGCGCCAACGATGGCAGCCGCCTCGACATTGCCACCGGACTTGACGCCCTTGCGCACTTCCTTCTCGAGAGTCGACGCCGAGGCCAGCACGGTCCCGCCATCCGCGGCGATGACCTGCGCATAGATATGACGCGGCGTGCGGTGAACGCTCAGGCGATTCACCTCGAGTTCCGAAATCTTCGCGCGAGCCTTTCTGGCACGGCGCAAACGGTTCTGTTTCTTGTCGAGCTTCATGATGTTCTCGTGTGTTATTTCTTCTTCGCTTCCTTGAGCTGCACGCGCTCATCGGAGTAGCGAACGCCTTTGCCTTTGTAGGGCTCGGGCGGACGAAAGCGACGAATCTCGGCCGCCGCCTGGCCAACTTTCTGTTTGTCCGTACCCTTGACGATGATTTCCGTCTGGCTCGGCGTTTCGACGCTGACACCTTCCGGCATCTCGTAAACAACCGGGTGCGAAAATCCGAGCGTGAGGTTCAGCGTGTTGCCCTGTGCCTGCGCACGGTAGCCGACGCCAACGAGCTCAAGCTTGCGCTCGAAGCCTTTTGTAACGCCCTCAACCATGTTGGCAAGCAGCGACCGCATCGTGCCTGCAATCGCGGTCGAAAACCGCGATCCCGAACGCGGCGCCAGCATCAGCTTGTTCTCTTCATGCTTGAGCTCGACCTCGGAATTCAGTTCGAGCGAGAGCGAACCATTGCTGCCTTTCAACGTGACAACATTGCCCTCCTGCCTGAACTCAACGCCCTGGGGCAGCTCAACCGGTGCTTTTGCAACTCTTGACATAGTCTTGTCTCAACTCGGTTCGGTTTCCCGCATCACTGAACGATGCAGAGCACCTCACCACCAATACCTTGTTCTCTAGCCTGGCGATCCGACATTACGCCCGCAGACGTCGAAACGATTGCAACGCCAAGACCACCAAGGACCTTGGGCAGGTCTTCCTTGCCGCGATAAACACGCAGCCCGGGGCGGCTCGCCCGCTGAATGCGCTCGATGACCGGTGCGCCTTTGAAGTACTTCAGCTCCACCGTCAGCGTCTTGCCAGCGCTTTCGCCGGCAGTCGAAAAGTCCGTGATGTAGCCTTCCTCTTTCAGGACGCGGGCAATCGCTTCCTTCGCACTCGAGGCCGGCATGTCTACGCTGACCATGCGCGCCTTCTGGCCATTGCGAATGCGCGTCAGCATGTCAGCGATCGGATCGGTCATACTCATACTTGATACCTCTACCAGCTGGCTTTCGTCAGCCCGGGAATCTCGCCGTTCATTGCGGCCTCCCTGAGCTTGTTGCGGCCAAGGCCGAACTTGCGATACACGCCGTGCGGGCGGCCCGTGATGGCGCAACGATTGCGCTGACGTGTCGGGCTTGCGTCGCGCGGCATCGCGTTCAGTTTTGCCTGCGCTGCGGCGCGCTCTTCGTCGCTGCTGTTGACGTTGCGAATCGTCGCCTTGAGCGAAGCGCGCTTCTCGGCGTACTTGGCTACCATTTTGGCGCGCTTCAACTCGCGCTGGATCATCGATTTCTTGGCCATGTTTTTCCTATTTCTTGAACGGGAAGTTGAACGCTTCCAGAAGCGCCCTGCCTTCCTCCGCAGTCCGAGCAGTCGTCGTGATCGTGATATCCAGGCCACGAATCGCGTCGATCTCGTCGTAGTTGATCTCCGGAAAAATAATCTGCTCGGAGACACCCATGCTGTAGTTGCCCTGCTTGTCGAACGATTTCGGACTCAGGCCACGAAAATCACGAATACGCGGAATCGCGATATTGACGAGGCGGTCGAGAAACTCGTACATGCGTTCCCGACGCAGCGTGACCTTACAGCCGATCGGCATGCCGTCACGAATCTTGAACGCTGCCACGGATTTGCGTGCGAGAGTAATCACGGGACGCTGGCCCGAGATCTTCTCGAGGTCTTCGCGTGCCTTCTCCAGCACCTTCTTGTCCGCGATCGCCTCACCGACGCCCATGTTGAGCGTGATCTTCGTGATGCGCGGCACCTCCGATACGTTTTGCAGGCCAAGCTTTTGCTGAATCTCTCCAGCGAGCTGGGTCTTGTACTGTTCCTGAAGCCTTGACATACCGTTTATCTCAAAAACTCTTCTTTCCGTTGGAGCCCGCCATGCGGGCGATCGCGGGCATGGCCCGCTCCTACATTCTCTAAATGTCTACGACATCACCACTTGCGAAGACACGGACCTTGCTGCCGTTATCCTCGACGCGGAAACCTACCCGCTCGCCCTTCTTGGTTTTCGGGTTGAAAACCATGACATTCGAAATGTCGAGCGGCATTGCCTTGTCCTTGATACCGCCAGCTTCACCGATGTTCGGATTCGGCTTGACGTGCTTCTTGGCGAGATTGATGCCTTCGACGAGGACACGGCCATCATCGAACACCTGCAGTACCGTGCCACGGCGGCCTTTATCCTTGCCGGTCCTGATGATGACTTCGTCGCCTTTTCTGATCTTGTTCATCTAGAGAACCTCGGGCGCCAGCGAAATAATCTTCATGAACCGATTCGTGCGCAGCTCACGTGTCACCGGGCCAAAAATACGGGTGCCGATCGGCTCGAGGCGGGCATTCAGAAGCACGGCCGCATTGCCGTCGAAGCGAATCAGCGAGCCGTCCTGGCGACGCACGCCCTTGCGCGTACGAACGACCACGGCGTTGTAGATCTCGCCTTTCTTTACCTTGCCGCGCGGAATCGCATCCTTGACGCTCACTTTGATCACGTCACCCACGCCCGCGTAGCGGCGCTTGGAACCACCCAGCACCTTGATGCACTGCACGCGGCGAGCACCGGAGTTGTCGGCCGCATCGAGTACTGTCTGCATCTGAATCATGACTGCATTCCTAAAGTCTTAACGGTCCGCTGCACGCTCTACGACGTCCACAACAGCCCAGGATTTGCTCTTCGAAACCGGGCGGCATTCGGAGATCACCACGCGATCGCCTTCCTTGCACTCGTTGGCAGCGTCATGAGCGAGAATCTTGGTCGTGCGGCGAATGTATTTTCCATACACCGGGTGTTTGATCAGGCGCTCGACGGCGACCGAGACGGTCTTGTCCATCTTGTCGCTGACAACACGCCCGACGATCTTGCGTTGTGTTTTCTTGGTCTCTTCACTCATTTGCTGTCACCTTCGCCACGCTTCAGTTCGTTCAGAACTGTCTTGACGCGTGCAATATCCCGCCTTACGCGGCGATGCTGGTTATGGTGCGTCAACTCACCGGTAGCCTGCTGCATACGCAGGTTGAACTGCTCGCGCCGCAGCTCGAGGAGCTCTTCGTTGAGTTCGTCAACCGACTTTTTACGGAGTTCGCTGGCTTCCATCACATCACCTGTCGAGAGACAAACGTCGTCGGGAACGGCAGCTTCGCTGCGGCAAGTCGAAATGCCTCGCGCGCCACGTCTTCCGACACACCTTCCATTTCATAAAGAATCCGGCCCGGCTGAATCTGGCATACCCAGTACTCGACGTTGCCCTTACCCTTACCCTGCCGAACTTCAAGTGGCTTCTTCGTGACCGGCTTGTCGGGAAAAACCCGAATCCAGATCTTTCCGCCGCGCTTGATGTAACGCGTCATGGCACGACGAGCTGCTTCGATCTGGCGCGCTGTCATACGGCCACGGCCCGTCGCCTTGAGTCCATACGTGCCGAAAGACACGGTGCTGCCGCGATGCGCCAGACCGCGGTTGCGGCCCTTCATCTGCTTGCGAAACTTTGTCCGTTTTGGCTGTAACATTTCTATTTCCCAGTAACCGCGTATCGCGCGTGTCGATCAAGCGCCTGCTGCTGCTTCGGTGGACTCCGCCCCCGGTGCTTCGGGCTTCTCGAAAATCTCGCCCTTGAAAATCCAGACCTTGACGCCGATGACGCCGTAGGTCGTCTGTGCCTCTGCGAGGCCGTAATCGATGTCGGCACGCAGCGTGTGCAGCGGAACACGACCTTCGCGATACCATTCCGAACGCGCGATTTCGGCGCCGTTCAGGCGGCCGCTCACCTTGACCTTGATACCCTCGGCGCCGACACGCATCGTATTCGTGACCGCACGTTTCATGGCGCGGCGGAACATGACACGGCGCTCGAGCTGCTGTGCGATGCCTTCGGCGACGAGCTGGGCATCGAGCTCCGGCTTGCGAACTTCGGCAATATTGATGCGCACGTCCTGGATCGGCATGCCGATCATCTGCGACACCTCGGCGCGCAGCTTCTCGATGTCCTCGCCCTTCTTGCCGATCACGATGCCCGGCCGCGCCGTGTGGATCGTGATGTTAGCCTTCTTCGACGGGCGCTCGATCGAGATCTTGCTGACCGACGCGTCCTTGAGCTTGTTCTTGATATGAACGCGAAGCTCATGGTCCGCCCGGACATGCTCGGGGAACTCCTTCGAATCGGCGTACCACTTGGACGTCCAGTCCTTGACGATGCCGAGGCGAATACCTGTTGGATGTACTTTCTGACCCATTTACTCGTCTCCTAGCCGATCTTCGCGGCTAAGGTAAATTTCCTGACAATCACTCGTCGCCCACCCGGACTGTGATGTGACTGTTGCGCTTGATAATGCGCGCGCCGCGGCCTTTGGCGCGGGCGCGGTAGCGACGATACGTCGGCGCTTCGTTGACCTCGATCGTCGACACCTTCAATTCATCGATGTCCGCACCGTGGTTGTGCTCGGCATTGGCAATGGCCGACTCGAGCACCTTCTTGACGATGCGGGCGCTTTTCTTTGGCGTGAACGTCAAAGTGCGCAGAGCCTCATCCACTGACTTGCCGCGAATGAGATCCGCCACAAGACGGCACTTCTGCGGAGAGATGCGCGCGTAACGAAGTGTTGCTGCAACTTGCATTGACCCGCTCCCTTACTTCGTCTTGCGGTCACCGGAGTGACCCTTGAACGTCCGCGTGACCGCAAACTCACCGAGTTTGTGGCCAACCATGTTTTCCGAGATCAATACCGGCACGTGCTGGCGGCCGTTGTGAACGGCGATCGTCAGACCAACCATGTCAGGAAGAACCATCGAGCGGCGCGACCAGGTCTTGATCGGGCGGCGATCGTTTTTCTTCGCGGCTTCGGCCACTTTCTTCGCCAGGTGCGAATCGACGAATGGCCCTTTTCTTACACTGCGTGGCATCTATCTACTTCCTCTTGCGACGGCGCACGATCATGTTGTCGGTGCGCTTGTTCGTACGCGTCTTGTAACCCTTGGTCGGCGTGCCCCACGGGCTTACCGGATGGCGGCCACCCGACGTGCGGCCTTCGCCACCACCGTGCGGGTGATCGACGGGATTCATTGCGACACCGCGAACCGTGGGACGCACACCGCGCCAGCGGCTCGCGCCGGCCTTGCCGAGCTTCCTCAGGTTGTGTTCCGAGTGGCCGACTTCGCCGATCGTTGCGCGACAGTCGACGTGAATCTTGCGCATCTCGCCGGAGCGCAGGCGCAGCGTTGCATAAGCACCTTCGCGAGCGGCAAGCTGGGCGTATCCGCCGGCCGAGCGAACCATCTGGCCGCCCTTTCCGGGCTTCATCTCGACGTTGTGAATGACCGTACCGACGGGGATAGCGCGCAGCGGCAGCGAATTGCCGGGCTTGATCGGCGCGTCCTCGCCGCTGACGATCGACGCACCCTCGCGAATACCCTTGGGCGCAAGAATGTAGCGACGCTCACCGTCAGCGTACTTCACGAGTGCGAGGTGCGCACTGCGGTTAGGATCGTATTCGACACGCTCGACGACACCCGGAACGCCATCCTTGTCGCGCTTGAAATCGACGATACGATAGCGTTGCTTGTGGCCACCGCCCTTGTGGCGAACCGTGATCCGGCCGTTGTTGTTGCGGCCGCCTTTTTTCGACTTCTTGTCGATCAGCGCCTCGTGCGGCTTGCCCTTGTACAAGCCGGGCGTCTTGACCTCGACGACGAAGCGGCGTCCTGCGGAAGTCGGTTTGGCTTTATGCAATGACATTTTTGCGTTCCTTATTCCGTACCCAGCAACGTATCGATATCGCTGCCTTCGGCGAGCCGAACGTAAGCTTTCTTCCAGTCGTTACGCCGGCCGCGCGTCATTCCGAAGCGCTTGTTCTTGCCCTTGACGTTGACAACCTGAACGTCATCCACGCCGACTTCGAACAACAGCTCGACCGCCTGTTTTATCTCGGCCTTGGTCGCATCGGTGCGAACCTTCAGCACGACCTGATTCTGCTCGACCGCCATGTGGCTCTTTTCCGACATGTGCGGACCGCGAATGATGGTCATCAGCCGTTCCTGGTGTACTGCCTGGCTCATGACAGTCGCTCCTCGATGAGTTTCAGCGCCGGCAGCGTGACCAGTACTTTCTCGAAGCGGATCAGCACAACCGGATCAATAGAGGCGGCGTCACAAATGCCGACATTCGGCAGGTTGCGCGCAGCCAGGAAGATCTTCTCGTCGAAGTCCTCGTTCAGGATCAGCACATTGTCGAGATCCAGCTCCTTCAGCTTGGCCGCGAGCAGCTTCGTCTTCGGCGCTTCGATCCCGAGTTCCTTGATGACAACGAGACGGTCCTGACGAACCAGTTCGGACAGCACCGATCGCAGCGCCGCACGATAGACCTTCTTGTTGACCTTCTGCTCGTAGTCACGGGGCCTGGCAGCGAATGCGCGGCCACCGCCGACCCAGATCGGGCTGCGAATCGTGCCGGCACGCGCACGACCCGTGCCTTTCTGCCGCCACGGCTTCGCGCCGCCGCCGCGAGCCGACGAGCGATTCTTCTGCGCCTTCGTTCCCGCGCGGCCACCCGCGAGGTATGCGGTCACGACCTGGTGCACGAGTGCTTCGTTGAATTCTGCGCCGAAAGCTGCATCTGCAACGTCGACGGAACCACTGCCCTGCATCTTCAGCTTCATGACGCTGCCCCTGTGCTTGAGGCCTTGATGGCGGGACGTACGATGACATGCCCACCCTTGTGGCCCGGGACTGCGCCCTTGATCAAAAGCAGATTGCGTTCTGCATCGACACGCACGACCTCGAGATTCTGTACGGTGCGGCGAACGTTACCCATCTGGCCTGACATCTTCTTGCCCTTGAAGACACGGCCCGGCGTCTGGTTCTGGCCGATCGAGCCCGGGGCACGATGCGCAAGCGAGTTGCCGTGCGTGGCGTCCTGCGTGCGGAAGTTATGGCGTTTGACGGTTCCGGCATAACCCTTACCGATGGAGGTGCCAATAACGTCAACCTTCTGCCCTTCCTCGAACAGGTCGACCTTGAGATCGGATCCGACTTCGTATGCGGCATCATCGCCGTCCGCGAGACGGAACTCGGTAATGAGGTCGCCGGCTTCAACCTTTGCCGCTGCAAAGTGGCCGGCTTGAGGCTTCGACACACGAGACGGCTTCCTGGCGCCGGCAGTAACCTGCAGCGCGCGATAACCATCGGTCTCGGTGGTCTTCACCTGAGTGATTCGATTTGGCTGTGCCTCGATCACGGTCACCGGGATGGATACCCCGTCCTCCGTGAAGACACGTGTCATGCCGCACTTGCGGCCAACGATACCCGTCGTCATCTTCAAAACCTCACGCTGACTGCGATTGGCCAGCGCCTAATACTCAAAATCTCTTTCACCGCAGCGGATACGATTGCCCGTTGCTGTATTTCGTGAATCCCTCAGACACACGAAAGGGCCAGCCATTGCCGAGAACCTCTGGCTCTCATAGCGCTGGGGCTGACCCTGCGTTCCGACCCGAAATTCCTTTCGGCCCGGCAGTTCCGGGATTTGCCGTGTCGCCTTCGATTTCCCGACGACATATGCTTTTAAGCGCCACCGGCAGTGCCTGGTGACGCCTTTTCCGGATCTGGCCGACTCCCGGCCCGGCCAAATCCAGCGAGCCAGCAATTATACCCCCGGAACCTTCGATATCAAGCGATTTGAAGGGGGAATTTGCTGCGAATTTTTTACTGCATTTTCAGGGGCTTGCGGTCGGGACGTTCGTCCACGAGGCCTGGTGCGAGCGAAGCTCGCAGCCCGCGGACGAATATGTCGACCGCAAGCCCCTTACACCGGCCTAATTCAGCTTGATCTGCACGTCCACGCCGGCCGGCAGCTCGAGCTTCATCAGCGCGTCGACCGTCTTGTCGGTCGGGTCGACGATATCCATCAGCCGCTTGTGCGTCCGGATCTCGTACTGGTCCCGGGCGTCCTTGTTCACGTGCGGCGAAATCAGGACCGTGTACCGCTCCTTCTTCATCGGCAGCGGTATCGGGCCCTTGACCGTGGCACCCGTCCGCTTGGCGGTCTCCACGATCTCGCGCGCCGAATTATCGATCAGGCGATGATCGAACGCCTTCAGGCGAATTCGTATGTTTTGATTGGTTGCCACAATATTTCCTTACTCAAAAATCTTTGCAACGACGCCGGCGCCGACGGTGCGGCCACCCTCGCGGATGGCGAA
>JABAOH010000877.1_pt1 | contig 175544 bp, 138 predicted proteins | sample 7062181 | NCBI WGS metagenome assembly JABAOH01 (sample SAMN14538630, study PRJNA623070) | marine sediment metagenome | biome: marine biome [ENVO:00000428]; feature: marine pelagic biome [ENVO:01000023]; material: deep marine sediment [ENVO:00002113]; isolation source: pool of 5 deep marine...
CGCGACGCTTTTGGCGTAACCCGGGGTGTCGACCGATCCCGTGATCACAGGCGAAGCCGGCGGGCTGATGTCGATCACGCAGAGACCTGAAGTCTCATCCGCCACGTAGGCATAATTACCCAAGACCGCCACGCCTAGAGCATGAGGAGGGGTGGCGACCGATCGCGTGATCGATGGAGAGGTCGGCGTGCTGATGTCGACCACCTGGAGCCCTGAAGATCCATCCGCCACGTAGGCATAATTACCCGCGACCGCGACGCCTCGGGCCACACCCGGGGTGGCGACCGATCCCGTGATCACAGGCGAAGCCGGCGTGCTGATGTCGACCACCTGGAGCCCTGAAGATCCATCCGCCACGTAGGCATAATTACCCGAGACCGCGACGCCTTCGGCCTCGCCCGGGGTGTCGACCGATCCCGTGATCGATGGAGAGGTCGACGTGCTGATGTCGATCACCTGGAGACCTGAAGATCCATCCGCCACGTAGGCATAATTACCCGAGACCGCTACGCCTTCGGCCACACCCGGGGTGTCGACCGATCCCGTGATCACAGGCGAAGCCGGCGTGCTGATGTCGATCACCTGAAGACCTAAAGATCCATCCGCCACGCAGGCATAATTACCCGAGACCGCGACGCTTTCGGCGTAACCCGGGGTGTCGACCGATCCCGTGATCACAGGCGAAGCCGGCGTGCTGATGTCGATCACCTGGAGGCCCCAATACCCGTCCGCTACGTAGGCATAATTACCCGAGACCGCCACGCCATGAGCATAACCCGGGGTGTCAACCGATCCCGTAATATGCATGTAGTCTGCGTAGTCGATGCAATTCCTGTCTCCGCTAGGCGGGGCTACCGGACTCGAATCATCACTGCACGATGCCACGAAGAGAAACAATACGAACGCCCCCAGAATGCATGGGACCATTCCACCGCATCTCTGAACGACGACTGGGCTACGAGTCGTCAATCTAGTGATCATTGAAGTGCCTCCTCGACAAAGAAACCATAGTACCAACTCACTGGGCGACGGCCTTCATGGCCATACCTCTATTAATGGAATGGAGGTCTAAAGAAGAAGTCAAGGAAGCGCGGGACGTTTGTTCCAAGGGCCGGTTTTGGTGTGTTGAAAAGAAGCAAGATGACAAGCCGACCCTTGAGTTTCGATGCGCAGGTTATAAATATAATCCAGAGCACGCGTTCACCCGCGCAACCTCGGCGGCTTGTTCACCTAATATTATGGTCTTAATTTTAGAGCATGTATGCAGAAACATCAAAGGGAATCCGGCAGGTTATCAAAACTAATGGTGCCCCCGAGACGACTCGAACGTCCGACTCGCGGTTTAGGAAACCGCTGCTCTATCCTGACTGAGCTACGGGGGCACGCGATCCAATTATACTGTATACCGAGCAGATCGCAAGCCCATAACAGAAGGCGCGACAACAGCGGTAACACCAAAAACAACCCGCAAGAGCAAGCAATGAAGCTTAATATGCGAATGAAAAAGTCGATGCGTTACATTGATGACAGACTATTTCCCTGAGCAAAGAGGAAGGCTCCGTAGGGGTGACGAACCATTGCGCGGAGCGAGCGAGAATCCTCCGCCGGAGGCGGGAAGCCGAGCGAAGTTCGCGGAGCTAAAGAACTCTGACGCAGCATTCTGCAACACGGATCGCCCGCCTAAGGCGGATGGGCATCCAGGAATCCCCATTACACAGCTTCAACAAGGAGCTGGAATCAACTCAACTCTTCTCCATCAACCAGCGCTCAACGATGCCCGAACCATCACCACCTATGAACGCCCATCAATCGTACGAGACCACCGAATACACCGGGACATCCGGAAGCTTTTCCCGGCCCCCAAGAGAAGCCAGCTCGATCACAAATCCCGCTTCCACCACCTCCCCACCCAGCTTTCTTGCCAGCTCCACAGCTGCCGCCGCTGTCCCCCCCGTGGCCAGCAGATCATCCAGTACCAGCACCCGTTCCCCCTTTTCGATCGCATCTCTGTGCACTTCGATCCTTTCTTCACCATATTCCAGCGCATAAGAGACACTCATCGTTTCGTACGGAAGCTTTCCCGGCTTTCTCAGTGGAATTAACCCCGCGCCAATCTCGCGGGCCAGCGGCGCAGCGAAAATAAATCCTCGGGACTCAACAGCAAAAATTTTATCGATCTTCATCCCCGCATACCGGTCACGCAGAGCGCCGATCACCTCGTCGAACACCTTCGGGTCTTTCAGTATCGGAGTGATGTCACGGAAGAGAATTCCCTTTTTCGGGAAGTCCGGTATGTCGCGGATATGACTTTTCAAATGATCCATCGTGTCCTCACTTTTCCTTCGGACTCGCCAGCATCAGCTTCAGCTTCTGCAGTGCCCTCTTCTCGATTTGCCGGATTCTTTCCCTCGAAACGCCGATGATCTTGCCCGTCTCTGCAAGCGTCTTATGTTTTCCGTCTTCCAGCCCATAGCGGATCTTGAGGATCTCCTGTTCCCTCTTGCTCAAATGCTTTTCGATCAGGCTGGCAATGCGCTCGTTCTCGATTTGAAGCGCAATCACCTCTTCTGGATTCGCCGACACCAGCTTGCCGTACTCCACCGATAACTTTTGGAGCGCCTCGGCGCTCCCGATCGGGTCCTCCGAGCGAATCCCCTGAATCAGGTTGCGAAGCATCCGCGTTTTTTCGACGGTAATGTCCAGGGCTTGGGCGAGGGCTTCCTCGTCGTGTTCGGCGTTGAGCAGATGCTCCTCCGCTTTGATGTAGCGGTTGATGAGCTGGTAGATGTGAACGGGGATGCGAATCGTTTTAGCCTGGTTTGCGATCGCCCTCGTCATCGACTGTTTGATCCACCACGATGCATACGTGCTGAACCGGAATCCCTTCCGGTAATCGAATTTCGATACCGCCCGTATCAGCCCGAGATTGCCCTCTTCGATGAGATCGAGAAATCCCAGGCCCTGCCCGAGGTATCGCTTGGCAATGGTGACTACGAGCCGCAGATTGGACAGGATCAAACGGCGTCTTGCTTCTTCATCGCCTTCGGCGACTCTTCTTGCGAAGTCGTGTTCTTCTTTTTTTGTGAGGAGCGGATACCGGTTGATTTCCGACAGGTACTGATCCTGGATGTCATAATCGGATGGAACAGGGGCGCCTTTGTCGTTCCCGGAAGGGCTGTCGGGTGGTTTGGTCATCGACGCTCTCCTTTCCCGGTTCTCAACATCCAGGCGGGTTATATAAACGAGGGCTTGGCAGGTCGCCCAAGGACGAAGGCATTTTTAACTTACAAGTGGTCGGGGCGAGAGGATTTGAACCTCCGACTTCCTGCTCCCGAAGCAGGCGCGCTAACCGGGCTGCGCTACGCCCCGACGCTTGAGTGCTCAATGTTCGCACGGTTTTGCTCCCCAGGACAGGTTCTCGCGAATCCTGGCTCCGGTCGCAAAACCACCTTAAAAGAATACCAATTCCGGAGATGATATCAAGCCGTATCTTTACCCGGAATGATTCAGCGACAATCCCCTGATGAGATCAAGTCGTGTCCTTACCCGGAACTATTCAGCGACAATCCCCTGATGGGATCAAGTCGTATCCTTACCCGGAATGACTCTGCGTGAGTCCCCAGAAGTGGATAACACCTGTGGTTGCGAGAGTGACGACCACCCCGGCAATACAGATCCCCAGGATGATCGCAGGGATTGCCAGCGGCTTTCTCAAGCCGAAGAGAAAAGCGGCGAGGGATCCAGTCCAAGCACCGGTCACAGGGAGCGGGATAGCGACAAACAACACCAGACCGACTGCTTCGAATTTTTCGATGAGCTTCCCTTTCCTTCGCGTGCGGGCGAAGAGCCATGTGAAGAATTTGTCAAATGCATCGATACGCCGAAGCCGATCGGAAACGGGGCCGATAAAATACAGTATCGGCAATACGGGGAGAAAATTTCCGATGACGGCGATGACATAGGCCTCCTGCCACGGGAGACCACCTATGGTGATGGCATAAGGGATGGCTCCCCGGAGTTCGGACACTGGAAGTGTGGCGATGACAAACGTGGCAAGCTCGGTTGAAAACCGAGATAAAAAATCAACGATCCTATCCACCGCGGAAACGCTCCCTGTTGATCGGGATGTCTCGGGCGTCCATCTCGCCTTCTCTCATCATCGGAACGAAAGCGCATTCTTTGAGGCGTTTCAACGTGCACGCGCTGCCCTTGCGTATCATCTTTACGATCTCCTGCCCGCCGTCTTCCCTTTGCACCGGCCCGAGAAGAAAACCCCCATCACGGAGCTGCATGAGCAGTTCGTGTGACACACTGCGCGCCGCCGCCGTGAACAGCACCCGATCGAACAACACGCCTGAATCCCATCCCTGCGCGCCGTCACCGACTTTGATCCGAACGTTGTGGATGTTCAATGCCTTTATAGTTTCGGCGGCTTTATCAGCCAGCGGGCCGATTCTCTCGATAGTGAACACCTCACCAGCAAGCTTCGATAGAACGGCCGCCTGGTAACCGGAGCCTGTTCCGATCTCGAGTACGCGCTCGTCGCCCTTCAGCTCGAGACATTCGGATAGATAGGCAACCGTGAACGGCTGCGACATCGTTTGAGAGTAGCCAATGGGGAACGCATGGTCGCTGTAAGCCTGCGGACCCGCCTCCTGATCGAGAAAGAGATGTCTCGGGATCTCCCGCATCGCTGCGATGACGCGCTCGTCCATAATCCCGCGGGCGATCAGCTGCTCCCGGACCATCTTTTCGCGCGCGATTCTGTAATCCGTCCAACTCACAGCCGGAACCTCCACTTCTCCATTTCGACGACGGATTTGTGATCGGTGAGGTCGAGGTGCAGCGGGGTTACCGATACGAATCCACTGCGAACGGCGGCAATGTCCGTCCCGGCATCCTTTTGCCAGATAGGATCGTCCCCTCCGATCGTGTAATACTCCATACTCCCTTTGCCTGCCTCACGCTTCAGCAAATTCTCATAAGCTCTCGAGCCGAGCTTCGTTATTCTCACGCTCCGGATCGGGGAGATCTTGGGATCCGGTATGTTGACGTTCAACAGGCAGCCTTTTGGGAGGCCTTCTCTCATGACCGTTTCGACGACGACCCGCGCCAGCCGCGATATCTCATCGGCATTGTTCAGGCTTCGCTGCAATGAGGAAATGGCAATGGACGGGATGCCCAATATCATCCCCTCGATCGCAGCGGATACGGTGCCGCTGTAAGTAATATCTTCACCCATATTGGGGCCATGATTGATTCCGGAAATCAAAAAGTCGGGCTTGCGATCGAGGAATCCTTGAACCGCCAGCAACACACAATCGGTCGGTGTGCCGAAAACCCTGTAATGCCGATCGTCCAGCTTTTCGGCGGGAATCTGGTTGCCGATCGTGAGCGAATGGCTGCTCGCGCTCTGTTCGGTCGCCGGGGCCACTACGACGATATCCCCGAGCCCGGCGAGCGACGTCTCCAGCGCCCTGAGCCCCTTGGCTTCGATGCCGTCATCGTTGGTTAGCATCAAGAACTTCTTCATATGCACCGTTCCCACGGCAAATGCTGTTACCCCTGCTTGCCGAAGTGAGCGATATTACCAGAACAGGCTTTTGATTACCAACCGAAAAAACCGAATGGTATCGATGAACGGATTTATCGAGCTGACTTCTTCAGCGTAGATGGTTTTGATCGGGACCGCATCGATCCGGGCGCCGAGCTTGGCCGCTTTGATCAATATTTCCGATTCCGTCTCGTACCGGCTCGTTACTATTCGGAGCTTTTTGAAAAGCGATGTCTTGATCAAACGGTATCCACTCTGGGAGTCCGGAATCTTTTGGCCTGCTTTCAACGACACGACCCATGAGGTGAATCGATTGGTGAGAATCCGGATGCGAGGCATGTCTTTTATATCGGACATGCGGTTTCCAATGATAATATCCGCGTCCGTATTTTCCAGGTGATCAATGAAATGAGGGATCTCTTTTGGATCATGCTGATAGTCCGCGTCGATCGTAAATGCGTAATCGGCCCCAAGCTCATACGCTTTGTTCAATCCGCTGCAAAGCGCGCTGCCTTTTCCAAGATTTTTGGGATGCTTTACGACGGTCGTCCCCGCAGCACTTGCGATGTCGTAGGTGTTGTCGGAGGACCCGTCATCCACCACGATGATCCGCTCGGCCGGCAAAAGCTGCGAGGTATCTTGTATGACTCGCTCTATGAGAGAGGCTGCGTTGAAAGCAGGTATGACGGCGGCCGTCCGGTCAAGGATCGATATTTGTTGCTTCATTCGATTCTGCTCGATTCTAAATGTGTGAACTGATACCACTGGTCGCTGAACTCTTTGACGAGCGATTCGAGATCTTCGAGACAGCGACTCTGAAGGTGCTTGATGGCGTCCTTTTCACCCAGCTGCGGATCGGGGTAGTGCACTCCTTTGATCACGAGCTTGAATCCCTCTTTCACATCGAACACGAACGCGCTGGTGACAACCGGAACGCGGCAACGCATGGCGAGCAGGAGGTGTCCGATCGGGAGGCTCACGTCCCGTCCGAACCAGCGGCTTTGCCTGCCCGTTCCCCCATAGCTGCGGTCAACGAGAAGGACAATGCACTCGCCCCTGTCGAGCGCATGTTTGAGACTCATGAACGAAGATTTCAAGGGAAATACGCGCATCCCGAAAAGTTCCCTTCGCTCGTTGAAAAATACCGTGACCGGTTCGGACGGGTGGTCGAGCGCAACGGTGTTCACCTTGAATCCATTGGCGGCAAGCCAGACGCCTCCTATTTCCCATGGACCCATATGGGCGGATGTCATGATAAATCCACCTTTGCTCGAGAGCCCTCTCGAGAACATCTCCAGGATTTCTGTGTCCGCGGCCGTTTTCAGCTCCTCCACTCCCAATGCCGGCAGTCTGAGGAACCAATACATCGTTCTTGCGAACGATCGGAATACACTTCGGGCTGTTTTACGGAGCTCCTTTTCACTCAGCGTGTTTCCATGTACGATTCGCTGGTTTGCGATGACTGACCTTCGAACCTTGAACCTGAGGAAATACTGGAGATCGGCGATAAAACGGACAATTCTCTCGGAGACATTTCTAGGGAGACGAATGGCCAGGTAGGCTCCAAGTTTATATAAATACGCACCGAACATGAAGAGGGGTAATGGGATGGGTCTGGAGGATCGCCCACATTAAAACTGGTCGGGGCGACTGGATTTGAACCAGCGACCACTAGCCCCCCATGCTAGTGCGCTACCGGACTGCGCCACGCCCCGACCTGTTGATGACTCTACCATGCTTATAGAGCACCTGCAAGTCAAAACAAGTCGCTGCTTTACCCTTCCTTCTCATGAGTATCGATGAAGTTCTTCAATTCCTCCAAATCTTTTTTTATCGACACTAATATTTGCCTTGCTTGGGGATCAGCAAAGGGAATATTGAGTTGATTCATCAACGCGTCCGGATTGCCGTAGTGTTCCTGCAGTTTCTTGCGGGCGCCGCTGATCGTGAATTTCTCCTTATATAGAAGATCTCGAATGACGAGGATCGCCTTGATGTCCTTGAGCCGGTAGTTGCGGTTTCCCGCCCGATTCTTTTTCGGCTTCAGGCTCGGGAATTCGGTCTCCCAGTATCTGAGGACATGAGGCTTGACTCCTGTTAGCTCACTGACTTCACTAATCGAGTAGTACATTTTCGCCGCTTTAGCAGGTGTCGAAGTATACTTCATTCTATGCCCCCTCTCTCGCTGGCTGAAACGATCTACCACATTTCCTCGCGGGGTGGACGGTTCATCAGCTCGATAATGGCCTCCTTTGGATCTTTACCGTTGAAAAGAACCTTGTAAATGTTTTTGATGATGGGCAGCTCGACGTCCATCTTCTTTCCCAATTCAACGGCCGCTCGCGTTGTACGGATCCCTTCGGCAACCATCACCATGCTGTTCAGCACGGCGTCGAGCGGCTCACCCTTCCCTATCCTCTCCCCTACGTAGCGGTTTCGGCTGTGGCGGCTGAGTGCCGTTACGATCAGATCTCCAACGCCGGAGAGACCGAAAAACGTTTCGCGGCGCGCCCCAAGAGCGCACCCTAGACGAGAAATTTCCACCAAACCTCGCGACAGCAGGGCGGCCTTGGTGTTATCACCATACCCCAATCCGTCGCAGACGCCGGCGGCAATCGCAATGATATTCTTGAGCGCAACGCCAATCTCGGAACCGACGACGTCGTAATTCGTATAGACCCGAAAATACGGTCTGAAGAAAATGCGCTGGATACGATTGATGCGATCCCCTTTCTCCCCGGCAATGACGACGGAAGTTGGGATTTTACGGCTCACCTCTTCAGCGTGGCTCGGACCGATGAGCGAGTAAATATTGCCGGGTTCGACGGGCAGCTCGTCTGCAAGGACTTCGCTCATTCGTTTCATCGTATGCTCCTCGAGACCTTTCGAGGCATTGACAACGGTGGAATCCGGGCGAAGCCGGTCGGTGGCTGCAACCGCCCGGGCTGTTTCCCGCATGGTGTGTGTCGGAACGACGAACAAGACGAGCTCCGAGTCCGCCAGCGCGGCGTCGAGATCGGAGCCGATATGGATCGATTTAGGGATCCCGATGCCCGGAAGGAATTTCGCGTTTTCCCGCGCATCGGCGACTGCTTCTGCTTGCTCCGGAAAATACTCCCACAACCGAACCTCGTGTTCGTTTTCATGGAGCAGGATGGCCAGCGTTGTACCCCAGCTTCCCGCTCCAAGCACAGTGATGCGCAGCCGATTACTCATGGATTCACTGCTTCTTTCTCGCGAGGTTGGGCTCACTCCTTTTCAGCAGGCGCTCGATGTTGCTTTTATGCCGGATGATTACGACGATCGAAACGATGATCGACAAGACGAGAAGGGACCAGTGCGAAGACGAAACATCCAATCGTCCCGACGCGTACACGATAAACGGCAATGCAACGGCGGCGGAGAGGCTTGCCAGAGAGACTATACGTTTTATCGCCATCACGATCCCCCACACGACAACCGCCCCGATGCACGCCCAAGGTGTCAGCGCTAAAAAGGCGCCTGCCGAAGTCGCGATTCCCTTGCCCCCTGTAAATTTGAGATAGATCGAAAACATGTGTCCAAGAACAGTGAACAGCGCAGCGGCAAGCATCAGCCAATGCGACGGCAATCCTTGAGCCGCACCCAAATGGGGGGCGAAGTAAACGGGCAGGAAACCTTTTACCACATCTCCCAAGAGGACGAGTGATGCGACTCTCGGCCCCAGGATCCGAAATGTGTTCGAAGCACCGAGATTGCCGCTCCCGTGCTCCCGAAGATCGATGCCTGCCTTGAGCTTTCCGGCGATATAACTAAACGGAATCGATCCGATTAGATAACTGACAAGTATGACTACGAATAGGGATATCAACGTTTGTCGCCCTTTCGCTTTTTTTCGCTCAGATTAATCCTAATAACCGTTCCGTCAAAGGAAAACTGTTCACGGATTTGGTTGTTGAGAAATCTCAGGTAGGCCCTTCCAAAGTACGCGCGCTTGTTGACGAACAGCGTGAATCGCGGCGGGGCCGTTTCCACCTGAGCGGCATAATAGATCTTTCCCGTTCCCCCGCCGTGAAACGGGGGAGGGATTTTGGCTGTGACGGCCTCAAGAAAATCGTTCAGCTCGCTTGTCTGAATGCGTTTCCCCCGGCTCTCCGCTACCCGCCAGGCTGTCGGGAATACCCGGTGCACCCGCTGCCCCGTTAAAGCGGATATGAACAAGATCGGGGCGTAGCTCAAATACGCCATCGCTTCGCGGATCTTGATTTCACACTCTCGATATGTTTTATCGGTTTTCTTGACGAGATCCCACTTGTTCATGCAAATCAGCACGCCTTTTCCCGCCTTGTGCGCATAGCTGCCCACTTTGACGTCCTGGTTCGCGATCTCGTTAGAGGCATCGAGCATCAGAACGACCACATCGGCGCGGTCGATCGTTTCGATGCTCTTGAGGGCGCTTAGCACAGTGACGCCGTCTTTTGACCTCGATTTTCTCTTGATGCCCGCTGTGTCGACTAGAGTAATGTTCCGTCCATGCCACCTGACGCGGATATCGATGCTGTCTCTGGTGGTACCCGGCCTCTCGTCAACAATGTGGACATTCGACCCGACGAGCGCGTTCACCAGGCTGGACTTGCCCACGTTCGGCCGGCCAACTACTGCGAGTTTAAGGTCTTCATGCGCTCTCTCCGCCTCCCGTTTCGGCAAAACGGTGACAAGATCGTCGAGCAGTTCCCCGATCCCTTGACCGTGGAGCGCGCTGATTTCGTAAATGTTCGGAAAGCCGAGCTCGTAGAACTCCGAACCGGCGAAACGGCTTCCCGACTTGTCCGTCTTGTTGACGGCGACGAAAACGGGAGCATCCAGGTTCCGCATCCTTTCGGCAACCTCCCTATCGGCGGGTGTCAGTCCTGTTTCGGCATCGGTAACCAAGACCAGCGCATCGGCACCCAACGCCTCACCTATCGCTTTGTTTTCGACCTCTCGAACGATCCCGTCCTCCACCCCGGAGAACAGGCCCCCCGTATCGACCATTTCGAAGTGAAAACCGTTCCATTCGGCGGCTTGCTTCTGGATGTCCCGTGTGATACCCGGGCGCGAATGAACGAGGGCTTTTCTCCTCCGGACGATCCGGTTGAATAGAGTGGATTTCCCGACGTTCGGTCTTCCGACGATGGCAACTGTAGGCAGCCCGCGCATGCATCTATCCCTCCCGGGCGATCGAATCGTGGAAGGCGTGAACAATGGAGCCTTCGGGAACGATGAACCTGAGCGATGTTTCCCTCTTTAGATCCTCCAGCGTCGGCCCATCGAGAAACTTGCCTTCGTAGTTCAGCATATTCGGCGGCAGGAAAATCCGCTTCCGTTCTGAGTCAACCTGTAGCAGCGCCTCTCTGATATCACCCAGCGTCAGAAGTCCCGAGACGGTTACGGTTTCACCAAAGAATCGATTTGTTACGGCGACGATGTGGGGGAGTCCATCCGAACGCTCCGCCAAAAGCGGCAGGATATACGAGCGAAAAACAACGCTGCCGAGTGTGCCTGTTACGATTTGACACTCATCCAACCGCTCCGGCACGCCTACGTCCTCGATATCTTCTTTGATCTCATTCAAAAAATGCCGGGTCATGCCCACACCGTTGTCTAGCTGAGGAAGCTCTTCGTACGTACTGTATTCCGGGAGCCTCCTCCCGGACTCGATATACCACTCATCGGAAAGAAAAACAAACCGGCTTTTCCGCTCCCCTTGAAGGAAACGTTCCTGGTAGGCCTCGACTTGGTCGATAACAGTTTCCATTCCACGCTTATCGTAAGGCTCGATGTCATGAAGGCCCTCGCGGTGGCGGGTGAGCCCAACGGGAACGACGGCGAGCGAGCCGACATTCGAATCCAACGCTTCCAGCGCCCGAATGGTCTCGTCGAGATGAGCGGCATCGTTCTTACCAGGACACAAAACCACCTGGGTGTGCAGAGTAATGCCGCTCTCGGCGAGCTTCCTCAACGTTGCAAGAATGTCGCGTTTCATTGGCCGCCCGAACACCCATTCTCTCAATCCTCTGTCGACCGCATGAACGGACACGTACTGAGGACTCAGCTGTTGCTCGATGATTTTATCGACCTCGGTCTCTGTTATGTCGTTCATCGTGGTGAAGTTTCCGTAGAGAAAGCTCAACCGCGTATCCTCGTCTTTGAAATAAAGGGACCTGCGCATGCCCTTGGGCATCTGATCCACGAAACAAAACGGACATTTACAGCGGCAGCGCCGAAAATCCATAGGTGAAAAGGCAATATCGAGCTTCTGCAAAAGATCGGCGTCGATCTGTATGTCTCGGACGCTGCCGTTCTTTCTGTGAACCTTCAATCGAACGACCTGGTCACGGGATGTATAATAGTGATAATCCAGTTGGTCGTGCGCCGGGCGGCCGGATACTTCCAGCAGCGCATCGCCGACGGCCAGAATGTCTGACTCCAATCCGTACAGCGACGGATCATTTATCTTCACGATTTCCAGCGCTTTCTCAGTCATCAGGATCGTTTGTCGGCAGTGACAGCTTATCGAGAACCGTCACCGCTTCCCTTCCGGATAAGTACACTTGCTTTGCTTCTTCGCCGTTGGCAGCGAGCTGCTCGTGCAGGATCCGCTCGAGTCCCCCGGGGAATAGATCTTCCAAGGCGTCCTCATGCGGGGCAAACTTAACCTGCAGTCTCCTTACGATGAAGAAAAACGCGGCGCGGGTTACCTTCTCCTCAGGATGAAACAGCAAATCGGGAAGCGTCCTCATAATACGGGCGCTAATCATTCTTTCTATCGCCCCTTTTGCCCAGTGCCCATTTACATCGGCTGGCAGATCTTCGGACGATGCGCCCGGGGCATTACCGGAACCGATCGCTCGGTCGAATCCTCGACGGTCGATCCAACCGTCGATCAGGCAGGCCAGCTGGGCTCTGGTCAAGCTGGGATGTCTGAGGGCATATTCCGGATCCGCCTCGGACCGGCTCCGAATCTGCTGCATGTGATCGTAAAACGGAATATCTCCACTGACCATCATTCCCGTTGCCAAAGCATCGCGCGCGGCCGCGTAATCACCCAATGCCTCGAGGGAGCGGGCCAGGTACAAATAAGCGATGCCGCGATCCGAATCCGTCTCGAGCGTTCGTGTTAAGTCGGTAAGTTCATCCCGAGCCTCTGTATAGCGCCCGGAAATATAAAGTAAGATTGCGTTATCGAGTGCAGAACTGCCGGGCGATGCTGCCCTTTGCGAACATGATGCGGCAAGAAAGAGTGCCAGAAGAATCCGGCAGAGCCAACCTGTTTTGTTGGTGATGCGTCGCAATGGGTTTCAATGGAAATGGAGCGGGCAACGGGATTCGAACCCGCGACCCTCAGCTTGGGAAGCTGATACTCTACCAACTGAGTTATGCCCGCTCTCCTAACAAGTGTCTTACTATCATGTTACCTGATTTATGTCAAGTACGTTTTAAAGCTTCAAGTGATGCTCGACAGCCGTTTCGACCGAGGCATAGCAATCCTTTTTCGAAACGTCGAACCAAAGCGCACCCGTCTCGCTCCTGAAAAAGGTCTCCTGGCGCTTGGCGTATTGGCGGGTGAGGGTGATCACCTGCTCCAGCGTCGAGAACGGGTCCCTTCCGGCAATGATCGCCTTGGCGATCTCCAAGTATCCCAAACTGTTCATTCCCGGGCTGTCGATACCATAGCCATCGTCGAGCAGCTTCTTGACCTCGTCTACCCACCCTGCATCGAACATCTCGCGCGTCCTCTTTGCAATGCGTCGTCTCAAATCGTCCCTGGGTGCAGTCAGAACCAGTTTGAGCCCCTCCCATGACAGCGACCTCTCTTGCTCGGCGAAATGTTTGCTCATGGGTTTTCCCGTCAATATGATAACTTCGAGGGCACGCGTGATCCGAATCCTGTCGTTCGGGGAAATCATTTCGGCTCGCTCCGGGTCCCGCTTGCGGAGTTCTTGGTAGAGGTCCGAAGTGTCCCGGGCCTCGAGGGATTTCCTCGTTCGTGCGAGCGCATCCTTCGGGACCTCCAGGTCGATAATGCCCGTGAAAAGCGCCCGGAAATACAAGCCCGTGCCTCCGGCTAGAATGGGCAAGTTACCTCGGCTGGCGATTTCGCGGCATATTCCGGCCGCTCGGGCGGCATGCATGCCGGCGCTGTTCGGTTCATCGGGCCTGAGGACGTCGATCAAATGGTGTGGAATCCCCCGGCGCTCCGTTGAGCCCACTTTCGCCGTTCCGATATCCATACCGATGTACACCTGCCTCGAGTCCATCGAGACGATCTCACCGCCGAATCGTTCGGCCAAGTGGATCGCCAGCTTGGATTTCCCCGTTGCTGTGGCTCCCATGATCGCTATGCTTTTGCTGACTGATGAGGTGTTCACCGGCGTTGAAACCATCTCTCGATTTCCTCGAGAGAGATGCGCTGAATGGTCGGGCGGCCGTGGGGACAAGAATAAGGATTCTCCGACGCGAACAGTTGGTCGGCAAGGAGTCTCATTTCATCCACGGTGAGCTTTTTGCCGGCTTTGACGGCGCTCCTGCAGGCAAAGCTGGCCAGCACTTTTTCGGTGTGGTCGTTCCCCGGCGCCTTGTCGTGAAGGAGATCGTCGAAGATCTGGAGAAGCAGCTTGCCCTCGTCCCAGTTTTTCAAACCCTGTGGATAGCCGCGGACGAGAATGCTCTTCCCACCGAACGGTTCGAGGTCGAAACCGATCTTGGCGAAGATGTCCTTCGATGACCGGAAAATCTCCAGTTCGCCCAGCGAGAGCTCGAGGTGAATCGGAAAGAGGATCTGCTGCGATACCTGGACTTCGCGTTCGAGATTTCGTTTGCAGGTATCGAAGATCACCCGTTCGTGGGCAGCATGTTGATCGATGATCACGACTCCGCCCCGGACCTGTATGAAGATGTAGGCGTTGTTGAACTGCCAGAACAGGCTTTCCTCACCAAGAAACCGCTCCTTCCAATCATCTGCCTCTCCGGGTTCCTTGCGCGTAACGTCTTCCACCCTCAGAGACAGCTGCGGATTGAAATCCATCTGGCCCCTGCGCACCATATAGTCGGTGTAGGCGTCTTTGATCCGCTCTTTGAGTGTAATGACTTTGAGGTCGCCGTAACGCGCGTGCTCGTCCTCTGCAGTTGGGGGCTGGGGGCGTACACTCCTTTTCGCGCGTTCGGAGGCCGAACGACCGGCGCCCTCCCCGGAGAAATCCTGGCCAGGAAAGCTCACAATCATCTCGGACTCGGACTTCGCCGACAACGCGGATTTGAGAGCGCTCCGCACAGCTTCGTGCGCGTAACGTTCGTTCTTTATGCGAACCTCGAGCTTTCTCGGGTGGACGTTGACATCCACCTCTTCGAAAGGTATGTCGACCGCGAGAACGAGAACGGGAAAACGTTTCGCGGGAATCACATTGCGGTAAGCATCCGTTATGGCATGTGAGATCGTTTTTTCTCTGACGAAACGGCGATTGACGTAGACGAACTGGTTCGCACGGTTGCTACGGGTGTAGGTAGGAAGACTCGCAAAACCCCCGATTCGCAGCGGACCGCTTTTCGATTGTACTGCCACCATGTGCTTCATCGTACTGGCACCAAGAACGGCAGCAACGCGTTCCCGCCAGGAAGCAGCTGGAAGAAGATCGACGACGTGCTCGCCGTCATCCAGGTAATGGAACTCGATTTCAGGGATAACCAGAACGAATGACAGGAAGGTCTCGAGTATCTTTTTTCTTTCACTCAGATCGGATTTTAAGAATTTTTTTCTTGCTGGGGTGTTGTAAAAAAGATTTTGAACTCTTACCGTGGTGCCTTTCTCATGAGGGGCCGGGCTGCTCCGGACAGTGGACATGCCCTCAACGGCTGCCGCCCATCCCTCGCCGCCGGAACGGCTGCTGGATATGATTTCGATCGTCGAAACAGCGGCAATACTCGCCAGCGCCTCGCCTCTAAAACCGTATGTCGAGATGCGGAAGAGGTCATCTGCTGTTGTGATTTTACTCGTAGAAAAGTTTTGGTGGGCCATGGCGATGTCCTCCGGCGACATGCCGCTGCCGTTGTCGATCACTTCAACCAGCTTCGATCCGGCACCCGAGCATCTCAATGTGATTCGTTTCGCTCCAGCGTCAACGGCGTTTTCGACGAGTTCCTTTACGACGGATGCAGGCCTCTCGACGACCTCGCCTGCGGCGATGCACCGTACGACCTCTTCCGGCAATGCATGAATCTCAGGCATAGAACACCTTCCGCCCGTATATGCGCAACGATATCATTTCCCCCACCGTTTCGCAACTCGAGCGGCTGGAGGAGCGAGCCGAAAGGCAATTTTCCTGTTGAAAACTATTCCGGGGCGTAAGGCGCGAGACTCTCTTCGGCCTCGCGGTAGAGTTCTTCGGGGCGTTTTGCTTTTCCTGGATAGATCGTCACGCCAACGAGGATATCCGTGCTTTCCACAGGTTTTTCGAGGGCGGTTGAAAGGTCTCTCAGCAGGTAATTTATCAGTCTTGAAATGAGGAAGCGCGCGCGCCGGGATCCTTCCAGATTTATCATCGCATAGGAGTCCCTGGCGATCCAGGCCCCATAATCCGACTTTCGGGTCCGAGTCTGGATTCCTTGGGAAATTTCATCCACCAGGCGCAGGGCGCTTTGATAGTTTTCCTCGAAAATATCTCGAAGCGATGGTATCCGAAACAAAATGACGGAAAAAGCGTGGTGATATCTGTCCGACCGCGCCATTTCGTTCTCGCATATCTTTTTGAGTCTTCCGAAGTTGTCGTCCAAAAGCTCGTCGTATGCCGCCTCTTCCGACGGAGCCTCAACAGGAGCGACCACGGAAAGGCTTCCAACAACCGGCACAATGAGTGACACAAGCGATTTCATGACGATCCGATCGAGCTCGGTAAAAGTCGCATCGTCCATTGGCTCTTCGGGATTCTTGTCATAAGCGATAATGCCGCCCAAAAAAGCTTCGCCGCTCGTGATCGGCACGCCGAGCAGGGAGTGGTATGAGGGTGGAGGTTCGACGGAAGTGGGGGCAAAGTTCAGGAATGCAAGACTGAAAGGCTCGCGCTTTTCTTGAAGCCGCTTATACCTCTCTTCGTCCTCCTTTCTCCAAGTATCCGACCGCTCCCCGGGAGGTTCATAAAACGAGCTGGCACCTCCTTGCGCTCCACCGGCTCCCAAGACCCGAATCGAGACCCTCTCGCACTCCAGGACGTCGGCCACCAGGCGGGAGGTCATCTCGCACAAATCTCTGAGGCTCTTGCAGGATAAAAGAGCGGGAGCGAAGCTCGAAACCTTGCCGAGAGCTTCGAGCTCTCGCTTGAGCCTTCGCTCGCGCAGAACGGATCCCAGAAAGCGTGACACTTCGAGGGAGATGGAGTCTTTTACGAGCATGAACTCGTCCAGCTTATACCGGGCGGAGAATTCGAGAACGAGAACTCCCAGTGATGTTTTGAGTGCCAAGGGAACGAAGACGATCGATGAGACCGAGGAAATGATGTCCGCGGCATCGGGGACGCTTTCGGTCAAAATGATTGCCCGGTGCTCGATGAGACATCGAGAAAGCGCGCCCTTGTCGAACATGATCCGACCGGGCCCGGGGAGAAGGCCTCGGTTCGATCCGCCGAGTACGAACCAATCCCCCTCGTGCGTGCTGATGAAAATCTCAGCAGTCGTTGCCCCGACGAGATCGGCAAGAAGCATGGACAGGAGCGAAAACTTTTCCCGGGAGGAAATCGTTTTTTCGCTGAGCTCCCCGACCGAGTAGCGGAGGCTCATTTCCCGGTGGCGGACTTGGGCCTCCTGGAACTTCAACGATTCGCTGAGGACTCTCGAAATCCTTCTGGAAAGTCGTTTCAACGTTCGAAGATCCGATTCGTCCAGCGGTGGATCGCTTTTGCCGCAGGACACATTCAATACACCCAGAAGCACACCCTCCCACATGAGCGGAACGGAAATTGCGGATGCAATATCCATCCGCTCCCTTTCTGTAGCGTATGGACTTTTATCGTGACGGAGATGAATGAGCTTGCCCGACTTTTCCTGGGCCACGGCGCCAGCGATGCCCTCGCCGAGTTTCTGCCGCGTGGTTCTTATGATGCGCTCGCTCAGCCCGATAGCGTAGGCGATATACAGCTCCTGCGCTTCTTTGGAGTAGAGCATGATCGAACCGGCAGCGGCATTTGCAGCTTTCACGGCCACGTCGAGAAGGAACTTGAGCGTCTCCTTGCGGTCGAGCAGCCTTTCGAAAGCGATGAGCGCATCGTCGATGGTATAAAGACCGGTCTCCACCTCTTGCGGAGCTTTGATCTTTTCCTCCTCTTCATCCCCACCGCAAAGCGATTTCATTGCCTCCGAATGAGTAAGAATGCTCGCGCCCGCGCCCGCCAGCGCCTTTAGCTCCTCTTCGAATCGTTCCCTCGGCTCGGAGACGATCACGTAATCGACATGAGTGTCCGGCAGCTTTTGGGGGCGGTGAAAACGGGGAATTTGCAATATCTCCGCGATCTCTAGGCCCACAGCAGAGGGATTTGGATCGAAGATTAGGGCAATTCGGATCCCTTCTTGCTTGTGGATTTCGCTCAGCACATGGAGGTCTTTCTCTTGCGCCCCTAATATCGCGCAACTTATCTTATTATTATGCATATGGTTAGGCATTTTACTTGATGTACTTCTGGAAGCGTAATTCGCCGCTGAGCGCACGTTTCATTCATAATTTAGCAAATTATAGACCATCGAGCAGGTTCAAAGCTCAAACGTATCGAATGCTGCTCGATGGATCACCGATAAATAGATGAGATGGGCTTCGGGAGGGCGCTGCCCGCACGATCCATTTACGAGTTCCGGGCCGGGTGAAAACCGTTCTCGCACTTGCTGCTCGCTATTTATCGAGCCTGTCTTTCAAGCGCTTGATGAATTGCAATGCCTCGAGGGGAGACGAACGGTCGATATCGAACTCCTTGAGGTCCCTGAGGGTGTCATGATCGGGTTCCTGGGGAGCTTCTTGCTCTTCTGGCAGTTCTGTTTTCGGACCTCCGAACAGCTTGTACTGTGTTGTCGACTGATTGCTGAGATCGACTCCCTGGCTCAATAGACTACGCCTCAGTTCTAGTGAGTGGAGGATCTCTTCTGCACGCTTCAGGACGATCGATGGGAGTCCGGCAATTCTGGCTGCGTGAATCCCGTAGCTTTTATCGCTCGTGCCTGGGACAATCTTCCTCAGAAAGATGATCCCCCCTTCCCACTCTTTTATGGTGATCTTCAGGTTGAACAGGCGGGAATATGCGGCCTTCAGCTGCGTGAGATCATGAAAATGGGTCGCAAAAAGCGTTCTGGGTCTGGCCTTGACTCCCTGGAGGAGATACTCCGTAACCGCCCACGCAATGCTCAGCCCATCGTAGGTGCTCGTTCCTCTGCCGATTTCATCCAGGAGGACAAGACTCCGATCGGTCATGTTGTTCAGGATATTTGCAGTTTCGTTCATTTCGACCAAGAACGTGGACTCGCCTCTGCTCAGGCGGTCGCTGGCACCTACTCGCGTGAAGATCTTGTCCACCAGACCGATACGTGCGCGTTCCGCGGGAACGAAAGAGCCCATCTGGGCAAGGATCACAATGAGCGCTACCTGCCGTAAAAACGTACTTTTTCCCGACATGTTAGGTCCCGTGATCAGCGCAAACTGCTTTCTGTCGGGGTGCAAGAAAAGGTCGTTTGGTACGAATGGCTCTGCGCCGATACGTTCGAGCACAGGGTGGCGACCCGATGTGATTTCGATTTCCATGGTGGCATCGACTGCCGGCCTGCGATAACCGTACAGTTTCGCAATTATGGCGAGAGATAAAAGAACATCCAGCTGCGCGACTGCATGCGACGTCGTTTGGAGCCGGTGCGTTCTGCTCGCCACCTTCTCGCAAAGCTCCTCGAACACCTTTTGCTCACAATCCACACGTTTTTCCTCCGTCTCGAGGATCATCTGCTCCTTTTCTTTGAGCTGCGCCGTAAAGTAGCGTTCAGAGTTTACGAGGGTCTGCTTGGGGATGTAATCCGGTGGGACTGATGGGATGTTGGCCTTCGATACTTCGATATAATACCCAAAGACTTTGTTGTACCCGACTTTCAGCGATCCGATTCGCGTTCTTTCCCGCTCCCGTTTCTCGAGGCTCGCCACCCATCGCTTCGCCGTTTCGTTTGCTTCGATCAATTCATCCAGTTCTGGTGAAAATCCCTTTTTGATCACCCCGCCCTCGCGAAGGTGGCCTGGAGGATCCGGCACGATGGCCGCATCGAGCATCTTGACCATGTTACCGTGGTCATCCAGGTGATTGGAAATAACACGCAGCAACGGGACGTCTGCATCTCCCAGTGCTTCGATGAGCGCAGGCAGTTTTTCGAGTGATTCTCTAAGCGCGTGAAACTCCCTGGGGATGGCTTTCCGGGCTGCGATCCGAGCAGCGATCCGGGGCATATCCGAAATGCCTTTGAGTATTCCCGACAGCGTCTCGAGAAGACGCGTGTTTCGCATGAGCTCTTCCACGGCTTGCAAGCGGCCATCAATGAGCTCGACCGACAAGAGGGGCTTCTGCAGCCATTTTCGAATTTCTCTTCCCCCCATTGCTGTTTGAGTCCTGTCGATTGTCTCAATAAGCGTAGCGCTTTTCACGCCTCCCCGAAGCGGTTGGAATAGCTCGAGATTTCCAATCGTCTCGTCGTCCATCCCAAGGAACGAGACTTCGGCTAGCTTCCTGATCCTCACGACCTGTGGGAGCCTCCCGTTCCGCAAGGAGTGGCAGTGGCGAAGGAGAGCGCCCGAAGCCCTTTGCTCCAGCGGTGCGAGCTCTCCTGCCATCTCGGAAGCATCCTCTCCGAATTGAGTTCTGAGGGCTTCAAAGACTCGATCCCCGGTGAAATCCTCTTCGGGCGATTCGGTGAGGTATGGATTTCCCAGCGCTTCCGCAAGAGGTGTAAGAACACGCTTGTCGAAGTCCGGCGCCGCGAGGATCTCCTTCACTCGCTTGCCTTGGACCAAATGGTGGAGGTCTTCGAGCGGTGCTTCGCCGGTGAAAAAGTCCCCGGTGCTCACATCGACGGCGGCGATCCCTGCGTGTCCGCCTTCGAGACATATGGACAAACAGAAGTTGTCTTCCCGTTCCTCCAAGAGCTGGGCGTTCATCGACGTCCCCGGTGTGAGCACCTCCACCACTTCCCGTTTGACCAATCCCTTTGCCTGGGCGGGATCTTCGACCTGCTCGCAGACCGCTACTTTTTTCCCGGATGCGATCAATCGCGTAACGTAGTTCTCAGCGGCGTGGAAAGGGACGCCCGCAAGCGGGACTGGATTTTTCTTTTTCTTATCGCGAGTGGTAAGAGCGATATTTAAGATCCGGGAGACCTCAACGGCGTCTTCATAGAACGTTTCATAGAAGTCCCCGACTCTAAAAAGGAGTATGCAATCGTGGTATTGCCTCTTGATTCGCCTGTACTGCGCCATCAAGGGCGTGATCTCGTTCATAGATTACGGTAGGTTCATGATGACGCATTCGTCACCGGTTTCGCGGGATATTGCTTCTGCTTTGAGTTGTGCTTCTTCTCTCGTTCGGAAGTAGCCCAATCTCACGCGATGAACTTCTCTCGATCCCACAAGATCGCTGTCAATGCGGACGCCCGGAAAGATCCGCTTCAATTTTGCGGCGAGCTTTATCGCATTGTAGCGGTCATGGAAGGATCCAAACTGTAGTGTGAAACCCTCTGTATAAGGAGGAGCACCCATTTCCGGTTCAGTCACTGATTCTTCGGGCGCATCGGGAAGCTCCGCCTTTTGCAGGATCTGAAGTTTCTCCGTGGCCAGAATCGCTTCCGGAGTATTTCTGAAGTTCCTTACCAGCTCAAGGAACTCATCTTTGGCGGATTCCATATCACCGTTTTTCTCCAGGCACTCGGCGTGCCTGTAAAGCGCCGTCGGGTTGATCATCGTGTTTGCCATGGCACGGTACCTGCGGCAGGCTTCCTCGCGATTGTCCACGGCCATTTCGATTTCTGCCAATGAGAGATACGCCCATGGGCGCAGCTTGCCTCTTTTGACGCGGTCGAGCGGTTGCCTTGCTTCTTCGTAGCGCTCGAGCATCATGGCGGAAAGACCATAGAACAAACATGCCTCGTCCGAAACATCACAGGCGAAGGAGTCTTTGATGATTCTCAGCGCTTCATCATAGTTCCCAACAGCGTACCTTATTTTCGCAATCTCGAGCGATGCCTTCTTGGCCCAGGTGCTTCTCGCTCCAACATTGATGATCTCCTGGTAAATCAGCTCCGCTTCGGTGGCTGACTGCTTCAAACTAGCAAGCAGGAAGAGCGCTTCCTGTCTCTCTTCGCCTTCGGCAAGCCGGGCGACAGCTGTAAGCTTCTCTTCCGCTTCTCTATACCGGAGATCGGCGATGTCCTTTCGCGCATCACGAAGACCTGCTCCCCCCGCTGCTGACAGTGCGGCGATCAGGATTGCGATCCAGACCATAATCGTAATTGAGAACTGGCTATTTCGCATTGCTGGCAGAAAAAGAATCAAAGGAATTGCATTTGGGGCAATGCCATCTCATCATTTCGGTTTCATGTCCACAAAAATTGCAGGAATAGCGTTTCCCTTGGTAGAAATGGCTGACGGATTCATCTAAAAAGGTCTCAAGAATCCCGCCTTCCCTGAGCTTCGAATAGAGCGCTGCGAGCAACAGCGAACATCCGAATGATTCCTGATGGGACACATGAAAATCTTCCAGCAACCGGAGCGCATCTTCCTCCCTGCCCTGCTTTGTGTAAAAATCGGCAAGCGATAGAGTGGCTTCTTCATCCTCGTTTCGCACAGCAAGAACGTCTTGATAGATTTGTTCGATTTCTCCGAATCTGCCCCGCTGGAACAATATCCTTTCGAGGTTTTTCAGCGCGCTTCCTGCGAGGTCGGGAGAGACCGCGGCGACGCGCTTCCATAGCCGGATGGCCTCATCGGATTTTCCGGCCGATTCCTCCAGATTACCTAGGGCAAGGAGGGCCGGTGCGCAATCCGGATCGTACTTTAACGCTTTATGAAGCAGTCTCTTTGTCTCTTTTGGATCCTTATCTCCTGTATGGTGCTCCGAAGCGGTGGTGAGGTAGAGGGCCAGCTCTCTATCTCCGATGTGCCCGAGTCGTTTTAGTTCTTTGAGGCTTTCGAACGCTCTGTCGCGTTCCCCGAGGATATGGAGTTGTTTGGCAAGGAATGCGCGAATCTGCGGATCCTTGATGTTGAAATTATTTGAGGCAGTTTCGAGCACGCTAACCGCCCGCCCGGGCCTTCCCAAACAGGCGTAATCTTCCGCCATGTTCAAATATAGTTCCGCTGTCTCCCGCTTGCTCAGGTTGGTCTTAACGGTTAGACTCTGGTGGATCTGAAGCGCCTTCCCAGCTTCACCGCGTTCCCTGAGAAGCTCTCCTAGTTTGACATAAGCATGCGTCGGAGCCGCGCCCCGCTTTACAGCTTGTTCCAACAGCTTGAAGGCTGCTGACGAATCTCCGTCGACTAGTTTCTTGAGTGCCTCGACGTATGGATCCTGCTCGGAGGGTGCTTTCCGTCTTCTCCCGATGAGAAACAGCAAAAGCGCACCAAGCACGACTACGGCGCTTGCCACAATAATGTAATAAGTCAACGCGTCCATGAGAAAACCGCTGCAAGCTGGTTTTATAGTCCGATCTCGGATTCGCTCTGTGCCGACTCACCTTCCTCCAGGGGCAGGTTTCGGAGTGCGGCAAGTTCTTCCTCCAGGCGCCGTATCCCCCTGCGCTGGCTGCTGATCGTGTTCCGCAGTTGGAATTCATTGATGGCGGCAATCAAAAACGAGAAAACCATACCCGCTGCGAATACGATCAGCATGAGAAGATTCAAAGAGAGCGATTCATAAGTTTTGGTGAAAAATGAAAAATCAACGGTTTGATCTGCGTTTTTCATCCCGATCCAAAGAAAAGCAACCACGCCTACGAGGATGATAACGCTTCGAATGAGCCACACGTTGCAGCCCTCCTTTTTTTAGTTAAGTGATTTATAGCATGAACGCTTTCAGTCGCTCCGTCAAGCAGCAAATAAGACGCATTGTTTTAGGAGTAGCGAACTCCATGCCCGGCGCAAGAAAAAAGGAGCGGTTGTCCGCTCCTTTCTCTTTTCGGTCCTTGTGCCTCCGGCTGTTCAAGCAGTTCTCACGTTTACTCGTCGGCTTTCTTTTCGGCCTCGTCCTCGTCGGACGGAGGCCCGGCTGGAGGCGGCGTCTCTTCGGAGACCAGCTCGGCTTTCTCAGGCGGACTGGGATCTTGTACCGTTGGCCCCGCTTCTGCCGTCTTCTCCTCAGGAGGCTCGGCCTGATCCATCCCCTCATCTTCTCGGGTGGATTCGGGTTCGGCATCAGCTTCGGGTTTGGGTTGGATCCTCTCTTTCAAGTGGAATCTCTCGTGAAATCCCTTGACGGTTTCTTCATCCTGGTTTTTCAAATACGCGCTGATACTCAAAACAATCCTCTTGTTTTTAGGATCTATTTTGATTACGCGCAGAGAAAGATTGTCTCCAACTGCGAAATACTCCTCGGGATGCTTGACGTCGTTCTTTGCCATCTGTCCGATGGGGACAAAACCTTCAACGTCTTCCCGCAGTTCCACAACCGCACCGCGGTCGAGCAGGCGCGTTATCTTACCTTGCGTATCGGTGTCGATTGAATATTCCTCCGCCAGCTGGTCCCAAGGATTCTCAGTGAGCTGCTTCATTCCGAGGCTGATGCGTTTCTTCTCCTCGCTGATGTCCAGGACAGCCACCTCGATCCTGTCGTTCTTTTTGACAATCTCACTTGGATGGCGAACACGCTTCGCCCACGACATATCGGAAATATGAAGCAGGCCGTCGATACCATCCTCGATTTCGACGAAAGCACCGAAGTTGGTCAAGTTTCTCACACGTCCAGTGAGCCGCGTGCCGATGGGATATCGCTCCTCGATGTTTGCCCAGGGATCCGGTTCAACCTGCTTGAGGCCCAGCGAAATCTTCTGGTTCTCCTTGTCCACCTTGAGGACCATCGCCTCGACCGTCTCACCAATGGCGAGGATCTTGGAAGGATGCTTGACATGGCGTGTCCAGGACATTTCCGAAATATGGATCAAGCCTTCAACACCCTTCTCCAGTTCCACAAAGGCGCCGTAGTCGGTAATGCTAACGACCTTACCCCTTACCTTTTCACCGATTGGGTAGCGCTCCTCGACGCCATCCCATGGGTAGGGCGTCAGCTGCTTGAGCCCGAGGGAGATCTTCTCCTTTTCCCTGTCGAAATCGAGTACTTTCACTTTCAAATTGTCCCCGATTGCTACAACTTCAGAGGGGTGGCTGATCCGCCCCCACGTCATATCCGTTAAATGAAGGAGTCCATCGACGCCTCCGAGATCGACGAATGCACCGAAATCGGTGATGTTTTTGACCACACCTTCGCGGACCTCCCCGACCTCCAGCTCCGTCAAGAGCTTCCGCTTTTGTTCACGCCGCTCTTCCTCGAGCACGATCCGGCGGGAGACGACGATGTTTCGTCTTCGCTTGTTGATTTTGATAATCTTGAAATTGAGAGCCTGACCGATGAGCTCATCGAGGTTGGGAACCTGTCGAAGGGCAATCTGGCTGCCGGGCAAAAATGCATCGACGCCGAGAAGATTGACGACGAGCCCTCCTTTGATTCGGCGGGTTACTTTCCCTTCCATAATGGAACTGGTATCGTAGGCGTTCTTGATCTCTCCCCAGACTTTGTAGAAGTCCGCCTTTTCCTTCGACAGGACAACGAGCCCATCCTGGTTTTCGAGCTTCTCCAGGAAAACGTCTACCCTGTCTCCAAGCTCGACTTTTGCCTCCCCCCGGAATTCCTGAGCCGAAATGGAGCCTTCGCTCTTGAAACCGACATCGACGATGATCTCATTCTCTCTGATTTCGGACACGACTCCCTGAACGATTTGTCCCTCTTCGAAGGTGCTGATTGCTTGATCGTACGTCTCTGTCAGCTCGGCTCTGTAGCTTTCATCCACTGTTTGTTCTTCCACTTCGGTTTCCGGATCATCCAGGATCTCGAAAGATGCGTATGCCGGCGACCTCAGAGTTTTGGACGGCGGGGCGGTCGTGCCCACGCCAGTGTGGGATTCATCACCTCCTCTCAACGGAATTTTGCTTTGTTCGGGTGCATTCTGAGCCCCGAGGTTATCTTCTGCCATGAACTCACTCCTCCTTCTTCTACGAAATTGTTTAAATGAATGGATAAATCATATATAGAAATGCCAACCCTAGCAAGCGGAAAATAGGTACCGGGAGCCCGGAACTGGCCGTTTCAGCCTCGATTTGCTAAGAATGAATACCTTGGGTGCCTTGCTCGCGCCGCTTTTCGCCGACCTCGTCCTGCAGGGCCCTGATTGCTTCCATGATCATCTCGCTGTATGAGCGGTATTCCTCTGCCTGAACGGGAGAATCAAAGCGTTTCGATGTCAACCGGATCGGCTTGCCGTGGACCACGATCAAGCGCAATTTTCTCCGTAGGCAGTCGAGCAATCGATTACTGTTTTGGATGAAAAGTGGGATTACGGGAACCCCGGAATGAAGGGCCAAATACCCAATCCCGCTCATGGGTTTCCCCAGCTTACCGCCCCGCACCCTGGTTCCTTCGGGAAAAATGAGGATCGATTTGCCGCTTTTGAGAAGGTTGAGTGCCGTCCCCATTGCCTCCCTGTCGAATCCCAGCCTCTTCAACGGAATCGCGTTGTAAGTGCGGATCAACCAGCCAAAGACACGATTCCGGAAAAGGGCATCCTTAGCGAGAAAATGTACCTCTCTATCGAGAGTCGAGCCAACAAACGGGGGGTCCGAGAAGGAAAGGTGATTGCAGGCAAAGATGTAGTTCTCGTTATATCGGTTGCGGTCTTTCTTAACGATTCGAATACCCCACAGGCATTTGAGGAGCGCCTTTAAAATGAGCTGGCCAATACGATAATGGGGCCGAATTCTCTCGACATCTGCTCTTTGCTTTTGGTGGATTGCCAGAGCGGCAAGCTCAACGGCCTTCTCCTTTGCCAGCGTAACGACTTTTTGGACCTGCTCATCAATGGTCAATTTCGTAGTATCGACGACCTGCGCGCCCACCGGGCATTTTAGAGGGCTTGCCTCACGGCTTGAATCGTAATGATCTCTCTTTTCGATCTCCTGCCGAACCGTTGCTGGTGTTGATTTGATGCCTTTCTCTTTCAATTCGGCGAGCCTGCGTTCGGCCCTTGTTTCCAGAGAAGCTACGATGAACACTTTTACATCAGCATGTGGGAGGACAACACTCCCGATATCTCTACCGTCCAGGACGACTCCCCCCTCTCCGGCCCTTCCCCGCTGCTCTCGTACCAGTGCTTTTCTTACAGCTGCGTGCGCGCTCACCGGAGAGACTCCTCTGGTGACTTCCGGGGTGCGAATTTCAACCGTGACATCCCTTCCATCGAGCAGAATCTTCATCTCGCCCTTTGGATCTCTCTCGAACGAGATCGATGAATCTCCAGCCAGCTTGCCAAGACGATCGCCGTTATCCAGGTCGATGCGGCGCTCGATCGCTTTCAGCGTTACCGCGCGGTACATGGCACCGGTATCGACATGTCGGAGATTCAGCTTCTCGGCAACGAGACGAGCGGTTGTGGACTTGCCGGATCCAGCTGGACCGTCAACTGCAATGACCAGGGACTGCAAGAACTCTTGCGATGATTTGGGTTTGTCCATAGGATTTCTACCAGGCCATTTAGGAAGTGATGAAGCCGGGCGCAAGACGTTGGTCTCAGGAGCGGGCGGCCAAGACCGCGTCAAGCGCTTCGAGGAATTTCCTATTTTCTTCCGGCGTTCCGACCGTCAGGCGGAAGCTGTCTGCCTCACCACCAAACTGCGCCATGTTCCGGGCTATGATACCTTTCTCTAGCAGCGGTTCGCATACATCCCCCGAAAATCCCTTCGGAATGATGTACAAAAAGTTCGTCTGCGAAGGTGGGCATTCCCAACCGATCTTGAGAATAGCTTTTCTCAAGCTTTCCCGTTCCTTGATCGTTTGATCTACTATCGGTTGGATTTCTTTCTGGCACTTGAGCGCTGCCAAAGCTGCCGCTTGGGCGAGCCGGTTGACGTTGAACGGCTGGCGGACTTTGTGAAGGATTTCGACCACTTGAGGATCAGCAACTGCATAGCCAATACGGATACCCGCCAGGGAGTGCACTTTTGAAAACGTTCGCAAGGTGACGAGAGAGCTTCTGTTTTTTCGCATCTCAAGCGTTTGAGGATAATCCTCGGCGGTTACATACTCGTAATACGCTTCATCCATCACGACGAGAATCTCTTCCGGTAGCGATTCGAGAAAGTCGGAAAACTCTTGTCTGGTGACATAAGTCGAAGTCGGATTGTTCGGGTTGCAAATAAATACCAACTTTGTCTTATCGTTCACAGCCCAACGAATGCCGTCGAGGTCGACTTTGTTGTCCATACAGGGCACTTCGGTGCTCTCGAGCCCACAAATGGTGCTCACCAGTCGGTAAACCACAAAGCTCGGCCATGGGTAAACCAGATTTTCATCAGGGAAGGCAAAGGCTCGAACGAGCAGGTCGATGATCTCGTTCGACCCATTCCCTACGAATACTTCTTCTGGAGACACGCTGTGTTTTTTTGCGAGTTCCATCACGAGTTCGAAGCTTCCCGACTCCGGGTACCGGTTCACCTGGGAGAGCATATCGATTACGGCTTTCTGGATGTCTTCTTGTGGAGGGTATGGATTCTCATTCGAGGCGAGCTTGATAAATCCCTCTTTCGTCCGTCGCTCCCTCTGTGCTGCTTCAATGGGCTTGCCGGCTTTGTAGGGCTGAACATTTTTGAGAAACGGTCGCGCCAGTTTTTCGAAGTCCATTGGTGCTTCTCCTTATTGAATGATTTTCCTCAGACGTATGATTTCCTTCTGCTGCAGGGGCCTCACGGCCCCGAGAGGAAGCTTTCGAATCGTCACCGGGCCGAATTGGACCCTTTTTAGTTTTACCACCCTCAATCCCACCGCCTCACATAGTCTCCTGACCTGCCTGTTTTTCCCTTCGTAAAGAGTGACCCGCAGGATGGATTCGCGATCGAGTGCTTTGATCAGCTCAGCGCGAGGGCGCCCCTGCTTGTATGCGTCCCCTTTCCTGCTGGAGCCTACGAGCTTATTGAGTTTGGCGAGTTTTTTTTCGGTAACTGCGCCCCTTACCCTGGCCAAGTAAGTGCGGGGAACCTGAAAGCGAGGATGTGTTAGACGATAACACAACAATCCGTCGTTGGTCAAAAGAATTGCGCCGGTAGTGTTGACATCCAATCGTCCGATCGGGTAAAGACGCCTGTTCTTCGCGTATTTCTTGGAAAGATCTAGAACAGTAGGCCTTCCAAGAGGATCGGAGACAGTGGAGACTACGCCAGGAGGTTTGTTGAGTATTAGGATGGTCGGTGCTTGTGGATTTTCAACCGGAATGCCATCGATCGAAACGGTGTTTTCGCCAGGTATCACCTTGACGCCGGGATTGTCTATTTTCTTTCCATCGATGGAAACTCTTCCAGAAGTGATGATGTCATCACAAAACCTTCTCGATCCAACACCCACGAGCGCTAGGTAACGGTTCAATCGAACCGCTGCTTTTTCAGGGGTCGAATTCATCCGTTTCGCTTCAAATGTCATCGGTGGTGTCGAGCGCTTCTCCCCCTTCACCTGCCATGGCTTCGCCCGGCCTCTTGAGTTCATCTTCGAGCTCTTCAGGCGATGCATGTTCGTGGGAGGATTCAATAGCCCCCTCCGCCTGCCGCGTCGGCTCTGCAGACTCAAGTTGATCCGGTTCCGCTCCCTCCTCTTTGTACTCCTCTTGTTCGAGAAGCGCTTCGAGCTCTTCGAGTGTGGGAAGATCCTTCAGACTGTTCAATCCGAGATACTCCAGAAACTCCTGGGTTGTTCCGTAGAGAAAGGGAGCGCCGAGGACCTTTGCTTTGCCAACGATCCTTATCAGCGACCGCTCCATGAGAGTAGTGATTACCCCGCCGCAACTGACTCCTCTGATATTTTCGATCTCGGCACGGGTAATCGGTTGTTTGTATGCGATGATGGCAAGGGTTTCCAGCCCGGCCTTGGACAGCCGCTGTTTTCGTTTACCGGAATATAGTCTTGCGATGAACTTGGAGAACTCGGGGCGAGTGGACAGTTGATAACCGAGAGCGACCTTCTCGAGCATGATGCTGAACTCTTCTGTATTCAGCCTTTCCGCCAATCGGTCGATAGAATCTTTCACGGCTGGTCGTGGTGTTTCGATGAGTTGTGCAATCCGTTTGATCTCGAGAGGCTCGTCCGATGCGAAGAGCAGCGCAAGAACGACCCGGTCCAGTTCCGCATGGTCAAACATCAGGGGCCTCCTCAGCGCTATCTGTATCCGATCCAGCTCCCTCTTCGTTCACATCCGGACTGCTTGCATCGTTTTCGAAACCCGCAGCCCTGTAAATCCAAATCGATCCGAACGCACCCTCCTGCCGTGCTTTCACCTTGGCGAGTTTGATCAGTTCGAGAAGTGCCATAAACGTGACGATCAACTCCAACCGACTCGAAGATCCCGAGAATAGTTCATGGAAGGCGACCTGGGATCGAAGGGAAAGGGCCGACAGGATCGCATCGATCCGTTCTTCCATCGTAATGATTTCCGGTTCGATTTCGGAGATTTCTCTTTCCTCGAACGCCGAAATGATTTTTTGGAAGGCTCGCATTAGCTGGTAGAGGTTGAGTTCCAACGTAGATTCTTCGATAAATTCCTTTTCCCGGTCGGGAATGGGCCGCTTGAACACTTTGAGCCGCTCTTCCTCCATCTCCCTCAGTGATTTCGCCGCTTCGACCATCTTCTTGTATTCGAGCAGGCTGCGGACCAGTCCTTCGCGGGGATCTTCTTCCATGTCATCTTTACGGAGCAGCATTTGCACCTTGATTCTCATTAGTGTGGCGGCCATCACAAAGAACTCGCCCGCGAGTTCGATGTGTAGTTCCTCCATCAAGTCGAGGTAATCCAGATACTCTTTGGTGATTCTCGCAATGGGGATATCGTAAATGTCGAGGTTATCCCGCCTGATGAGGTATAACAACACGCCCAGCGGCGCTCTAACGCCCTCTAGCTCGGTGCGGTAAACATGTGCGGGTTCTTCAGCCAAGTTTCATTTTCTCCCTGACCATTTTCATGGTCTCTTGGGCCCGCTCGCGCGCTCTCCTGTTACCCTCATCGATGATCTCATCTACAGCGCCCGGTGTATCTTCGAGCGCTCTGCGCTTATCACGAAGCGGCTCGAAAAACTTCGCTATGGCGGCAGCAACCTGTTGCTTGCATTCCACGCAGCCGATCTTAGCGCCGGTGCAGGCTGAGTGTATCTCTTTGGTGCGATCCGCCCCAAATTTCTGCCAATATGTGTAAATCAAACAGATCTCTGGATGACCCGGATCCGATCTTCGCTTGCGGGCGGGATCGGTGAAGGCCGTCATGACTTTCTTCTTTATCTCCTCGTGGCCGTCCGAGATTTCGATCGTATTGCCGAGCGATTTGCTCATTCGGTTCCCATCGAGACCGGGAAAGCGGGCAAACTGGGTAAGTTTTCCATCGGGGATCGGGAAGACGGTTCCAAAGACTTGATTGAATTTTCTTGCGATTTCCCGGGTGATCTCGACGTGTGGCATCTGATCCTCCCCAACCGGAACAAGATCGGCACGGTACATGAGAATGTCCGCCGCCTGGAGAACCGGGTATCCGAGATGCCCGTAACTGACGTTTTGATCCAGCTGGAGGTCTCGAACCTGTTCCTTGAGTGTGGGATTGCGTTCGAGACGCGGTTTTGTGATGAGCATCGACAGGAGGAGAAACAGTTCAGCGTGCTCCTTGATCTGTGACTGAATGAAAAGGGTGGAGATCTCCGGATCGAGGCCGGCCCCGATCCAATCGAGGAACATTTCCCGAGTGTATCTGCGGATCTCATCCGTGTGCTCGTGATCCGTCGTGAGGACGTGCCAATCCGCAACCATGAAGTAACATTTGTACTCCTTCTGGAGCGCCACCCAATTCTCCAGCGCGCCGGTATAGTTACCGAGATGAAGCTTTCCCGTCGGCCGATTTCCGCTCAGTATGATCTTCTTATTCTTCGACATGCCCCTCCTTACGGCAAAAAGGCTTGAGATCAGGCCCGATCTTACGCATCAAATCTTGAAAGTGTCAAGAAAAGACGGCCCCTTCGACAGCACGGTACAGTCAGGAATTACCGGTATTGCAGCGTGCTGATCGTCCTTTAAAGGTATCGCCGTGGCTTCCAATTACCCGCGCGGGTGAAACGCTTTATGCACCTCGATGAGATGCCTCGTGTCCACGCTGGTATACACCTGAGTCGTCGATATGTCGGCATGGCCGAGCAGTTCCTGCACATACCTCAAATCGGCGCCTCCCTCGAGGAGGTGTGTTGCAAAAGAGTGTCTCAGCACATGGGGGCTTACCTCCAATTCGATTCCTGCGGCGGCAGCGTGGCGTTTGAGGTTTTTGAAGAACCCCACCCGGGAAATCCCAACCCCTTTTCGATTCAGGAACAAATAAGGGGAAATGCGGCTTTTTGCGAGCACAGGCCGGCCGCGTGCAAGATACCTCCGGAGCGCCCGATCGGCATGTTTCCCATACGGGACGAGCCGCTCCTTGCGACCCTTGCCTCTGACCAGGAGTAGCTGTTCATCTTCCATGAGATCATCCAACTCGAGACCGCACAGCTCGGACACGCGAAGACCTGCACCGTATCCGACCTCGAGCATTGCACGATCGCGGATGCCAATCGGGGTTCTGGAATCGGGCGCGGCAAGAAGACGCTCTATTTGATCGATGGTCAGCACTTTCGGAATCCGTTTGGCGCGCTTCGGTGTGGCAAGCTTCCTTCCTGGAGTTTCCGGAGCCATCCCCTCGCGTGCGAGAAATTGCTGGAACTGTCGAACCGCCGACAGCGCCCTGGCGCGGGAGCTCGCCCGGAGGTTGCGGCGGGTCAGTTTGACCAGATGGAGCTCGGGTGCCTCCAGGGGGATGGCGTCCGTATGTCGAACACCAAGGTCCTCGAGGGTATCAATGTATGCCCTCAAATCCCTCCCATAGGATTCGATAGTATTAGGCAAAAGGCCTTTCTCGACTGCGATGTAGTCGAGAAAGCAGTCCAAAGCGGCATCGAGCAAATATTTCATAGCGAGCTCTTGACGAATGACGATTGAGGCGTTATCGTTTGGGTTATTATTAAGGAGGATTTCGCATGCCACAACATAAATCAGCAAAAAAACGAATGGTGACAAACCTAAAGCGCCAGGAGCGCAACCGAGCGGCGAAAAGCGCTCTGAGAACTGCTCTGAGGAAGTACAGAGAAATGAGCGATGAGGATAAAAAGGGCGCCATTGCGGCACTGCAGTCCACCCTCGACAGCGCAGTGAGGAAAGGCATCATTCACAGGAATAAAGCGGATCGACTGAAATCACGCCTGGCACCGTAGTCGGTGGCCGGAGAAAAAGATATCAATGATCGAGCGCCCTGATAGGGCGCCCTTTTTTGAATCGACGATTTATTCTGTGTGCCTGGACCAAGTGCGCGCCGGCATCCGGTTGCGCCGGTCGGAGATCCTTACTGGTCCGGCTCGTAAAACCGCTGAATGGTGTGAATCACATCTTTCTTCCGAACGAGCTCCGATCGATCTTCCCTCCGGTAATAGATCTCTATCATGCCCTTCTTGAGATTTCGTTCTCCAAGCGTGATCCGGAGCGGAATACCGATGAGATCCGCATCTTTGAACTTGTATCCCGGTCTCAGGTCCCTATCGTCCAGAAGCACATCGAATCCGGCACCTCGGAGATCCTCGTACAGCATTTCGGCAGTGTTCCGGGTTTGTGCATCCGCGATGTTCACCGGTAGGACGAGCACGTGCATCGGTGTGATGGACGACGGCCAGATGATACCTTTCTCATCGTGGTGCTGTTCGATTGCCGCAGCGACGGTCCGCGATACGCCGAATCCATAGCACCCCATGATGAACGGCCGCTCCTTGCCGTCATCGTCGAGATAGGTTGCGCCCATGCTCTCGCTGTATTTCGTTCCCAGCTTGAAAATATGCCCGAGCTCAACTCCCCGCTGCACGGAGAGAGTTCCTTTTTCGCACCGCGGGCACCGGTCGCCGGCTCGAGCCCGGCTGATGTTTGCGCTTGCATTGGGAGTGAAATCGCGGCCCATCTTTACGCCCCTGAGGTGGGCGTCCGTTTCGTTTGCACCGACAATCATGCCTTGGAATTCCTCCAACAGCGTATCGGCTATGATCATCGTGTCTTTGGGGAGACCGACCGGCCCCGAGTAGCCGACCTCCGCACCGGTGAGCTCGAAGATTTCTTCATCGGACAGCGGCTCGATCATGGGATCGCCTACGATCTTCGAGAACTTCGTCTCGGAAAGAGTGCGGTCCCCACCGATAAGGGCGGCTACCGTTTTATTGCTGGTTTTATATAGGAGCGTTTTCACCAGCTGCGAGGGTTTGGCACCCAGGAATGCCGTGACTTCCTCGACCGTCTTTTGACCCGGAGTTTTGATCTTCTGAGGCGTATCCAGCACCGGTTCCTTTACCTCGGCGGGTCTGCCGAGACTCTCCGCGCGTTCATCGTTCGCCGCATACCCGCAGGAACAGCTAAAGATCTCACTTTCTCCTTCCTGCGCCAGCACCACGAATTCATGGTTGATATCACCACCGATTTTTCCCGCGTCCGCTTCCACCATTACATTGCTCAATCCGCATCGGTCCAAGATGCGTCGGTAAGCGCCTGCCATTTTTTCGTATATCTCGTCCAGGGATTCCTCGCTCGTATGAAAACTGTAAGCATCTTTCATGATGAACTCCCGCGCGCGCATGACTCCGAAGCGCGGGCGGATCTCATCCCTGAACTTCGTGAGAATCTGATAGTGACACTGCGGGAGCTGGCGGTAGCTCTTGAGTTCGCTTCTCGCCATATCCGTGATCACCTCTTCATGGGTAGGACCGAGGGCGAAAAGACGGTTTCTGCGGTCGTGGAGCTTGAACAGCTCGGGGCCAAAATGCTGGAACCTACCACTCTCCTTATAGAGCTCGCTGGGATGCAGAATCGGCATGAGGACTTCCTGACAGCCGATCCGATCCATCTCCTCGCGGACGATAGTTTCGATTTTTTTCAGAACGCGAAATCCGAGCGGCAAAAACGTATAGACGCCAGCCGTGAGTTTCCTGATCAGCCCCGCCCGGAGCATCAGTTTATGGCTGGGAATCTCCGCATCGCTGGGTGTTTCCTTGAATGTCGGGAGATAGTATTTGGTCCACCTCATTCTCGTCCTTTCCATTCAGTTCCTGAGATTCTATGGAATTAACTTTACTGAGTCAAAAGTGAAATCCGAGCGCGCCTTGGTCGCGCCGGGGGTCATGATCCATGCGCGCTGAGGGCGATTAGGGTATGCTCCCTATTCATTCCTGATGCGTTAAAATTAATAGTTGAGGCCGATGAAGAACTCGACATCGGTGTCTTTGGATATCGTACTGAAATCGGTGGTTCGTGTAAAGTTCAAGCGGATAACGGGCGCGAAGCCCAAGTTCAACTCCACACCGGCTCCGAAAGATCCCAACCAGTCCGTGTCCAGAACGTATCTGCTCACCTTGCCCACGTCGAAAAATATCGATCCGCGTATCATCGGAGTCTCGATCAATCCGAAAGGAAGCCTGAGGCTCAGCCTGTCTACGAGGGGAAACCGCAACTCGCTGTTAAAGAGGTACGTGCTCCTGCCGACGAACCTCCTGAAGTCGTATCCCCTGAAATCCCAGGGGCCGCCGAGATAGAAAAGTTGGAGGTCGCTTCCCCAGCTATTGCGGTTGACGAATCGCTCGGCGAGCACGATTCGCCTTGTGATTTTGAAATACTTCCTCACGTCCCAAAGAAACGTCGTGCTGGCGAAACCTTTCCCCTCGAAATCGATTGTGTGGCCTACTGTAGCGTAATAACGCGTGCCGGTGAGCGGCCCGCCAATTGTCCACAGAGTGTTGTCGGTTGCGTACGTGAAGAATGTGGTAGCGAGAGTGCTCCGCTTCGTTCCGAATTCGAACGTGCCAAAATCACTTTCTCTTTCCACCCTGCGCAAGACGAGGGATCCGTCGACGCGCGAAAACTTGCTGAACGGGTAGCTCGCTCCAAGAGCAACCCCATACCGTCTCTCGGAACGAAAGAGCGTGAAAAAGTCTCCGAAGAACGATGTCAGGTGGAACACCCCTATCGAATAGTTCAACCGGTGACTCAGATTGACATAGCTGATCCCACCGTTGAGGCGCTTCCAAAACTCATCCAACCCCTCGGATGTGTTGCCGAAAAATATATAAAACTGGTGGTTGCCAAGCATGTCGGTCAATACAAGCTGTCCTCCATTGCCCAATTCTCCGAATTCAGGATCGAGCGCAATACCCGTGCCGACGAAATCCAGCCCCAGTTTTAGCTTGTAATCCTTCGTCGTGAATGGGAAATCGTTGGCAAGCTCCCAGCTGGCTGTGGTTGAATCCGCGGAAGCGACGACGGTCTCCGGCCTGGCAAATCCTTCCTTCAGCGGGAGCTCGAACAAGTGAAACTCGCCGTTGTAATACGCGCCAGCAACGTAACGGTCCCCGCCGGGCGAGAACGACGGCGCGCTAAGACCTCCGAGGACGTTCGTTTGCTTCGAGACGACACCGTCGCGATAGAGGTAGATGTTGGATGTTCCATCTCGATCCGACGTGAATAGAAATGATTTCCCATCCGGTGCCCACTCGGGTTCGATGTCCTTCTGCTCTCCGCTTGTCAGGGGACGGATTGCTCCGCTTGCAAGGTCTAGTGCATAGATTCGCCGCAAGTTGCTTCCTTGGGAAGCAAACCGGTCGGAGGCAAAAAGAACAACTTCTCTCAATGGATTGAAGTCAGGGTCCTCTTCGACATAGAAGTCAGAAGTCAACCGCTCGAGGGATCCGTCGGGGAGATGGCACAGGTATAGGTCTTTCATGCCCGTTGTGTCGATCGCGTTGAACACTACGCGCTCCCGCTCGGGGGAAATGGTTGGCGACGAGATCATGCTCAAATGATCGAACGATAGGGACAATATCTTTGTGTTGCGATCGAGGTCCCATAAAAACAGCGCGTCCCGTCCGCGGCTCTTTGCGGCGAAAACCAGGGTATCCCCGGCAATTTCAATTTTGCTTCTGAACGCAGGTATCGATTCGATCGAAGAGGATCGACCTCCCTTGATCACCGATTTGTGCTTCAGCTTGCCATCCTTGTCCCGGCTGATGGAACAGATATCAATGACACCGTCGGAGGCGCACAGGGCATAGACAGGATGACTTTCCTCCTTTGCCGGTCCAACGGCGGGGCGAAAATGGAATGTTTGAGGTTCGGTGAGCTGGCGTCCAATGTCTGGAACAAAGGACGCCTCGAGGATCGCCGGATAATGTCTTCTCTTAACGCTCCTCATAAAGGCGTCGTCCAGCTCATCGATGTCCATGTTGATCGTTTTCTTGAGTACGATGGAGAATTTGTTGGCCATCCACCAATTTTCAAAAACCTGGATGACCGCCTCTTTTCCAAAATTCGTAGCTATGTAGCGAACGACCGCCTCTCCATGTTTGTACATCATAAAAGTGCCTTCGATGCGCCAGATATTTCTCAAGCTCAGCAGCTTTCCGTGCATCAAAGCATCCCTTATGTACATGTGGCTTTGTGCATTGGCTTCCGGGGATGCTATGTACTCCGCAACGCCTTCAATGAACCAGAGGGGCGGGTGATTTAGGGAAAACTTGTTGTGCTCGGCCATTACTAGGCGGATTTTTTCGAGCATGAATGCATGCACCATTTCATGGCGAAGAACGTGGAGGAGATCCGAGTAAGCTCCAGTAAAGGGAATGGCGATCCGCCCCTTCATCAAATCGGTGAAACCGCCTGTATACTCCGAAATGAGTTGTGGAATGATATTGGTTTGCTGAAAATCGTAATGTGAGCTGAAAAGAACGACTGGGACGCGCTCTTCGAACTCGAGTCCAAATAACTCGCTATACTCCTCGTATGTCCGCTCCACTGCCGGCGCCACCGAGAGTACGAGGTTCCGCTCGCTCGGGTAGTGATAGATGTCCACATGCGGCGTTTGGAGAACCTTCCAATCCTTGTTCGAATAAATGACTTTATTCTTCCCGAACGGGTATTGGGCGTCTGAACCCGTTGGGAACAGGATGAGGACCAGCAAGGTGGGAAGCAGCAATAATTTCTTCATAAGGCTCGATGTCCTGGGAATCCAAGTGAATTTCTCGGAGTCAGCAAGTATGGATGTTGCGAATCTCAGACCTCGATTTCTACGGACCCGTCGAAATTGTCCGCGACCGGACCTTCAAGGATGACACCGCTCGCCCCGAACGGCTGTTTATCAAAAGTTATTTTCAATAGATCGCCTCCCCTCTGCATCACTTCAACAGGACTTTGGCACCGTCCTAGATGACCCAATACCACCGCCGAGGAAATGGACCCGGTGCCACAACCGTACGTTTCGGCTTCCACGCCTTTCTCGTACGTCCTTATGGCTAATGAGCCATCGGGATTGACCGACGCAAAATTAACATTCGCACCTATCGGGCCAAATTCCGATTTGTGCCGGATTTCTCGACCCCAGGCGTCCACCTGCTCGTCCGTGAGGGCGAAGGCGTCTTCGACAGGGGCAACGACGTGTCGCGTAGCTGCAATGATAAAATGCACAATTTTCTCAACTTGGGCAACCTGCAAGGGTATGTTTAGGCGCATTTCTTTCGTATCCATCATTGAAAGAGCCACCGTATAGCCGCCGATCCACGCTTCGAGACTGCCGGCAAGGGTGTCGAAACGCACCGAAATGCGCTCTCCCATGCGTTCTCCCAATCCGAGAGATGCCGCAAAATGCGCCGCACAGCGTCCCCCGTTGCCGCACATTTCGGCTTCTCCTCCATCGCTGTTGTAATAGCGCATCACAAAGTCGCTCGATTTGGATGGATCGATGGTAATGAGTCCATCCGCACCGATTCCTTTCCTCCTGTCGCACAGGTGCTGGATCAGATCGGAGGGAAGCTCGAGCTTTCCCTCCAGATTGTCGATCATAATGAAATCGTTACCCAGGCCGTTCATTTTCTTGAAATGGAGACGCATCGTTTTCCGCCTTTTTTCTCATTCCAGAATCATCACATCCAGCTTTAGCTCATCCCCGGGGGAAAGCTTTACGGTGTCGGGATACTCCACGCAAGGTTCAATGCACCCTTCGACGGTGTCCTGGGGGCACGGGTAGCGCCCGCACAGGCTGTCGGCCTTGAGGTCGATAAATGCCTTCAGAATATACTTCCCGGCACGCACGCTTTTAATTGTATAGTTCCCTGTTGTGTCGCAGCGTGCATAATGAGCCAGCGGTGTGGTATCGTTTACCGCATACAAGGCCACCGAAACCAAGAGGGTGTCGATCGTCGTGCGGTTGTCCACCGCGCCCGCGACTTCACCTGGCTCATCGGGATCCACAATATATATATCTCTACCCAGCAGCAAGGGGCTATTGACTGTCAGATCGAGCGTATCGGGTAGTATTCCTCCGGGCTCGTTATCGGGCTCGTGCTGGCCGTTTCCATTTTTATCTTGAAAAGCCCATACAATGAAGCTCGCATCATTAGTTGGAAGAAACCGAAACGCATAACTGCCGTCCTTGCCGGTAGTCACTTCGCGGTCTGGTTTCGACGCCTCGGGCGCAAAACTGGAATCGCGGGGCAACCTAAAGATGCGAACAGCCCCTTTATCTGTCGGTTTCCTTCTGAAGTAAACCACTCCGGAGACACTGCCGCTATCGATCGCCTCAGCAGTGGCAAACGCGAACGCGTGACCGACGGCGTCCTGCACACCATGCCTGTCCCTATATCCCGGCTTCACCGCTACGATATATGTCGTATCGTCGTGAAGGGGCAATTCCGGAACCAAGATGAGCGTATTCTTTTTCCACTTCACCTTTCCAATCTCGACAGCTGGATAGAACGTCACCAACCGCTCCAGCTTGGCCCGCTGCATACCTTCGCTGAACGTGATATGTATATCCGAATCGGCGTGTACATTGGCAGCGCTGTCTTTCGGGGACGTTTCGGCGATCGTCGGAGGAGTTTTGTCTTCCGGACCGCCGGGAGGCGGTAGTTGAACGGCGCAGGAAACGACAATCAGCGCGGAAAAAAATAGCCAAACTCGCAGCGTCCTCACACCTATTCTCTCCCTGGTGGGATTAGGGAAAAGAGCAGGGCTCTTTGAGCATGTAGCCTGTTTTCCGCTTGATCAAATACGAGGCTCTGTTTGGACTCGATGACCTCGTCCGTGATCTCTTCGCCGCGATGAGCAGGAAGGCAATGCAGCACAACCGCGTCCGAGGGAGCTTTGTTGAGAAGCGATTCATTGACTTGGAAACCCTCGAAGTCTTTCAGGCGCTTTCGAGCCTCGGCTTCCTGCCCCATCGATGTCCATACATCCGTGTAAATCACATTGGCTTCTTTCACTGCCTCCACGGGATTGCTCGTTTCCTCATACAGCTCGGTTGCGCTCCCCAGAGCGCGCTCGCAAAACTCACTTGCCACTCCATAACCTTTGGGGCACGCGAGGATGAACTTGAATGAGAATCGCGAGCAGGCATTAATCCAGCTTCTCGCCACATTGTTGCCATCTCCAATGAACGTCACGGTGAGCTTTTCCAGGCCGCCTCGGTGCTCCTTGATCGTCATGAGATCGGCAAGCACCTGGCAGGGGTGGAGGAGATCGGTGAGTCCGTTTATTACAGGCACCGTCGACCACTCGGCAATCGTCTCCACGAGGTCTTGCTGGAATGTCCGGATCATCACTGCGCTGACATACCGCGCGAGTACCCTCGCGATATCCTGCGGAGCTTCCCGCGTGCCGATTCCAATTTCCTTCTCGGTAACATATATCGAGTCACCGCCGAGCTGGTGCATGGCTACTTCAAAGCTTACCCTCGTCCTCAAGGACGGCTTGTGAAAAATGCAAGCGAGGGTCCTGCCCACATGCGTGCGCTCGAGTTTGCCCGAATTGCATAGCGCCTTCTGCCGGATGGCCAGTAAGAGAAGCTCTTCGAGCTCGGCCTTGGTGAAATCAGCGAGTGATAGAAAATGCTTTCGTAGAAGAGGCATTGGTTGTATTCCTCCAAAGGTTTCGCGTTAAAGGATGTACCGGGTCAAATCTTCGTCTGCGAGAATCCGATCCAGCTTATCGGAGACGTCTTCCGCCGTGAACGCAATTCTTTTTCTTCTTGATTCAGGAAGCTCGTAGAGAACGTCTTCGAGGAGCGTTGACATCACCGTGTGAAGCCTTCGAGCGCCGATGTTCTCGGATCGTTGGTTCGCTATACTGGCGACCCGTGCAATCTCGTCGATTGCCTTGTCGGTGAATTCGAGCGTACAGTTTTCTGAGCCGAGCAGTGCCGTATACTGCTTGATCAGGGAGTTATCCGGTTCTTTCAGAATGCGAATGAAATCCTCTTGATCCAAAGCTGACAGCTCCACTCGAATAGGAAACCTGCCTTGAAACTCTGGAATGAGATCCGCCGGCTTGGCCACGTTAAAGGCTCCCGCAGCGATGAATAGAATGTGATCCGTTCTCACAGGCCCATACCGCGTATTGACGGCCGAGCCTTCGATGATGGGGAGAAGATCCCTCTGCACCCCTTCCCTCGATACGTCCGGACCTGTCTGGGATCCTCCGCCCGCAATTTTGTCGATCTCATCGACGAACACGATCCCATTCGACTCGGCCAACTGTTTGGCTTCCTCGACGATCATCTCCATATCGAGGAGCTTGTCCGTTTCTTCTGCTGCAAGTTGCTCGCGGGCTTCTCCGATCGTCATCTCCTTTTCTTTTGTCTGCTGCGGGGCAAACGGATTGAGATCGCCTGGGAAGTTGAATCCAAATTCCTCCACCCCGCTGCGGGAAAAAATCTCGACCAGAGGTGTAGCCGGAGGTTGCTTCTTGATTGTGACCCTTCTCTCTTCCAGCTCGCCGCTTCTTAGTTTGGCGCGTATCTTATCCCTTGTTCTCTCTCTGCGTTCCTGCGCTTCGAGATCGTCTGTTTTAGGTGGGGGTGGTATGGGCATGATGAGATCTATCAATCTCTCCTCTACGAGCTGCTCCACGCGGTCCGCCACCTTTTCCCTGTGCCCGGCTTTCGCCATGCCGACGGCGATCTCGACGAGGTCCCTGATGATGCTCTCCACATCACGCCCGACGTAACCGACCTCCGTATAATTGGATGCTTCGACCTTAATGAATGGTGCGTTCACCAATTTGGCGAGGCGCCTGGCGATCTCTGTCTTCCCCACACCCGTCGGCCCGATCATAATGATGTTGTTGGGAAGTATCTCATCTCGCATCTCATCCGGAGCTTGCTGCCTTCGCCATCGGTTGCGCAGTGCAATCGCTACCGCTTTTTTCGCTTCTGTCTGTTTGATGATGTATCTATCCAGCTCCCGAACAATCTGCTGTGGAGTGAAATGGGACATGGCATTGCTCCAAGTTATGCCGTTCGAGCCGGCTAGTATCGCTGCCTCTTACGAACGCAGCGCTATCGACAGAAATAGTAATCACTTGGATCTATTTATCACCGAGCGACTTTAAAGTGATTTGGGCGTTCGAGTACAGGCAAATGCTCCCGGCGATCTGGATCGATTGCCGGACGATTTCGATCGGATCTTCCCATCCTGCCTTGAGAAAGGCTCTGGCAGCGGCCAGTGCATAGGGCCCACCGGAGCCAATGGCGAGCACATCATCTTCGGGCTCCACAACATCACCCGTACCCGATACGATCAAAGACGCCTTCTCATCCATGACAGCGAGAAGTGCTTCGAGGCGCCTGAGAATCCGATCGCTCCTCCAGTCTTTGGCGAGCTCGACGGCCGCACGCTGAAGATTCCCGCTGTATTGCTCGAGCTTCCCTTCAAATTTTTCAAACAGTGTGAGCGCATCGGCTGTGCTTCCGGCAAAACCAGCGAGCACCTTTCCTCCGCCAAGCGTTCTGATTTTACTTGAATTCTGCTTGATAATCGTTTCTCCCATCGTCACTTGCCCATCTCCACCCATGGCCGCACGATCCCCGACCCTGACTCCTAATATCGTTGTCCCGTGAATTTTCAAAATGCCTCCTGTTCGCTCACGCCCGTGGGTGGGCCTTTTTATAGATCGATTTGAGTGCACCCATTGTTACCTGAGTGTAAATCTGTGTTGTCGATAGATTTTCGTGACCAAGCATTTCCTGAACAGCTCGAAGGTCGGCGCCGTTGTTCAAAAGATGCGTTGCGAAGGCGTGACGCAGGGTATGCGGGGATAATCCGGCCATAGAGGATATCCTGGCAAGGTAATTCCCCACGATTCTTTGGATGGTTCGAGGACTGATCCTGAGGTTCTTCCTCGCGGAAAAGGCCGGGTACGAAGCAAACGGCTTGAGTGTTCTCTCATCGATTCTTCTGAGCGATAACCGTTTCTTTTGGTAGTGGAGAAAAGCATCCTTGGCTTCACCGCCCCAAGGGACGAGCCTTTCCTTACCGCCTTTGCCCCGCACACGTATCGTTTCCCCAAAAGGCAGGAAATGTCCAACGTTCAAAGCAATCATTTCGCTGAGGCGAACACCGGTGCCATAGAGAAATTCGAGCACGGCTCGGTCCCTCGATCCCTGAACGGTCGAGCGATCCGGAAGTGCCATCATTTCACGAATGTGCGATTCGCTCACCCGCGAAGGGATTTTTCGCCGGACCCGCTGCTGGGAGAGGTACGCAGTCGGATTCACCGCGAGCGCGCCGATCGCAGTCAAAAAACCGAAGAACGACTTCAGCGCCGAGGTTTTCCGCATCATCGACCGGCTTCCCAGTCCCCGCTTGATCTCTCCCCTGAGAAAAGCACGGATGTCATGAAGTGACACCGATTCGAGCCGATGGACGGAACGCTCTCTCAGAAAGACCGAAAACTGATGAATGTCGGTTAGATAAGCCGATACGGTCCGGGGGGAGAGCCCCTTCTCCGCAATGAGGTGCTCCCGGTAACGATCCACGGCGTTGTCGAACTTCATGAGTGCGCACCCTTCTTCAAGTAGTTGTGGTCTCGCGACAAATATACCGGAAAAAAAGGATTGGATTAACAAGAATTTCGCCCTGGCGAATTTGTTGGATCACCTCGGGATTCGCAATATAACCGCGTCAGTCGCTCTTTTCGAACAGCCACATGTTCTGATCGCGATATGCCTTGATTGCTGCAATCGCCCTTTCGGCAATCGCTAGATAGCGCGCCTTTCGGCCGCCTGCCGGCTTTCCAACGGTGGGCAGGATACCCATGTTGGCGTTCATTGGTTGGAAATCGCGTGTCGGTGTGTGGATGTAGTTCATCAATGCACCGATCATAGTGGCGTCCGGAAATGGATGAATCGAAATCCCCTTGTGCGACGCAACGATCGAAAGCGCAGAAACGAGTCCGCTCATGATGCATTCCGAGTACCCTTCGACACCGCAGATCTGCCCGGCGTAGTAAAGGTCCGGATTTTTGCGATCCCGCTGATAACGCTCGCAAACGCTCGGAACGTCCAAGAACATGTTTCTGTGGATAGCACCGTAGCGAAGAATGCTCGCACGTTCGAGCCCGGGGATGGAGCGGATGAGGATCTTCTGCTGCGACTGTTTCATGCGCGTTTGGAATCCAACGAGACCCATCAGATTCCCTGCTTTGCTCTCGTTTCGGAGTTGAACAACGGCATACGGTTCCTTACCCGTACGGGGATCTTTGAGTCCCCTGGGCTTGAGGGGGCCGAAGCGAAGCGTATCCTCTCCTCTCTTCACCATCACCTCTATCGGCAGGCAGGCCTCGAAGTACTTCTCCTCCTCGAACGAGTGGCGTTCCGAATACTCTGCTTCGCGGATGACTTCGAGAAGCGAGAGGTATTCGTTTCTGCTCAGGGGGATATTGAGGTAGTCCGGATCGCCCTTTCCGTAGCGGCTGGCCCAAAACGCCTTGCTGCAGTCCACGGAATCCCCGTCTATCGATGGAGCGATGGCATCGTAGAAGTAAAGATGTTTCTCCAACAAGTGGCGCCGGAGTGCATCAGAGAGTGTTGCGTCCGTCAGAGGCCCTGTAGCGATGACCGCTGGTGGCCTAAGGTCGAGATCTTCCTGGCAGCGCCTGATGATCTCGATCTTCGGATCGCTTTCCAGGCGGGCCGTGACCGCTTCCGCAAAGAGATCCCTGTCGACCGCCAAGGCGTGGCCGGCGGGGACGCTCGTATCTCTCGCGATGCGAAGGAGATACGTGCCGAACACGTCCATCTCCGCCTTCAGCAAACCGGCTGCCGTTTCCATCAAGGTTGATTTGAACGAGTTGGAGCAGACGATTTCGGCTGCGTATCCGGATCGATGCGCACCGGTCGTCCGGCCCGGCCGCATCTCGACGAGATCCACCGGGATTCCCCTGCAGGCAAGCTGGAGCGCCGCCTCGGATCCCGCGAGGCCTGCGCCGACTATTGTCACGCGGTTCATGATTCAGTCGAGAGTAACTTCTTTTTTGCATTCAGGGCATTTGTAGTACATGCCCCGCTTTTTGGATGTCTTTTCAACCAGATAGGGATTCTGGCAATGAGGGCAGACATTCGCGGTGGGTTTATCCCAGCTGGCAAAGGAACATTTCGGGTAATTGCTGCAACCGTAAAAGCGCTTGCCACGCCGCGTTACTTTCTCCACAACCCTCCCGCCGCATCCGTTCGAGGGGCAATCCATCCCGATCGAATATGACTCCGTGTGCTTGCACTTCGGGTAACGCTCGCAAGCGGCAAACCGCCCGAACCGCCCCACTTTGAGCACCAGGCTGCCGCCGCATTTCGGGCACGTGCCATCGAGGCGGACCGAAGGAACTTCCTCTTCCAGCGGGCGGGAATACTTGCATTCAGGATAAGCGGGACAGGCCAGGAACTGCCCGTTCCTACCCCATTTCTTTATGAGCTTTCTCCCGCATTTCTCGCATGAAATGTCCGTTTCTTCCTGGAGGGAGCTCTTGATCCGTTCTTTCCGACCCTCGATCTGGTCCAGCGATTTCTTGAAAGGCCTATAAAAGTCTTTTACGACATCCTGCCAGCTGTCGATTCCTCCCTCCACTTTATCGAGCTCTTTCTCCATCTCAGCCGTAAAAGACATATCGAATACTTCGGGGAAAAATCCTTCGAGAGTGAGCCAGACTTGCTTTCCCAGGGTTGTCGGCATCAGCTTGCCATCTTGTTTTAGCACATACTCCCTATCCTGTATGATCGACACGATGTTCGCATATGTGCTCGGTCTGCCAATTCCCCTTTCCTCTAGCTCTTTGATCAACGTGGCTTCCGTATACCGCGGAGGAGGCTCGGTGAAATGCTGGTTTCCGTCGATGGATTTCGGAGTGAGTTCGTCTCCTTCAGAGAGCGGGGGAAGCTCACCTCCGTTTTCCTGAAAGGATTCGTCGTATACGCTGAGAAATCCCGGAAATGTCAACACGCGCCCGCTGGCTTTGAGTGTGTAGGTGCCGGCGCGTACCGAGACATCGGTGGTATCGTATCGCGCGCTCTCCATCTGCGATGCAACAAACCTGCGCCAGATGAGCTCGTACAACGCGTACTGGTCTCTTGACAGGTATTTTTTAACTGAATCGGGATTCCGTTCCACATCCGTGGGCCGGATCGCTTCGTGGGCGTCTTGCGATTCTTTTCGCTTTCGAAACGTTTTCGGTTTTGCGGGAAGATACTCTTTGCCGAAAGCTCTTTCTATGTACGCTCGAGCACTATCTTGAGCATGATTTGAAATACGCACAGAATCCGTCCTCATGTAGGTGATGAGCCCGACCCGCTCCTTGTTACCGAGGTCGATCCCCTCGTAGAGCTGCTGGGCGAGCATCATGATCTTTTTTGCAGAGAAACGCAGTCGGTAAGCTGCATCTCGCTGCAATGTGCTCGTAATATACGGTGGTTGGGGATTGCGCTTTTTTTCCTTCTTTGCAACGCTATCGACGATGAAGCGAGAGCCTCGGAGTTCCTCGAGAATCGGCTCCACCTCGCTTTGCTTCTTGAGGCTGATTTTCTCGCCGTTTTTGAGAGCCAGTTTCATTGCGATCTCGGCTCCATCTTTTGTGAGGAGCACGGTATCGATGGTCCAGTATTCCTCGGGTCGGAAAGCCCGGACCTCTTCCTCCCGCTCTGCGATGAGTCTCAATCCGACCGTTTGAACCCGCCCGGCGCTCAGACCGTAGTAGAATATCTGCCACAGAATCGGGCTGATGAGATAACCCACGAGGCGGTCGAGGATCCGTCTGGCTTGCTGGGCATCCACCTTGTTCATATCGACGGTCGTGGGCGAAGCGACGGCCTCTTCAATGGCGGATTTTGTGATTTCGTTGAAGATTATCCGTTTGATGTTTTCCTGGACTTTGGTGAGATATTGTTCTAGGTGCCAGGCGATGGCCTCTCCCTCGCGATCCAGATCGAGGGCGAGCAGCACTTCGGAAGCCGCCTTCGCGTCCCTTTTGATCTGGGAGAGGATCTTATGCTTTCCTTTTGGGATGACGTATTTCGGAGTGAATCCATTCGTGATATCCACGCCGAGCTCATTCTTCGGAAGGTCCATCACATGGCCCACAGATGCGACAACTTTATAGTTCCTCCCGAGGAACTTTTTTATCGTGTTCGCCTTGGCCGGGGACTCAACGATGACGAGCGTTGGCTTCTTCATCTTACCCTCATGTTATCCAACTATAAAAATGCGAAAGACCGCGAATGCGTTCCCGTTAAATTCTGCCGACGATTTGGAAAGAGATTAGCTCGAGGGTATTTCGTCGTCGAAATCGTCGAACAGCTCGCTCTCGAGATCCCTCCCGGACGGATCGAACACAACCGCGCTGGCGACCGCTTTTACCTCGCTGAGATGAATCTTTTCGGGTCCCAGAGGGATGATCCGCATCATGATCTTCTCGAACTGTTCGATATCAACGATTCCCAAGTTCAAAAGCCGGAGCAGGTAGCCGTAGGACTCGCTGCTCAAGCTCATTTGTTCCCACTTGTTGAGTACACGAACGGCATTTCTTCCAGTCAGAGCGGTAGTGGCAACTGATCCCGCAGCATTCGCCGCCATCCAGAAGCGCGCCTGTTCGATCTCGTCGGCCGAATAGCCCCTGAGGGCTAACTCTTTATTTATCTCTTTGTATGACTTGTCGCTGTCGCGCGTGAGCTCCGTGACCAGCACGACAAGATCCATCATTCGACTCATTCTTTGATTGTCCCCCTGTGTTATGCCAGCAAGATACGTGCTAAGCCGGTTTGGCAATGTAACATAACTTGGGAGGTGCTAAAGATGCAAATAGTATTTTGTGGGTCAGCCGGGGTTTTTAATGGGATAAATCGCGGTGCTTCTGAGGCTTAACTCTTTACGCCACAACACTTTTTGTACTTTTTCCCACTGCCGCAGGGGCAGGGATCGTTGCGGCCCACTTTTGCCGCCTGCCGGAGGACGGGCCGGGTCGGCGCCGGTTCTTGGAGTGCTGCACTGGTGGCTTCCGTGCTGCCTTTTACCTGCGGCTCGCCCCCGTAAGCGCCGGCTTCCCGGTGGACAGCCCGGGCTTGGGAGAGGTCGCTCCGCCGCCTTTCGCGGGTGGCGATCCGAGCGTGGAAAAACGCGTACAACGCATCACGGTCAATGGTCGCATTCAAGTCCCCGAAAAGGGAGAACGCCTCTTTTTTGTATTCGATAAGTGGATCTTTTTGAGCGTATGCGCGGAAATGAATTCCTTCCTTTAGATAATCCAATTCGTGGAGATGATCCATCCACTTTTCATCGATGGTTTGAAGCATCACGTACTTCTCGAATTCCTTCACTACCTCTTCACTTCCGAGCTCCTCGATCAAGAAGCCCTCTCTCACTTCGAGCGCCTCATTCGCTCGTTGAACGAGATAGTCTTGAAGGTCTCCGGTTGTAAGCGTCTCGATGTCACCTTCGGGCATTGGGAAGGCGAACAAAAACATGGACTCCAAATCGGCCAGCATTTCCGTGAGCGGCCAATGCTCCGGCAGCTCGGAGGGATCTATATACTGCTGCATGGAGGCATCCATGTGGTCTTCGATCATCGCCTGAAGGATGCTCTTCAAATCGAGCGCTTCGATGATTTCATCGCGACGCTTGTAGATGACTTCCCGCTGTTTGTTCATGACATCGTCGTACTCGAGCAAGCGCTTGCGAATTCCGAAGTTATAGTTCTCTACTCTCCGTTGTGCGCGTTCGATGGCCCGCGTGACCATCTTATGCGTGATCACCTCGCCGTCCTGAATGCCCAACCGGTCCATCACACCGGAAACCCTCTCGGATCCGAACAGCCGCATGAGATCGTCTTCTAGGCAAAGGAAGAACTGAGAAGCGCCGGGATCGCCTTGCCTCCCGGACCTCCCCCTTAGCTGGCGATCGATGCGCCTCGCTTCATGCCGCTCCGTACCGACAATATGGAGCCCGCAAGGCACATCTTTTTCGCATTCCAGCGTATTTACCGTGCCGTTCTTGCTGTTCCACGAGGTTTGGCCGCTACCGATGCCACACGTTTCGCACTGGACGACTTCGGGAGCGAGCTTGATGTCCGTGCCCCTTCCCGCCATGTTGGTGGCGATAGTGACGGCACCGGCTTTACCCGCGTGGGCGACGATCTCGGCCTCTTTCTGGTGATATTTCGCGTTCAGAACGTTGTGCTTGATCCCTTTCCGTTTCAGGAGCCGACTCAGCGTCTCGGAGACTTCAACAGACACTGTCCCCACCAGGACGGGCAGATTTTTCCCGTGCAACCGTTCTATCTCCTCGACGATCGCGTTGTATTTCTCCCTTTTTGTCCGGTAGATCATGTCCTCGAAGTCGATTCTTCTAACCATTTCGTTCGTTGGAATGACGGATACATCCAGCTTGTAGATTTTGTAAAATTCCTCTGCTTCGGTTTCCGCGGTACCGGTCATTCCGGCGAGTTTGTCATACAGCCTGAAATAGTTTTGAAGGGTAATGGTTGCAAGCGTCTGCGTTTCGCCCTCAACCTTCACGCCCTCCTTTGCCTCCAGGGCTTGGTGGAGTCCGTCAGAGAATCGCCTGCCCGGCATCAGCCGGCCGGTAAATTCGTCGACGATGATCACGCGTCCGTCTTGCACGACATACTCGACGTCTCTCTCGAAGAGCGTGTAGGCCTTCAATAGCTGGTTGAAATTGTGGATGGCATCCGATTTCTCTGCGTACAACCGGTACGCCCTGTCTTTCTTCTTTATCTTCTCTTTTGGAGTGAGCGAGGCCTCGCTGTCTATTTGCTGGATTACTTCGCTGAGATCCGGAAGAACGAACTGCTCCCTATCTTCAGGGGCCAGAGCTTCACGGCCTTTTTCAGTCAGGTTGATCGTGTTCGCCTTTTCGTCGACGGCGAAATAGAGTTCCTCGTCCAGCTCGTGCAGGATCTTCTCCCTCATCAAATCCGCTTCCATCCTGAGAATCATTTTCTCCACACCCGGTTTCTTCTTCAGTTTGAGAAACCGATTGGTTTTCGGCGCGCCTCTCTGGACTTTGAGGAGCGTTCTGGCGACTCCGTCTTGATGTTCAGCGTCATCCAGGTGCTTCTCGGCCTCGGACAACAACTGGTTGATCATCCGGTTCTGAAGCGTGACGACGCGCTCGACTTTCGGCCTCAGTCGCACGAAAAGTTCGGAAGACTGTCCATGCGTAACCGGTCCTGAAATGATGAGCGGTGTTCTTGCTTCATCGATGAGCACGCTATCCACCTCGTCTACGATGGCGTAATGATGGCTGCGTTGAACTTTATCTTCTGCGCGGGTCTTCATATTGTCCCTGAGGTAGTCGAATCCGAATTCGTTGTTCGTCCCGTATGTGATGTCCGCGTTATAGGCCTTTATTCGATCTTCGTTCGACATATCCGCTTGGATGCAGCCAACGGAGAGACCGAGGAGTTCGTATACCCTCCCCATCCACTGAGCATCCCTGCGGGCGAGATAGTCGTTGACCGTAATGAGGTGAACGCCCTTACCGGTGAGGGCGTTTAGGTACATAGGCATGGTGGCGGCAAGGGTTTTTCCCTCCCCGGTGGCCATTTCGGAAATGGCTCCAGAGTGCAGTATGATTGCACCGACGGTTTGAACGTCGTAGGGCACCATGTCCCAAGTAACGGGAATGCCGCAGACATCCCATGACTGGTCGAGGAGATGCTTGCATGCAGCTTTGACCAGTCCGAATGCCTCGGGCAAAATGTCGTCGAGTGTTTCTCCGTCCTGGAGCCTTTTCTTGAATTCCTCGGTTTTCTTGGGGAATTCATCCGTTTGCAGGGACTCAAACTGTTCGGCGAACTGGTTGACCTCTATCAATGTCAGGATGTGCTTGTCGTAGTCCCTTTCGGATTTTGGTCGGATCCACTTCTTTAAAATCGGTATGCGCACCATCTTAAGGCTTCCACGGAATATCGCGCCGCCGGCGGACATCGCGAAGTCCAGCTGTTCGTCGTTCGCAAGCCCTCCGGCTTCATGCTGTTAACAAAGTGAAATTAGCAAAAATACCTCTGAATCGCAAGCTGTAGGCGGGGCACTCCGACAGAACGGAATTTCGCGGAGGGCTGTAAAAGAGCCGCACGAGCGACTCACAACTTATGTACATTCACAGCTTCGAGACCCCTTTTGCTCTCTCTGACATCGAACCGAACAACCTGACCTTCTCTCAGAGTCCTGTACCCCTCGCCTTTGATCTCGGAATGGTGGACAAAGATGCGCTGGTCCGTATCGCACTCGATGAAGCCGTATCCCCTTCTTTCACTAAAGTATTTGATGACTCCTCGCGGCATGTCCGACTGCCTCCTTCTCGACAAAGAAAAACCCGAACAATGGATTGCCCGGGTAATTGATCGTTCGCGGCGTATAAGAGCGAATTCGTGCTGTGCAAGCGAATTTATTATGAAGAGATCTCTTCATCTGTGATAACCAGGCAGATAAACTCCCCGGAATTGGTTCCAAAAAACACGTGCTTGCCGAAAGTCGCAGGGGATGAATAGATTTTGCCACCAGCGGTGAAACTGTCCACGAGTGTCCCTGTTTCAGCTTCCAAACAGTAAAAAACCCTATCGTAAGATCCAAACAAAATCCTATTGCCGTCGATCCTGGGTTTGGCCATTACATACCCCCCCGTTTTGAACTTCCACAACAGTGTTCCATTGCCGCTATCCACACAATACAGGTTGCCGTCATGCGATCCAACAAAGACGCGCCCTCCATCCGCCACCAGCGATGATTTAACAGCGCCTCCCGTTCTGAATACCCAGAGCAGTTTACCGTTCTCTCGATCGACGGCGTGGATTCTGCCGTCGGGCCCCCCGGTGACCACCGCTCTACCCGAAACGGTTGGGCTGCTCATCACCTCTCCCCCAACATTGTACGCCCACTGTACCGCGCCTGTTCCCGGAGAGACGGCGTAAAGATGCCCATCATAGGAAGAAATGAAGAGCCGCTCCTCTGTGACGGCAGCTGAACCCCAGATTCGACCTTTCGTTGGCGTTTTCCACAGTACCGTTCCGTCCCGAAGCGACAGACAGCGGGCAAAACCGTCATAGCAACCGATGACGATCCGTTCCCCGGAAATTCTCGGCGAGCTGACGATCCTGCCAGGGAGCTTGCGAAGCCACAAGCGTTTCCCTGACTCCGTGTCCAAGGCAAATACCGCTCCCGTATAGTCCGCGCACACCACCCGATCGCCCGACACGGCTGGAGAAGCACCGATCCCTCCGGCTGCCGTATATCGCCACAGTAGTTTTCCCGTATTCCGATCCACCGCGTAGAGCTTTCCATCCCGGCACCCGTAAAAGACTCGGTCCCCTTCCACGGCTGGTGAGGACGTCACCGGTTTCTTGAGTGTATTTTTCCATGCGAGCGCCAGGCGGACGTCGAGCACCGGCTGCTGTTCATTAACCGACACGGCTTCACTCTGGACTGGAGATAGCTGCTGCGGTGATTCCATAGAAGCCGCTCGAGGGATTGTTTGTTCTGCAGATTTGGTAACCTCCGGTGTGCTCTCCTTCAAGTGTCTTCCAACCCAGATGAAGCCAGCGATAACAATGATGGCGCTAATGGTAAGTAGGGCGGCGCTGTGAACGCGTCCGAATGAGGCGCTCAGATGCATTGCAGGAGAGCCCTTGGATTCGAAAATCCGGCCGCGCGCGGGCAAATCCTCGAAGCGGAGATAGAGGACCTTTTGCAGGAGGGACTCCAGGGACAGCTCCCGCGTCGAGCGCGTCCCCTCCGCTCGGGCATCGCTGATGACGTCGGTCACGGCCTCCAAGTGGCTATCGGAGCATCCCATGAGAGTTTCGAATTCCGCGTCTCCCGCGGCAGTGATCCTCCAAAGTGCGAATGCGTCCTGGAGGCGCTGGGGGAACAATTCCTGCTGGGTGCGTGTGTCGGGTATACCCAGGCGCTCGATACCTTCGATGTCTATGGATTTCAAACAATGGAACGTGCCCTTATGGCGAACGTGCGCACGGCCCTCCTCGGTTGTCAGGAGGTAAAAGCGATTTTGGTTCTGGAGGAGCAACCAGAATCCCATTCCGTAAAGATCTTCCAGGATGAGTCCCTCATCCTGGAAAATGGTTTCGAGGCGTTGGAGAGTCGAGCCGAGGAATGTCTCGGGAACGCTGATGGCAGTTGGGGAAAGATAGCTGCTGACGATTTCCCTGTAGGCTCTGAGGAGGAATCTGTACTGCTCGATCGACTGATCGTGGAAGAGGATATGGATACTTCTTGAGCGGCTGGAATGCTCGCTGTAGAGAAGGTCCCGCGGCTGTCTCGTTTTCGGGGTAATCCTTATCTCAGTTATCTTCATAGTGTTGCATGAACCAGGTGGAGCATAAGCGCACGTTTCGAACGTGTCAATATATCTTTTGAGAAAATGCAATGGCTAACAGCAGATGAGGGGTGGGCTTGGAGGAGATAGTATTCCAGGTCAAGATCTGACCTTCGTTGCCCGCTTGCCCGCCGAGCCTCCGGCCGATCGGGGTAGGGATAGACCTAAGAAGGAGAGAATCGATTCGAGGATACTCCTGCGCTTTTGCATGGATCCATAGAGATGTTTCAACGCTAGCGCGTTTTCTGCATCCCATTTGAGGGCTTCCTCGAAGCACTCTCTGGCCGTGCTGGTTAGTCCGGCTTGATGATACACATAGCCGAGGTTTGCGTGATATTCAGCGTTATAAAACTCCATTTCCAATGCTTTTTTGCACGCATCGCGGGCTTCGTGGAGCTTGGCGTTCAGCGCGGCGAGTGCAAATCCATACCAGCTGAGGTACTCGGGATTATTGGGGTCGTAGTTCGTTGCGCTTTTTAGCAGCACCACCGCTTTGTCGTACCTGTTATGCCTCATGGCTGTTTTGGCTTGCTCATAGGCGAGCTGCGCGGAGCGCTTATCTGCCTTTTTCTTCTCGGGTGCGACGGACTTGGCTCCTCTTCTCCTCAGCTCTTCATCGAACTGCAGCCGCTTCGACGGATCACTCAGGACGGCGAACGCCTCATTGATGAGCGTAAAATCCACTGCCCCCCGTTTTGCGGGATCTGGAGTTTTGTCTGCGACGTCGGGATGGTGTAGTTTCGCGAGTTTAAAATAGGCCTTCTTTATTGCGTCGAGTGAAGCCGTCGGCCAGACTTGCAGGACTTGGTAATAATCGACGAATTGATGTTTCGATTCAATCGGCATCCTAGCTTCGACCCTTCACTGTCTCGAGTTCAGAAAGCAGATTGTTCGCCAGCTGATTCTCCGGCTGGACTTCCAGCACAGCTTCGATGTTAGTCTTTGCCTCAGGAAAACGTCCGTTTTCATAGAGGACGAGCGCGAGATTCAAGCGCGCCTTGATGTATTTCGGATTGATTTTTAGGGCCACTTCGAATTCCTCAAGCGCATCATCCACCATTCCATTGTTGCCATAGGCAATTCCTAGATAGTTGTGCAAATCGGGATAGTCCGGCTGGTAGGCGATCGCCTTCTTGAGTTCACGAATGGCTTCGGTATAGCTGCCGTTATGAATTGCCTCGATGGCTATTTCCCTGCTGATCTGCGAGGAACTCGGTCGCTCCTCGAGAATCTCGTAAAAGCACAGGTTGATGTCGTCATCATCTGTGCTGATTCTCAGTGCCCGGATAAGATCATCCAACTCCTTCTTATAAAAGTTCGGACAATATGCCCTTGCAGCTTCGAGCTCCCCTGTGGATTCATCTTTCTCTTCGAGAGAGAGCAGTACTCGAGCGAGATGGACTCGTGCTTTGAAATATTTTGGATTGATCTCGAGAGCGTTCCGGAAAAGCTCCTTCGCTTTATTCAAATTTCCCAATTTAATATAAAACGTTCCAAGCGTGTATCGAAGGTCGGCGAATCGAGGTTTGAGAGCGACCGCTTTCTCCATATCCCTCGCCGCCTCGGCGATATTTCCCTCCGTTGCATGCTCCTTGCTCAGGGCAACATGCGCTTCGCAGGCGTAAAGCTCCAGCGTCTGCATATCCATGCCCTCGCTGTCATCGCTCTCTGCAAGTAGTGCTTCGAACCTTTTGAGGGCTTTCTTATAATGACCGTTGTTGTACATATCGAGAGCACGCGAATACTCGTCCTTGGGAATCAAGTTGAATAGCCGTTTTAAAAACATATCCTACCCCTAAGTGAGATGCGAGACCAACTGCATGACCAGGCCGCTCGCAACCGGCACGCGCATGTTGTCATCCATTGGAACCGGAAGCGCTTCGACGATCGTTGCTGACATCGCTCCGACGAGCATGATCCATGGACCTTCGAGCAAAAGGTAACCGATCAGCAAGCAGCAAATAAAACATGCCATGCTGCCCGCTGGACTCTTTCCCCAATAGAGTGGCTTGCCAAATCTCTTGCCGATGACCGCTGCGGCGGTGTCTCCCAATACGAGAAACGTCAGCGCCGAAATTGCGATCATCTTGTCGAAAACGAGCACACTTATTAGAGCCGCGATCATGAAATGCGTGGCCCCAAGCAGGTGCTCCTCCTCGTGGCTCCGTATCAATGATCGGAAGAGCCTCAGGAAAAATCCACGAAGCCTGTGATCGCTGAGCCTCAAGAGATCGAGTATAACCGTAACGGTCATAGCAATAATAAGGCCAAGAACGCCCAGGGGATGCGGGGCGAAGTAATACCACACTGGAATCGCGATCATCGATAAGTGGATGGATTTGCGCTTCAGCTCGCTACCGATGGAGAGCTGACCGGAATCCGGCATTTCGTGTCCGTTTTTCATACTATTTCATATCTATTGCAGCGCTCAATCGACCCTTAATGGGATCCTCTTACTCACCTCAAGATATCGCCTAGACGAGTAAGTTGCCTTAGCCAATACAGTTACGAAGTACTTGCATTTTGCGATGGGGCATGGGAGCCCCAATCGCTGCACGTGGTAAGTTTTCGCCACGTGGCCCGGCTCGATGAACAGGTTCTCGTCAAGCGTCCGAACGGGTTTCTCCTCTTCATCTTCAAGAACAAGCGTCACGTGCGACTGTTCAGTCAGTGAAAAACGAATCTCGATAGTTGTTTCTCCTTCTGCAGTGATTGTTTGGGCAGAAGGATTCATCACGTCCGTGCCCACCCAATAGTAGCTTGCTCCTGCGCGCTCAGCTATGAACACCTGCCCAAAGCGCCTGTAAATGGTAATGCCACGCGGCTCGACAAGATCATCTTCCGCGGACAACCCACATCCGAATCGCGTGAGGTAGTTGAGGTGCTTGTCGAATTTGTAAACGCACCCGCTGAGTGTGTCGGTTGCGTACACATTCGAATAGTAATCTATGGCAACGAAGAAGAATCCACCGCGGTCTCCTGAGATCTCTTCAAACCGCCTAATGGCAAGTGGCATACCATTCATCGACAGCTTGCAAAGGCGATGGTTGAGCGAATCCGTGACGATTATGAACCTCGAGCCATAATGGTTCCAAGAAGGATCTTCGATGACGGCGACACCGAATGGCGCGATGAGGTTCCACTGTTCCCTTTCCGTCCCTATTGTTTCCAATTGCGCCCCATCGCGGTTCGTGACAACTACCCTGTCGTTTCCCGAGTCGGTCACGTAGAGCTTCCCGTTCTCGATTGCAATCCCTAGTGGAGCATTGAGTGATTTCCCCGTTTCTGATAGATCAATCGATCGATCGAAGTGCAGCGAGTTCGACTCGTTCTTCAAAAAGATGATCTGATTCGATCTCCGATCGGAGACGGCTACCCATCCATCGCGGTCAACGGCGATGCCAAAGGGTTCGGCCAAACGACCGTCTTCCCATTTGCTGAAGAATCCAAGGCTATATCGGGAAGTGTTGTAAATGATTTCGGAGGTGCCGGAATTCACACCATAAACTGTCAACTCATCATCGTCGCGAGAACCTTCTTCATCATTGAAAGTGTGTTTGATCGCCGCCATCCCCTGAGGTGACGAGAATTTCTTCTTGTAACCAGAGTAGATATCAAGATGTGTTTGCCCTACCCGATGCAGACCAAGTGTGTGCTTCCAGGGTGGTGCAACGAGTGTTTGCGCTTTGCTCCCGGCGGCGAGGGTCTCACCGCTAGCGCTCAGCAGCTCGGTAAGCGCCACCAGTATCAAAATAGAGGGAACGATATAAGTGAGCGGACTCCACGATTCTTTTGACATAGTTGCGTGTCTCTCTGAAGGCAATTTCATCAACGATACGTCGAACATCGTGCTTTCTCGTTCGCGCATTGAACCAGCGCCGCGCATTGGAAAGACCGGCATTATAGGCGCACAACATCATCAATGGATCGTTCCCGCAGCGGCGGAGCAAGTATGATGAATACCACACGCCGAAGGCGAGATTGACTTCAGGCGCGAAGAGATTTTCTCCCACTTCATCCGGCAGATCCAGCCGTCTCGCTACATCCTTGCCCGTACCGGGCATGAGTTGCATCAATCCTTGGGCACCCGCTCTGGATACGGCCATCAGATCGAACTTGCTCTCCTCTCGGATCATCGCGTAAACGAGGTGCGGATCGAGGCCCTGTCTCGTGCAGTTCTCGAATACCTGGATGGGATAGAGAAGCGGGTGCAGCAGTCGCGCAAACGCTCCTGAGAGGGTGCGGCGGTTGTCACCGTGGACGGAATCCCAAACTCTTTGATAGAGCTTTACGCTCCTCCAAGACAGGCCATATCGGTCATAAAAAGCTGCCAGCTCAAACGTGAGGCGTTTGGAAGGTTTCAAAATCGCTTCCACGTAAGTGAATTCAGTCTCGGCCCAATCTCTAAAACCCATCTCCAAAAAAGCACGTCCGCGCTCAATGTGAATCCGCGCTTTTTCATAACGCTTCTTTCCCCTTGGTTTGGGGAGGGCCGCGCGAATTCTCCGCTGTGCAGCGAATTTCTTCTCAGTGGCTTCCTTGAGAAAGGCCAGCAATCCCGAATTTCCCTCCATTTCGATGACGCCGCTACTCGAAAGCAGGGGCCTAATGGAGATGGATTCGATGGAAGGTTGAAGATAGAAAGATGTTGAATCCAGGGAGAGAAGCGCTCCGAGAGCTTCGTCGCGTTTCGTTGATTTCCCCATTTTTCCGTAAGCGTCCGCAAGATAGTACAGCGTGGTCTCGTCCTTTCGGCGTGACCATCCGAGAGATCGCTCGAGGATAGAAACGCTTTTCGCATGTCTGCCTCTATCGAGATGGTGCCAGGAAAGCTTTAGGGTCGATAGCCGTCCAAAATAATGGGAGCGATACGTTTTCGAAAGGCGTTCCAGAGTTCGAATCGATTTGGTGATATAGTTATTCTTCGCGTAAAGTTCAGCTGCAACGAACAACGCCTCTGGCGCTTTGGCATCGGATGGATAGACCGAAGCATAATTCTCATACAGGGACGCCGCGCTCACCTGACGTCCCAGCTGCCGGTAACATCTGGCAAGCATCAGCATAGATCGCTGTTTCAAAGAGGCCGATACGTATTTGAGCCGGGCGAGTCCCGCCGCCTGAGAGTACTTCTTTTCCCGGTAATACATTTCGGCGAGAAGAATCCTTTGCCTATCCAGATCCGAGCGCTTCAGCCGGCGCTTTCTCAAGTGGGACAGAAGCTTTCTTCCTTCCGATAACTGATTTTCATCGATCATCAATTCGCTGTATGACAGGAGCTCTTTGGTGGAAAGCCGCGCCAGCGGCAGACGCTCGATTGCCCAGCGGACAGCCTTCGCTGCCATGGTTTCTCGTGGGCACTTCTCCGCTAGTGACCGCGTTTTTGCCCTCGCTTCCAACGTGTCACCCAGCTGGTATAGAAGATCAATTTCTTTCGCACCTATTCGAGCGGCATCCTCAGGAGCTAGTAGCCGTTTTGGGAGCCTGGAGGCAATCTCAGCAGCTTCCCTCAAGCTGTCGCTCGATATGTAGGCGTCGAGGAGTATTTCCCAGAACTCCGTGTCGAGAGGTCCGGTTCTTCCATCCCGAAGGATTTCCCTGCCAAGCGCGAAGGCTTCTTCGTTCCTGCCCGATCCCAGGAGCGAGGCAAGCGTAATGTAGTCTTGATAAGGACCGAAAACAACTCGCAGCTCGGGCCCAATCGTCTTATGATGTTCCAGCGCATTATCATCTTTGCCCGCCAGGAGGCTCAGGCGGGCTCTCCATAGCCCGAGAAGTCCCCCCCATCCGAGCGTTTCCCCGGCGGATAAGCGATTTAGCGCACTGTCCGCCCGCTCGTACAAGCCGAGCTGCGTGAGAAGCCTCGCTTCGAGCACAAGAAGTCGAGAGCCACCCCCCCCTCCATTCACACCGCGAACGAGCAGATCGTATGCTTTCCCGGTTTCGTTATATTGCGGCAGGAGGTAGGCTGGATTTTCCTGAGCTTCGATGCTTGGATCGTTGGGCCACAGCAGCGTCGAAATGGTTCCAGCCTCGTTATCTGGTTGATCGGATGGATTCGTTTTACCGGCAGGAGCCGTTAAAACGAAACACATAAAGAGGCAGAGAACCAAACGAGACATGATAGATGCGTTCAGGTGTTAAAAATAAGATCCTCAGGGCTCGCCTCAGAGGATTGTCCGATTGAGTGGTCTTGGTCGGGCATTTCCGGATAGATCCGGTGTTCATTCCCATTCGATGGTGCTGGGCGGTTTCGAGCTGATATCGTACACAACGCGATTGATGCCTTGGACCGAATTGATGATCCGATTCGATATCTCTTTGAGAAATTCATTATCCAGCATCGCCCAGTCCGCCGTCATCCCATCCGTGCTGGTCACCGCACGAAGCACGACGGCATAGTTGTATGTCCGAGCATCCCCCATCACCCCGACAGTGCGAACGGGGAGAAGAATAGCGCCCGCTTGCCAGATCTCGTCGTATAAACCCCAGCTTTTGAGCCCATCGATAAAAACCTTATCCACTCTCCGAAGCAGTGACAGCTTGTCCTCATCCACTTCGCCGACAACCCTTACAGCAAGTCCCGGGCCAGGGAATGGGTGCCGCATGAGCTGGTCCCTCGGAAGCCCAAGCGCGAGACCGATTTCGCGAACTTCGTCCTTAAAGAAGAGGCCGAGCGGCTCGACGAGCTCGAACCGGAGTTGATCCGGAAGCCCGCCGACGTTGTGGTGCGTTTTGATGGTCGCCGAAGGGCCTACAGTAGCACTGCTCTCGATTCGGTCCGGGTAGAGCGTTCCTTGCGCGAGAAAATCAAACGGACCTTTCTCCCGGCTCACTTCTTCGAATATTTCGATGAACAGATGCCCAATCCTTCTGCGTTTCTCTTCGGGATCCGCGACTCCCTTCAACTGGTCGAGAAATCGCTCTCCAGCTCTTACGATGTGGAGAGGTGCCGAAAAGTGCGATTTGAATAGGGCCTCGACACCTTCTACCTCTCCCTCACGGAGGAGGCCGTTGTCCACAAAGACGCAAAACAACCTGTCGCCAATGGCCCGGTCAGTGAGAGCTACCGTTACCGAGCTGTCCACTCCCCCGCTTACCGCACAGATGACCCGCCCGTTTCCCACCCTATCCTTGATCTCCGCAACCTTCTGTGAAATCACGCTACCGATCTGCCACCCGCGTTCGCAGCGGCAAATATCGAAGAGAAAATTGCGGAGGATCTTCTCGCCGTGGACGGAGTGATGCACTTCCGGGTGAAATTGTACGCCGTAAAAGTTCTTCTTCGGTTCACAAAATGCAGCAATCTCGCAGCCCTCCGATGATGCGAGAACCTCCATATCCTCCGTCTTATTCGTGATGCGATCCCGGTGGCTCATCCACACCTGCTGTTTGCGAGGCGTTCCGTCGAACAAGGAGCTCTCTCCATGTGTTTTGATTACCGTAAACCCGTATTCACCGCTTCCGGACCGGACGACGTTGGCTCCAAGCTCTCGGGCCGCGAGCTGCATTCCATAACAAATGCCCAGAACAGGCACGCCGAACGACCAGAGTTGGCGCGGAAAATCGGGGGCGTCGGGATCGAAAACGCTCGAAGGACCACCGGACAAAATGATCCCCTTGGGACGGAATCGCAGCACTTCCTCCCTCTCGGCCGAGCACGGGAGAATCTCCGAAAATACTTCATGAGACCGAACGCGTCGGGCAATGAGTTGGGTGTATTGCGACCCGTAGTCGAGTATCACAATGCCGCCCTCAGGCATAGAAGCTCCCTTGATTCATGTGATTATAATAATGAATACCAGCGGTGCCTGGATTGCCAAGAGGCGATCAAGGCACCGGCTATCAGGAATCCCCTTATAATGTACAGCTTTGCTCTGAAATCGCAGCGCTTTTTTAGCAACTAGGTTAGATGTGTCTGAAATGTCTTCTTCCCGTGAAAATCATCGCCACGTCGGCCGCGTCCGCCGCGGCGATCACCTCCTTGTCGCGAATGGAACCGCCAGGCTGAATGACTGCAACGATTCCCGCCTGCGCGAGCTCCGTCACTCCATCCGGGAAAGGAAAGAATGCGTCCGAAGCAGCCACCTTGCCATGCAGAGAAAACTTGGCGTCTCCTGCTTTTTTTACTGCGATTCTCGCCGCGTCTACGCGGCTCATTTGACCGGCACCTATTCCGACGGTACCTTCCTCGTCGGCGATCACTATCGAGTTGGATTTAACATGCTTTGCCACCTTCCAGGCCATCTTGCATGCATCGAGCTCAGAGGCGGAAGGTTCCCTGTGGCCCGCTGTTTTCAGCTCATCCAGTTCTGGAAAGCCAGTGTCGCTCTCCTGAAATAGAAGCGCATTTTCAACGCATACGCCGATCCGGGATTGCTTTGCTTCCTCCCAGAAGCGATCCGATATGGTCACAGCTCTGAGGTTCTTCTTCTTTGACATTTGCTTCATCGCTTCAGCGTCGAATGATCTGGCCAGCACGACTTCGAGAAACAGCTTGGTCATTTCAGCGGCCAGCTCGATCCCGACGCTGCCGTTCACCGCTACGATGCCGCCGAAAGCGCTCAGAGGATCGCATTCCAGAGCACGGCGGTAGGATGCCGCCGGCGATCCACACCATGCAGCACCGCATGGATTTGTGTGCTTGATAATGGCCACGCTCCCTTTCCCGAGGTCGCGGGCAAGAGAGAAAGCCCCTGCGATGTCGAGATAATTATTGAACGAGAGTTCTTTTCCCTGGTGCTGCTTGAGCGATAATAGCGGTGAATCCTCCTGGGACGCATAGACTGCGGCCCTTTGATGAGGGTTCTCTCCATAACGAAGCGTAGCCGCCTTTTTGAAACTCAACGGCAACCTGTTCGGCATTTCATCATTCGGCGAAAGCTCGTGAAAAAACTTGGCAATCGTGGCATCGTATTCGGAACTCAACTCGAACGCCGCACGGGCAAGACGCTTGCGAGTTTCGAGAGCCGTCCCCCCGCTGGCTCTTATTTCCTCGATAGCAGCGGGATACTGACCCGGATCGGTGAGGATCGTCACATGTGCGTAATTTTTTGCCGCTGCGCGCAAAAGCGCGATGCCTCCGATGTCGATGAATTCGCAGAACGATTTCTCGGAGAGCTCTCCGGCACGGAACTTCTCCACGAACGGATACAGATTGATTACCACGAGATCGATCAGCGCGATTCCATGTGCTTCCAATGTATCCAAATGGTCGCTGTTGTCCCTGTCCGCGAGCAAACCTCCATGGATTTTTGGATGCAGGGTTTTCACCCTGCCCCCAAGAATTTCCGGGCTTCCTGTGTACTCGCTCACTTCCTCGGCGTGGATTCCCTCCTCTTCGAGATGGGCTTTAGTGCCCGATGATGCGAGGATCTTCACTCCCTTTTCTTTGAGCAGCGAAGCGAGCTGGACCAGGCCGCTCTTGTCCGTCACGCTGATTAGGGCTGTCTGTATTTGTCTTTCTCTCATAAGAATTTCTCCAGCTGCATGTCGGGAAACAATCGACTGCAAGCTTCTCTGTAACGTTTCATCGTATTCTCGATGACACCAGGAGAAAGCTCCGGGGCCGGCGGTTTGCGGTTCCACTTTATTTCGTCGAGGTAGTCGCGGACGAATTGCTTGTCGAAACTAACTTGAGGCCGTCCCGGTTCGTATAAATCTTTCGGCCAGAATCTAGATGAATCCGGGGAAAGAAGCTCATCGATCAGGATGATTTCGCCGGAATGCCGCCCAAATTCGAACTTCGTATCAGCGAGGATGATTCCCCGCTCACCTGCATAATCCCTGGCTTTCGCGTAAATCCGCAGGCTCATCTTTTTGAGCGTCTCTGCGTCTTCCGCAGACACGATTCGGCACATTTCTTCGAATGAAATGTTCTCGTCGTGCCCGCTTTCCGCCTTTGTCGCCGGCGTGAAGATAGGTTGGTCGAGCATCGATGACTCCTGCAGCTTGTCCCGAAGTGGGATGCCACATACGGAGCCGGTTTTCTTGTAGTCCTTCCATCCCGATCCGGCAAGATAGCCCCTCACGACGCATTCAACGTCGAAACGCTCCGCTTTTATAACGAGCATGCTCCTCCCGACAAACTCTTCTCTGCCCTTGAATGGAGGCGGAAAGTCGTTCGGATCCGAAGTAATGAAGTGCGTCCTGAGAGAGTCCGAGAAAAGATCGTACCACCCAAGCGTCATCTGCGTGAGGATGATCCCTTTACCTGGTATCGGGTCGGGAAGGATTACATCATAGGCACTGATCCTGTCGGTTGCGACGATCAAAAGTCGATCCCCAAGGTCGAATATGTCGCGAACCTTTCCGGATAGATCCGGCTTGAGCCCGTACGACTCGGTTGTAATGAGCGCTTTTACCATGTTCCTCCTGTCGAGCGATTCATCCGGATGGGGGCGTATCCATGACTTCGACTTTCCTTCCTTCGATCTTTAAGCGCCCCATGGCGAACAACTCGATGGCCTTTGCGTAAATTCTGTGCTCCTCTTTGAGAATCCTCGCCGCCAACGTATCTGCATCGTCACCTTCCTCAACCGGCACTGCCGCTTGGATGATGATGGGACCGCCATCCACCGACCTATCCACGAAGTGAACCGTGCAGCCCGAGACCTTTACCCCATAATCGAATGCCTGCTCTTGGGCATGCAGCCCTTTGAAGCTCGGCAAGAGGGAAGGGTGAATGTTCAGGATTCGGCCATCGTATGCGTCCAGCAGCGGCCCTTTGAGGATCCGCATGAAACCAGCCAGAGCCACGAGATCCACCCCGGCTCCCCGACAAATCGATACGATCTCTTCTTCTGATTCCTTCGGCAAATGACCTCGCTTTTCCCCTCCGACGATGAGGTGATAGGGTACTCCAAATTCTTCAGCGATTGATAGCGCCTTCGCTTCGGGATTGTCGCTGATCAAGCACGCAACCTCCGCCGGAAATCTCTCCCCTCGGCAGGCCTCCGCTATCGCCCTAAAGTTCGTGCCCGTCCCCGAAGCGAGAACGGCAATCTTACAACGCTTTTGGTTCACCTTCCTCCTCCAGGTTTCAGTTGGAAATAAAAAATTACTATAACATCGACGGACAGCTGCTGCACCAATAATTTACGAAGCGCCTAGAAGGGATTTAATGAAAGCCAATGCAATAAGGATGAGACCGGCAAGAGTCCTCAATGACAACCTCTTGGAACACCAGATCACCGTTATTCCGGCGCAATAGAGTATTACATCCGCCGCCGGAACGTGAACCAGGGGCGGTGCGAGATCATCAGCGAAGAGTAGGAGCCAGCGGAAAAGGCTGGAGGTATGTTCGAGCGCCGGAGCAACCACGTCGCCTGCTCCGCTGCATAGAACGCCCGGGAGCGCGCAGGAGAAGGAGAGAAACAACACAACGAACACAAAAGGGAAAAAGACCAGCGTCGCGACCGGTGCTACGATACTCAACCGTCCAAAGTGATGGACGAGGAGTGCGGCGAGATAGACCTGGACGAACACGCCGACGACGATTGTGGATGTAACGTACTTCAACAGCTTTCGAATTATCGATCGGCCGCTTTCGAAGGAGATACGCTGTATGCACAGCAGCACGCCGAGAGTCGCGGTAAAAGACAGTTGGAATCCAATAGAGAAGAAAGTATGTGGGGCCCACAGCAAAATTAAAAAAACGGCGTTTCCCAAAGCAGCAATTGGCTTCATCGGACGGTGGATGATTCTCGCTGCGATGAGAGCGGTTGCCATAACGTACGCTCTGAATAAAGACACGACCTCCCCCACCGTGCAAACATAAATGGTTAGAACAATGAAGAGCGCAGTGGGATTTTTCAGCCTGAGGCATCCGAGCACGAGAAGTACTGCGGCTGCTACCAGACCTAGATGCATGCCGCTGAGGGCTAGAAGATGAGAAATCCCCAAGTTGACGAAGGTTCGCTTGATCCGGCTGTCCAGTTCTCCCTTTTCGCCGAGAAGAAGCGCCAGAGGTATCCCGCTCTTTGAACCGAGACGTCTGGCAATCTCCTGGCGGAGTCTTTCATGAAGAGGCCAGAAGAAGTGTCTTTTGATCGTGTTTCCTGAACAACCGGGCAGCTCGGTGATGCCGTCCTTTTTGGTCCTCACAGCCGCAGCTGCACCACGTGCAAGCAAATAGGAGTCGGCCCGGGAATCCTCCTTTTCTGCTTGGCGCCGCCGTTTTACCCGCTCAGCCACGATTCGGAGACTGTCTCCAAAGCTGATTCCTGGTGTTTTCCCATAAACGATAACATCGATAGCAGTCCCATCCAGATCCGTGCGAAAACGGAACGTCACTCTTCCCCGCCCCACCTGCGGGAATCCCGAAACCCAGCCATCCATAGTCCTGCGGGTGCTGCCGCCGCCGAACAGAAACTCATCAGCATATTGCTGTTTCGAGCGAAGCGATTCGGTGGCCTGTTGCGCATAGCAGAACAACGCTGAGGCGGTGATGACAATGACTGCCACCCGAAGCTTTGCGTTCTTGGGAAAGAAGACAGGGATAGAAAGGAGAAGAGGGATTGCCCAAAAAACGGAAAAACGATAAAAAGCGCCAGCCGCAAGAGCGGCGGCCAGTCCCCACACCACAATCTTCCACCCGTTCTAGCCGACTCAGCCGGCGCCGATGATCTATTCCCGATACAGCTCGACGCGGTTTTTACCGCGATGTTTTGCTCGAAACATTGCTGCATCGGCTTTGACAAACAGCTCTTCTTCTGTACGCGCATGATCGGGGAACACCGCCACCCCGATGCTTACAGTGATATGTCTCGGTGTTCCCTCTTCGTCCGTAAATCCAGTGTATGTGTGAATGACGCTCCTGAGACGTTCAGCCGTATGAACCGCTTCGATCTCGGCGGTTCCGGGCAGCAAAATCACGAATTCTTCACCACCGTACCTGAACGGAAGGTCAATTTTTCTGAGGTTCCTTTTTATCAATGCGGCAACTGTCGAGAGTGCCTCGTCGCCTTTCTTATGTCCGAGGGCGTCGTTGATGCTCTTGAAATCGTCTATGTCAAGAAGCAGCATCGTGAGCTTTCCGCCCGTACGGGTCGCCCTCTCGATTTCGATGGGAAGCTGAGTTTCATAGAAGTGTCTGTTGTATATTCGCGTTAACGTGTCGATCGACGTGATGTTTTCGATCTGATCATTGATCGTTATTACTTGCTCCACGATCCTCCCTGCGACTTCCACCCTCTCCGCCACTGACTCGTCTTCTGGGGGCTGCTCAAGTAGGACTTGCAATATTCCCCTGAATGCATCCTGAGCAAAGACCGGGACCACTGCCACGCTCTTCGCGCGATCGGAGTTGATGATGAGGCCTTCGCGTCGTCCTTCGTCTATGTTGGTTACGACGTACCGGCCCAAAGATTTGACCTGCTCATAGATCGGGGTTCGACGCATGATCTCTTCCGAAGTGCTGCCGATGCGTTCGCCAACTGCTACAAATTCCTCCAGAGCCTCCTGGAGCAGCAGCATCTCTGCCGAAATGAAGTGGAGCCACTCCGGCAACATTTTCATCAGTGTGCTGAGCCTCTCCACTATCGACTCATGGCGCTGGTTGATCGAGAGGGTGCCGATCACATCGGGGAGTATGTCGATTGTCGTTTCACTGCCGACTGGGACGGCGCCGATCTCCGCCTCACCAGCCTTTTCTCTCTCGACCCGTTTAGACGCCTTGATACTCTGAACAATCGATTGCCATTCCTCGGCGGGTACGATGAGTCGCAGCTGGTAAATGCCACCAGTCTTTACGTAAGTGACTACTACATAACCATTTTGCGGTGTTGCGCCAGTCCTGGAGTAATAGGATTCACGGCGTAGGGATTCCAGAGCCAAGATGGAGCAGCGTCTTAGATCCGCTGCATTTCCGATCTCGAGCGCCTTATTGACTCCTCGTCGCAGATCCTCGGGGAGACGATTTAGCGGAATGAGGTGTTGCAGAAGGTATCTGTAGTCCCTCTCAATGGTGTTCATCTCTGATGACCTTCTTCGAGATATGCTTGATTTTTCTTTTTAGTATTATACCCGACTTGCGCGGGCGTTTCCATATGAAATATCTTGAATGAAAGGATGTTATGGCAGACGAAGAAAATGCTAAATTGGCTTGCAATTTGCTGGCCTCTCGCTAAAAATAGGCCATATTCCAAAGTGCACACCAGGGGTGCGTTGACCGGCTCTCGGCTCATGGTCTTCGCGCTCAGATTTTGATAGACGCGCTGCCGTAATCGCCTCGCGGCGATCGACGCTGCTACATATTGTTGTGAATCCCCTGCTGGGAGAGGAGACGCATCCAGATGTTGAAGCGCCTGCTGTTATTGATCGCCGTGCCTACGCTCTTGTGGAGCTGCAGCACGATCGGCACTCACGGAAGCGGAGCCGGCAAGAGCCATGACACCCCACAAACGCCCGATGGTCCTGAACCGCCCGATGTTCGGGCCATGGAAGCCTTCCAGGTCCGCCTCGATTCAGCTCTCACTCTCTTCTATTTTGGCGATGTGCCGAATTTCTACAGCACTCAGGATTCGCTTAGAAGAGATGTTGCCGCTTACCTCGAGGAGCATCCAAGCGCCGCTTCCGACCCAGGTTTCCATTGGCTGCAAGTCAAGATCGAGCAACTGGATACGCTGATGGCGGGGGTGGATTATCTCCACCCGTACATCGCCCGAATGGACAGCCTGGCACTCGCCCACGGGCATTGGCCGGAAGATGACACCACCAACGGCGCCGCCCGGTTCCAAGCTGTCGAGGACACGGTATTTCCGGCGATGCGCAACAGACGCATCGACTTTTGGATTCGGTATTTCTGCGGCCCAGGGAGAAAAAACTTCGAAAGAGCGCTTTACCGAATGGAACTCCACCGGCCGACGATCGAGAATATTCTAGAGGAGTTGGATCTCCCTAATGAGCTGATCTGCTTGGCACTGATCGAAAGCGGCTTCAACCTCAAGGCGAGGTCGCGAGCGAAAGCTGTTGGCCCATGGCAATTTATAAGCGGTACGGCCAGGCTATACGGCCTCCGCGTAAACTGGTGGTTGGACGAGCGGCGAGACATTGTTGCAGCATCCTACGCGGCCGGCAATTATCTCAAGGACCTGTATTCTATTTGGGATTCATGGTTCTTGGCGATGGCCGCCTACAATGCCGGTGAATACCGTGTGGCTAGGGCCGTCGCCAGGCATAGGACAAAGAATTTTTGGAAACTTCGGCTCCCGAAACAAACCCAGCGCTATGTTCCAAAATTCCTTGCCGCTCTTTACATCGCAAGGGAACCTGAAAAGTACGGATTCAAAGTGCCGGATGTGGAGCCGATCTCGTTCGATCTCGTGCCCGTTAAAGATGCCACGGATATCAATCTCATAGCGGAATCCTGCGGAGTAAGTGTGGAAACCATCAAGAGCCTCAACCCGGCGCTTTTGCGCTGGTGCACGCCTCCCAAAACGGAGTTGCTCGTAAAAGTGCCCGAAGGAAGCGGGCAGAGCTGCGAAACGGCTCTGGCGTCGATACCCGCCGAGAAACGGGTTACATGGCGCAGGCACACGATCCGAAGAGGTGAAACGCTATCGCTGATCGCAAGGAAATATCGAACAACCGTTACTACGCTCAAGCGCTTGAACGGCATTCGTAACTCCCACTTCATCCGCGAAGGTCGAACACTCATTGTGCCTTTGATGGGTGCGTATGCAGAGGTGGCGAGCAGCAAGCCTCAATACAAATCGAAACGGAGAAGCATCAATAAGAAAGCGCTCGAGTCCTATGCTAAAAGTTATGCACCACCGAAGGGTTACAAGAGCGTCATCTACCGGGTGAAAGATGGGGATACCTTAGGGGAGATTGCCGAAAATTTCAGAACCAGCGCCCGGAAGCTTCGCCGGTGGAACAATCTCTCCTACCGTTCCTACATTCATCCAGGCCAGAAACTCGTCGTGTATGTCCCCGAATCCTTCGACCTAGCAAGAGCCCCTGTGCTGGAGTCTGTCCGCCCCATGGGAAAGAACTACGTGAGATCGCGTTACGTCGTTAAAAAAGGAGATACACTCTACGCCATCAGCAAGCGTTTCAACGTCCGCGTCAGTGACCTGCTGATGTGGAATGGTAAAAGCAGGAGCTCGGTGATTTATCCGGGAGAAGTGTTGGAGATTTGGACGGCCAAATAACCTGCTTGTCCAAAACAGCGTGCTAAAATTCAGCAAGTGCTGACACGCGATGGGTAGCTTCGAAATCGTCGTGATGGAGATAAGCGTAGTCAAATCCTAGAAATCCGAAACGGACTCCCGCCCCGGCCGTAGGGTTCCCACTATCAACACCTCCGCGGACCATTACCCGCTCTTGAAACCGAATCTCGCCTCCGAAGTGGAGATCGGCGCTGGTCCGTCCAATCCAAAGCTGGGAGGCATTCTGTCTATTCTCGAAGAACACATCCGCGTCGAAAGCGATCAATAGCGAGCCGTTCAGCGAGTGAGAGGACAGAGTGTAGGCGGTACCGAGTTTGATCGAAGGGGCAATGAATTCGTTTGTGCCGCTACTCCAGCTGATGTATGTGCCGGTTATGTCCTGGAGCTTGACTCCGATGTCGAAGCTGGGAAAGAGATCTTTGTAGAGAAAGCCTAGATCGAGTCCAATACCGGTACTGCTATAACCTGCAACGGCGTTCGAATAGAGAAGCTTAAGCGCCCCGCCTACGCGGCCGTAACCGGTCTTCAATGCGAAGGAACTAAGCAGAGCAAGATCGTTGTTGTTTTCCTTGGGGATCGAACTCATGTCGTAGTTTAATATGTCTCCGTCGTTGGGCTGAAACCCGGGGATCCCGTTTCGTTCCTCCCAATTCAAATGGTTGGTGATCGCAATATCGTCCACGCCCAGATGAATGAGCGCGAAGCCAAAAGCCGCCTCTTTTTCGGAGGATAAGATGCGGGCGGGCATCACAAACGATGCGAAGTTATAGTTAACTAACTGGCCGAACCGCTCGGAGTGCATGAAGAGAGCCTGTCGTTTCGTGAAACCGGAGATGCCGGAAGGATTCCAGAACACCGTTGACGCATCGTTTGCAACGGCTGCAAACGCTCCACCCATTCCCAAAGCCCTCGCTCCGCCGCCCATAGCCATGAAGTCACCCGCGAACTTCTTCGCGCCAGCATTCTGGGGCAAAATCAACATACCGACGAAGAGCAGCAAACACAGAAGATGAGAAATCGTTATGCTGAGAAATGAGATTACAGTACTGCGCATCATAGAATCCTTCGAAATCACCAAGATCTGCAATCAGGGGGTCTTCAGAGGGGTCGAACTGTTAACCGTAGCTTCTTACTAATTATAGCACCAAGACGCTATTGCGCAAAAGATGTTTTTCGCTCTTTTTCCGACCTGCGCTGAATTCATTACACCAATCCATACTCCTTGATTTTCCGATACAGGGTCCGTTCGGAAATACCCAGGATCTCCGATGCTTTCCTCCGATTCCCTCCCGTCACTAGAAGGGCTTGTGTGATCGCCTCCCGCTCTATCTGGTTTAAGGAACGTCCATCGATGCCCTCCCGCTGAGCATCCGTGCGTACCTCTCTCAGGCCCTCCCATGCTCCTCCACGCTGATCCCTCAGGATATCCAGTATTTCTCGGACATCGCGGTGAAGAGCCAGAATGGATGCGTATATCATTTCCCTCTCGGCTTCGTCCTTCGAACGATGCAGGGCAACAGGTAAGAGAGAAGGACTCTCCATCTCCTCCTTGGCTAGCTGGGAAGCTACGAGTTCTGCCGCAATCTTTTGAGTGCTCGATAAGACGACCAGCGTATCGATGAGATTCCGCAACTCCCTGATGTTCCCCGGCCAGCTGTATTCGCTGATTCGGCGCAGAGCGCCGCTTTCCACTCCCTTGACGTCTTTCCCATGCCGCGCGCTTGCCTGCAGGATGAATTGATCGACCAGATGGGGGATGTCCTCCTTTCGATCTCGAAGTGGGGGGAGGTGCAGATTCACGCCCTTGAGTCTATAATAGAGATCCTGGCGGAACTTACCCTCGCGCACGGCTTCCCCGAGATTTCGGTTCGTGGCCGCTATGATACGAATATCCACCCGAAAACTTTTGATTCCGCCCACACGAAGCACTTCGCCGGATTCGAGTACCCTTAAGAGCCGAACCTGCATGTTCGGACTCATCTCACCGACTTCGTCGAGAAAAACCGTTCCGCGATCCGCCCTTTCGAACAAACCCTCGCGGCGTGCTACAGCTCCCGTGAAAGCACCTTTTTCGTGGCCAAATAGCTCACTCTCCAGCACGCCTTCTGCGAGCGATGCACAATTGATGGCCTCAAAAGGGCCGCCCTTCCGCCGGCTGGCGAGGTGGATGGTCCTGGCGATGACGTCTTTGCCCGTGCCGCTTTCGCCTTCGATCAGAATCGGCACCTCCGTCGGCCCTACCTGAAGGATCGCCTCTACGATCTCCTCGATGGCAGGCGCGCGGCCGATGATCCCTGTGCTGGCTTTTAGTCGCGCGAGATCGGTTCGGTGCCGCAAGGCGGCTTCGAACGCGACGTGATCGATCGGGCGCGAATAGTAATAGTCCACTGCCTCGTGACGCTCCCTCGTGAGGATTTCCTCTGATTTCGGGCCGCCGATGACCATGGCATCCATCCCCGGATGGCGCTTTCTAACTCGCTTGATGAGAGATAGGTAGTTCTGGGCTGCCGCTTCGTCGATGACAAGCAGATGCAGCGCGTCCAGTGGGACGGACATGATGTGAACTGGCTCATTCAAGAAAGTAACGACATCTTCCTGGCTGTCCGCAATGTAGTGGACAATCTGGCGCACTTGTTCATCTGTGGTGACAGCAAGTATCTGTAGTTCCATGATATTAAAGAGGTTTTCTGAATTGAACGCTAGTTGGTTTCTGACAGTTTGTCAATAGCAAACCGACGATGCCACGCGCAGGAGTATCGGGATTCAAGGCTGGAATTCTGAGCAAGGGGTATCGATATGAGCTTGCTGCTAGGCAAACCGATTAATAATCGCCGAGTTTGCCTTGATCGCCCTGAGGCTATTTCCGTAGCGCGCTCTCCTCAGAGGATGTTCATTGGTGAACGGATACCGGGTCCTGTTCTTCGCTCAGCGATTTGACTTTTCGCGAGATACTGTACTCGTTCAGCTTGTTTCTCAAGGTACGGACGCTGATATCGAGACTCTTCGCAGCCCTCGTTCTGTTTTCCTTCAGCTCAACTAGCCGGTTGAGGATCATCAGCTTTTCCATATCGCGGATCGAACCATATCTGAAGGCGTGTTCCATTCTCGACAGCTGCTCGTCTCTTTCGTTTTCCAGTTGAAAGAAATCCGTGTCCAGCGTGGTACCGCCAGCCATGATCACAGCTCTTTCAATGTGGTTCTCCAGCTCCCTAACGTTTCCTTTCCAATATGCCTTGCACAGCTTTTTCATTGCATCCGGCGTGAGCTTTATCGGCTCCCTGTGGTTCCGGGACGCATATATTTCCACGAAATGATCGATGAGGAGAGGGATGTCCTCACTTCGCTCTCTCAAAGGCGGCAGTTCGATTGGAACCACATTCAGCCTGTAATAAAGATCTTCCCTGAGATTCCCTTTTCGGATTTCCCCCATCGGATCCCTGTTTGTGGCGCCGATAATCCTCACATCTACTTTTACCGTCTTCTTGCCGTCGATCCCGTCGAATTCGCCTTCCTCAAGAACTCTCAGGAGTTTTGCCTGAGTTGTTGCCGACATTTCGGTGATTTCTTCGAGAAGAACGGTTCCGGCATTTGAGAGTTCCAATCTCCCCGGCAGGAAGTGAATTGCTCCAGTAGGGGCGACTATCTCCTGCCCAAAGAGCTGGCTTTCGAGAAGAGTCTCGGGCACCGAAGCACAATTAATCTTTATGAACGGATTGCTTTTCCTGTTGCTCAGTAAATGTATTTCTTGGGCCACAAGTCCCTTCCCCGTGCCATTCTCGCCCGTTAAGAAAATGTTTGTTTCCGCAGGAGCAACCAATCGGATCTTTTCCCTGATTTGTTGAATAGCCACAGAATTGCCAACGAGTAACTTAGCTCCGGAAGTGTCCTCGAGCTGGGTTTGGAGAGCTCTGTTCCGCCTTTCCAGCTCCCTGAACTCGATGGCCCGCTCGATCGCATGTTTGAGCGCGTCGATTTTAATAGGTTTTTCGATGCAATCACACGCACCGAGCCGTATGAGCTTCGATGCGATATCGACGTCGCTCATGGCTGTGTCCGCGATAGCGATGATGTCCATACCCATTTCGACCACTTTCGATATAAACGCCTCGCCATCAGCGCCGGATGTTGCAATGTCTACGATGAGCATGTCATAGCGTTCCTTGCACAGGACCTCCATTGCTTCGATTCCCGTCGCCATTTTGAGGACGTGATAGCTGGATTTCAATTCATTCACAAGGAAGTCCGCCACATCGGGTAAATCAGCAACGACCATCAGCTTCTGGGATTTCAATTTTTCCTCCTCCGGGCTTTGCGCTAGGTAAACTGTGATCCGGTTTTTGTCGCTTCCTCCACCGAAGATGGAGTCTGGCAAACCGCATGCCACAGGTAGGCAACTTTGTCGGGTGGAGGCAATTCCTGCCCATGTTTCCCTTGCAGATATGAGCAAGGAAGCGCTCGTCTGGCAGATCAAAGCGATTCCGGTAAGGCGGAGCGGTCTCAGGGGAAGCGCTCTTGCGGAGTCAAAGCGCCAACAGGAGCCATCGAAATGAGCCATGCGACCGGATCCTCAGTCGCTGCCGGCGCCGGTGTCCCTCTTTATCCGGGTCTTCTTCTGATCAACACTCTCTGCGTTGGCGGCCGGTTGGAAAGATTTTAGCTTTTCTCTAAGCGTCTGGCGCGAGATCCCCAGGATGCTCGCGGCTCTTGATTTGTTTCCATTGGTTTGTTCGAGCGTCCTTTGAATCTGGATCCTCTCCACCTCACGGAGCGTCATCGGAAAAAACGACGCGAGGAACGCGGAGGATGCTTCCTCTTTCCTTTCTTCGGAAGCCAATCCTTGGATCTCCGGCGGAAGGTGTTCTATCAGGATTTCATCTTCAGCATCGAGAAGCATCGCTCTCTCGATAACGTTTTTGAGCTCGCGCACGTTTCCAGGCCAATCGTACGTAAGCAGAGCTTCCATTACTTCCCGCTTCACTGGCCTAATCCGTTTTCCGAGCTCCTTGTTGAAACGATCCACAAAGTGATTGACGAGGAGCGGTATGTCCTCCTTTCGTTCCCTTAGCGGAGGAATGTGTATCGGGATAACTTTTAACCGATAGTACAGGTCTTTCCGAAAGTCCTTCTCTTGGATTGCGGTTTGAAGATCCTTATTCGTTGCCGAAATGATTCGCGTATTAACGTGCAGATCTTGAACGCCTCCCACGCGACGAAACGTCTTGTTTTCCAAAACTCGTAAGAGCCTCGCCTGAAGCGTAATTCCCATTTCCCCGATCTCGTCCAAGAACAACGTGCCGCCCTCGGCAAGCTCTACCAGACCCTTCTTCCGAGTTTTTGCATCGGTGAATGCTCCCTTTTCGTGCCCAAACAGTTCGCTCTCCAGCAGCGTTTCCGGTACCGCAGCACAGTTTATTTCCATGAAAGGCCTGGGCTCCAAATAGCTGCACGCGTGTATCGCTCGCGCCACGAGTTCTTTCCCCGCCCCACTCTCTCCCGTGATCAGTATCGTGTTTGCCTTGCTGTCTCCGATTTTTTTTACCTTATCGAAGATCTCCACTATCTGTCTGCTCTGCCCGATAAAATTATTAAAAACGCTGCTCCGGGTTGTTTTTTCGTTCAGGTATGCGATCTCGTTTTTCAATCGATGTGCCTCGAGGGCGTTTGCTATCGTCACTTTGAGTTTCTCCAGCGCGAAAGGCTTGAGAATGAAGTCGTACGCGGCGTTTTTCATCGCCTCCACAGCCGTTTCGACCTCCCCGTAGGCTGTCATCATGATGATGGGCACTGTTGGATCGACGGACTTGATTTCCTTCAGCACATCGATCCCGCTAACGCCAGGAAGCTTGAGATCGAGCAGAACGAGGTCCGCCGATTTTTCCTTGAAGAGCTTCGTTCCTTTATCGGCGGTTCCCGCATCGATCACCTCGTACCCGCTTTCCTGGAGGGCCTCGCTCAGGGACCATCTGATTGTTTTTTCGTCGTCGATGATCAGGATTGTTTGAGACATACTCAACTTCCTTTCGCTCGATTTGACGGGCTGTTGATTGTGCTCTCTTGCTTTTCGGCCGGGAGAATCACCGAAAATATGGTATTTCGAGGAGTAAAATCGCACACGATTTTTCCGCCGTGGTCCTCGATGATTTGTTGGCTGATGGCAAGACCGAGCCCGGTGCCCTTCGACTTTGTCGTGACAAACGGCTCGAAAAGGCTGTTCCGGATGGACTCCGGCACGCCAGGGCCCGTATCGATGACATCCACTCTGGCGAACCTTTCTCTTCCCTCTCCCGGTGCTGCTTCGTCCCGGAGAACTACCTCCACCCGGTCGCCTTCTCTGCAGGCCTGAATGGCATTCAGAACAATGTTTATCAGGACCTGTGTAATCTGGTCGGCGTCGGCACTGCACGTCTCGTCAGCTAGATTTTCCTTCAACAATAATTCGACGCCCTTCGTCTCCGCTTGGTCGGCAAGTAGGCCGATGACCCGGTTGGCTATCTCTGGCAGCGAACATGGGGCAATACGGGGCTTTGCGGGCCTGGCGAAGTTCAACAGATTCCGAATGATTGCATCCAGCCGGTTGATTTCGTCGAGAACAGCGAGGATGTACTTGACTTTCTCCTGTTCTCCCTTCAGCTTGCTGCCCAGCACTTCAACGCTTGTCGCGATCCCCGTGAGGGGATTCCGGATCTCGTGCGCCACTCCAGCGGACAGCTGCCCTAGAGCTCTCAGCCGGTCGTTTTTCCGGATTTCTGCCTCCAAGCGCTTCTGTTCTGTGAGGTCTTCGAAGATCGCCACGATAACATTTCCATTGAGATTGTCATCGTGCATTTTGGTCGTGCTCAATCTTGCTGGAAATAAGCCTCTCGCACCCTGGGTGCATTCCACTTCGAGAATGTGAATGTCCTTTTCTGAATGGATGATCTTCTCGAAAAACTCGTCACCATACGTGCGGCTCTTGAACAGTTCTCCGAAATAGATGCGTGCAGAGGTCTCGAGTCGAGGGCAGAGCCCTCTTGCGTGTTTGTTCGAGAACCGAACCCTACCCTTGGTATCCGTTGTTATGACGCCGCTATTGATGTTGTCGAGGACTTTTTCATTGAAGCGGCTAAGCTGCCTCAGCTGGCTGATATAGGAAGCGTTCGCTACTTCTCCGGCAAAAATCGTTTGTATGGTGTTGAGAAAGTTATAGTCGATCTTGAATGTCTGGTTCGAATTGTAATTCTTATCCATTAGGACGAAGCCAAGAGATCTGTTTCTGTGTTTTAGCGGGATGAGTGTTATTCGCCACGGGACGGTACGCTCGAGGCAGGTGTCGAACCGGCCGTCGCTGTACCCTTCGAGTGTGTGAATCTCGGAACCTCGTGGATGCTTCTTCCATCCTTTGAGGATGTCTTCGCATGACCTTTTCAACGAAATCTCGTCGACTTGAAAACTCGCCCGCGGACCTATGCGTTTCCCCTCGTTACTGAAGAGCAGTAGCGCCGCACCTTCGGCATGCATGTAGTTCACGAGCGCCATTAAAAAACGATCGAGGGCATCGCTCCAGTTTTCATTATCTGAAATATCTCTTCCCATCTGGTAGAGGATGGTCAGCTGAGAGACGTACCTTTTTAGCGCCGTGTCGAGACTCTTTAGCTCAGCGTTGATCTTGAACGCTTCTTGACGAAGATCTGCTTGATTGCGGTCCAGAAGCGCGGTGGAAGACCGAAATCTATCGATGATTTCCGATTTGACTTCGCTGATCATTCGCTTCTGGCATACGAAGCGGATAGTAGAGGCCAGCTGCTTCAAATCGACTGGCTTTATCAGGAAATCGTAGATCCCGACGCGAATGAGAGATAACAGGAGTTCAACGGGTGGATCCGAGGCGACCACTACGACGGAGCAATCTGGATGGGACGCTCGAACCGTCGACACCAAGCGGGTTGTTTCGCGACCGCAGCCGTCGGCATCGATGAGCAAAAAAGGATATTGCACCTTCGCGAAACGCTCCAGCGCAGACGGCACCGTGGCAACGATCTCGGATTGGATCTCCTGCTTTTCGAGGATGGAAGACAGGGATTCGTGAAGGTTGGGATCGACGGATAGAATGAGAATCTCCGCCTGATGGGTTTTGTGCGGGCCAGAATCGTGCGCGCTCATGGATCGCAAGCTATAGACTAACAATAGGTTTGAGGTATTCCTGCCATCCCGTTAAAAGCTGGATAGATACTTACCATAGGGGCTGAACCTCATCAACCAAAATGTTCGCTTCGAGGATAAAATGGCGTGCCCAGATGCAATGAGTGTGATTGCCGGCGGCTTTGACTGCCGCGAGGCGAGTTTTTATTGGATCACAATAACCATGGCCAATTCTGGCTAATCTGGAAAGAACGGGGAATCTTCGGATGGAAGCGTAGCTAGAGTACGACCTGCTTCAATATGTACGTATCAAGATAATCCTTGTCTTCCTCGGCAATGGAGGTGAAGTAGCAGGCAATCTCATATCGAGTGGTTTTTGGAGCTTCCTCTTCGGGCTCTGTGCGCACAACAACTCCTTCGCAGGTCACATTCCTCCCCGGACGCACCCCCTCCTCTTCTCCGGGAGCGGGGAGCGTGAGCTCAATTTCGAGCTTCGTGAGGACCGGGATATAAGTGGGGGATGTGAAGTAAACGCCGTTTGCGCTGACATTGATACTCTCTGCTTCGGCACAGTCTTTTCCGCTGATCTTTATCTGCAAGGCTAGTTTTGCAGGGATCCGGACTGCCCTGCGCCGTTCGAGCATTTTTGTTCTCCTTCCTATAAAATATTTGCAGGATCAGCCCGAATTGCGCTGATACCTGCCGGCAGCTGAAGATCGTCGTCAGCATTCAACGACTTAACATGACGATCGGTCAATGGACGTCCGATATTGGCGTTACCCCTCCCTAGGTTTAATGGACTATGAGGTCGATCGAAAATGCTCCGAGCAACCTTATGGCGTGGATTTTGATATTTCTAGAGGCGCTCGGGTGTGCCGTGTCGACTACCGACCTTTCTTCTTGTGGCGGTTCTTTCTGAGCCGCTTTTTACGCTTGTGCGTAGCGATCTTCTTCCTTTTTCGCTTTCTACCGCAGGGCATTGCTGCATAACCCTTTCTCAGATGATGAGCTTAGGTCGTGACAGTGCGATCGGAACTATTCACCCGAGCCTTGAGCTCATTCGATGCTTTGAAAAACGGAACAAGCTTGGCTGGTACGAACACGCCCTCACCGGTCCGAGGATTTCGAGCGCGCCGTGCTCTTCGTTCCTTCACTTTGAAACTGCCAAAACCCCTCAATTCAACCTTATCCCCTTCGGCGAGAGCACGACAAATGTTGGCAATAATCTCGTTCACAATGATGCTCGTGTCCTTTTTGTTTAGACCCGTGACCTTAGAGATTTCTTCGACCAAATCGGCTTTTGTCATCGCTTCCCCCCGTTCAAGGTTTGGCGCTTCCTTTGTGGACGCAGTGGACCTTACTGCAAAGAATTGAATTCATGTGCCCTCTTCAGCGTTGGCCACTATTGATGCTGATTTCGTCTCCCTGGACCCGCTGCAGGACAGCAAACGCTAAGCTAACATACAAGCGAATCCATGTCAAATAATAATTTACGGGATTATATACTTCAGGGTGATCCGGTTCTCCGCCTCTACTGGTATGCGGGCGCCGATCTCACCAAATATCGATCGGAAAAAGTGCTTCCTTTTTCTCTTCCGGATGATCTTCGGTTTGTTTTTGATGCCTCCCATACTCGCCGCGACGGCGATTGCTTCCTCGTATGTTCCCAGCCTGTCAACAAGCCCGATTTCTTCTGCTTCCTCCCCGGAGTACAGTCGTCCTTCGGCGAGCTCTTTGACCTCATCCAGCTCCATTCCACGTCCCTTGCTCACCGCTCTGAGGAACTGCCCATAGGCTCGGTCCAGAAGCGTTTCCAGATACCGGCGTTCCTCCTCGGTAATCTCGCGGTGGGGTGATCCAACATCCTTGTATTTTCCTGACTTAACAACGGTTATACCGAGGCCGATCTTATGGAAAAGCTCTTCCGTATTCAGGAATGCAGCAATGACGCCAATACTGCCTGTCAGGGTCCCCTCGAGGGAAATGACGGAATCCGCCGCGCAGGCCACGTAGTACCCGCCGGAGGCAGCGATTTCCGCCAGGAACGCGACGACGGGTTTCTTTGCTCGAAGCTTTTCTACTGCATGGTATATTTCCTGGGAGGCAGCCACTCCCCCACCAGGACTGTTGATATGGAGTAGGACCGCTTTTACGCGTTTGTTGTCTCGATAGGATTCCAGCTCTCGTATCTTGCTCAGATCGTAGCGTATCTCTCCGTGAATATCGACTACAGCCACAGCTTCACCGATTCCCAATTCTTCATCACCCAAATAGAACGCCATCAGAAAATAAAAGAGAAAAAATAAAAAGGTGAGCAACACGGCTGCGCTAAACAGTACGATGAATGCGACATTTCGTTTCTCGGGCATGATGTCGTTTGCGACCGGCTAAACAGGATCGAAAGGTTGAAGTATCTCGGCGTATCAATATCTACCATGGAGCACGCAGGTCGGTAGAATTGACGGGTGGACCATATCAGAGTATTTCCTTGCCTGTCAATGCCTATGCGCGATGTTGCGGTCTTGGCTTCGCCGCTTCCATGGACGGGGATGACTGGGTTGCTGGAACATCATTCCCTTTCGAGAGTGCTGAGGGAGAAAGAACGCTGTTCCATGCGGGTGACGAATCTTTACACGGAGCGAGGGAGGATTGTTGTGTGATGGGGGTGACGAACCATTGCGCGCAGCAAGGGAGGATCGCCCGCCGCAGGCGGGAAGGCAACCGAAGCGGGCGCAGGCGAGAGACCCCTATCACGCAGCGCTCATACAAGGATCGCCCGCGTCAGACGGGCGCAGGATTGAACCTGTTTATGAAGATTGCCAGTGAAGGAGAGAGTCGTTTCTGCGCATAAAGGCAAATCCCCCACCTCACCGTGTGCTCTGGCTCGTGAAACACAACATTAACCTTGAGGAATGGGCCCACGCCAAAACAATCCACGGGTGAGGCAGGGGGTCTCGTCCATAGAGGCGCCTATCAAGCCGTATGCCACGGGAATGACAAGCACGGTTCAAACGGACCCCCATTTCAACAGGGCATCTGTATTGATATCAATGTGTTACAATGATGACTTTGTGGATCCCGTGAGGGCGTGCTCGGGAGGAATAATGCGATGGGTAAAGTGCCGCTGGAGTACGACGAGGTGAGAACAACATGCGATATCCTAATCATTTAGCGCGCGCCAGATGCCCCCTGCGTTTTGCGGAAAATAGCGTCGATCGTGATGAGCTGTTGAGCAGAATGGATGGGAAAGGCTCAGAAGGGTTTGTTATGTCGAGCAGTCTTGCGTCGTTGCCAATAATGTCCGGTTGGAGTGGTATGCGGTCAAACGTTTCTTCCGCACTTTTCGCTCAACTCGAAAATTTTCGTAAAAAGCTGTGTGTGGCTCTGCTCCCACTTGATATCTCGCCGTTCCAATACGATCTGGGCGGTTTGCATCGCTTTTTTCAGGTCGTAGACCGACATATTGCTTCCCTGCCCCCAGGAGAAACTCGGGATGAATTTATCCGGCATTTCGCTGCCGAACACATTGCAGTTGAATCCAATGACCGTGCCGGTATTGAAAGACGTGGTAATTCCGGTTTTGGAATGGTCACCCATTATCAAGCCAAGGAACTGCCGTCCCGTCGTTCTCATCGTTCCAGCGCACCACATTCTCACTGGGCTGTAGTTGTTCTTCAAGTCGCTGTTGTTGGATCCTGCGCCAATGTTGACCCACTCACCGACATACGAGTGTCCGATGAAGCCGTCATGCTGCTTGTTCGAATATGCGGCGAAGATTGTGCCGTCCACTTCACCTCCGATCTTGCAAACATCCCCGATCGAAGTTCCCTCCAGGATTTTCGAGGCCGGCTTGACGATGCTGTTCTTCCCAACGTAAACGGGCCCGACGAGGGTAGAATTGGCCATAATGACGGCTCCGTCACTGATGACAATCGGTCCCGAGGAGGCGTCCAAAACGACACCTGGTTTTATCACAGCGGCTTCCCCCACGGAGATATTCTCTTCGGAAACCATGTGAACGCCTGGATAAACGACGGTCTCTTCCGATTGCCCCCGGAACGGCAGTCTCTGGAAATCATCCTTCATGACTCTTCGATTCTCCTCGATGATCTGCCATGGAAACGAAAGCAGCCGCGCTTCCTGAGCTTCGACAACCGCCATCCCGTGTTTGTTGATTATCGCATCAAGCTCTTTTGGGAGCTTTTCTTCAAGACTGTCCTGACCAACTGCGTGGTCATCCTCGAAGGATCCTTCTTCGGCGCTGGCGGACAAGATGGTCCCGCGCTTGAGTTTCTTTTCCGCGGTCTTTTTAGCCGAAACGTAACCTCTCAATTCCTCGCACAATTTCTCGATCGACTCCTCCCCTATTCGTTTTTGGATGTAATGGGCGAAATCCTCTGCTGCCGCATTTTCCAGCTTCGCTGCCATTACGTACCCGCCTTTGATGCAAATTCCGTTCGGGGGGATCTTCTGGAGCAGCGCTTGAAGTTCGCCTGAATAACAAATCAGCCGACCGTTCAGGAATATTGTCTCACCTCCGGGCATCTCGTTGACGGAGATATCCGGGGCCCTGAGCCTCATCGTAGCGGAGAGATACTCCCGGCAGAGCACGCCGGGGATGGCGTCGACAAATTCTTCGTGGAGCCTCAGACGCAGATTTTGAAATCCAATTCGGAGCTCGAATACGGACTGGTTCAAAGAAATGGGAAAGAAGTTAGAAAACTTCTTGTCTTCGAAGATGCAAACATAGGGTGGCAAATTCTCCCCCTCCTAGTCTCATTTCCCTCCGGATTCCAGACTGGAAGTATCGGCGACCTGGCGCGCTTTGTCAATTGTTCGTCTACCAGCCCGGTATCAGCTCGGCGGGCCCGGATATAAAAAATGGTGGAGTTGACGGGGATCGAACCCGTGACCTCTAGTCTGCCAGACTAGCGCTCTCCCAACTGAGCTACAACCCCACGATCGAATAATTTACCATATTCCCGAAGCGCGTCAAGGGGAATACCCCGGCCGCGCAAGCGGCAAATCGCCAAATATATCTGGACTTGCACGAGAAAACTCTTAGAATCAAACTCGTGCCGGAGTGGTGAAATTGGTAGACGCAGGGGACTCAAAATCCCCCGGACTTCGCGTCCGTGCGGGTTCGACTCCCGCCTCCGGCACCATTGCATATCAAGGGATTGGGCTAGCCGCCTCATCCCTTTTTTTGTCGGCTTCGTTTACGCGGAATCCGCCTGGCGAGCGGTATTCTGGAAGCGGCCAGTCGTCGCTTTAGCCTTACTCGACGAGCTCGACACTCCAGAAAAGGTACTCCCTCCAGGAAGGCGGAGGATTCTGAATGGCGAAGCGGGAGTGGAAGCTCCAGAGCCAGGATGGTTTCGAGGGCCTTTTGATCAAGCTGAGGCCAGCTTCCTCCGGGGTTTTACCGCCCTTGCGGCGATTGCATGGAATGCAGCAGGTAACGATGTTGCTCCATTCGGTCACTCCCCCGCGCGACCGGGGGATGATGTGATCATAAGTGAGATTTTGAGGTGTAAACCGCCTGCCGCAATACTGGCACTGGAAGCGATCTCGCGCATAGATATTTTCCCTGGAAAACTTTACCTCTTTCCTGTTCAATCCGATGAAGCGCACGAGGCGGACAATAGAGGGCACCCGCATGGAGATGGACACCGAGCGCACTTCGCGCTCCGACTCTTTCACCACCTCAACTTTTCCAAGGAAAACCAGCTTGATTGCTCGCTTCCAGTTGATGATGTTGAGCGGCTCGAATGAGGCATTTAAAAGCAGAACCTGTTCGAAGGCTGTGACCCCTTTCCGATGTTTCAAATACCTTATTAAAAAATCTGCATTTTTTCAATCCAAAAAGCAAGGGATGTACCAGTCCGAACCGGATGCTCAAAAGACCTTTTTTTCGGCTAAATCGCTGAAAAATAATAAAACAACTCTTGATTTGTCTGGAACTTCGGTTAACATTTGAATAGCTGCACATCTCTGTCTTCTTGCATCTTGCAGCTGGGCGTTCCACCCATCCCGGAGGGGAATTCTTGAAAATCTTGCGCGCGTCGATACCTGCTGCTCTGGCGCTACTCATTGTAACAGTTCAGATCGCATTGTCTCCAACTCCATCCCCCGCCATCCAAAGCGATAACCAGGAGGCTCCAGAAGAAACGGAAGGCTCACCTGCTCCACCGCAAGACGTTCTTGTGGCATACCTGCATGGTCCGATCGGGCCGGTATCCAAAGATTATGTTCACCGAATCGTCGAAGAAGCCGGTGACTTGCATGCTGGCTGCATCGTGTTTCTCATGGATACGCCCGGAGGTCTGGACGCATCGATGAGAAGTATTATCAAAGATATCTTCTCGAGCCCCGTGCCGATAATCATTTTCGTCTACCCGAGCGGGGCAAGAGCCGCAAGCGCGGGTGCGATTATCTCACTGGCCGCCCACATTGTTGCAATGGCCCCTGGAACCAATATGGGCGCAGCGCATCCCGTGCCGCTCGGACAGGGGAAGATGGATGATGAAATGACGGAGAAAATCACCAACGATTCCGCAGCATATGCACGATCCATTGCTACAAAGCGAGGGAGGGATCTCGAGTGGGCGGAAAAAATCGTGAGGGAAAGCATTTCATCAACGGCAGAAGAAGCGCATGAGGTTGGCGTCGTGGATATCGTCGCGAGCGATCTCGACGATCTCCTAGAGAAACTCGACGGATTGGAGGTAGATCTCGATGGGCGGATGGTGACACTTCGAACGGCAGGCGCAGACATCAGAGAGATAAAACCGTCCCTTCGCGAACGGTTTCTGGGCCGCATTTCCGATCCCAACATCGCTTATCTTCTCATGCTACTCGGATTCTTCGGGCTGATATTCGAGCTGCAAAATCCCGGCGCCATATTCCCCGGTGTTATCGGAGCAATTTCGATTCTACTGGCGTTTTACGCACTGCAGCTCCTCCCCGTGAATTACGCCGGTGTGGCTCTCATCGTCCTGGCCATTATCATGTTCCTTCTCGAGATCAAGATTCCTTCCGGGGGATTACTAACTGTCGGAGGCGTCGTTGCTATGGTAATCGGCTCAATCATGTTTATCGATTCCCCGCTTCCTTTCATGCGTGTCTCCCTGTCCGTGATCATACCTGCCGTTGTTTTCACCGTTCTGTTTTTTGTTTTCGCCGTTGGCATGGGGCTGCGCGCTCAAAGAAAAAAGGTGAGCACGGGCACCAAAGGTATTATCGGCGAGATTGGGGTCGCGAAAACGGATGTGGTGGAGGGCGAAGGATCGGTATTCGTGCATGGAGAGTTCTGGAACGCATACAGTGATGAGAAAATACCCGCTGGAAAAAAGGTCGAAGTGGTAGATGTGAATGGGATGATGCTGAAAGTGAAGCCGCATAAAGAAGGAGGTATCTAGGTGCCGCTGTCTCTATTCGGAATTCTATTTATCGTCATCATGATCCTTGCGAGCGCAATACGCATTCTCAAAGAATACGAGCGCGCCGTCGTTTTCCGGTTGGGACGCCTCGTCGGCGTTAAGGGGCCTGGCCTCGTGATCCTCATCCCCATTATCGATCGCATGGTCAGGGTCAGTCTTCGGGTGGTGGCGATGGATGTGGCGCCGCAGGATGTTATCACCATGGATAACGTTTCTGTAAAAGTAAACGCCGTCGTCTACTTCAGGGTGATGGATGCGGACAAAGCCATCGTCGAAGTGGAGGATTTTCTTTACGCAACCACTCAGCTCGCTCAAACCACCCTCAGATCCGTTCTCGGGCAGGTGGAACTTGATCAGCTCCTGTCCGAAAGAGAAACGATCAACCAGCACCTCCAGCAGATTATTGATGAGCAGACCGATTCTTGGGGCATCAAGGTTTCTTTAGTGGAAGTCAAGCATGTCGACCTCCCCGTGGAAATGCAGCGTGCCATTGCGAAACAAGCGGAAGCGGAAAGAGAACGCCGGGCAAAAGTTATACACGCGGAAGGCGAAGCCCAGGCTGCAGGCAAGCTGTTCGATGCGGCCGATGTGTTGAGCAAGAATCCAGCCACCCTGCAGCTCAGGTTCCTTCAGACGCTCACAGAAGTCGCTTCGGAGAAAAACTCCACTATGATATTTCCTGTGCCGATCGACCTCGTGAGTCCCCTTATAAAACTTCTGGAGCGAAAAAGCGAGTAAGCGCTCCCATCCGTTAGGACGGCCGGCGGGTTCGACACGTTCCCGCCGGCATGCCGACCTCTCCATACCGCTTTGGTACGAATGTTGCACTTCATTTTCCCGATGTGTGCATCTACAAACATTAAAGTTATAGCTCATTACATAGATGGTAACCTTCTCAAAGGCACAACGCTGGATTTCCAGCCATCGAAGCCTTTCTTTCATATCCGAACGCCCGAAGGGGACGTTCATAAAGTCGAGCTGAAAGAACTCAAAGCGGTCTTCTTCGTCAAAGCCCTCGAAGGCAGCACCACTTATAACGAGCGGAAAGGCTTTCTATCCAAGAGAGACAAGGGGAGGAAAGTCCTAATCGAATTCTCCGATGGAGAAGTCATCTTTGGATATACGCTGAGCTACACTTCGAAGGGACTAGGATTCTTCATCATTCCGGGCGATCCGAATTCGAATAACGAGAAGGTGTTTATCGTCCACTCGGCGACAAAACGCGTGAAAATCCAAGTCACTCCGGCCAAGGTCCGCAAGTAGCCCCACCTTACCGATCTCAACGCCTGTTCGTTCTTCTACAAGACTCTTGAAGATGTCTGTCATGTCACAGTGCCCAAACGCATGGGAGCGATAAAAGCGCTTGATGATGCAGCCTGAGCGTTTAATATTTCACCTTAAATGGACGAACCTTCTGCGAAGCGTCAGCAGGGTCAAGTTCCCGGGGGGTCCAAGCCAGCCGTCATCGACGGCTCACGAAAAGTGATACGCGAACTTTGGATTGGGTGACCTGCTCCTCATTGACAAGACGAGATGGTCTCATGTAATATTTCTGGATAAGCTCAGACTGGAGGTAGCAATAAAGTGACTTGCTTACTCAGGCAACAAATTCGGTGGGGTAAATTTTGGGTACGAATGAGAGCCATGGGGGCATTGCTCTTTATGCTGAGCGTCTCAGCCACCTCCTGCCAAGACATGGCGATCCATCATTATAATAGCGGATTGACCGCATGGGAAGCTGGGGATACATCCCTTGCAATGGAGCATTTCCGCAAATCGATCGAGGAGCGGAGAACCGATCCCGATGCACATATCAACCTCGGGTGCGTCCTTTACGCGAAAGGACGGTACCAAGAAGCTCTGGAAGAATTCAAATTCGCCCTGAGCGAATACGAGAACGATCCAGGCCTTCATTACAACCTGGGGGAGACTTATGCAGCTCTCGAACTCTATCAGTCGGCGAAACGCGAGTATGAATTTGTGCTGAGGCTCGAACCGGAGTTCGTCGACGCCCTTGTATCCTACGGTAAGCTCCTGTTGGATACAGGTAAATACAAGGCAGCCCAGGAACGGTTGATCCATGCAATGACACTTCGTCCTTCGAATGGCAAGGCATACATTTACCTGGGATTGCTTTACGCTCGTCTTGGCAAGTACCACGAGGGGGCAAACTACCTCTACCGCGGATTGAGATACGAGCCCAAGAATGTTGATGGGCTTCTTGGACTTGCCTACACGTTTTACATGCGGGAAATGTACGACGACGCCCTCAAGAATTATCAAAAACTGTATTCGGCGGATCCCACCAATTCAGAAGCCATGCTGGGTATTGGCAAGACTCACCTGGAGATGGGCAAGCTCTCGCAAGCTGAAGATATGCTGAACCGCGTCATTAAGATTCGGAACGATTTCCCGGAAGCATACAAAGCCCTCGGGGATACTCACGCCGAGCAACGGCAATACGTTCAAGCGGTATCGAACTACCGGATGGCCGTTCATCAGCAGGAGGATTTTCCCGAAGCGTATCTCGCTATGGCTAAGGTGCTTCATTCAACGGGCCAGGAAATCGAGGCTAAAGAAGCTCTGGATAAAGCACTCCTAAGGCGACCTGACGATCCACGAATACTGTATCAAATCGGACAGTTTTACTACAATCTGCGCAACAAGGAACAAGCGAAAAACTATCTCGAACGATCCCTTGAAAATGTTTCTGAGGACCTGGAACTCAGGGCTCTCGTTGAAAGGGCGCTCTCTGCGCTGGAGAGCAGTAACTAGAACCAGAGTGTTCGCCCATGCTCGCTTAGCCCCTTTCGGCTGCTCACCATGAATGCTCCTCATATATGCTATCCGGGGCTGTCATTGGACGGCTTCTCAGTGGAGATTCGAGATGACACGTAAACTCGGAGACGAATGGGCATCTTGGGATGGAGAGCTAATTTCCCCGGAGGAGGTGCGAGCCGGACGCCGGCTGTTTCTCGCCTTGCTGCTGGCGAGCCTCACTCTTTCTATTGCATTTGCTTATTTCTTTCTCTTTCTGATAAGCCCTAGACTCGCCCAGCTCTCCGAGCGGCTTCCCTTGTTCTTAGCTGTTGTCCTTGGTGTGCTGGCTGCGCTATGTGCTCTATGGTTCATCAGCGTTATCCTGAACGTGAAATCTCCCGGTTCTCTATTCCATTTGCCCGTCGCCAACCGGATCTTCTATGAATTCTCCACTCTCGCCGAACGCTTGGGAAGAAAGCTTGGGATATCACGCGACAGGCTCGGGCATTCCTTCATTAGAGTATCCAATGCCCTGACGATTGGAAGGCTCAAACTCAAGCCAAACCTGCGCATCCTGATACTCTTGCCCAGGTGCCTCACCAAAGAAGCGAGAGAGCGGATTATGGAAACCTGTTCGAGGTACAAAGTCGTGATCAAATTTGCCGGCGGCGGTGAGGTGGCACGCAAGTACATCCAGCAACTTTCTCCGGATGCCATTATCGGAGTCGCTTGCGAGCGTGATCTCGTCTCCGGCATCCAGGATGTAGCGCAAAAGATTCCAGTCATCGGCATTCCCAACATACGGCCTGACGGACCATGCAAGGAAACGCACATCGAGTACAGTGATCTAGAGGAAACGCTAACGCTGATATACGGCGGCTGAAGAACGGCGGGAAAGAAATCTGTACGCAGCTCACCTCCTTTCGCCCGATATCGATCTGCGACTCACTTTACAAAAAGCTTGGGCGCTCCGAGACGAAGGAATCCGCGCTTCGCCCCTATCTCAACTCTCGTGTCTCGCTCAGGATAAATAATAATGTCCCCAACATCCAAAGTTAGATTGAATGGAGCATGCTCAAATGCATTTTTGTAGTCGTTCCTGCCTCTGTTTCTCACAACGAGCGTGCATGAGTGCGGGCCGGGCTCCAACTGCACGCGAAAATCGGCAAACCGGATCGTGTTCTTGAGTTCGGTGTCCGCTCCTTTTCTGACTATTTTATCGGTCGTGGAATCGATATAAGAGGCGACGGGCTGCTCGTCGACGAGTAGAATTGATTCTATTGCGTTGGCACTTTCATGGGCTGCATAGTCGCGGTTTCGATGAACGATGATTTTGTTCGACAATTCCAGGCCGTCGAAAGCTACGATCAGGCTCCCCGGTTCAGCACTGCTCATCCCGGGGAACCCAGGCCTATCGCCAGAGCCCCGCGTGGGGATCGGCGGTATGGAATCGCTGAACTGAATCCAAAGAACCTTGTCTTTCGCGAACTTGAGTTGCCCGCCGAATGACACTTTGAAATGCAGCGTGTCCCCCTCTACCCTGACGAGTTCCCCTTTGATCGTCGAACCGTCTTTGAGATAAAGCACTTCTGCGTGAATCAGACAAGGCATCACAACTAAGAGCATGGCGGAAATCAATTTTCTAAGAGCCAAAATGGTACCTCCTTGGACATCACAGGAGTAACGTGCTTCATTATTCGATTTCTCTTATGCTTCCCAGGAAGGATCCAGCATCGGGCTATGATTGTCAACATGATGATGGATCATGCAATGGTGCTCGTCTCCCTGGAGCCACGCACTCCAAGATTGCCTCGTACTTCCGATAATCCTGCTCGACATCAGCCGCTCTTAAAACTGCCTATAAAAAGTTGACCGCCATGTCGAATTCGAATTTACTCAATGAGTACGGCCTTCCGGGACAGCGTTCCCTGCTGGGCTCTCATTTTGATAAAATACACACCTGAAGCCAATGAGGTCCCTCGATCATCCGTTCCACTCCAGGGGATTTCGCTCAGGCCTATCCGCAATGGCCCGCTGTACAGAGTTGCAACGCGAGCTCCTTGCACGTTGAACACAGCCACTTCGACCTGATCTGACTGCACGGAATGGAGAACAATGCGCGTACCAGAAGACGGATTGAAGGGATTTGGATAATTGGTAAGAAAGAACGCGGGAATGCTGCCCAAATCGGCGGGATCTCTCTCGAGGGTCACACGCTTGAGGATCCACCCATCGGGATCCAAGTCGACCGAAGCGATCGGCCCGGGAACTTCGAACGCGAAACGATGCCTGGGCCCCGATGCCCATACCGTAGCGGTCGAATCCCATCCAGGTCGGGAGAAGCGAATATCCAAAGGTGCTCTGAATAAAGCTCCCCCGCTTTGAATCTGCTTCACTTCGAGGCTCACGTAGTGTCCGGCTCCCTGGCCGTATTGGGTCCAGGAATATGCGTAATGCGGGCGACCGATACCGAATACCCACTGGTCGAAAAACCACGAGAGGCTCTCACCGGACGCCGATTCGCATACCGCCTGGAAGTCGGCGGTGAGTGCATTCTCATAACCATGCGTCGATGCGTAATCGCTGAGGGCCTGGAAAAATGCGGAATCGCCCATAACGCGCCGCAGCATGTGCAGCACCCAGGCACCTTTCCAGTAAACCGTGATGTTGAACAGGTCATCGGGATCATACACCGATCCCGGAAATCCCGAACTGAGATCTCTAACCGCCATGTAATCTCTGTATTCCTCAGGGCCTTGGGTGTTCTCCATCCAGAGAGCCTCTGCATAAGTAGCGAAACCCTCACTCAGCCAGATATCTCTCCAGTCTCCAACCGTAACGAAGTCTCCCCACCACTGATGAGCGAGCTCATGGGCGACGACCCTGTCGTTTCGATGATCCCCCCTCACGAGAGAGCTGCCGTAAGTCGTGCACGTTTGGTGCTCCATTCCCAAGCTTCCCCAGCTTGCCTCGGCGATACCGTATTTTTCTCCAACAAACGGGTATTGCCCGAAAACCGACGAGAAGAATTCGATCATCGAAACGGTCACGTTGAAATCTTCTTTCGCTTCGATGGAGTCCTCGGGGTAAATGAAATACACGACTTCCATCGAATCTGCCGGGGCGTAGCGATAGTAATCCGAGTAAACGATATAATTCGATATCGCGACGGAGATGAGATAGGTGCTGATAGGATACGACTCCCTCCATTCGTACCGATGCTTTCCGTTGCCCCTATCGACAACTCCTACGAGGCGCCCGTTCGAAGCGACCACAAGCGTATCGGGAACGGTGATCCAGATATCCGCAGTCGCCTTGTCATCGAGCACATCCTTGCAAGGCCACCACGTCCTCGCGTAGTCCGGTATGCTGATGCTAAAAATGGCCGGGGCATAATCCGGACCATGAGTCTTGAACCTGAATGGTCCATAGCGACCCACAGAATCCGGTTGGCCGGAATAATCGATCGCTATTCGAAGCGTATCTCCCGGAGCATAGGAAGCGGCAAGATCCACCGTTACGACATCGTTCGCATGGGTGAAAGACGCGGGCGAGCCGTTTGCACGAGCGCTCGACACCTCCATGTTGTCGAACAGGTCGAGCGCGATCACTGTAATCGGAACGGCCAGGACGCTGCATTTGGCCGCCACTGTGCCGCTGACCGTTTCTGCGGTGGGATCGACTTCGAGGTCGAGCTCATAATGCAGGACATCGAAACCCTGCTGGAGGGAGGACGCCCGTCCCTTTCGCTCCTGCTGCATCCTGAATAGGCCCGGCCAGCGATGCTGCATCTCTTTCTTTGCATTCATCTCGGAGTGCAGTAGCGTGTCTCCGGAGATCTGTTCGTGAGGCGGGGAAGCGGCTACCAGACGTCCGGAAAGGAGCCATATCAGGGGGAACGTGCAGAGGAGCTTCACTCGCATTCAAGACCTCCACAGGGCCGAGCAGGCATTGACCGGCATCCTTTCAAGTCCCTAATATACAATAAGTTTCTTCGAAAACAAGTGCTTTCTGAGGATAGCAACTGTGAATGGCGGCGATTCACTTGCGCTTGTGCGTTCGGTGGTCTTCATTGGCGTGCACGTCCCCAGCGCTCTTCTCTGGGTGCCCCCGATGATTTTGAGTTCAAACTGGATATTGCTATATTTGAACCGGTCTTTTAGAATCCAAAAAGGGCGTAAGCACCTATTTGATGCAATCCCATGAACCGCAACTTCATAGATGAACTCGAGGAACGAATCCTGCTCGCAGACGGCGCTATGGGCACCATGCTGTACGCAAAGGGAGTCTATATCAATACTTGTTTCGATGAACTCAACCTGAGCCGTCCGAGCCTCGTGTCCGATATCCACAAGGAATACCTTCAAGCCGGGGCGGAAATCCTCGAAACCAATACCTTTGGTGCCAACCGCTTCAAGCTCGCTACCTTCGGGATCGAGGACAGAGTCAAGCAGATCAACGAAGCCGGGGCCGACCTTGCCAGATCCTCGGCAAACAAAGCCGCCTTCATCGCTGGCTCGATCGGGCCCCTGGGCAAACCCCTCCGTCCTCTGGGAAAGATCTCGAAAGAGGACGCCTTCGCTGCTTTCAAGGAGCAGGCTGAAGCATTGGCTCCAAATGTCGACCTGTTCATAGTCGAGACGATCCACAGTCTCGAAGAAATGCGGATCGCCATCGAGGCAATCAAATCCATCAGCAGCCTGCCGATCGTTGCACAGATGACGTTTACGGATGAGGAGCAAACCCTTGCCGGAGAATCACCCGAACAAGTAGCCCGCGGCTTGGAATCATATGACGTTGCATGCATCGGCATCAATTGCTCGATAGGTCCCCAACCGATGCTCGAGATCATCGAGAAAATGGGCGCCGTCACCGATAAGATACTGTCCGCTCAGCCGAACGCCGGCTCTCCAAGGCTAGTAGAAAACCGCTTTATCTATCTAACCTCGCCGGAGTACATGGCTGAGTATGCAAAAAGGTTCATACAAACAGGCGTTTCGATCGTGGGCGGCTGCTGCGGAACCACGCCAGAGCACATCAAAGCGATGGCCAGCGCAATACGTGCCTTACGACCGGTCCATGTCCACACGCATAAGTCACTGGAAGTCGTTGCTGAGAGAGAGGTTCTCCCGGAAACGCCTTTTGAACAGAGGAGCAGACTCGCCGCTTCTCTAGGAAAAAAATTTGTTATCAGTGTTGAAATCGATCCGCCCAGGGGTCTGGATCCCTCCCGCCCATTGGAAGCGGCGAGGCTCATGAAAAAAAGCGGTGTGGATGCCATTAACATTGCCGATGGCCCCCGTGCAAGCGCCCGAATGAGTCCCATGGCCCTGGCCACGTTGATGGAAAAAGAAGCTGGCATCGAAACGCTCCTTCACTACTGCTGCCGGGATCGGAATCTGCTTGGGATGCAGGCGGATCTCATCGGTGCTCATGCTCTCGGTCTCCGCAATGTCCTGATAATCACCGGCGATCCGCCGAAGCTCGGTGACTACCCAAGCGCCACGGCTGTTTTTGACGTGGACTCTATTGGTTTGGTTCAAATCGTTCGGAACCTCAACCGTGGTCTCGACCTGGCAGGCAATCCTCTCGGGGCAGCCACTTCGTTCGCCATTGGCGTCGGTGCGAATCCTGGGGCCATGGACCTGGAAACGGAGATAAAGCGCTTTTACGAAAAGGTCGAATCGGGAGCTGAATTCGTGCTAACCCAGCCGGTCTACGAAGCATCTCTCCTCGAGAACTTCATCAACAAAACAAGGAATGTCGAGATTCCCATTCTAGTCGGAATCCTCCCCTTGAGCAGCTACAAGAACGCAGAGTTTCTGCACAACGAAGTGCCCGGGATGCAAATTCCCAAGAAGATACGGAGCCGGATGAAGCGCACACCGTCGGGCGATGCCGCCCGGAGGCTGGGCATCAAGATCGCTCAAGAGGCTCTGCAGGATTGCATGACACTCCAAGCCGTTAAAGGCGCTTACATCATGCCGCCCTTCGGTAGATACGAATCCGTTCTGAGAATTATAGAGGTCCTTTAGCATTGGGACTCTTCATACCCGGTTGGCACTTCCCCTATATTCCCAAGCCTGAAGGCGGCCTCCAGAAGATGCCTGCTACAAGCCGAGAGCTAAAAAAAATTTCCGGCATATGAATCCTTATCAGGCTTCGCGCTACGCCGCACCAGCATCGCACCAACCTTTTCTCCAATATCGCAACGTATTGATCTTAAAGCATTTGTCGTCAATTCATTCAGCGATTGCCGAAGGCCAGCCACTTGCCTACACAGGAATGTGCAAAACATCGCCCTTTCAAACCAATGGCAGTACTCGACAGTATAGACCGCGATATGGTATAATTTAATGTCTTAAGGGACAGGGGCCCATTCGGATCCTGAATGTTGGAATCTATTCTATTTCAGGATACTATGCGGACCATTTAAAGGGTTACATCAAGGGCTCTATCTCGAAACATGGACCTTTGTGCGCTGCATCTCTGCTCGATTCATCCTGAAGGAGGTCTGTCATGAAACGATTCGCCGTCGCACTGCTGGCCTGCGCTTTTGTTGCGGCTTCCCTCGCAAGTCCCGTTCTGGCCGCAGGTCCCAGCGTGTCGAAAAGCGTCCTGGGCAGCGATGATGAAATTGCCGTCATCGTCGTCCGTATCGCGGCCAGCGACCGGGATATCTATGGAATCACCATTGAGGACGAAAGCGGATCGATCGAAGACATCGTGTCACCGATTGGATGGAGCGGCGTCGCTGGAAGCGAGCTCGTCGCGTTCGGTACGGTCGATCGACCGATCAAAGCGGGCTCGGCGAAGTCATTCCGCATCGTCACGACGAACAAGGACGCGAGTTTTACCATTCGATTCCGCGATAAAAACAGCCGGTTCGGAACGAAGAAAACAATTTAATTTTTATCTAGGAGAGCGCGTAAACAAAGGGGAGGTGTCTATACGGACCCCTCCCCTTTTTCAAGCGGAGGAAACCTGTTCGCTTTTCTGTCATAGTTTTTGTATATTCAACGAAGGATGATAGGACCCTGCTCCGCATTCACCTATAGGTTGATCCCATTTAAACGCCTATTCCCCACCTTCCCCATATTTTTCGCGTGCATCTTCGGAGGAGTTGCTGCTTGCAGCCATACGAGCGCAAGGCTTTCCAGGAAGGATGCGGCTCTTTTGCGGTTATCGAAAGGCGATACGGCCTCGGCACGCCGCGCTCTGCAGAAGATCAATTGGAAAAAAAGTGAAGATCCAGAGGTGATCTTACTCCTTTCACGTCTGTACCGGGCGGAAAAGACAATCGTAGGAAGATTGAAATCTCAGCAACTTCTCGAGGAAGCCCTATCGGCTTTCCCAGAAGATCTTCGAATCCATCTGGAGCTTGGGAAAACCTACTACGAACAGACGTTCTATCCCGACGCTGAACGCTGCTTTTATATGGCTCTTGGCGATGAGACCACCGCCTGCGACGCCCACCATTGCCTTGCTGTGAATTATTTCAGAAAATGGAAACGAAACCAGCAATTCACAGATGAATTGGAGCGTGCAGCTGATCATTACGAAGAAGCCACCGGTTGCGCGCCTGCCGATCTCACTTGGGCCATCGAAAGGGCCATGTGTTGCTATTGCCTGGGAGATACCTCTCTTTCCGCCGAGCTCTGCAAGGAAATAATCAGCCAAGACCCTACAGTCACAAAGGCGCTGTTCATACTCGGGGTGATTGCTTATGGCCAGCATCGATATGAGGAATCGGAACAAGCCTTCCGCCAAGCACTGTTGCACCTTCCAGAAGAAGAGATGGAGACGTTTCTGGACATAGCAATTCTCCTCCCTACCGCAGAAAGGATCGAATACGAACAAGCTTCCAAAGCCGACCGGCTCCGGATGAGAAAGTTATTTTGGTTCGCGCGTGATCCGGACCCCACCACGCCGGTAAACGAACGCTACCTAGAACATATTGGCCGCATGTTCTTGGCGGACCTTCACTATTCCACCGACCAGCCACGCCTCCGCGGGTGGGAAACGCAAAGAGGCAAAGCGATCATCAAGTTCGGCTGGCCTTCTCGAATAAACAGGACGCTGGCGAGGGTAACCACCAATGTGATTGACGGCTGGGCAGAGTTCTGGACCTATGGGGCAGAAGTCGGCGACTGGCAGCTCGTTTTTGTGGACGAATTTCTCAACGGAAACTCCATCGTTCCCAGGGAACCAGCCTACGAGCACATGGCACAAATGCTCGTCAACTCAGCCGCGTCGAGCTCATATGAGCCGGGTGCGGTCGATATTCCGGGCGCATTCGATATCGTCTCGTTCAGAAACAACACCCTATCGGGTGCCGTTTACCTCGCCGCCAGGGTCGACGCAGACAGTCTGCTGAGGAGCTTGAAATCGGATGCTTTGGAAAGTTATCTGATCCGAGGAGTTTTTTTCGATTCTTCGTGGAATGAGCGGATGCGATTCGCCGATACGCTCTCAGGCCCTGATTTGATGCCGATCGGCGAGCTCGACGATAAGTGGCTGTACGCAATAAAAGATGTCCAGCTGCCGTTCGATCAGTACCAGGTATCCTGCGCGCTGGAAGACCCCTTTGGAGAAACGCGTCGGATTTTCAAAGGGACGGTCACTTCGCGGCGGTTCTTGAGCGATTCCCTCACTTTGAGCGATGTTCTGGTGTACAGGGATCAGAAATCGCATCCGGATGCTCCCAGTTTCGAGAGGAACGGACGGACATTTGTCCCGAATCCCGGGCATTTGATCGAAGAGGGCGAACGGTTAAGCGTTTATTTTGAAATTTACAACCTTGTGCAGTACCAATCGAGCAGCGAGTACGAGGTTTCTTATACAATTTTCGAGCATCCTGAAGAACTAGAAGAAGGCGGATGGCTGTGGCTTGCCAGAGGATTGAAATGGCTCGCTGGTATCGAAGAGCAGCAGACTCCCTCCATTATCCAAACAGCCACTCGGCGCAGCTTTGAGACCCCCGCAAATGAACTAATGGCTATCAATATCGATCCCCTCGAAGCAGGCCGATATATTCTCAAGGTGAGCGTTTTTGACAAGTTCTCGGGAGAGGTGGCAGCGGTTTCTACGGTATTCACCAAGGGGATCTGGGAAATCGAACCGTATTGATGCTCCCGGGGATTTCTTTGCCCGGTTTCTGCGGAGGAGATTCTTCTTCTTCACCTTCCAAAAAGACTTTTATAATGAAATAACTGACGAACGCTCCTCCAATAGTCCACATTATAATCTCCTTAACGAGATTCCGCTCTTCTTCCTCTTCCTCATAAAGGGAAGCCTCCGTCGTATCTGGCTGAAGCGCAAATGCACCCAATGATTTCGCAGCAGAAGGGGACAAGCTCGCAGGTTCACTTTTGAACTGGGCGGCTTCTTCAGCAGTCCTCTCTCCCTTCAGCGGCAAATCATTGCCGAAGGATGAGTGAGACCACCCACACGCTGTGAGGGCAGCGGCAATCACAAAAATAGCCAGTTTGGTTGGATCTGAATGCATGATATCTCTGATTAAATATAATATTATTAGGTGTCTTGACAAAGGCTTTTGCTCTATTTAGTTTTAAAGTGCTACCAGCCAATGCTGACGCTTGGTCTGTAGTGCAGAGTGGGTCTGTTCTGGTCGGCGACAGACCCCTTTGCTATTAAGCTTAACTTTGGCTTCCGCCGACCTTTATTGCACCCGTCACTTTCCCACAGCCAAGCTTTCAGGTTTTCCAAAATTCTCTGAGAATCTGGTTTGGAGCCTTTTTCTCAACAGGACTTTCGAGTTTTTCCAGGCGACGACATACTGAAGCGCAGAGAGATAGGCGAGTAACAAAATCACCAGCATAGCGGAAGTCACCACATGGGTAGAAAAATAAAAACCGCCTGCTAAGAAATAACCGTACGTCAAGATCCCAATCCCAGCGAGACTCTGGATAACCATTTTGAATTTTCCCAATCGCGTCGGATTGATGGAGGTAACCTGACGGCGGGAGGCGATAGCTCTTAGGAGCGTCACACCAATCTCACGCACCAAAATAAGGCCGAGCAACGTCCATATAATGACCGAGTTCATTCTTACGGCGATCACCGCGTAGATCACCGCGATAACAATCTTGTCAGCAAGAGGATCCAGATGTTTACCCAGATTGGAGCATTGGGAGAAAGCTCGGGCCCACCACCCATCCACGGCGTCTAGCAGGACGGCAAGAACGCAGAGAGCAGCCGCGACCTTTTCCCCGAAAGATGCAGCAAACATCCCGGCAGCACCCAGTGCCAGCAGGATCCTGAAGAGAGTCAGAATGTTGGGTATCGTCAACGAAAACTCCCTTCGAGATTTGCAATCCCCCATTGGTCCAACGCTTTCCAGTTCGGAGCAGATATGTTATGTTTAATTCGTCCACTATCCACGTTATTCGCCGGCTTCGCAAGTAGAAACTGCGCGTACCGGTAGGTGGTCTGACCATGGCTGAAAGGAAAAAGGCAAAATACTGGGCGGCGTTTATAGGCGTAGCCATACTCATCCACTTCGCCCTCCTGATCACCATCAAACCATCCTTTTTTTCTCTTTTTAAAAAGACAATCTCTCCCGGCGAAACGGGATCGATGCCCAGTTTTTCTGGTGCTGACGCGATAATAACTATTCCAATCGAAATAGAAGAAGATATTCCCGAAAGGGTCGAAAGCGAAACACCTCAAGAAAAGACCCAACAAGAAGTTGCAAACAAAGATGTGCCCAGCGGACCCGTTTCGTTTCCCGATGATCTCGATAACCTTCTTGGCGAAGGAGCGGCGCCGATCGACAGGGACCTCGGTCCGCGCCCCGTGGTGGTGCCGCCCCGGCCGGTGGAGATCACATGGCCTGATACGAGGAAGCTCAGGATCTGCATCGGATCGAGCATCAACGTGAACATACAAGTCGGAGAGAACGGAGAGATCCTCCAGGTGAGAGCAGAAGAAAAATATCTTCCCCCTCAGTGTATACATGCAGCGCTCGAGGCAGCAGGCAAGATCGTCTTTATACCGGGTAACATCAACGGCATCGCCGCTAAAATGTGGACGCGAGTAAGAATGGATTTTAAGAGGGATACAGAACGCTAGCAAAAAGAAAGATCCCGGCGTGCTGCCGGGAACTTTCTTCGCCACCGTAGGTGCTTCAATTGGCGGTATAAATACCCGAGAATTCTGCTACTTCTGGTATAGCTGCTTGACCTGACCCCACGTAACTTGTTCGGTGGGCACTGAACAATCTTCGATATCCAAGATTGTGTGACCTGATACATCGTCGTCCGCCCAGCTCCAGGGATCAGCATTCGATGAAGATCCGCTGAAAGACCCGAGACCGCAGTAATCCGCCCAGATCCCCGTGCCGTTCTTTATGACGATCAAAGTGCCGGAAAAGACCGAAAAGGCGCGCTCATCGGGATCGATGATCGCATCGAAGTCGAAGTCCACGAGGGTTATTTGAAGCGTTGCCGTACCGCTTAGCTCGCCCATTGTGTGCCCTGTGTGCCATACCGGCTGGCTGGCGGTGGTACTTCCGTCAAAAATCGCCGTCCAAGTTCCACCGAATGGATCATAGTTGGGAGCATAATAGGTCGTGTTGATGTAATCCCAGCGCACTGCTTTATCGGCGTCAGGAGGCCAACCCGTATCGTCGACTAAAATGTCCCAGTAACCGCCTATGAGAAGCGGCTCGCCGGCGTCAACCGTTCCAGAGTAAACAACGGGTGACACGAGGAAGTTTCCGGTACCTGAGAAATCATACTCAACGTGGGTCGGCGTCTGAGCGAACGCTGATGAGGATCCGATGATCAGCAAGCCAACAAAAATCACCCAAACCAGCGATGCGTTTTTCATAAGGACCTTACCTTTCATTACCACGACCACAGAAAATGTCAGACAACCTCTACTCCGAATAAATCATCTTAACCGCGCCCCAGGTCCGTTGTTCGACAGGTACCGCGCAGCTAAAATCGCGCAGATTGAGCGAGCCAGAATATATGGCTAAAATATCAGGGAGACCCGGATCGAAGTTCGCGAGAGTGCCGTTCATCGATCCAATGCTGCACCACCCAAAATACACGCCGTCGCTTTGCTCGATGTGGACATGGAGGTTGCCCGCTACTGCCTGGTTCGCCAGTTCATCCTGATCGATGACGCCGTCTTTGTCGCTATCGTAAATCGTGATGATCAGATAGCGGATGATGCCACCCAGCCTGTTGCCACTACTCGAAAAGTGCCAGGTCACCACCGGAAATTGGCTTCCCTGAGCGGGGAAATATCCATCCCAATGTTCGCCACCGGGCGTGGCATCGTAGGTGAAGAAGTTGGTGACGATGTGGTTCCAGCGGGCCGTCTTGTCGGTTTCAGGCGGCCAACCGGTATCGTCGATCTCGATCATGAACCATCCGGGGGTCAGATCAGGATTGCTGTTGATCATCCCTTCGAAAAGAACTGGATTCTCCAAGAAAGAGCCCATTCCATCCAAGGTGAAACTGATTGCTTGGGTTCCTGCAAGACCAGCACACGGTATGATCAGCAGGGCGCTTAGAAGACAAACAGCGAATGCCCTCCCGCACGCTTTTTCAATCATAGAATAAGCCCTCCTCTCACCAGCAAAGCTTCGTGAAGGGTATAAAAAACCCTTGGATCGTAAAATCCCAAAACGGCTTAAAATTGTCTCATAATACCCCAGAACCGCGGCGGATTATAGCATACTTGTCGGGCTTACTTAAGCATAAAGTAGAAATCTTCAATGAGAGTTTATCTTATCGGTGTAAAATGAATTGACCTACCAGAGCTCTCTTTCGGCGTATACATCGAAGATCCGCAGGCTAAAGTTCGTGAGTTCCCCGATGATCTCGGGGTAGCCGTCTCCATTGATGTCGAGGAGGCTCATTCGGTCTCCGAAGCTGTTCTCGGTTTGCAACTCTATGTTGTAGAACTTGGAATCAAAAATAAATCCTGTGTTCAATATGATTTCCGGTTGTTCATCATCGTCAACATTCGCAACGATGATTTCCGCTGCTCTGAAGTTGCCCTGGCTCTGCCACTCAAGGCTCTTGTTGAGGCTGTCATATATGTAAAGAAAGGAGTCCGCAATAAAAATCAGCTCATCCTGGGTGTCCAGATCTATGTTTTCAGAAGTCATGCATTCGACTTTCTCGAAACGGTCTTGGAGGTTCTCCCAGAGCAGCTCGTATTCCTCGAGTTCATAAATGAGTATTCTTCCTCCGGCGGTGCCGATGATCAGCTCTTCACTGCCATCGTGATACAGGTCCTTTACAAAGAATGCTGTGACACGGGAGCCGAGATTCGTCGTTTCCCATTCGAGCTTGAGCTTGCCCTTTTCAAGCCTGTAGAGATGAACATTCTGATTAATGTTTGCATAGAGGAACCTGGCCGATTCCTCCTTCGTGCCTTCCAGAACTATTGCAAATGGAAACCGGCTGGTGAGCTGCTTCATGCTTTCGCCACTGATATCAATCGATCTAGCCAAGCTTGCGAACGCAACGATGTTGCAAAAAAGGCATACATATACAAAGTGCCTTTTCATGCGCTGCCCCTTTCACTTGAGAATCGTCTCATCGATGCGGCCCGTGTGGGTTTAGAGCTGCAACGAGTCGACGATACTCTTTACATGTTCGACGCAACTGTCGAACAGTTTTCTCTCGGAGGCCTTGAGTGGGACCCCGAGCACTTTTTCCACACCTCGAGAGATGGTGGCGGGAATACCCATTTAGTAGCCGTGCATGCCATGTTTGCCCTCGAAAAGCATGGCGCAGGGGAAGACTCGTTTCACGTCCTTATGGTGTGGCGCCTCCATCGCTACGGAAGCGGCCGCCGGAGAAGCAGCAAGCGTCTCCCGTGGGGAAGCAATTCAATCACCCATCCCTTCCTCCGAGTACCTTTTCATATTAAATATACTACATATACTACCCGAGGTCGCCTGATTTGATAAGCGATATTTTCTATATCATAAAAAGGGGGACGTATGACTGAAACCTAGTTCTTGGGGAGATCTCCGCCGGATGGATTCTCCTCGCTGTCCTCATCGGCAGAGAATGCATCCAGCCAAAACTCGATGTCCTCATCGGCGGGTGGAGGTTTTTCTGGTGAAGTTTCACTGCTGGTTCCCTTCCCGCCGATGCGTTTGAGAAAATCCTCCGAAGGAATCACTTGGGCGCCCAGCGAGCTCGCCGCCCTTCCGATATCGAATGTGTCGGAAGTGACGACAATGAATTCTCTGGGATTCGGGGCATCCCTTAGTATATCGATGATGAGCTCGTCCGCGGATTGGTCATGTCTACTGAAGAGGATCTGCAGTTTTGTGGGAAGTACCGCTTCTGCATCGGTAAGGCCTCCGCGGCCGTCGAACACCACCGTGACCAGCAACGCCTTTTGCTCGAGATACGCCTTTAGGCGATTGATCAAGGCGTTCCTTGCGCTCTCCAGATCATGCGCTATGAACCGTTTGAGCTCATCGTCGGCGTAGATGAGATTGTAACCGTCGATTATTACTTTTTGAGGCTTCATTCCTGCCCACCGCTCAACGGACCACCGTCAGTTTGCCGGTCGAACTGTATTTGCGCGACTGCAGCTTGTAGAAATACACACCGCTCCTCGGAAGAAATGCGCGCATAGAACCATCATCAAGATCGAAGGAATTCCGATCGGCTGGAAGATTCTTTTTGGAATTTCTCCACATGAGCCGCCCGCTCACATCGAAAATCTCCAGTACCGCATCTCCGGGCTCGGGAAGGAAAAAATCAACGCGTGCTGGGCCATTCGTCGGGTTGGGATACAAAACGACCGACAAGCCCGAGGAGGGGGGGCGCGAAGAAACGCCCGCGGGGACCTGAACCGCCGTTTTGAGTATTTGGCTATCAGGATCGAACGTCAAACTGATGGGCTCTTCGGAGAATGCCATTCGATAATTTTCGACATTGTGAGAGACGGGGAGGCGAAACACGGAGTCTCCCGCTGAGGTGGTGACGAGGATTTCTATTGGGATCGTGAACACCGGAGCGGCTACCTGCGTCTGAACGACGTTCAAATTCAGCTGGTATCCGCTGCCGTCGCTGAATGAATTCCACGAGTATTCGTATTCGGGATACCCGGCCTGGTATACCCATTCGAGAAAGAAATTCGTAAGATCGAGACCCGAGACCGTTTCGCATGCTGCACGGAAGTCATCGATCGATGCATTGTTGTATGCGTAGGATGCGTGGTAAGAGCGAAGGGCATCGAAAAAGGCCGAGTCTCCCATCAAGTATCGGAGCATGTGCAATATCCATGCGCCCTTTTCGTAAACTGTGGCCCCCCACATCCAATCCGGATCGTATATCGGGAATCGGTTGGTCGCATCTTCGACGAAATAATTATCCCGAAACTCCACCATTCTGGAGTTCAAAGCGGCCCGCCCTCCGATGTGTTCGTGCCACAGAGCATCCGCATACGTCGCAAAACCTTCGTTGAGCCATATCTCTCGCCAATCGCTCATCGTAACGCTGTTTCCGAACCAGGAGTGGGCCATCTCGTGGGCCACCACCCAGTCATTGTCGTGCGTGCCCCAAATCAGGCCCGAGCCGAACGAAGTGCAGGTGAAATTCTCCATCGCGCCCAGCAGCGGAACGAGAGCAGTTCCATAAACCTCGTTGAGAAACGGGTACTGCCCGAACATATCGGAATAGAATTCCATCATGTCCGGAGCGTTCGAGAAAGAGGCCTGTGCAGCTGCGAGCTTCCTCGGATAGACATAATACGGCATTTCCATGGAGTCGGACGGCGTGTAGTGGTACCAGTGAGAAAAGGATACGTAGTTCGAAATCGCTATGGAGATCGTATAGGTTGGGTGCCTGTAGAGAGTACTCCAATGAAATGTCTTTGTGCCGTCGCCGTTGTTCGTTTCAGAGATGAGAAGCCCGTTGGATGCACAGAAAAGCGTGTCGGGAACCGTGACGATCATTTCGCTCGTTACCTTGTCCCAAGGCTCGTCGTAACACGGAAACCAGTTTCGGGCCAAATCTGGTTCGCTGAGGTTGTATATGGCTTCATCGCGGAATCGAAGTCCCTGATCGGGATAGCCGCTGTATGAAATTCGCACTGTGAGGATGTCATCCTGGCTGTAGGTTCCTGAGAGATCGATGGAGACCTTCCCCTGGCTGCGGGAAAACAACAGGGGGGACTCATCCATCCAAACGCTGTCTGCGGTCATGTTGTCTTTGAGATGGAGGAAGATGGAATCGAGTGAGGCGGTGCTGACTCTGAATGTCGCATCAACGGTGCCGGCAACGAACTCGGTGGCCGGATCGATGGTGATATCGATCCGGTTATGGAGCATATCGAATCCTGCGGAGCCCTCTATGCCTGTAACGCTGAACCATCTCCCTTCCCTCCCGTCACCACGGGCGTCCCGCCCAGGTTCCATCTTCGTTCCATAGAGGATCTCGTAGCCATCACCCTGCCTCTGCCCGAGCGTTTCGAAAGCACCGGATCCCAGGCAAATCAGGCCGGCGGCCACTGCCGCGCTGCAACATTTCGCGAGACTGTTCGTCATTACGTGCACGCTTTTAGCATCCTGAAGATCTCCAACCGGATTGCGCGGGGAGCGGCGTGCTCCTCGCATAGCCAACCATTTTCAAGATAGATATCCATCTTGTTGTCACTCATAATCTTATATAATTTTTTGTGCCAAAGCAACGAAAACGCACGCCGTGGCGCGGCCTGGAGCGCCTATCGAATCAACGCCACACGCTCGACAAGAAGGTTCGGCACCCTCATGCTCACCTCCACCTTGCCCAAGAGCAGAAAAGGCCCCGCCCCTTTGAACAGTTCCTCGGCACATCGCTCGTAGCTATCGGGGAAAAACGTTGTCTCGATCCTCCCCCGTTCGTCCGAAAACGTGACAAACGCCATCACTCTCCCGTCCTTCTCCGTCCGAACCCGCTTCATTGTGACCTCCCAACCCAAACAGTAGATCACCTGGCCGTCGCATGAGCCCACATCTGTGGAATCGACGATCGGGCGAAGCCTCCTGGCACGATCGATCTGACTCCGGAAAAGGGCGAAAGGATGAGCGGAGACGCACACATCGAGACACTCGAGCTCGTAAGCCATCCGTTCTTCGAATGTGAGATCATCCAGAACAGGAAGCGCTTCCACCACCGCGCGGCGTGTCGAAAGCCCCTCTGACGTGGTATCTCCCCTTTCCAGTGTGACGGCGACCTGCCAGAGGATCTCGGGACGGCGCCCCCCCAGCGTGTCCATCGCTCCGCACTTGGCGAGCATCTCCGCTTCCCTTTTCGTGACGGCAACACGGTCCAGAAAATTCTCGACTGACCGATACTCTCCCCCTGCATCCCTTTTCGATACGATCTGCTCCATCACCTCTCTCCTGAGTCCTTTGACCTGCATCAGTCCCACTCGAAGCTCTCTTCCTTTTCCAGTATAGGCAACGTCGCTTTTATTGACGCATGGGGGGAGGATCACGAGCCCCATCCGCCGCGCCTCCTCCACGTACTCCATCGTGGAATAATACCCGCCCTGATTGGAAAGTACGGCCGCCATGAACTCAGCCGGGTAGTGTGCCCGCCAGTAGAGACTTTCGAAAGACTCGAGCGCAAAGGAGGCGGAGTGGGCCTTGCAAAACGCGTAGCCCGCGAAGGACTCGATTTGCGAGAACACCTCCTCGATCACCGGTTCCGGTATTCCCTTCTCGCGCGCCCCCTGGAAAAACCGCTCCTTGTAGCTTTCCATTTTGTGCCAGTTGCGCTTCTTCGACATGCATACCCTCAACCCATCTGCTTCCGCCAACGTCATGCCCGCCATCGAAACGGCCACCTGGATCACCTGCTCCTGGTAGATCAGGCATCCGAACGTTTCCTCCAATACCTCTTCGAGAGAAGGATGCGGGTAGCGAACCGGTTCCTCACCCAGGTAGCGCTTCAAATAGAGCTGCTTGCCGCCATAGTTCGAGACGCCCGGGCGGATGATGGATGAAAGGGCGGTAAGCACTTCGAAGTCGTCACACTTCGCCTGGCGGAAGAGCTGCTGCATGATCGGAGATTCGATATAGAAGCACCCTTCTGTTTTTCCCTCGCGCATGAGCGCCTTGCCCTTCTTGTCGCTCAGGTAGTCGATCGACTCCGGGTTGACGGAAACGCCGTAGTTTCTTTCCACCGCTCGGATCGTATCCGAGATCACCGCCAGACCCTTCTGACCGAGGATGTCGATCTTGATGAGTCCGGCGTCTTCCACCGGGTACATCGTCCACTGCGTGACCTCCAATCCTTTCTCTCCCATCTGGAGCGGCATGAAGTCGGTGATCGGTTCCGGAGAAATCACGATCCCGCACGGGTGGGTAGCGACATGTCGGGGAAACTCGGCGATCCGCCGGGCGACATCGAGGATGGTGTTGAACGGCTCGTCCTCCACGGGAAGGTTTCGCGTCTCGGGGTTTTGCTGGAGTTTTTCTTCTAGGTTCGCCGCGCTCGAGAAATGTGGGATCCGTTTGACCACCGTGCCGAACTCGCTTTCGGGAATCCCAAGCGCCTTTGCCACCTCGCGAACGGCGGACCGGGCCCGGAGCGTGCTGATCGTGGAGACCATAGCCGTATGATCGCGCCCGTACTTTTCGAACAGATAGTCGAGCACGATCTCGCGGTCCTCCGTACCGAAGTCCAGATCGAAATCGGGCGGCGTCCCCCGCTCGAGGTTCAGGAACCGCTCGAAAAAGAGATTGTGCTCGAGGGGATTCACGTGGGTGATCCATAGGCAGTACGAGACCAGACTGTTCGCCGCCGACCCCCTTCCCAGAGAAGGCACTCCCTTTTCCCTGGCGAAACGGACGATGTCCCAGCAGACGAGAAAGTACGATGCCATTTTCAACCTCTCGATCACGTCGAGCTCGCGTGCAAGCGTCTCGTGGGCCTCGCGCGTGAACGGCCCACAACGCCGGCGCAGTCCTTCGAAGGCCAGCGCGGTGAGATACGAGTAAGCGCTCTCTCCCTGAGGCAATGGAAACCTCGGGGGACGCGATCTACCCAGTTCGAGATTCACGTCACAGGCCCACGCGATTTCGGCAGCCGCTCGGAGGCTCTCGGGGAAGTCGCGGAAAACGTCACGCATCTCCGCGGCGCTCTTGAGATAGCACTCCGGCGGGGCTACCGCACCCTCGGGAAGGGTGCCCACCGTCGTTCCCGTCCGAACGGCTGAGAGCACCCGGTGGATGAAATGGCCATCGGGCTTCAGGAAATGAACGTCGTTGGTCGCCACCGTTCTCAAACCGCACCGGTCGGCGAGGCTCCGGCAGTAATAGCGCTGCTGCCGCCCCTGGTGCCCCACGCCGGAAGGAAGCGCCACGTACACATGCTTTCTTCCGGACAGGCGCTTCAGCTGGTTCTCGCAACGGGTGAGCACGAAAACGTTTTCCGACACGCCTTCGAGCGCCTCGAGCAGCGAAAAATCAGCATCCAGGTGTCTCGCCGTGACCAGCCGGCAGATCTCGCTGTAGCCCGCACGGTTCCGTGGGAGCAGCACCGCTTTTTCGGCGGTGCTTCCTTCCGGACAGGCGATCTCCGCTCCTGGGATCGGTTTGATCCCCGCCTTCTGGCAGGCCTGAATGAATGGGACCGTGGCGTACATCCCGTTGGTGTCGGTGAGCGCGAGGGATTCCATCCCCAGCGCCGCCGCCCCATTCACGAGGTCCTCGATGGTGCTGGAGCCGGAGAGGAGCGAATAGTTCGAGTGAACGTGCAGATGGACAAAAGACATTGCGGACAGAAAACGTTTGCAGGGGCTGGCTATCGATAGCGCCTCAACAGTCCCACGACGATTCCTTGAATCTGCACGGCGCGCGCATTCCGTACAATCGGTGGGTGGGCCTCGTTGGCCGAGGCGAGCTCCACACTGCTTCCCCGCTGGTGGAACCGCTTCACCGTGGCCTCCCTGCCATCGATGAGAGCGATCACCAGCGCGCCGTTATCCGCCGTCTCCCTCTTTTCGACCACCAGCGTGTCGCCGTCCAGGATCCCTTCGTCTACCATCGAGTCGCCTTTCACATCGAGGGCGAACGTTTCCCCCCTCCCCAGAAGGGCCTCGGGCACCGAGATGTCTTCGGGGTCCGGGATGGCCTCGATGGGATTTCCCGCGGCGACGCGTCCCATCAGCGGTATGCGTGCGGCGGCGCGTTGCGCCAGGGCTGCAGGGGCAACCGAAAGCGAGCGGGATTGGTTCCATCCGCGGGCGAGATAACCTTTTTCAATCAGCCGCTCGATATGCTCGTGTACGGTGCTAACGGCAGACAGTCCCAGGTGTTCCCGTATCTCGTGAAGCGTCGGCGCGTACCCCTCGGTTTCGAGAAACAAACTGATAAAACTCAAAATCCTCCGCTGCTGCCGGGTGAGAACGGGCAGCGGTTTTTTCGGGGATTTCGGCATTTTCGAACCTCCCCGTTCGGGCCTATGGAAACTCGACATCCTCAAGAAGCATAGGCGAAAGTAAACCGAAAGTCAAGAGGAAAATATCATCCACGCACTTTAAGTGTTTGCTCTTTGTCATTGAAAATTAATGTACTATAGACTTTCGGGTTTGAGCTGCTTGTTGGATGACTCAGGTGATGAGAGCGAGGAGGAGTATGAAAAGAATCGTCTGTGCAACGATGAGCCAACCGATCCGGCGCAACGAGATGTTCGCGAGCCGATCCGCGGCGACGAGAAGCGAGAGAACGAGCGTAGGAAGGAAAATGATGATGAAACGCGCGTGAGAGGGTGCGCTCAAGCCGAGACACAACAATCCCGCTGCCAGGAACAAATGGTAACCGATCAGCACTCCCCTGTCGCGCCGCTGGACCCGGTCAGCGAGAGATTTCGCTCTCATTCTCGCAATGTGATACCGGGCCATGAGAATGCCGCTTGCAAAGAATGCGCAGCCAGCCGCCCAAAGAGCTCCAGCGGATGTAGACACCCCACATTCATAAAGGATGACTGTTAAGGGAGCGACGGCGGCGAGACCGATCATTCCGGTCATGTGCGCAAGGAGCGATTGCTGCTTTCGAAGCCGGATGAGAATGATCTCTGCCAGGACAAATCCCGGCAAAACAAGACTCCAAGCGATGATCGGGCGATAGCTCATCGAGGCGAGAAAAAGAAAGCACGCGCCCAAGGTAATAAAACACATCCCCCAAATTCTGTCGGAGCGATCTCCCTTTTTACGCACTGTGAGAAGAACAATCGGATGCGCAAGATACAAGCTTGCCGAAGCGAGCAGCAGCAGGATCATGGGCCCAGTGATCGCCCCTACAACGGCCACCGCTGAGAAGAATGATCCGATGAGAATCCCCCATGCACCATGCTCCCTCGGGAACGGTGGGACGCGTGAAGATCGGTTATGCGGAAGCAGCTTCGCGGCTCGACCAGAGGAATGCGAGAAACGCGATGACATAGCAAATGAAACCGACCCAGAACGATGCGGATATTCCCCAGCTCAAGGCGATCACGACGGCAATCACCGAAGCGCAAACGGAGGTGGCTCCGTTGATCCCCCACAGCCAGGGGGTCAGCGAAGCGGATTTATTGGATGCGATCTTCATTCCGAGAGGAAAGGCCATCCCCATGAACACTCCAAGCGGGAACAGCAGCACGGCCGCGGAGACAATGCGAACCGGCGTCACCGCCCCTCTGGCAGCGTGGATCGCATAAGGGGTGGCGATACCGAAGATAACAAGGACGATCAGGAGAAGCAACAGCCGTGCAGCTCCCCGGCGGGAGAGCTGCTGGCCCCACAATGATTGCGTGAAGTAGCTCCCAATGCCACCGGATAGAAGCAGAGCAAACAGCACGACGGATAGACCGTACGTCGGATGCCCCAAAAATACGATGAGCCGCTGCAGCTGCGAGATTTCAACCAGCATGAATCCCAGTCCGATTGCAGCGAAAAAGATGAAATCCGCCCGGCAGTTCCTGAGACTGCGTTTATTCGCGGTTAACAGAAGCGGAACGATGATGCAGAGAAACGTAAGTCCCAAAACAACGATGAGCAGGGACCCCAGGATCACGACGGCCATCAGGTTCGATTTCAGGATTTGCTTTTCCCAAAGATCGCTCCTGAACATATCCCGGAATCGGAGCATGTGGAAGAAGAATGGGCTGTCGTCTCTAGGAGGATCGATTTTCAGCGCAAAGCCGGTGGCGAAAGCATCGAGTCCCCTTCCCGAGGCGACCGTTTCGAAATCGGGAGAGATCGAAGCCCGCGGGCTCAGAACGAGATCGAATTTCAAGCTGTCGGCAAGCTCCTCGACCGCATCCAGGTCATGGGTCGTGAGCGGTTGCCTGCTGACGATGATCGTGCCGACGCCGATTTGAAATTCCGAGGCTTCCGAGAGGTGCGTATTCGCCAAGATTACGATGTGATCTCTCGGATTCTCCACACCCAACTCAATGAGGGAGGCGGCAGCCAGCGACGTGAGCCTCAGCGTTTCACCGGGCTTATCACGCAGGTACCACCTCGAGAACGTCAAAAGGCCGTCAGGTGTGAGGTGTTCCAAGAAGCTTTTCCACGCCTCTACGGTATAGACGGCGTTTTCTGTGAGGACAAACGCGCCTGCAGCCGTGGCCGCCCATGTGTCGATCAGCGACGACTGGATGATGTCAAAACGTTCGCTTTGCCTGGCGATGTAGCTTCGAGCTTCGTCATTCACAACCTTGACGTTGGGATGTCGATCCAGGTGGCCGGAAAAGTCTCCATACCTTTCATTGACGATCTGAATGATGTCTTTGTTGATTTCGACACCCAAAACGGATTTCTGATCGAATACGAGCGCCGATAGGATGTCTCTGCCACCACCGGAGCCTATGACCAATACCTTGGAATTTGGCCGAATGTAATGAGCGATGTTGGTGATGTCGTATTTGAGATAATCCAAATTGCTCACGTCTCCGTTGAAGGCCGTGATCGGCGTGAACGCGGCCGCATCGATGTTCATGTGCAGCTGTTTGACTTTTGGAGCAGATGCGTAAACGGAGCTGAGTCCCCATCCGAATGGCGGTTCCAGCCGATCCGGATCGCCCCAGACTCTGATCCGTGAAAAAGAGTTCCACTTTATGCAAAGCGATCGACTCTCCTGGCCGCCGCGAATCCATACCAATTGCAGAATCGGGCGATGCTTGTGGACCAGCGCCGTGTGGAAGATTCCAAAACATGCCAGCAAAACACTGATGACCACCGCAGCGCGGAGCAACCTTCGACGGCCCGCATCAACCGAGAAACACGCCGAACCGACGGCGGCAAGAAAAGCGACGGCTACTACCGCCGTTGGCCCATCAGTGATCTCGAGGATGTAAACAAGTAGAATACATCCTAACGCTGCGCCTGCCAGGTCCGCGGCGTATAGCCTGCTCACCTGGCGCGGGAATTTCGTCAGCGCCAAGCAGACACAGATACCGCAGAAAACGAATGGTATGGAGATCACTACGTAGGTGAGCGCCAATGAATACAACCGGACAGCCGAAAAGAATGGTGTGTACCTGACGAGAGGGATGCTCAGGTAGGTCAAGAAGCTGAACACAATCGAAACAGCGAACAACAGTGAGCTGAGAGAAAGGTGAAACTTGGCACGATCTTCTGTAAAAAAGCTGGGGATCAGGTAAACCAGTAATGCCCCGATCGTCATCCCGAACATTGCGACGGATATGGCTACAAAGGCAAGATGGTACCACATCGTCACGCTGAAAATTCGCGTAAGCAGAATTTCATACATCAGCATCGCTAGAGTGACGAGGAACAGACCGAAGTATGTGGTTTTTCTGACCATGCTCCCTTCCCTGAGTTTCAGCATGCTTCAATCTTAATTCATCGAAGGCCGCAGCAATCCCCTGCTGCCGTATCTGCTGAAAACAGCCATTATAGAACGCAGCGGTGACGGAGTCTATGACTTACTGGGATTATCCGTTACGAGGATATTGGACAGCCGAAGCCCTCTGGCTTCGGTTTCGGCAATCAATTTTTCGAGTGTGGTTGTATCGAAGAACTCCCTGCACTCTTCCCTTTGTTCTTTCCAGTGATCGTGAACCGGGCAGGGGTTATTGTCATCGCACTTTTCGAGCCCCAACACGCATTCCTCGAAAATAGCCGGGCCGTCGATTGCCAAGACAATCTCGGCAAGCGAGATCGCGCTCTTGGGTCTGGCCAGAGTGATACCTCCATTGGGGCCTCTAAAGGAAAGCAGGATGTTTCGGGCCGTCAGGACCTGAAGGATCTTTGTGAGAAAGTGAAACGAGATACCGAGTTTTTCAGAGATTTCGCGTATCGGAACGAATTTGTCGGCTGGCTGGGAAGCGAGATAGAGGGCGGCCCGAATGGCATAACTGCAGGTTTTCGAAATAATCATTACTCCATGTCCTTTTCAGCAGCCCTCCATTTGTAAAATCCCACGCGCCCTGCCGAGTGTCAAGCAAAATTCGTGAAACAATTATTCAACTCTTCGACGTCGTCGCGACAGCCAATGCTTCGAGGTGTCCCTTGGTCGGCTTAGAACAGAACACGCATTGTTGATGATAAAACATACAGGCGGTGAACGGTTTCGTTTCTTTTTATCGCTTTTCATCCCCTGTTTCTCCCTTACTGTTCACAACGTCACCTCCAACCTCTCCGCTGGAGGATTCCGCTGCCAAGATTACGGTTTGAAATGTTGTAAACAAAATACTGTCTGCAAAACCGAATTGCAGCGGCGATGCAAACGGCGATTGGAGCCAACGACATCTCGCAGCAGCTCAATTGCTATTCACTTTGGGGGAGGTATTGCATTGCGCTTCGATGTCGAAAGGTTAGAAAAAGCGCCCGCCGTTCTCCGCTGGCATCACCGCAACACTGCATTCGCAGCGGCTTCGTCTTCATCTGGAGCGAATGTTTTTCCAAAACACAGAATCTTCTCTCCGGGGTATTTCTCCCGGACCATGTCGCAAGCGCGGTAAAGCCGAGCAAGTTTGCCATTCTCGCATTGGAAGAGATCCATCTGTTCGGTTAGCGGCACAGGACGCGCCGCCGCAAGGTGGAGAGCCCTTACCTTTACTCGGCGGGTGTATGCTCGTTTGAGGAGGATCACCGCTTCTTCGTAAAGGCGCCGGTCGGAATGGCACACCTCACCGAGCCGCGCCCCATGCGTTGCCTCGTAGCCATCGGTATACGACAGCCGGAGCCGGAGCTTCCGTGCCCCCTGACCTCTCCGGCGAAGCTCCCTGCCCAACGCCTCCGAGAGCATGTATAGCTCGGCATCGATGCGAGAGAGCTCGACCATGTCGTTTCGAAATGTGATCCCCTTTTCTACGATTTCCCCGTCCCCGTCCGACCGTACACGCCGGTTGTCCATGCCGCCCGCTCTCTCGACGAGCGTCTTTCCAAAAGACCCCAGAACACACTCGGCAAGCGGCGGCGGCACCTGCGAAAGTGCCCCGATCGTTTTGATTCCCAGCGAAGAGAGTGTCTCCCGGTGCGACGGACGTATGCCGGGAAGCCAAGAGAGGGGAAAGGGCGCGAGAAACTCGCGCTCTTCCCCGGCCGAGACGGTGACAATCCCTCCGCGCTTGGCGACCTTCGAGGCGACCTGGCTAACGAGTTTGTTGGGGCCGAGCCCCAGTGACACGGTCAAGCGCGGTGCGGCGGCCAGCTTTTTCTGCACCCGCCAGGCGGTGTCCTTCACCTCACCGAAGAGCCGTGCGCAGCCCGTGTAGTCCATAAAACCCTCATCCAAGGACACTGGCTCAACGAGCGGGCTGTAGCGCCTCACAAGCGAAAAGAGGGCGTCTGACGCTCGGCGGAACAGAGCCCAGTCAACCTGAACGAAAGCCGCGCTGGGAGAAAGCCGCCGGGCCTGAGGTATCGTAAGTCCCGGATGGATTCCCTCGGCCCGTGCTTCGTACGACGCGGCCAGAACGACCCCGCGGCTGGAGAGGTGCCCGACGACGACCGGGCGAGACTTCAGCGCGGGGTCTCGGAGCCGAACGACGGAGGCAAAAAAGTCGTCGCTGTTTATGTAAATGATCTCGCGGGCATTAGAGAACTTCATGGAGAACCTCCACGCTTCGATTATAACCGAAACTAAACCGAAAGTCAAGCCGCACCAATTCCCCGGCGTTTTTTAAAGATATGCTCCCATGCGGTTGCTTCACGGCATCGGCTTGAAAATTCGCCCGCAAACGAATGCACACACAAAGCCGCTGCGATGAATAAGCGAGGCATTCAATGGCTCGATGAATCCACCTAGACTTTTGCTTTTTTATCACATAAATTGGCAATTAAAATTTCCCGAGTTGTTCACATTGCAGGGAGAACATATGAACAGGCACTCATCATTCGATCCCGTCACGGATGACATCATTACAGCTTTAAAAAAAGCTGTTGGCAAAGAAAACGTCCAAACCGATGCGGAAGCATTGGAACTGTGCGCCTCGGATGAAACCGAAGATTTGGCATTTCAACCGGAGGTCGTAGCCAGTCCTGAGACTGCCGAAGGGGTTTGCCGCATCCTCCGCATCGCATGGGAAAACAACATACCGGTGACACCAAGGGGTGGCGGCACGGGGCTGTCCGGAGGAGCCCTGCCTGTTTGCGGCGGCATCGTGCTTTCGACGATGAAGCTCAACCGGATTCTCGAAATCGACCAGAAAAATCTCATGGCGGTGGTCGAGCCCGGCGTCATAACGCAGGAATTTCAAGAAGAAGTCGAAAAAGTAGGGCTTTTCTACCCGCCGGATCCGGCAAGCCGCGGGAGTTGTTTCCTGGGTGGTAACCTAGCGGAGTGCGCTGGAGGACCCCGCGCAGTCAAATACGGAGTCACCAAAGATTATGTTACCGGTGTCGAAGCGGTGATGCCCGACGGAACGTTGATTCATCACGGCGGGAAACTGCTAAAGAATGTGACCGGTTATAATCTCACGCAGCTGATCATCGGGTCCGAAGGAACCCTCGCCGTCATCACCAAGATCTACCTGAAGCTCCTACCTCTCCCCCGTTACCGCCAGACATTGCTCATTCCTTTTGCCTCTCTCGAAGCATCCGCTCAAACAGTGCCTGCCATCATGAACGCAGGGATCGTTCCATCAGCGCTCGAGCTGATGGAGAGGGATGCAGTCAAGATGGCTGAGAAGCATCTATCGACCACTTTTCCGAGCAGCGATGCCGCAGCCCATCTGCTCATCGAAATCGACGGCAACGATATATCGACTATCGAAAAGGCGAGTGAACAGGTATGCGAGATTGCTTTGAAGGAGGGGGCCACCGATGTGCTTCTGGCCGATACATCGGCCAAGCAACAAGAGCTGTGGGACCTCCGGCGGGCGCTTGGAGAGGCGGTTAAATCAGTATCGATTTACAAAGAAGAAGACACCGTAGTCCCTAGGTACAACCTGGTTCCGCTCTTGCTCGGCGTCAAAGAGATCTCGAAGCGCTACGGCATCACAACGGTTTGTTACGGCCATGCGGGCGACGGAAACCTTCATGTGAATATTCTCAAAATGGACATGAGTGAAACGGAATGGACCGATAACCTGGACCCGGCGATCGAAGAGATCTTCAAGCTCACCGTTTCCCTCGGTGGCATGATTTCGGGCGAGCACGGGATCGGGTACGTCCAGCGAAAATACCTTCCGCTTGCGATCAGCGAAACCGAACTCGACTTGATGAAGCGGCTCAAGCAAGTCTTCGACAAGAAGGGAATCCTTAATCCGAGCAAGATATTTCCTTGAACTGCGGAGAATAAGAGGCTGTTACAGTACGGGGAGAGATCCGGAATTTAATATTTAATAGATAGCCTCGCTCACCTTACCGACGCCCTCCGGATGATTGTTCATCAGGTAATCGATATTGAGAATCAGTTTCGGTCCCTCGAAATCCGCTCCGGAGAACTTATTGGTGTCCATCCGTATCGCGTCACACGGGCACGCTTCAACACACAAACCGCAGAATACACACTGGAGGATATCGATATTGAACACCACTGGATATTTTTCGACGCCGTCGTGACCGGTATCGGCAGCGATGATTTCGATACAGTCTGCCGGACAGGCCGTCGCGCAGCAGTAGCAGGCCACACATCTCGGCGTACCGTCTTCACGATGCATCAGCCTGTGCTCCCCCCGAAAAGTGTCGGGTAATGGCTTGGGTGTTTCCGGCCACTGGTACGTTATTCCAACGCGCCCCTTCCGCAGGTTGAAGAGATTCTCAAAGAGATGAGTCACTGTAACCCACAGCCCACGAAAGATTTCTAAAATGTATACTTTTTCCCACCAACGCTTCTGAATGTTGAGCGGTGGCGAAATTACCTTGATCATTTTCATACCTCTCGTTCTGCGCCAACCACCTTACCTCACGTTTTCAACCTTCATATATAAAGTAAGCGAATGAGCGAAGATGTCAAGGTTTATCACTGGAGTGCCGCGCTTCGAAAGGTATCAAATTCTTTGACGCGAATTCTCCCATCCGTTATTGTTTTCCTAAAGGCTCCATGATCGCAGCACCGACGACAACGACATGCGTCTGGCCAATGCAGCGGGCAAAAGCGGCTACAGCGGACCGTTTCGTGGAAAATCCACCGATCGGAAAGAAATTTAGCGATCGGTCTTCGCTTGACCGGTGATCGCGGGAGCCAATTCCGGATAAACACAAACCAGGAGACTTTTGCCATGCAACCAGGACACGTTCCTGCCAACATAATATTTGCGATTGTATTTGTTGCTGCCATTGGATTTTTCATTCTGACCGTTCGCAGGCTTTACAAAACCATGCGTTTGGGGAAGCCGGAGGACAGGTTCGACGGGATTGGCGACAGACTGAAAGGAGTGGCGACTTTCGTTTTTGGGCAGAGGCGGGTGGTCAGCGAGCCATCCGGGTGGGGACATTTCTTCATCTTTTGGGGTTTCATCATCATCACGCTTGGCACCTTGGAGACCTTTGGAGTCGGTATCCACCGCGATTTTGCCTACTGGAAGTTTCTGGGCAAAGGATTCGCCGCTGTGCTCTACCTGTTGCAGGACCTGTTCTGCGCAGCAGTCATCGTGGCGATGCTCGTGGCCATATACCGGAGATTAATGATCAAGCCCGAGCGCCTCAAATACGAGAATCAGATGGAGTTCAACCTCGATGCAGGTATCATCATAGTCCTCATTCTCGTGTTGGTCGTTCTTGCCTTAGGGGCACGCTCGATCGAATACCACCTGGCTCAAGCTGACCCTGGTGGTTATTTTCCCCAGGCAGCATTCATTTCGGTAGCTTTGTCCCCAATTTTCAACGGACTTACAGAGAGATCCTTGCACATATGGTACAGTTCCCTTTGGTGGGGCCACACATTGGTGGTGTTCGGTTTCCTCATCTATATCCCCTTCTCCAAACACCTGCATCTCCTCGGAGCAATCGTAAATGTATTCTTCAGGCGGTTTCGGCCCATCGGCGAACTCACCAAGATGGATCTCGAGGACGAGACAGTGGAGACTTATGGAGTCTCCAATGTGGAGTCATTTACATGGAAGCAACTCTTGGATCTCTACGCCTGCACTTACTGCGGCCGCTGCTCCCAGTACTGCCCGGCAACCCTCACGGGAAAGCCGCTGAGTCCCAAGTTGACAATTCACCACTTGAAAGACCACCTCATAGAAAGAGGAGCGCTGCTACTGACCCGGCAGAAAGGACGAGAGAAAGCCGAAACGACCGATGCAAATAACGAATCTGCAAAGGCTCTCATTGGCGATGTCTGCTTGCACGATGAGCTCTGGTCTTGCACAACCTGCGCTGCTTGTATGGAACATTGTCCGGTTTTTATCGAGCATATCGACAAGTACGTCGATATGCGTCGCCACTTGGTACTCATGGAAAGCAACTTCCCTACCGAGGCACAGACGGCGCTCCGCGGCTGGGAAACCAACTCCAATCCATGGGGAATCAGCGCCGATTCCCGGGGAGATTGGGCTGAAGACCTACCCGTGAAAATCCTTTCTCAAGACGCCGAGGTTGAATACCTTTTCTATGTGGGCTGCGCAGGCAGTTTTGATGCTCGGGGAAAGAAAGTCGCCACTGCTATGGTGAAGCTCCTGAACGAGGCGGGGATCAGCTTCGGCATTCTCGGGCCGGAAGAAAAATGCTGCGGCGAGACGGCGAGGCGAATCGGCAACGAATACCTCTTTCAAACCATGGCGACGGAATTAGCAGAGACCATCAACCGCTACGGTGTGGAAAAGATCGTCACCACCTGTCCTCACGGTTACAACACTTTGAAAAACGAGTATCCTCAGTTCGGCGGGAACTGGGAAGTGTATCACCACAGCGAGCTGCTCGCCGAACTCGCTCAGCAGGGCCGAATCCGGCCGGTGCATGGAATCGACAAAAACGTTGTATTTCACGACTCATGCTACCTCGGGCGCTACAACTCGCTTTACGATGAACCGCGATTGCTGCTGAAATCCCTACCGGGACTGCACTTCAAAGAAATGGAACACCACCGAAACAAGGCGTTTTGCTGCGGTGCTGGCGGCGGCAGGATGTGGATGGAGGAAACCTTGGGCGATAAAAAGATCAACGATGCACGCACCGAACAGGCATTGTCTCTGGAACCGGATATCATTGGTGTGTGCTGTCCCTTTTGCACTACGATGTTCGAGGATGGTTTGAAGGCCTGCGATATGGAAGAAAAGGTGCTGGTTAGAGACGTCGCAGAATTGCTGGCCCAGTCCATAACATCCGTGGAGAAGGAGTAATAAAATGGCAAATACCTACAAGAAAATCGAAATCGTCGGCACGAGCGAAAAGAGTTATGCGGAAGCGACGAGAGCAGCCATTAGTGAGGCCTCGAAAACGGTTCAAAATATCAGCTGGTTCGAAGTGGTCGAACAGCGTGGAAACGTGGTCGACGGGAAAGTGAAAGAATTTCAAGTGGTGCTGAAAATCGGTTTCAAAATAGAAAGATAGGCACCTTTATTTCAAACATGGATCAGAGGTGAGCTCATATGGATGCGTTGCTCATCGTGGACATGTTGAAGGACTTTATTGAGCCAGGCGCCCCTTTGGAGGTGCCCCAAGCCAGCGATATCGTCCCCAACATCAAAAGAGAAATCGCGAAAGCACGGGCCTGCGGCGCCCCAGTTATCTACATCAACGATGCCCACAGAGATGACGATCCGGAGTTCTGCGTGTGGCCCCGCCACGCCGTTCGGGGAACCGATGGCGCGAAAGTAGTCGAAGAAATCGCGCCTCTCGAGGGCGATCCAGTGATAGAGAAAACCAGCTACTCCGGTTTTTTCGGAACGGATTTGGAAGCGCGGCTACGAACACTAGGGGCAAAGAAGCTGACCATAACCGGAGTGGTGACGAACATCTGTATCCTATACACTGCAGCAGATGCTCTAATGCGGGGATTCGAAGTGGAAATTCCGGAAGATTGTGTCGCTGCGTTGAACGACGAAGATCATAGATTCGCCCTTAAACAGATAAAGAGCGTTCTGAAGCCACGCCAGGTCTGATCGGAGGAGACTCTCTAGGTGGAAGACCGCCGGTACAAGGGCTGCCGGCCTTTGAACCCCGTGTTAGTCGGGTGCCAGTACATAACCGACTCCTCTCCTTTTTTCCAGCAGAGAAAGATAACGATCCCCTCCTGCTTGGAGTAGAAGTCTACCAACCCTTTGTCTACATCTCTCAGGACGCATCCGGTTTCGTTGATAGCAGCGATGTCCTTTTCGATGCTCATACCAACCTTCTTGAACGTCTCCTTTTTTTCCCTGAGCAATATCGAATCGGGATTGGATTCTGTCATGCCGCACTCGACTATGAGATTAAGAATGGATATTTCCTCTTTCAGCCAGAGGTACTTTTGTTTATTTCTCCGTATTCGCTCGAGTGTCACTTCGAGAAAACCCACGAGCCTATTCGCCTCATCTACCGTGAAGTACTTGGGGTTCATGATGCTCCTTGGAAGGAATCTCTCAGCCCGTTCAGCCAGTTCACTTGCCCCCGGCTTGTCTCTCTTTGTTTCACAAGCTGCTCTTGCCCTTACACTATATTCGTAGCCATTTGTGTTGCAAAATGCAAGACATTTCGGCCCACAATTATCGTTAATACCACAAAACAATTCGTGATAAGGTTCTCCCCGTTGCGTCGAGTGTTAAACAAATAACAGAATAGTTGACTCAAGGTGACGTTAGTTTTTTGGATAATCAATGTTAGATAAAGATCTTTCGTGTCCGGGCGGCTTCTTCGAGCTCACGACGAAACTTTGGGTGGGCAATGTTGATCAGCGACCGAGCTCTCTCGGCCAGGCTCTTCCCATGGAGGTAAGCGACGCCATATTCGGTAACGACGTAATGCGCATCTCCCCTGGAGGTTACGACTCCGGCACCTGGATCGATACAGTCCACAATCCGGCTCAAGGACCCATCCTTGGCTGTGGAAGGTATTGCGATGATAGGCTTCCCGCCCTTGGAGCGGGCTGCTCCCCGAATGAAATCCACTTGGCCGCCTATTCCACTATAAATCGAGGCGCCGATCGAATCCGAGACCACCTGACCCGTAAGGTCGATTTGTATGGCTGAATTAATCGCCACCATTTTTTCGTTCTGGCTGACCACGAATGGGTCGTTCGCATACTCGGTTGGACGGAACTCAAATAGAGGATTATTGTCGATGAACTTATACAGTTTCTCGCTTCCCAACACGAAGGTGACGACGCTCTTACCTTGGTGAAGCGTTTTCCGATCATTCGTTATGATGCCGTTTTCCACGAGCTCGACGATCCCATCGCTGAACATCTCCGTATGTATCCCAAGGTCCCGCTTTTCCCGGAGGTACAGGAGGACGGCATCCGGAATTCCACCAATCCCCATCTGCAGGGTGGCGCCATCCTCGATCAAGCCCGCAATATGCCGTCCTATTTCATTGTGAAGAGAAGAAATCTCCCTGTGGGCAAGCTCGGGAAGCGCGACATCCGCTTCAACGAAGAAATCAATTTTGTTCACATGGATGAACGAATCACCGAGCGTTCTCGGCATTCGGGGATTGACTTGAGCGACGACAGTACGCGCCGTTTCAGAAGCCGCCTTTGTGATATCTACCCCGACACCGAAGCTGCAGAAACCATGTTCATCAGGAGGGGAGACTTGGATCAAGGCCACATCGAGTTCCATCCGCCCCTTATAGAATAGTGCTGGGATTTCGGAAAGAAATATTGGAGTGTAGTCCGCCCTTCCCGAGTTTACTGCTTCTCTCACGTTTCGCCCGACGAAGAAAGCGTTGTGACGGAAATGGCCTTCCATATCCTCATCCGCATACCTCGCCGTTCCTATCGTCATGAGGTGGACGATTTCCACGTCCGAGAGCTCTTCCCTTCGCGCCATCAATGCACCGAGGAGCGTTTCGGGCTCGGCACAACCTGGGTGGATATAGACTCGATCTCCAGAGCGCACGCGCTTGACCGCGTCTTCAGCCGTCACCGCACGCTCGCTTACGTGCTTTTGCCAATGGGAAAGCCCGAAGCTCTTGAATTGCCTAAGGTTACTCATCTATCTCGATCGGGAAGGCAGTTCTGTTCACGGTGAGAGATCGACGCTGCTCTCTCCTTCTCGCCAACACGTTTTCGTATACTACAACAAACCCGCCCGTGAAAAAAGGCAGGTTTTGTGAATCGGTTGCCGAGCATTTGGCTGCTGAGCCCTAACGCCCCGTCCGGCGGTCCACCTCGCGGATCTTGAAAATGAGCATCAGGACGAGGAAAGAGAGGATCAGAGTGGAAAATCCAAGCCATTTTCTGCGGAAATAATAGTTAGCGATCGCTTTTTCCCCCAAACGGACCGCTTCTTTTGCCGCTTCGAGCCCAGCGTCCACCTTGTCCTTGACCATCCCGGCATCGAAGCTGTGCACCATTGTCCTTGCCTCTATCAAGGCCTGCCTGACGTCCTTGAGCCGATACTCGGCGTCGAGAACGTCCATTCCTCTCTGAGAAGCCTCCACCACCACGGAGTCGGCGCTCCTGGTTCTTTCCGCCAGCGTATCGAGATGCTTGCGAATTTCCTTGGCCACTCGATAGCCCGCCGGGCGCTTCGTCTCCGTATGGCAATCCCTGCAGACGGATTCGGGCCCTACTCCAACGACTGCGTCTGTCGGCTTCGGGATATCATGGTAATTGTGGCAGGTTTCACAACCTGGTAAATGAAGTTCGCTGAACGCAGCTTTCAGGGGACTCTCGTTGAACAGGCGCATGTTGTTCACGTGGCAATTTCCACAGACAAACGCAATCGAGGCCACGCCAGGCGGAACGGCCCCATGATTGCCGTGACAATCGTTGCATGCCGGTGCTCCCGTTTCCTTGTTCTGGAGAAGTGCAACACCGTGAACTCCTTCCGCATATTTTCGATATTGATCGGTAGGAAGTTCATACGATTTCATGTAGCCGGGATCGCTGTGGCAGGTTGCGCACATTTCGGGAACATTCAGCGGATGAACTTTCGAAAGCGGATCGCCGGCGGGTCTAATACCATGAATGCCGTGGCAGCTAGCGCACTGCGCAACCTTCCGATCGCCTTCCGCATTCCGTTTTCCATGAAGGCTCGTGCGGTATTTCTTTTCCTGATCGACAGGAAGCGCTGGATTGAATTTTCCCATATACGTGGAGCTGCTGTGACATTTGCCGCAGAAGGAAGGTATTTCGAGGGGATCGGGCACGCCAATGAATCCCTTATCCGGATCCATCGATTCATCGGCGTCCTCGGCAGATGAGTCTCCCCCGTGGCAGCCGTCACATGCGATTCCCTTCTCATAATGGATGTCATGTCTGAACCGGGTTACAGGCTCCAGCAGTTCATCCTCCAATTCCGCATGGCAATTGATGCAAGTGCTTTCCTCCTTTTTCAATTCTTCCTGAGCGCTCAGGTTACCGATTGCGACGGTGACCAAGCACACCGCTGCTACTACCAACAAGGCAAGGTTTAACGGTTTTGATAGATACTTAATGCAACGCATAACCGAGAACCGTCATGACAATGATGAAAAGAACAACAAAGAGCCCGACGTAATTCAGCGCCCGGTTCTTTTCTCCTCGCGCGCTTTTTCTATCCCAGAATGGGATTATCAGCCAAAGGACGACAGCCAGCCCGAAAACGAGAATCCCCAGAGTTTCCCCACTGATAAAAAGGACTTTTGCCGGCAGGAACTTAAGTGTCTGATACATGAACATAAAATACCACTCTGGCTTAATGCCCTCCGGAGCAGGCGCAAACGGGTCCGCTTTCTCTCCCAACTCCCAAGGAAAGAAGACGGCTAGCAAAGCAATCACATTCAAAACAATCAGCCACAGCAACAGATCCCTGAGCAGGAAATTAGGGAAAAACGGCATGGACTTGGTTTTGTCCGGCGGCATCTCATTCCAGCCAATCGGTTCGCTCATCCCCTGACGCTGCACAAAAAGCAAATGCAACGCGAGCAGCCCAACGAACAACAGCGGAAATATCGCCACGTGGATTCCAAAGAAACGTGATAGTGTAGCTGGTGTTACTTCTTCTCCTCCGCGCAGGAGACGAAGAAGCGGTTCACCGATCACGGGTACGACGCTGAATATATCCGTTCCCACCTTGGTAGCAAAAAAGGCGAGTTCATTCCATGGCAGCAGATATCCGGTGAATCCGAGACCGAGGCCAATAAAGAGAAGGAGCATTCCGGTGATCCAGGTCAACTCCCTTGGCTTCCTATAGGCCTTTGCAAAGAAAACGCTGAACATATGAATGAAGGCTGCAAGAATCATCAGGTTGGCCGACCAGCTGTGGATGGATCTCATGAGCCACCCGAACCTCACTTCTGACATGATGAAACGGATGCTCTCGTATGCTTCTTCTGGTCCCGTCCGGTAGTAGAATAGAAGCAGGATTCCTGTAATAACCTGAATAATGAACAAGAACAGCGTTACCCCGCCGAAGTAGTACCAGACAGTCTCCCGGTGAAGGGGCACGCTTTTCTTCTTGCCGAAATCGATGAGCTGCTGGATCTGAAGACGCTCATCGAGGTAATGGATAGCTCTGTTTATTGCACCCATTTAGGTAACCGGTTTGGATACGAATATGTCCTCTCCTCTGATGTGCACTTCCAGCTCATCCAGAGGTTTTGGAGGAGGACCGGCGATATTGATTCCCTTTTTATTGAATTTGCCATTGTGGCAGGCGCACCAGATCACACCCATATCCTTGCGGTATTGAACGGTGCAACTCAAGTGGGTGCAGACGGCAACGAACGCCCGGTAGCCCCCGTCTTCCAGTCTCAGCAAAAGTCCGGGCTTCTTGCCAAACTGAAAGATCTTGGCGCTATCCGGTTCGAGCTCGTCGGTGGTCGCCGCCTTGACACTCGAAGCATCGGATACGGCCGCTTCCGGCGGGAGCAGATAGGCTATGATAGAAGCAATAACCGACCCCAACCATACAGCAATGCCACCGCTGAGAAGAACGTTGATGAAACTCCGCCGCTTCATCGAGATTATGAGGTGATAATGTTTGCCCGCTAGTTACAAAATGCTACGCCGACCTTCCGATGCGTAGCGGGGGGTGATTGGAGCAGACCACTCTCCATCGCCCCTCGATTACTCCGCGCATGGACTTTTATTCGGCCTTCGGCACAGGATGAGCGATCTCTTTGCTCCTCTTGGCAAAATCGAAGGGTTTTGATTTATCGTATGTGGGACTCTCCTCGTTGTGACAACTCTTACACAGTTTTTCATCGGGTGTAACGAGTCCGTACTTCGCACCGTCTTCTTCGCCGCTGTATATCGCTTCCATGATGCTCTTTTTCTTATACGCACTGCCCGGACCGTGACACGACTCGCAAGAGACCCCATCTTCGAGCACGACTGCGGCAGGCCTTTTGTCGGCCGGAACCGCTGCAGCCGTGGCGTGGCACTTGAGGCACGCATCACTCGTCTGTGGGTCCTCGATGCCCATTCCCTTGGCGATTTCCTTTGCCTTGGGTGTGGCCAGTGTTTCGAACGCTTTAGCATGCTTGCTCTCGGACCATATCGTGAATTGCTGACCGGCCTTCTCACTCTTATGGCACATCTTGCACTTACTGGTTCCGACATACTCGAACGCTTCCGAGCCGCCTAATGAATACGCAAATGTGCCAATGAGCAGAATAAGGCTGATCGAGAATAGAAAGCCCTTCCGCATCGCTTAACCTCCTTGAGCCATCCAACCAGAAATAAGGCTTAGAAATTGTCACACGCCCATGCACACGCTTTCGTTATCGATCACGCCAAGCGCCCCCACCGTCTACGATTTCCCTCAAAAGAAAAACGAGGAAGCTCCAAGTTATTCCCTCGTCAGAGAAACGGTACAGTATTGCTCGCTGGATCGGAAGCAACCTAGTTATATTTACATTTATGGATTCCTAACAGTCAAGATATTTTTAGAGTCGAATCAACCGGGATTCAATTTGGACGAATATACGGGCACTGATATCGGCGCGCATCTCTCCAGCGATTTCTCAATATTATGCATGATCGCGATAGCGATCAAATATCACCTAGGCGGCATCCCAGTTGTCGAGTATTGTCATCCTGATATTTGTTGATTCCGAAATCTTGCAACTATTGTGCAATAAGAAACGCCTTTGCTCTTGACAACTTAGCGACTTTTGAGGAAAGTATACCGCACTGATTTGCGGGAGGATCTTGGAAGTTGAATAGGCCATTGAAATACAGAATCGCGGATTCTCTGGGTCTTCGGCCCTATGCCCTAGATCCAAGTACAAGGCGCATCCTGGCCTGCACTTCTGGCTCAATCCTGTTTGCAGGCCTTTACATCGTAGGTGCCTACGTCAGAATTCCCCTCTACCCAGTCCCTGTTACCCTCCAGACTCTTTTCGTGCTGCTCTCCGGAGCTGTGCTCGGAGGCGGATTCGGAGCACTTGCTGGAGCGATCTATCTCCTTCTGGGGGCCAGCGGCTTGCCGGTGCTGGCTGGAAGCGGTGGTGGGTTGGCCGGCCTTGCAAGCCCTACAGGCGGCTACCTTATCGGATTCCTCGTGGCACCAGTATTGGTGGGTCGCCTGTTCCGAAATCGCACCTCGTATATCTGGAGTATCGTTGTATTCTCGATTGGCTCATTGACCGTCCTGGCATTCGGAATCGCCCACCTGACGCTGTTCTACACGCATGATTTCAGTAACTCGTTGCTCATGGGCCTCCTCCCTTTCATTCCAGGCGACGCCCTCAAGGTTTTAGCTGCTTCATCGATCTACAGATCCTATAAAGCCATCGTCCACCACCGCTCTGCGCGGTAAGCGTATCTTCCCCAATCCGTGGCACACATAATGCATCCCTAAACGCTGCAATGCGTTATTCAGATTCCTATATGGCTCCTGTTGCAAAACTGATACTATCTATGTGCATCTTGCTATCCCTTGCCGGGTGCCACTGGAATCGTTCGCAATGCAACTCTCCGGTCGATGATTGGAATCTGACCCCGGCCCAGCGAGACTCTCTGATGGCTATCCTGGATGAGAACAAGCGACTTAGGGTAGAGCTCAAGACCAAAGACCTTGATATTGCAAAGCTGAATGCGGAGTTTGAGGCTCAAACCGATCGAAACAAGTATCTCGAAGAGGTGAACGAGAGCACGAAGCACGACCTGGAGCAGGTTGAGAAGCAATTCGTCAGTCTTGAACGGCGTCTTCAGATAAAGGAAACAAAAGCTTCAGCTGTGGCCACGCTTGCCGAGGTGAGGCTTGTATTCGATAATCTCGTCAAAGAAGATTCCTTATTTCTCGACTCCCCCACTGCCACAGAGATCAGGCAAAAGCTCAATGAAAGCGACGAACTCATCCAGAAGCAGAATTACCCTGCGGCCGTTTATTATGCAAACCGGGCGCATCGCCTTCTGCAGAATTACTCCAGCAAGCGCCCACCCCAGTTACCGGCAGGTAAAACCCGAATTGTCTCGGTTCAAAAAGCCAAGATCCGCAGAGGACCTAGCACCAAGCATGAGGTCGTCGGAATATTGAGCTTCGGCACGATCGTGATTCAGGAAGATCAGGTAAAGGACTGGGCGAGGATTAAAACAAAAAAGGGGCTGGCCGGCTGGATCTACAAGAAATTGATCAGATAGCTCTCTAGCTTCTACTCTCCGAACACCTGCCAACGATGCCTAGGTGCACTCGGCGAAGCTAACGCAATTCTTACCTTTGTGTTTCGAAAGATAAAGCGCTTGGTCAACGGCATTGAAGAATTCGCGCTTGTTACCTTGATATATCGACACTCCCAAGCTCACCGTCATCGAGAGGGTGATATCCGTTTCGGGCACTTTGAATACCATTTTCTCAACAGCCGCCCGGATCTTTTCAGCAACGGCGATGACGCCTTCCTGGTCCGTTTCAGGCAGCAACACGGCGAACTCCTCACCGCCATATCGGGACAGGATATCTGTATCGCGAACCGAATCTCTCAAAACGTCGCCTAACGTGTGGAGGAGCACGTCTCCCACCGCGTGTCCGAATCTGTCATTAACCCGCTTGAAATTATCGATATCAATCAATACCAGAGCCAGCTGGCCGCCGCTTCGGTCCACGCGTGACATCTCGTTGTTGAGCAGGTTCCAAAAGTGACGATGATTGTACAATCCGGTCAATCCATCTGTGATGGACAGCTCCTCGAGTTTTTCATTCAACACCTGCAATTCCTCATTCCGGGCGTTCAACTCCTTGTTCTTGGCCTGGAGTTTAACCCTTGCCATCCCAATTTCCTTGGCCATCTCATTGAAGGTTTGAATCATCAGTCCGAGTTCATCATCGCTCGTGGCCATGATTTTTACCCCAACCATTCCATCTTTGATCTTTTTTGCACCGTCGGCGAGCGACTGAATCGGCCTCAAAATCGGGCGGACGATCCTGAGCGCGGCCAGCACGAAAATCGCCAGGATGATCAGGTCAGCGAGAATAATCCTATGGCGGGTGGTAAGTACCGGTGACATAGCCGCTTTATAATCTTCCTCGCACACGAGCCACCACCCTAAATCCGGAAGGAGCACCTTGCTGCCCAAGACCTTTCTGCTTGCGTAGTTGGCATACCTATCTACACTCACCGGTCGTTCCTGACGCGTTGGCACTTCCATAGCTTTGACGCCGAGCATGTTACTAGACGCCATTCTAGGCTGCGTGACAAACCTGCCCCTAAAGTCGAGCAGAAACAAATCCCCCCCTTTACCAAGGACCACCTCCGAAAGAAGCTTGGTTAGCTCTACCAAGGCTAATCTAGCGCATATCGTCGCATGAAACTCATCCGCAATTTGAATAGGCACGAGAAGCCATTGATGAATCTTCGAGCGGTCGGGTGACAGAACAGCTTGGGATGCAACGGTACGGCCTTCTTCTTCTTGCATCAGCGATTGCAAAAGATCCGCGTCTTCCAAAATATCATCCGAGGTTTTTGCGATGATCTCCCCGTCTTCATCCAACACGGCAAGCTCTTCATAAACCAGAAACTTTTCCTTCACGTACGAGAAGTATTTTCCAATCTCCACGGTCGCCTTCTGCTTATCCGCTTCCGAAAGACTTTTGAGGCGCTTCTGGAGATTCTCGCTGAACGCTGTTGATCCTGACAATATGGCGATATCGAGCGATCTCTTCGCGTACCATAAATCTACTTTGCCCCTCGTATTAACGAGAATCGAGGGAAACTTCTCGCTGATTTTCGATGTAAGGAAACTCTCTGTGTTCCTCATTGTCACGAAACCGATGACGATTGAGGTGACAACAACATTCACCACCACAAGGGTGATGATTTTCGCAGAGAAGCTCTTTCCAATGGCAGATCTGATTCTCGCTATCATACAGCACCCCGGAATTGTCTAAATAGTCTACGGGTAGCAAGAAAGGTACACAAAACACTGGAGGAAAAAAGATCTTGGGAAGGAAAATTTTTCTCGGTCGGAAGACAAAAAGGGCGGCCGGGAAAACGCCGGCCGCCTTTGATCTTATCGGGATCCCATAATCGGCGGACTTTGGAGGACTACCCCTGTTTCTTGAACCGAGACGGGTAGTTGTCTCCGAAATCCTTGTCCGGGTGAAGCTTCCTCGCTTTTTCGATCAGTTCATCCTCCGTTTCCGGGTTGTTGGGGTCGGGAATACAACAATCGACAGGACAGACAGCAGCACATTGTTCCTCATCAAAGTGGCCAACACACTCTGTACAGAGGTTCGGGTCGATGATATAGATCTCGTCACCTTCCGCGATTGCCTCGTTGGGGCACTCCGGTTCGCAGGCACCGCAGTTAATACACTCATCGGTAATATACGTGGCCATCTTTTACTCCTCCTGAGCTGATCTAAAGGGACCCTTCTCCGGGCCCACCATCTTAAGCGTGACACCCGGTGAATGCCATGCGTCGTAAGCAATAATAATATTTATAGTTACAGAAACGTAGTTCAGGGAAAAAGATAAACGACCGGATTGGCGCTGTCAAGTGAAACTGTTTTCAAGGATGGTCGGATGCCCTGAGATAAATCCGCCAATTGCCTTGCCAGCGAGTCGGCGTAACAACTCGTATTTCTCGCTTGCATGGCCATATGGGACGGCGTCTCCAACTGGACATGCGGAAGCGTGCATGATAAGATGCCGTGGAAATTTTGCAATAGGAATTTTGATCGGTCGGAACCGGCTTCGTCTCTGGATTCTCTGCCATAATGAGCGGCATTCCGGCAACTGCCGCGTTTTATTGTACCATTAGCAAGGAAGTGATCATTGAGAGTACAGCATCTCCTGGCCGTTTTGCTATTCACTGCTCCCCTCGTTTTCGGCTCCCTGGCAGGAGTTCTCAGTGCGAATGAACAGAAGGCAAAACCTTCCCAGCCCGAAATGATCCCTGGGACGCTCCGATATAGTGGCGAAACGCATCTCATCAATATTCGCCAGCTCAGCTTTGGCGGGGAGAATGCCGAAGCATACTTCAATGCGGAAGGCACGAAGCTGATCTTTCAATCGACTCGCGACACATTTCTCTGTGATCAGATTTTCGAAATGACCATAACCGGCGAGAATGTCAAGCTTCTTAGCACCGGAGCGGGTCGTACGACATGCGCGTATTATTTCCCGAACGAACCGAAAATACTATACTCCTCCACGCACCTGGCCAGCTCCACCTGCCCTCCTCCCCCGGACTTTTCTAAAGGCTACGTGTGGGCGTTATACAGCTCGTTCGATATTTTCAAAGCCGACCTCGACGGCAAAAACATTGTTCCTCTCACGACCACCGATGGGTACGACGCAGAAGCGACCATCGCTCCAGACGGCTCCAAAATCGTCTTCACTTCCATGCGTGATGGCGACTTGGATCTCTATCTCATGAATCCCGACGGAACCCATGTCGAGCGTATTTCAACCGAGCTCGGTTACGATGGCGGCGCTTTCTTCAGCTCCAATTCCAAAAAGATCGTATACCGTGCCTATCACCCGAAGACAGAAAAAGAAAAGCAGCGCTATATGAAGCTTCTTTCGGACGGCGCTATCGAGCCCATGGCCCTCCAGATCTTCATTATGAACGCCGATGGAAGCGGCAAACTCCAGGTCACCGACAACGGTGCCGCCAACTTCGCTCCATTTTTCCACCCCGACGGACAGCGCATTATTTTCGCATCTAATCTGGAAGATCCAAGAGGGCACAATTTCGATCTGTATATGATCAACATTGACAGCACAAACCTGGAGCGGATTACTTATTGCCCGAGTTTCGACAGCTTCCCGATGTTCAGCCCCGATGGGAAAAAACTAGTCTTCGCCTCCAACCGGAACAACGAGAAACCTAGGGACACGAACATTTTCATCGCCGATTGGGTTCCATGATCAGCGAAAGGACCACACCTTTGCGGCCTTGAACCAAAGCAAAGGAGCGCGATGAGTGAGCACGATAACGGAGAGTCTCGCTGGCTTCGCAGCCGGCCTGAGATATGATGACCTACCGGATGAGGCCATTGCAGCAGGTAAGCATTTTATCTTCGACACCTTGGGCTGTGCCTTGGGCGGTCTCAAGCAGGAAGACCCATCGATTTACGCGCAGGTTCTCAAATTCCTAGGTGGAAATCCCCAAGCGACGATCCTCGGCACTGGCGAGAAAGCATCTCTTGTTCAGGCAACCCTGATGAACAGCCTCCTCGTGCGCGTCATGGAATATAACGACATCTACTGGAGTCAGGACCCTTCCCACCCGAGCGGCCTCATCCCTGTCGCCCTGGCCGTTGGAGAATATAACGGCAAGAGCGGGCTGGACACTATGGTGGCCATCATCATTGCTTACGACATCGAGATGCGCCTGTGCGATTTCGCCAAGCCTGGAATTCGCGAAAGAGGTTGGCACCATGCAACGCTCACCCAACTCGCCTCCCCGTTCGTCGCCGGGAAGTTGCTGGATTTAACCCCGCTCCAGATGGTCAACGCTGCTGGCATTTCCGGTTCCTGCCACTGCAGCATGGGGGCCGTCACAGCAGGAAAACTCACAATGATGAAGAACACTGTGGACCCGCTTGCATCCGCGGCTGGAGTGGAGGCGGCCCTGCTCGCCAAAGAAGGTTACACGGGCCCCGAGCACGTAATAGACGGAAAGGAAGGCTTGATGCAAGTGCTCGGGGATTCGTGGGACGAAAACGCCGTCCTCGATGGCCTCGGGGAACGCTTCAAGATCGCCGAGTGCGGCATGAAAGCCTATCCGACTGAAGCACTTACTCATGCTCCGATCACTGCAACTCTCAGAATCGTCAGGGAAAATAAGCTGAAACCAGAAGACATCAGGGCCGTGTGGGTTAAAACCATCGCGAGGGCGGCTGACATCCTATCCGATCCTACCAAGTACGACCCGAAAAGCAAAGAGACAGCCGATCACAGCCTTCCATACTGCCTGGCGGCTGCCCTGGCTCGCGGAAAAGTGACGCCAGAAGAGTTTACCGAAGAAAACATCAATGCTTCTGACATTCGGCGGTTCCTTCCGATGATCCGCGTAGAGGCGGATGATTCGTACGAAGCGCTTTTTCCCATCAAACAACCGACCCTCGTGGCCATCGAGACTGTCTCCGGCGAGCGATTCGAGGCCTACGTCGAATACCCCAAGGGCCACCCCAGAATGCCGATGGAAAAGGAGGAGCTGCTGCAAAAATTCTCCGTGCTCGCTTCCCCGGAGATGTCCGAACAGCGAATTGGCTCAATTTATGACCTCGTCCAGCGCTTCGAAAATCTCGATTCCCTCATACCTCTTGTTGACGCAATCCGCATCAAGTAATAAGCTGGATGGAGGCCCGCTCGTTTCGCTACGTTAATCTCAAAGCGGAGGGTTGCATGAAAAGAGACAAATCGATCCTGTTGGTGATGCCCTCTCGTCATGCCCGCGAGACACTCTGCGCACAAGAATTTGCCCGCTTTCAGCCTTTGGGGCTTGCTTATATAGCCGCTTCGACTCCCGGTCATTGGAATCTTGAAATCTTGGATGAATCTTTCGAAAACATCGGCGAGCTCGAGAGATTTGCAATTGTGGGCGTATCGATCGCTACTCGATCCGCGCTCCGTGCTTACCAGATCGCAGAAGAAGCGAAATCGCATGGTTGTTACACCGTCGCTGGAGGCATCCATGCCAGCATGAGAGTAGAAGAAACTCTCAGTTACTTTGATACCGTGGTGTCGGGCGAGGGGGAGGAATCCTGGCAGCGGTTCCTAAAGGATTATGAGGCTGGAGCACCGAAACGCTTATACGAAGCATCCGAACACCAGAGCATGGATGAGATATTCGCTCCGAGGCGCTCGTCTATGAGCGATTTCTACCAGGTCGGCTCCATCCAGACTTCCAGGGGATGCCCGTTCAACTGCTCCTTTTGCTCTGTAACCGTTTTTAGTGGAAGGAGATACAGATACCGAAGCCCCGATCTCGTCCTCGAGGAGCTTTTATCCATCCCGCAGAAATATCTATTCTTCGTCGATGATAATCTGGTCGGATGCAGCGAGCGTTCGATCGATCGGGCGAAAAAAATATTCAAGGGAATGATCGAACGAAAACTCGGCAAGAAATACATAGCACAGGTGACCATCAATTTTGGCTTCGACGATGAACTGATCGAGCTTGCCTCGGAAAGTGGCTGCGGGGCCGTGTTCATAGGCATCGAATCGATAGACGAGAACATTTTGAAATCAATGAATAAGATGATCAACGTGAAGACAGGAGTATCCCGCTATCGCGGTTTGTTCAGACGAATTCAAGAAAAAGGTATCGCGGTGGTCGGGACGATGGCCTTGGGGAGTGACGGAGAATCCCCCACAATATTTGAAGACACAGCGCGATTCATCGACAGCAGCGGCATGGACGCCGTCCAGCTCACCATTGCAACGCCGCTGCCGGGGACGAGGCTGTTCGAGCAGTTAACGATGGAAGGGCGTATTGTCTTTAACAACTATCCAGAAGATTGGATTCACTACAGCTTGGGAAGCCTTGTCTTCAAACCGAGAGATAAAAATCCCGCAGACATCGCGGCCGGTTGGAAGCGGCTAGTTGATAGTGCCTACTCGAAGCCAAAATTATTAAAGAGAGATATTCAGACCTTCATCCGCACCAAGAAGTTCTCATCCGTATACTTGAGTCACAGGCTGAATAAAGCGTATAGGGAAGCTTATCTCGGTTCCAGTTTCTATAAACATCCTTCTCTCGATGCCTTCGCGCGGCAATCGGAACCATCATCGAAGACGCCTGATAGCATCGGAGCTCTTGCTGAGTAGGGAAAAATGCGAGGGACGGAGTGGAAGCACAGTAAAGAGGAAGACGAATCATTCCGCCGAGCAATTGATCAGGCTACGCAATGGATTGTTCGATACTTCAATCAGCCCGAAGCTTATCCGGTTCTCTCTAGAGTTAAACCCGGGGACATCCGCGACGCATTTCCAAACACCCCCCCCGAAGAGGGTAGGAACTATGACGAACTTCTCGAAGATTTTCGCACTAAAATCCTTCCTGGAATCACCCATTGGAATCACCCGTCTTTCTTCGCTTATTTCGCCATAACGGGATCGTATCCGGGCATCCTCGGAGAGCTCCTCAGTGCCGCCTTGAACATAAATGGCATGCTGTGGCGAACCTCACCAGCTTTGACCGAAATCGAAGATCTGTCACTCGATTACCTTAGAAACATGCTGGGAATCGACGAGCAGTTTTTCGGCTTGATTCTCGATACGGCTTCCACGTCGAGCCTGATCGCGATGGCCGCCGCGCGCGAATCGATTAGCGAACTCCAAATCAGAGAAAAAGGTCTTGCTGGGAGAACCGATGTTCCACGTTTGAGAGTCTACTGCTCACAGGAAGCGCATTCCTCGATCGACAAAGCCGCCATTGTCCTCGGCGTGGGCAGCGAGAACGTCAAAAAGATAGGAGTCGACTCGGAATACCGGATGGATCCCTCGGCACTGGAACGGCTGATCGAAGAGGATGTTAGAAAAGGCTACAAACCATTCTGCGTCGTTGCCACCGTCGGCACTACCTCCACCACCAGCGTTGATCCAGTTGCGGAAATAGCGGAGATCTGCATGAAACACGACCTGTGGCTTCACGTTGACGCGGCTTATGCGGGCGTTGCGGCAATACTACCCGAAAAGAAGGACACGCTCGCAGGTTGCCAGTTAGCCGATTCTTTTGTCGTAAATCCTCACAAATGGCTGTTCACTCCAATTGACTTGAGCGCATTCTACTGCAAGAGACGCTCGATACTGAGAAATGCGTTTTCGCTGGTGCCCGAGTACCTGCGTGATGCGGAAGGCCCAGATGTGACGAATTTGATGGATTACGGGTTCCAACTGGGGAGGCGATTCCGGGCTCTCAAACTGTGGATGGTGATAAACTATTACGGAAGACAAGGATTGGAAAACCACATCCGCGAGCACATGCGTCTGGCGGATGTTTTCAAAGCTTGGGTCGAGCGGAACGAGTCGTTCGAGCTGATGGCTCCCGTTCCCTTCAGCACCGTCTGCTTCCGGTACCGCCCGATCACCGGGCTCCCCGAGGACATCCTCAACTCCGAAGAGAACAGAGAAGCCGCTTTCGACAGAGCGAACGAGCGACTTCTCGAAGAGGTTAACAGGACCGGTAAAGCATTCTTATCGCATACGAAGCTGCACGGCAAATTCACTCTTCGCTGTGCGATCGGCAATATCCGGACGCGCGAATCCGACATCAACAACCTTTGCCTTCTCCTTCAAGAAAAGGCAGAAGCCGTACTCGCGCGCTTTTCTTAGTATCGGACTCCCACACGCTCTTAAGCTGCTTCCGTGGAAGCCACGTACTGCGTGCGACCTAGCTTCCTATTTATACGCAGATTTGTCCGGCCATCGAGTGCCGGGCACTTCGCTTGCGTAGAAATCAAGCTCCCTGATCTTCCCCGGAGGCTCGGCTAGCTGCTTCACGAGCGCATCCACAGCTTCCCCAGCCGCTCCTCCCTTTCCGCCTGTCTCTTTAATGTCGAACACGACATCCGGCAATGCTTTTCTGCATAACGGGGGCAGACAGAATCTTGGCCAGCCCCCTTTAAGCGTTTCAATAATATCGTCGCTCACTTCTATAGGATAGTCCTTGCCCCTTGGAAGCTCTTGCATGAGAGCACCGAGAATATCGCTAAAATACCTGTAAGAGTTCTCGAGGCCTCGGATAATATCCCAGAGTTCTTCGACAGTTATCTTCGCCATGACTTCCTCCTTCGGATTCGAGGGCGGCTAATTATATCTTTTGAAAGCCGCCTTGGTTATGAAAAGCCGTTTCCGTTTACCTGAGGGCGGAACAGATCTCGAGGAGCTCGTCGAGCTCTTTTCGCTTCATATAATCCGGGTCTGCATACTCCCACAAGCGGTCCAAATTCAGGAGAGTCGATCGGGCCTTATCATACTCCCCCTCGAGAACATACGCACGCCCCAGATGAAAAAGCGCATCAGGGAGCTGCGGATTCAGCTGCAGAACGCGCTCGAAAGCCGCCACAGCCCTAGTTATCTCACGTGCCTCTAGAAGCGCCAGCCCGAGAGAGGATCGAAAAAATGCCTCATCCGTGCGACTGGAATATCTCAATGCGTTTTCATACATTTTGATTGCGAGCGATGGATTTTTTCCGGCAAGAGCCGTTCTCCCTTTGAGGTGATAGTAGAACCTCTTATGCGCCAAGGCCTCGGGTTTCGTGGTATCTTCAAATGCATCTGCATGGAGTGACTTGATTTCTTGAGCGTATCGGTTCGCACCTATCAGATCGCCGTTCCCCGCGGCTAGCAACCCAGCAAGCCAAAAGTTATACGTTCCTCTCTCATTCTGAAGCGCATGGTTGATCCATTCTATTCCCTTTTGATAGTCACCTTTTTTGTAAGAGAGGTAAGCGAGATACGAATACGCCCTCCCGGGCGCAAGAAATCTGTCCGGCACCTCTAGAAGCTGATTGAAGACGTCTCCCGCTGATTTCATCTTGCCAAGGTGGATCAGCAGAAAGCCGCGGTAAGTCAAATCGGCCCCCGCTCCAAGTTCCGCAAGCGTATCACAGAGAGCGAGCGCCTTTTTATACTCCCCCTGATTTTCAGAGAACGCGATTAACGCCCGCAGTGGTCCTTCTTCTTCAGGCATGCGGCGACGCCATTGTTCGAGAATGCTCCTCGCTTTATCGATGCGCCCGATCTCCACATACGCCATCCACCACGCTGCGTAGTAAGCGAAATCGAAGGGGTTGATTGTCCGGAGCACAGCAAACTCCGCCACGGCTTCGTGAAATTTGCGGGTGTTTATGTATAAATAGGCAAGCGCGATGCGCGCAGACACCTCTTCGGGAAACTCGGAGAGGATTTCTTCATACTTGGCGATAGCTTCGTCGATGGCGCCACTGAAGACGAGATAGTCTGCTTCAATGATTTCTTTTATGGGAGAAGGAGAAGCATGGCGGTGTTGCATGGCCAATAAAAAATATTTTTCTTGGTCGCTCCAACCGGCTGAATGTCTTGCCAGGTATAGATACGCGACTGCAAATTGGGAATCAATTTCGACGGCCCGCTTGAAGTTGTCCACAGCCGCAGGATGATTGCCGACTTCGTAATACTCCATCGCGATCTGGTAGTACTTCAGCGCTTTCAAAGAATCTGTCAGGGCGCGAGCAGGCTCGACACCCGCTCCGGCCCCCCCTTTCCAATTAGCTCCTAGAGCTTCCCCAACCTGCGCGGCGAAATGATCTATAGCCAGCGGTAGTTCCTTCCCGAGATCATTGATCTCCTCGCTCCAATTCCGAACAACAGCTCCCTCTTCCAGATCGCTGAGCTCACAATTGATATAGAGTGTGCCGTTGCTTTTCGTATAACCGCCCGTGACAAGATATTGCGCGCCGATTTCACGGGCAGCACCGAACGCATTTGAAGGAGAAAAGGCCGCAGCTTTTGACATCAGCATTTCGGTGACCGAAGCAACCGTTTGCCTGCTCACAATTTTGTACTGTTCGAGTCTCCCCAATGAAGAAATGAGGCCATCCATTATAGCGCCCGAAAGCCAGTTGAGGTCCTCTTGCCCCCCAGTGTTCTCCCACCTCATGACCATGATGCGCGGGGCCCCTTCGTAAATTCCTGCATCCCGGTCCAATCGATCAACCACCAGGATGAGCAAGGCAAGAAGAATCACAATTCCCGTCCATAGCGCCGGGCGCCGGGCTACTGATTTTCGGGCGATGAGCCGCTCCCTGGAGCTGATCCGCGTACGACGGATCTTTTCCCTGATTACATTGAGATCATGAAGCATATCCGCAACATTCTGATACCGTTCAGCTGGGTCTTTTTCGAGCGCCTTCGAAACGACTTGCTCGGCGCCCTCCGGAAGATCTGGGCAAAGCTCTCGCAGCGACGGAGCGCTCACGTTCATGATTTGATAAAAGAGCGCTACTTCCTCTTCATGATCGAACGGGAGCTTTCCGCACAACATCTCGTAAAGAAGAACACCCAGTGCATAGACGTCCGTTCGCTCATCTACTTTTTCTCCCCGCACCTGTTCAGGAGCCATATAGGGAAGGGTTCCTATGATTTTTCCTTTCTCGGTGAGCGTTGACCTGTCAACGAGATGCGCCACACCGAAATCCAGGACTTTGCACGTCCCTGTAGGAGCCAGCATGACGTTTTCAGGCTTGATGTCTCTGTGAATGATGCCGACGTCATGCGCGGCCTTTAGACCCTCGCCGACTTCGCAGGCAATTCGAAACGCATCCGAGTAATCGATTTTTCTCTCGATCATCCAACTTCTCAGAGTCGATCCCTTAACGTACTGCATAACGATGAAGTTGGCGCTGCCCTCTTGTACTACCTCATAGAGGGTGACGACGTTCTGATGGTCGATCTCGGAAATAATCTGCGCTTCGCGAAGAAAACGCTGGGTGGCGAGATGGGGATCTCCTGTCTGGGGGGATTCGAGAACCTTTATCGCTACGATCCGGTCCAGTGGTGTGAGATCCTGGGCTTTGTAGACCGTTCCCATTGGCCCTTTGCTGATAAGCTCGGTAATCTTGTAGTGGGAAATCTGCTTACCGATCACCGGTCGATCCTTCGTGGAAACACGATGGCGGGACGTATCGCATCATGCGAAGCGCTTGACCCGCCTTCAGATAGGATCGCGCAGGCGCGCCTCTATAGGCGGGCATGGATCGCAGCAGGCATTTGAAATCATCTTGCCTCACTGCGGCGCTCCTTGTAACTATCTCACCCCAGCTATGATGATAAGAAGTGGATCTTCGAGGAGGGGTGATATCCATGATAGCTTTTTTTCGCGGCCAATGTCAACTTCTTGTCGGGCAAGCTTTTGGCACCTAGGCGGTTCAGCAGCTGGATGCATCTTGGCGCGCTGGGGCACCATGGAAAGCCCGACATTCACCGTCTCTGGCAAAGAAGATGAGGAGGAGCGCTCGAAATCCATCAGGCAAATGCGAGGTTTAACAACGCCCGGTGCTCGAGGGCATGCGCTTGGGGCGATCCCGTGGCAGGAGTGGCACTTTCGGATCGCTTCACGGACGTTACGTGCCGATCACCAGCGAGGAGTTGGAGGCGGGGCCGGATGAAAGTAAAAGCCCCCATGTTTGCAGGTTCTTCCTGTACCCACAGGATCTTCTTTGCTCTTTTGTATCGATTGATTTGGTCGCGCAACTCCCGTGCGGGAAAAGGATAAAACTGCTCGATACAGATGATCGCTGTTCTCATCTCGTTCCGGCGCTTTCGCTCCGATCGCAAATCATGCGCGATTTTCCCCGAACAGACGATCACCCTCTCCGCATCGTCAATGTCACGATCCGGGAGTATCCAATGGAATCGACCACCGTCCGCAAACCCGTGTATGGGGCACGCCGCCGCAGCGGCGCGGAGGAGACTCTTCGGCGTGATGACAATCAGCGGCTTGCGCCATGACCACAGCACCTGGCGCCTGAGGAGATGATAATACTGGCATGCAGTCGAAGGTTGGCAGACCTGGATGTTGTCTTTGGCCGCAAGCTGCAGAAAGCGCTCGAGGCGTGCGCTCGAGTGTTCCGGTCCCTGGCCTTCGTACCCATGCGGAAGCAATAGCACGATTCCGGACAGCAACTCCCATTTGGCTTCACCGGCGCTGACGAACTGGTCGATGATTACTTGGGCACCGTTGGCAAAATCCCCGAATTGCGCCTCCCAGCAAACGAGAGCGTCCGGATAATCGCGACTGTATCCGTACTCGAAGCCCAGGGCCGACGCTTCGGAAAGCGGGGAGTCGACAATGGTGAAATCTCCCTGGGAAGCATGGAGGTGCTGGAGAGGTATCAGAGACTCGCCAGTCTCCGTATCCACCAGCAGCGAATGCCGCTGATTGAACGTTCCCCGGCGGCTATCCTGCCCTGCCAGCCTGACAAGCGTTCCATCCCATAGCAGCGATCCAAACGCCAGCGCTTCGGCCATCCCCCAATCGACCGGTCGCTTTCCTTCCACCATTTCCATTCGCTGCGCAAGTAGGCGCTCCACTTTTGGGTGAAGATGGAATCCATCGGGCACGGTGGTCATACGTCGGGCGATCTCCTCCAACCGCTCGGAAGGAACACCCGTCTCCAAATCCAATGAAGGATCATAGTATCCACCGCGATACGGCGCCCAGTAGTCGGGAAGATCGTATAGTTTCGGTCTCGTTTTGCGTTTCTTCCCTTCTTCCTGCTGGCGTCCAAGATCGGATTGAATCTCGTCCTGAAGCCGCTCAAGCTCTTCATCCTTTACCCCGAGCTTCTTCGCGTACAACTCCCACAATCTCGGACGCGAATTGATGGCTTTGTAGAGGATCGGCTGAGTCGTTGTGGGATCTTCAACCTCACTGTGTCCGTAGCGCCGGTACCCGATGAAGTCGATCACGACATCACGATGGAATGCATCCCTGTACTCAACGGCAAATCTTCCGGCGCGGACAATTGCTTCCGGCTCTTCGCCATTCACGTGCAGGATCGGGATTGGAAGCCGCCGTGCCAGATCGGAAGAAAAACGGGTCGAATGAAGATGCATCGGTTCGGTTGTAAAACCGATGAGATTGTTCACGATGACGTGAATGGTACCCCCAACCGAATAATCCTCAAGGTCTGCGAGATTGAGGATTTCGGCTGTGACTCCCTGCCCTGCGAAAGCCGCATCGCCATGAAGTGCAATCGGCAGCACTTTACTCTGCCCGTCTTTGCCAACGCGCTGCTGACGTGCCCGGGTTCGGCCCATCAAGACCGGATCCACAGCCTCCAAATGGCTTGGATTTGTGACCAGGTGAACTTCCAGCGTCTCGTCCGGCGCAGTCACGTACTTGCCAGTTGCCCCTAGGTGGTACCGTACGTCCCCGCTGCCCAGAACGCTCCTCGGATCAACATCTTCCATGCCCGCGAATATGTCTGCGCCCGGTATTCCCACGACATTGGCCATGACATTCAAACGGCCTCGGTGACTCATGGCGATCATGATCAGCTCGGCACCGAATTCGGCAGAAGCGTTGAGGATCGAATCGAGCAGCGGGATGAGACCAGCAACTCCCTCGATGGAGAAACGCTTGCTTCCAACATAGCGCGTATGGAGAAAACGCTCGAAAAGTTCAGCGCTTGCGATTCTCTGGAGGATCTTGCGACCATCCGGCAGCGGGCATGTTCCTTCCATCCAGGCGGCGATCCAGCGCAAGGATTCGCGGTCCATAATATGCATGAATTCAACTCCAATGGGCCCGCAATAGATCCCACGCCAGCGGTTCACCTCTTCCGGAGGAACGCCTTCGAGGGCTTCTTTGAGGTCCGGATGTTCAAGTGGCTTGATGCGCCCAAGCGCATCTAGATCGGCTTGAAGATACCCCCATCGCCGGAATGCATCGGCCAGCGGATCGTAACGCATATGCTCTTTTCCGCTCATAAAGAAAAACGAACACAACCGCTTGTTATCAGCACCGTTGGTGGACCACGATCGCGTCCGGCAGGTTAGAATCAAAGAAGATCATTTTGAAGCAGTCTAGCATTTGAATGGCGGATGAGCAATACATTATAAATGAAGCAGCCCTCATCCCACTGAGGTTCAAATGGAGGTTATTGCACTGACGAAAATCACTTGGATCAAGGGGTGCCGCGCCTTATACTAGAGCCAGATATGAATCATTAGACTCAATCCGTGCAGGAGGTTTTTGATGGCCGAGGAATACAGTTTTAGTTGGGGTGGGGGTGACGAGGAAGCGCTTCGCATCACTGCCAAGCCCTCGCCGATTTTTGTCGATACCTGCAAGTTTATGGCGGACCGGGAGATCTACCCTGAATCTGCGGTGCATTTCGCGAGCAAGGAAGCATCCACAGGTTCTCCTCTGGCCGAGAGACTCTTCGATATCGGGGAAATCGACCAGGTGTTGATAGCCGGTAATTCGGTGAGCATCGTCGTCCAGAAGCCGCAAAATTGGGAGACGTTTGCCCCTCGGATTGCTTCGGCAATACACGATCAGATCGTTTCCAATGAACCCGCAGTGGACGTGAGAATCAAAGAAAATCTTCCATCTCCCGAGGAAATTAGGAAGCAGGTTCAAGAGATACTCGACCGCGACGTCAATCCCTCCATCGCAGCACACGGGGGCTTCGTAAACCTGCTCGACGTGAAGGATAACAATCTATACCTCGAGTTCGGTGGTGGCTGCCAGGGCTGCGGAATGGCGAATATTACGCTGAAATACGGCGTCGAACGGCACCTTCGGATGAATGTTCCTGCTATTGGCGAGATATTCGATACGACCGATCATGCCGGCGGGAAGAACCCATATTATTCACCGCCTAGTGAATAAGCAGAACAGATACCTCCCCATGGCAAGCGGCGGGGAACATCGAGTTCCCCGCCATTTATTTTGCTCAAATGCAGCTCCCTATTCAAAGCCCGGACTCGATGCGTCAACACGAGTAGACCGAGGGATGCTACCTTCCAAGTAGCTGATTTACCGATGATGAAAAAAGCTACTCCCCTACTAACTGAACGATAATTTTCCGCGACCTCGATCGATTATCGAAATCTGCCAGAACAATCTGCTGCCATGTTCCCAGAAGCAGCTGCCCGCCGCTGAATGGAACAGTGTGCGAAGTCTTCAACAAGAACGACCGCATGTGCGAAAATCCGTTTCCATCGTGCCAGGTGTTGTCGTGGTGATACGATCTGTCCGATGGCAGAATTGATTCAAAAAATTCCGGTATGTCCTTTAGCAATCCCGGTTCGTACTCGATTGTACTGATCCCAGCGGTCGATCCTGCAACGGCGACGCACGCGATACCATCTTTCAAACCCGATCGTTTCACGCAATCTTGCACTCGTGCGGTGATATTCTCGAGACAGCAATACCCGCTGGATTTCACTGAAAATTCGGTTGTTTTAACGGGCATGCCAGACCTCCTATCTGAATGAGAATTCGTTCCTGTTTGCAATGAATCTCTTACAATTCTTACGCCAATGGCAGGCCTTTGAAAAGCAGAAAGAATCACCCACTCGATCCGGGGATGCTTGATTGCAGGATTTCACTACCGCAGGCATTGAAGTGCCCTGCCGATGATCTCCCATTTTGAACAACGCGGCACAATTCCGGCAGTACATCGGCTCACTGCATTAGCGTGGCTCGCAACCTCCGCTCGCCAGTTACAATCGTCAATCCTCCGCCCGGCGAGAATTCGGCTCGAACGACTTGCCCATTCGCCAGGCTGTATCCACCAAGCCGAGATTCGGACAATGGCAACAGCTTCTTGTACATAGGTTCGACGTTGGACCTCATGCCTCCGCACTTACCCATCATCCAGAAGAATCGGGCAATCACAGATCCTCTTTCGAATTCGAGCTCACAATATGTCTGAGCGCCCCCGCCCATTCTGGTCCCGAGTGCTCTGACGTTCAGGAAAGCTCCAAGCTGGCTAAAGGATGCCCACCATTCTCGAATCATCGCTAACCATTTTTCCGCGGATTCCACACGCTGATCGAAAAAAGCCCTGGCACGTCCGTAGTCACCACTTGCGATGGCGTTCACAAGTTTCTCGGTCATGCCATTGTATTTCGGCAACAAGGCCTCGTACTCCGACGGAAAAAGGACGTTCACCGCTTCCTGGCCTTCGGGCTTGAAGCGAATCTCTTTATCTTCGACTTCGACGATGATTTCTCCCCCGCCCGGCAGCACGTACCTTCCTTGGTATCGCTCAAACTCCTCAGCTTTGATCTCCACGATTTCAGGAGGCATCGTGCATTCTCCCTCAAGCAGAATTCGAGCGAGGTTCTGCACGATATCATCCACAGGAAGTCTTCCATCGATCGGCTTGTTCGCAAATACAATAATAACCGCGCCGTCATCGACGAAGTGATATACCGCACAGCTCCATCCGTGCGGCACAGCCCCTCCATTGTGCCATATCATTCTGGCGCCAGGACGGTATTCTTCGATAACCCAACCGTAGCCGTAGAAGCTGTCGCCGTCCTCATATTCTCGAACGTACGGTGTGAACATTTTCTTTCTTGCAGCTTCTGACAGAAGATCACTCCCCTGGAGCGTCATATGCCAGCGGTACATATCCATTGTCGTCGACAGGATGCCGCCGTTGCCTTTCAGGTGCCAGCAGTTATCAGGTCGATCGAGAGGGGACGGAAATCCGAGCCCCTCATTGTGCGAGTGCGAGACCAACCGATTATCGATTTCGAGAAGCTCGAGGCCCGTATGATGCATGCCACTGGGGATGAATAACCTTTCCCTTAGAAACGCTTCGTACCCCGTTCCCGAAACGATTTCCACAATCGCCGCCAGCATGGAAAAACCGGCGTTCGAGTATTGATAATGGGATCCAACCGGCGAGTCCAGAGGTGCCTCCAGGATAATACGCGTCAAGTCGTCACGCGCGATCGATTCGTCATCCGGGCCAAACTGGGAACGCAGCCCGGCTGTGTGGGTGAGGAGATGATGGACGGTTGCGCCGGCTTTGTCTTCGGGCACATTATCGAAGAAACGGCTGATCGAGTCACCGGTGGAGAGCTTCCCATCCATTTCTAAAAGAAGGACGGCCGCTGCAGTGAACTGCTTGGTCACCGATCCTGTGCTAAAGACGGTAGAAGTGCTATTCCTTATGCCGGTGTTGACTTGTGCCAGGCCATAAGCGCTGTGCAGAAGAACTTCGCCCTCTTTAGCCACCAGCACCGTTCCGTGGAAACCAAACGATGCCAACCTGTTCATATACGTTTTCATCTTCTCGACCGGGCCCGTCTCACCGGAGGCAGTAGCCTGGGCTCCAGCCCAACATAGCGGCAGGATGATGAACAAAAAGATTCTATCCAAGGGTGAACGCTTCAGCAGTCGCATGGTTGCATCTCCTTCACACAACCAAGTAACGGTGCGAGCAGCTGCTCGCTTGGAGCTCGATGACAATACAATATACTCCTCGCCGGAAGCATCTTCTCTTGAATAGAATTCAAGACGAGAATCGCACTCAAATTCCGCAGGGTCCAACTGGAGTTTTGCTGTTCGAAGAACTCGCACAAGTCTCTTGTCAGAAAACCAGATATCTTGTATGTTCCAATAAAATTAATACTTGGTATCGAAAGCCAGACGATCGAACAAATCCCACGATAATAAACTATGGCTCATATAATGCAGAATAATATATATTGAATAGCCCGCATATTATCGTGTAATTGTTCATTGAGTCCCGACAGAACGGCCGCAAGATTTAAGGAACCAACCCGTTCTTTTGTTCGTACCTTAATGTATTGTCAGCCATTCAGAAAGGAGTTGTGACCATGTTCCCAAGCATGCAATCGAAATCAATTGTTCGAACGAGCGACTCAACTCGCCGTAGCATGCCAGCTGCGATTGCTCAATCAGCCAAAATTCTGATTGTTATCGTGGCCGCTGTGTCCATCGCCTCTTACATGTCCTCAGCCTCGCTGGCGGGAAAATGGAAAGGAGAAGAAGTCACAAAGGAAGGCATCCTCCACGTAATGAATCCAGCAACACCTATGGAATCATCCAAGACCTTCAAGCTCAAGGAGCTTTGGCGTATTGGAGGCGATACCGATGACGAGGACGAGTTCTTCGGTGTCATCGGCCAGATCCTCGTCGACGACAAAGGTAACGTGTATCTCCTCGACAGCCAGCTTTCTCTAATTAAGATTTTCAACAAGAACGGAGAGTTTATTCGCGAAATCGGCCGTGAAGGAGAAGGTCCCGGCGAATTCCGCCGACCAACAGGAATGTTCTTTACGAAAGACGGAAACGTTGCCGTAATGCAGGTCGTTCCAGGTAAAATCGTCATCCTTACTCCCGAAGGTGAGCCTGCCGGAGAATATCCGCTCCCCCCGGTCGAAGCTGGTGGCTTCCAGATACTTCTGGGCGGTCAGAGCCGCGGCGACAATGTTGTTCTAGCGATCGCCAAGCAAGCCTTCTCAGAAGGGCGTTACGAACAGATGCGCTATCTATGCAGCATCGACCCGGATGGCAGCGAAAAGGCCCGCTATCATGAAGAGACCCGCGTGATTGATTTCGCCGATCCGGTGCTCGATGACGCGGTTTGGAACACATTCGACCGCAGGTGGGGTGTCGGCTGGAACGGCCGGGTTTATGCCGCAACCAGCTTTTTGGGATACAAGGTGAATATTTGGAGCCGTGATGGTAAACTTGAGCGAGTGATCGAAGTGGATCAGAGTCCTCGCAAGCGAACTCAAGAGGAGAAAGATCTCGTAAACGAGATCATGAGCCTCTTCATCCGGCAAATTCCCAACGGGAAGGTCAGTATCAGCGACCTCGAGCAGGAGTACCAATCCATGTACCTCCGGGAAGATGGAAGCCTGTGGGTGCTGCCGGACCAGGGCCCGGGAGACCCGGCTGAGGGTACGCTGGGCACATTCGACGTTTTCGACCGTGAAGGACACTTTTTACGCAAAGTGACGCTTCAGGGCGAAGGTAACTTTTTGACAGACGGCTACTTCTTCGTCGGAGATCGTCTGTACGTGGTAACCGACCTGCTCCAGGCGGCGCTGTCACTCCAGGCAGGCGGCCAGCCGTTTGAAATCGGCGACGAGGAGCCCGAGCCGATGGCCGTTATTTGCTACGAACTCGATAAAGATCTGAAAATCTCTATGAAGTAGGAGGATAGAAAACGCGTTCACTCGCCCGATATTTACTCTCAACTATGAAAACAAAACCAGCTGCCGATCGCTCAATTCGTTCATTTTGGCGAAGTCTTTTCTTCTTCGCGACCGCCGTCTGTCTCTCCTTCTCTCTCATCGCCTGTGGTTCGAACGGCCAATCGAACGAAGGAAATGGAGGCGACGAAGCGACCGTTGCCGAAAATACAAATCAGGACCAGGGTGGCAACGAAGAGCCGTCGAATTCGGATAAAGAAGATGACTCCGAAAACAGCGAAAAGGGGACAAAGAAGCGGCGCGAACGCACTATATCCGTCAATGCCGCCCGCGCAGTCCAATCGGATCTCGTTGTTCCGATCATTGCCGAGGGAACGATCCGGGCTCGCCATTCGGCAGAAATCCGAACGGAATTGGAAGGCCGCCTCATCCAAATCTACGCCGAAGACGGCCAAAGTGTTCGTAAGGGCCAGTTGATTGCAAAATTGGATTCCCGCGAATATGAAGTCGCGGCAGAAGAAGCGCGTGCAAAATACCTCGAAGCGCTGAGTCTTCTTGCGGTGGAAGAGGACTCACTCCCCGCCCTGGAGATCCCCGATGAACTTCAAGAGAAATTCGAGGAGCTAAGGAGACTCGAAAAGAAGGGATTGATCACAAGGGAGGAACGTCTCGCCCGGGAAATCGCGCTGGAAGTGGAAGCGTTGAGGGATGGCATCTACCGCGTAGAGATCGCCGCATCACGCAGTGGTGTTTCTGCCGCCCGGACTGCCCTCGAACGGGCCCGCTTGACTCTCGAGCGGACAGAGATTCGAGCTCCTTTTAGCGGGGTCGTAACCGGTCTCGTGTTGAGCCAAGGTGAACAAGTGACAAAAGGCCAGCAGATCTGCACGCTGGTCAATAACGTAGATATCGAAGCCGAAGTTGGTGTCCTCGAAGCCGACATGAGCGAGCTCACCGTAGGGCGGCCTGCCTTTCTCATCTTCCCTGCGGTGGGTGAGACGCTGCAAGCAGAGGTTGATGTAGTGAGCCCTCAATTCGATCGCGACACACGAACCTGCCAGGTGCTCCTGAGATTCCGAAGCGAGAATGGAAGCGTGAGACCGGGTATGTTCGTCCGCGCGGTCATCGCCGGCAGGACCTATAAAGACAGGCTGCTGGTGCCCAAAGAGGCGATTCTTACGCGGGAGGGACGCCCGCTCCTGTTCAAAGTCGAAGACGATCGTACGAAGTGGCTCTACCTCCAGCTTGGCGAACGAAACGACTACCTTGTCGAAGTGAAGCGTGTTTTACAGGGCGGGACATTGGCTCCGGGCGACTTGGTGATTGTCACCGACCATCTCACTCTTGCCCATGACGCCAAGGTCAAGGTAAAGAAGGTGGTTGGCATCAGTGATCCCTGGAGCTCGGTTCAAGAGGATACCTGATGCTCCGATTTGTTATCCAGCGCCCCATTGCAATCAGCATGCTATTCCTTGCGCTGGTGCTTATCGGAGCCCTCAGCTTTCAAAGATTGCCTGTTGATCTCCTCCCCTCGATCACCTATCCGCGATTGACCGTCATCACCACTTATGAAGATATACCCGCCGAAGATCTCGAGCGTCTGGTCACACAGCCTCTCGAGGAGGTGGTAACTGCTCTTTCGGGTGTTCGCCGCGTCGTTTCACGGACTCGCGAAGGTGTCTCGATCATTACTGTTGAACACGACTGGGGCACGGAAATGGATTTCGCCAACCTCCATCTTCGGGAAGCCGTGGACCGCGTAGCGTTTCGAGAGGACTTCCCTGAGAATGCCGAGCGCCCCGTAATTCTCCGATGGGATCCGCTCTCGCGTCCGATCAGTATTCTCACGCTCTCGGGCGCAGATCGGCTCGAATCGTTAACGGAATTCGCTACGGAGGTAGTGAAACCAGCTCTGCAGCAAGTAGAAGGCATCAGCCAGGCCGAGGTCGTGGGCGGATTGGACGAGGAGATCCTCGTTCAGCCCGATCCTAAGAAGCTTGCGATCTATGGGATTTCGATCGAGGACATTCGCTTGGCCCTCGCCAGGAGCAACATCTCTTTTCCCGGAGGGAAAATCAGGCAGGGGCCGCTTCATCTCAGCCTGCGAATTTCGGGTGAATACGAGACACTCGAAGACATCGCGGCGACGGACATCGTGCGGCAGGGCGCGGCTCCGATATGTGTTGGTGATGTTGCCCGCGTGATAGACACCGTAAAGGAACCCGAAGGCTCCACACTTTTGGGTGGTAATTCTGTTGTATCTCTTCTGATTTATAAGGAACCTGAAGCCAACACCATACAGGTATCCAAGGAAGTGGATCTTGCCCTTGGCGTGCTCGAAGAGGATTATCCGGACTTCAAATATCAGTTCGTTTACCGCGATGCCGACTATGTCCGCGAGTCTTTCTACGGCTTGGTCAAATCGCTCATTATAGGGTCGTTCCTCGCTTTCGTCGTCTTGATCTTTTTTCTCCGCGACATCCGCAGTCCAATTGTGGTCGGCATATCTATTCCGGTATCGATCTTTGTAACCTTTTCTCTCTTGTATTTTGGCAAGGTGAAGCTCAATTTGATGAGCTTGGGCGGCCTCTCCCTCGCGGCTGGAATGCTCGTAGACAATGCGATTGTTGTTCTCGAAAACATCAACCGCCATTTGAGTGAGAAGCTCAGCAAAAGCGAAGGATCAAATCCTTCGGGTTCACGAGATGATGTGTTTGCCAGGCGCCGAACGATCGCAATGTCCGCCGAACGAGGTACCGGTGAGGTGGCGCGTGCCGTATTTGCCGCCACGCTCACCACTGTCGCCGTCTTCTTTCCCGTGGTGTACGTTCCGGGCATAGCCGGGGCGTTCTTCCGCGACCAAGCACTGGCCGTAACCTTTTCCCTGCTGGTGTCGATATCCACAGCACTCTTGCTTCAACCCATGCTGTCCGCGCGCGTTCTCGCGTACCACGAGGGATTGCCGCGCGGCCTGTTTTTCGTTTTTCACCGGGGATTCGAAGCTTTTTACCGCTTCTACCACCGCGCGCTCGTTACGACGCTCAACAAGCCTGCTCTGATGCTTGCTCTTCTCGCCGCCGGATTGATCGCTGGGGCCGGTATCGGCAGCATGCTGCAACGCAGCTTCATGCCCGAACGGAGCTCGGGGGATTTCCGAATCGAGCTCGAGCTACCCAGTGGAACGCCACTGGAAGAGACCATCAACACAGTAGCCGAGTTTTCCGAATGGCTGGAAGCAGACCCGGACGTGAATGCAGTGTTCAGCCAGGTCGGACACACCGAACGCACCGTTGAGTCGCTCAAGCAATACACGGGTCCAAACACCGCACAGACCCGCGTGATCGTCAAACCCGGTCGCGGCAGCCGAAAGAAGGGGCTCAGGATCCAGCATGAAGCAGCGGAATCTTATTTGAGCAAAATCCCGGAGATCAAATACATATTTCACGAGGAAGGAATCGGACTTGCAGAAATCCTTGGCGGGGGAGATGGATCGTTCAACATTGGCGTGATGGCCGAGGATCCCCTCAACGCATTGAACACTGCTGAAGAACTAACTTCCAGGTTATCCGACAAGAAAGGATTCGTGAATCTCCAAGTGGATCGCGTCCTTGGAACTCCAAATCTCGTCATACGCTTGAACACCGAAGAAATCTTGAGAAAAGGATTTTCGCCCGACGCCGTGGCCCAGGAAATAAGAAACCGGATCGCCGGCGTCGAAGCCACCACATTCAACGAAGTAGACCAAAGAATCGACATCTCTGTGAGAATCGCCCGCGAGCAGCGAAGAGACCTCAATCTGGCGCTGAACTCGTTGATGTATCTTCCAAGTGGTGAAACGGTTCCACTCCGATCCCTTGTAACTCTCGCGGAGGAACGACCCGTCCGGGAGCTCTCGCGCCAGAACCAGAGATCCATGGTAACGATTTCGAGTGAGTTGGATGGGCGATCCTCAGACAGCGCATGGAAGGAGGCTCTCAAAGAAGCCTCATTGATGGAACTACCTCCGGATGTTCGCCTAGTCCAGAGTGGCGAACGGGAGGAGATGATCAAGAGTTTTCGCGATCTTGCCTGGGCACTGGTGCTCGCTGTCTTACTCGTTTATATGATACTCGCCGCTCAATTCGAATCATTCATTGATCCGCTACTCATCGCAGCCGTAATCCCCATCGGCTTCGCGGGATCGCTTGTTACCATCGCGGTAACCGGCCAAACTATCAACATCCTATCGATTATCGGAATGGTTGCACTGCTCGGCATCAGCGTAAACGACGCAATCATCAAGATCGACACCATGCGCCGCCTCCGCGCGAAAGGCATTCCGGGCTACGAAGCGATACTCAAAGCAAGCCGACTACGTCTGAGGCCGATTATCATGACCAGCGCAACGACGATTCTGGCGATGGCACCGATGGCCATCGGCATCGGAAGCGGAGAGCAGCTCCAGAGACCCCTTGCATTGACTATCATGGGTGGGCTGTTTTTGACCACAACTCTGACGCTGCTCTACACGCCGCTCCTTTATCGACTCGCCCATCGCATCAGGAGGCCCGAAGAATGATCCGCTTCTTTGTCCGACATCCTGTGACCACGTGGATGGTTTTTGCGGTGTTCGTCGTCCTCGGCGTCTATGCGCTCCCGAAGCTCCAGATCGAAGCCATCCCCGAAATCGATCTTCCAACCCTTACCATCTACACTATCTGGAACGGTGCCTCCCCGCAGGCGGTTCAGCGCTCGATTACGATTCCAGTAGAAGAAGCCGCGCGAAAAGTGCACGGCATAGAAAAGATCGAATCAACGAGCCGCTCTGCGCGCTCGCAGGTGGTCGTTTCTTTCCGGCGTGGTGTTGACCTTGATTTTGCGCGTATTGAACTGAACGAGCATCTTGGCTCCGTCAGGCGTAATCTACCGTTGAATGCAGGGCAGCCTCAGATCCGCGCTTATGTCCCGGAAGAATTCCGAACCGAGCAGTTCTTTTCATTCGGCCTCGAATCCCCCCTTGATCCCAACGAATTGAGGGAAATGGCCGAGACATGGGTCATACCCCAGCTACTGGCGCTCGAAGGAGTGGCCGATGCGTTCGTTTACGGAGGCGCGGCTAAATTGATCAAGATCGTTCTCGACCGCCAGAAACTCGACCTGTACAAGATCACCCCTGACGAAGTTTTCGCTGCTCTCAACCGCATGGACGAGCTTCTGGGCGCCGGCGTGATCCAGCGTGACGGCCTCGAGAGACTCGTCGCTCTCCGGGATCCTGTTGGTCTCAGCCGGTTGTCGGACGCCGTCGTAGTGCAGCGTGGCAACCGAATGTTTCGGCTGAGTATGCTCGGTGAAGTGCGCCCCGATTTCGAAGATCCCTCTTACCTCATTCGATCCAACGGCCAGAACGTCGTCATGGTCTCCGTGGAAAAGCGAAGCGGTGCCAACACGGTTGGAGTAAGCCGCACACTACGAAAAGTCCTTCCCCGGCTCGAAAGCGACGTTCCATTCGAAGTCAAGTTCAATATCGATGAAGATCAAGGAGCGGATCTCGAGCAGAAGCTAAAGGAACTGATCTACCGATCATTTGTTATCCTCACGCTGTTGTTCCTCTTGCTCGCTGTATCGTTGCGGCAGATCCGGCTCACGACAATAATAACAGGATCGATCATCTTCGCAATCGTGATATCACTGAGCCTATTCTATTTCCTGCGCATATCGGTCAACTTCATCACCATCAGCGGCCTAACCGTTTGTTTCGGTCTCATCCTGGACAATAGCATTCTGGTGCTCGATGCCATACACAGACGACTTTCGGCACTCAAGCGCGCCGACGATGCCGATCTCTCGCGCGCGGCCAAACTCAAGGTCGCGATCGAAACAGTGGTCGATGGAACCGGCGAAGTGCTCTTCCCTATCATCGCAACGACCATCACCACGATGGTGGCCTTCGCTTCTTTCATTTTCTTGTCAGGACGCCTTGCCCTGTATTACGTTCCGCTCGCCGTTTCCGTTGCCACAGCACTCGCCGCATCGCTCTTCGTTGCATTTGCGTGGGTTCCAGTGATTCTCCACGACGGCTGGGCAGTACCGTTGGTGCGTCGTTCAAAAGATGGGCCCAAGGATATTCGCGATCCAAACGCGCTCGCAGCCTTCGTCGAAGATCTTCCCGACTTGAAATCACGCCCACCACGATTGGAAAGAATCTTTCACTGGAATCAGCGCCTGTGGTGGGCCATCCTGCCCCTCATGGTTGGCCTGTTCATATGGGGCTGGACGGTTTACGACTCGAAGGTCATAAAGGGAGGCTTTTGGCGGCTTCCTGACAAAGAGGAGCTGTTCATGTATTTCGAAATGCCTTCCGGCACTGACATCAAGCTCACGTCGGAAACGTTGATGGAATTCGAAGAAGCGCTAATGCCTGTTCCCGAGGGCGCAACGATGCGATCACAGATATTCGGCAACATAGCAATCATCCGTGTTGAATTCGATGACGAACTGCTGAAAACCGAGAAGCCATTGTATTTCAGGACGCTTCTCATGGATGTTGCCGACCGAACTGGTGGGGCCTCGATTTACATTAGGGGCTTCTCCGATACACCTTACATCAAGGGTGCCTTCGCCGGCTCCGCTCTGAATTCCCTGGTCAAGCTCACGGGTTACAACTCCAAGAAACTGAAGGACATCGCCGAAACCACACTCAGGGAGATCCAGAAGAACCGCAGAGTGCGCAATGCGCGCATTACTACGGGAGCCCAGTACGAACGGCTTCTGTTGGAAGAGGTCGTCATCACTATTCACAGAGACCGCCTGGCCGCGCACGGATTGAGTGTTCTCCGCGTGGTCAGCCACCTGCGCCGGCTTTTAGGGGTGGATACGCCGTGGTCGATGCTGATCGATGGAGACCATGAAAGGATTCAGCTCGCCTTCAAAGACGCTGAAGTCCTGGAGTTTGCTGATGCCGCACAGACGTTAATACAGACCGACTCCGGTGAATATGTGAGGCTCGCCAACCTCATTAGTGCGGAAAAAAATCCCATATCGGGATCGATAGTGCGCGAGAACCAGAAGTACAGCTCTCACGTCAACTGGGAATATATAGGCACCGAACAGATGCGACAGGCTTATATCAAGCGCGTCATCGATGGACTCGACCTGCCCTATGGATACGAAGCCGAAGAGGCGCGACGAGAATTCTTTTCAGAAGAAGAGGAGGAGGAGCTCATTTTAACACTAGGTTTAGCGCTCGTATTCATCTTCATGGTGCTTGCTGCGCTATTCGAGAGCATCACGCTTCCTTTCCTCGTGCTGCTGTCCGTGCCCATGGCCCTCATCGGGGTATTCCTCGCGTTTTGGTGGACTCATTCGAGCTTCGATTCCTCTGCCCGAATCGGGCTCATATTGCTATTTGGCATCGTCGTCAACAATGCAATTCTCTTGATAAGTCGTTTCCGGACGGAAGCAACGTTGATTCTAAAGGCGCGACATGGAGGGGATCCTGCTTCCGAGGCGGCTTTATTTCCAGGTTTGAGGAAACAATTGGGCGGGAGTGACCTCTGGAAGCTGCCGAAAGATGAACGCTCGGGACTCCTCCGCCGGGCCATCGGGCGCGCAACGCGGATCCGCCTCCGTTCGATCCTGCTCACTAGTTCCACAACTATGGTTGGGCTTGCACCGCTTCTCGTTCGGTTCCGCGAAACCGAGGATAAGGACATCTGGGAAAATCTCGCCTTGGCATCGATCGGCGGACTTGCTTCGAGCACGATTTTGATTCTTCTGGCGCTTCCTCCTGTTTATTTCGTTTGCGTTCGATTCAACTGGCTCTGGCGCTCGCTCTGGCAGCGGATCCGCCACCGGGCATAGGGCTCACCTTACACAGATTTCTCCGAGCGCGACATAGGCACTTTCATATCGACTAGCATGCAGGAATCCTCGGGGATTCTATTGCAGGCGAAACTTGCGCTTCGATCCTCCTGCATCTTCTTCCTCGGCTTCCGGATCGCCAACTGAAGACGAAGCAAGATCCGCTTCGATGCGCCAGCCGTCATTTCCCGTTATCGTTAGCGTATGCTTCGATCGCCAATCATCGAGATCCACAACGATTCCCGACAGCGCATCATTCGTGAGAGCGGTGGCCGTATTGTCTTCCAGAACGATGAGTATATCGAAAACGCCAACACCCGGCAGCACATCGAGATTGCTGCTGCTGGTCACTCGATAGGTATCTCGCTTTCCGGATGCCGCGTTGTTACGCAATCGGATGCTCATTGCAACTGAATTGGTATCCGAACGAAATGCGAGATCATTGACGAGCATTTCCATCCCAAACGGTGGCAGATTAAAATCGTATTGCCCGATATCAGGCTTCTTGTGAGAATCCTCCGCGCTTTCATCGTACAGATAGTATCCATTTACCTCGTCACCAATCTCTACTGCTCCATTTAGATAGGAATCCGGATCCACAACGCGAGTGACCAATGCTCGAACGCTGATAAGGATGGTATCGCCTTCTGCTGCTGGCAGCTGTGCGATCATGACCGGGAAAGATTCCGGTTCGAACACCTGAGTATTGCACCCTAGCAATGCGAGGCCAAAGCAGACACAAGCCGCCAAGAGGAGCTGCTCGATGGGGATATTCAGATGAAAGCGCATCATTCCATCACTTCCCAGGCGGACAGACCGCCCGCTCTATACAAGGCAAAAGAAGTGCCGTGCTTTGTGCGCTGATGCGTGTAGGATCCAATATGAGTTGCAAGCATCTCCCAAAATTTTGAAAAAGCTCGTATGTTATTTGATAACAACTTGTTAAATGGTTGCTATGAGTATGACATCGAGCGTTTTTAATGAAAAAAATTATGGCGTTGAGCTTCATATGCTGGATGAGAAGGCAATGATTGGTGGATATATCGATGAATTTATGAAATATCGGGCAGGCCGCTGCCGGATTTGGGTGCTATCAAAACATTTATTCTCTATGTGGCGGTGTCGAGCCAAACTGGGATATTTCAATCGGCAATCTCCTATCGTAACCAGTGGCTACACGCGGTTTCTTCTTCTTCCTCGAGCAGACATATGGTACTCGAAACGGGTGCATTATAGACTTCCCTACCAAACTCGAACGAACATTACATGAGCTATACCGACATCCACCTGCATTGATAGGTATCCCTTTGCCAATTCCATTTGATTTTCTTGTAAGGATCCCAGCATCCAACCAACTGAAGTGGTACATGTAAGGTATCCGGGCTCAATCGCGACATAAGAAGTCTGATCAAAATCACAGGGGAGAAGGAACACAGAAAGGAGCTTCCAATGACCGCCAGGCGACTGTTTTTTACGCTATTCACCATAGCTTTTTTTCTTCTGCTCGTGTTCCCTGGGATCGTTGCTGCTGATCCCTGTTTGGTCGTTTACCCGACGAGTCCTGCCACCTACCACTACGATGTCAATGAATACTACACGGTCACAGCCGGGCACTCCCTTTACGATCCCATGTATGATCGAGGAGGAGAGGTATTGATTGACATAAATACCAATGAAATTGCCTTTGAGGTTTATCAAATTCCCAACCTCACCGGTTTTGTACAGTCAACCAACGGAGAAGAGGGTTATTTTTTCATCGGCAGCGATTTTGATCTCGGCATCGATGGCTTCAGCAACCAGCCAACGACTTACTCGAACATTCTGCTCGTGTTCGTGCCTGATCCCGAGTGGTGCACACCATCCATTACCGTGGACGGGGATCCTGTTGTCGGCAACACGTACGCTATTGGGGATCTTGTCGTTTCAACTCCAACAGCAGACGGCAATAACTACTCGGACACCATTACCAAGCACATCCAATGGAGCACTTGCTTGGGGATTCGCATCTACGCATTTGCCGACGAGGATTACAACGGAGTAAAGGATGGAGGCGAATGCTTTCCGCCTTCTCCCACGACGGCAGCGTGCCGACGGAGGAGAGATCCTGGGGGGCTATTAAGAGCCTCTACCAGAAGTGAACTGAATCACTGCTTGATTCCCACAGGAGGCACTGATCAATATTTCCTAATAGATCCATACCTGAAAAAAATTCGCAGCACTATCATAAGCGCTGCGAATTTTTTTCTCCAGCGAGGCAGCGCTTCATGTTTGAACCAAACCCTGTTAAGAATATGATCCGCGCGTTTCCGAACAAGAATACCCGCGCGCCTCAATAGCCCCCACGTTCGAATACCCGAAACGACAGTCCTATCCCCACACTGAACTGAAAATACCTCGGGTGGATTTCCACCGAACCCTCACCAAGCTGTTGCGGAAGGGAGAAGCTTCGCAGATATCTTGCTCCCAAGTCTGCATATACTTTGTCCTTGAAATTCAATTCCAATCCCAATGCCATATCGAATCCAAACGCTGAATGCCATTCGCTTTGCAATTTCTGCCTTATCTCTTTTTCTCGATCATAATCATCGGGAATCACAACATCCGTCTTGATCGAGTAAGTTACCAGCGCCAGATGAAGCCCTGCATAAGGGCGGAAAAATCCGTGCCCCTGATGCCCCAGCCGGCCTCCCAGGTAGAAACGGTAATAATTTTGATTGGTCTGCTGCTCGACCCTGAGCCCGGTCACCCTGTCGATGAATTCAGTCGTTTGGCTGAGCATGTTTATATAATCGAAACCGATTGTTCCCGCGAAGAAGTCACGAAGTCCAGGTGGGACGAGGTGGACGTTGATTCCGCCACCCCAGCTCGGTTTGCTGAATTTCTCTGCATCGGTACCCTCCGGCTCCATTCTGATTACATACAAACCCACCCTTCCGTTAATTGCTGCAACTGAAGAAGCCATGCACAACGTCATAGCTACTATAGCGACAAAGAACACCCTTCGACATAAAGAAAGCATGCTACTGCTCCTTTTGCTCTGCAGATGCTATCGATTCTCAATAACTAAGCTTCCCGGAAAACGCTTTTTTCGTTCCCGAATACCCTCGAACAAGAATAAAGACTCAGGCCTGCGATCGCGAACAGCGAAACGTATGCTTCGGCAAGCAAAGCGCCATTGATGTTTCCTGCAATAATGCTTTTCGTGGCGAGCGATACGTTCAGAATTGGAATCAGGGCGGTCTTTGGCGTCAGCTCCATTCCGGGCATTAAACCAATGAATGCTGGAACAATCACAACGATCATCAGCGGCGTGAGCATGCTTTGAGCTTCTTTGAATGATTTTGCAAGAATGGAAACCGATAGGAGAATTCCCGCAAAAAAAGCGGTCAGGGGCAACAGTAGCGTGAGCAGCAGGACAATGGATTCCGCTTCGAGTATCCCGAGTATGCTGTTGAGCAGCTCTGCGGGAATTTCTTTCATTTGAATGATCCCGATGTACAAGCCGACAATGGAAATGGCAGCCGACAGAATGCCCGTTAAGACCACGACACCAAACTTGCCCATTAGTATCTGGAATTTTCCTGCAGGTGACGTCAAAAGCGTTTCCAGAGTGCCCCGCTCTTTTTCACCAGCGGCGAGATCGATAGCGGGATACATGCTGCCAGTGAAACAGAAAATAATGAATAAATATGGCAGGAATCCTCCAATGACGCCAGCGACACGCTCTTTTATGGAGGCGAGATTGTGCTTGCTAAGATTCACCGTTTGAATAATGGCTTCATCGAGCCCCAAAGACTCGAAGCGGGCCGATCTCAATTTCTCTTCATAGTCCTCAAGAATCTCCTCCACCCGATCCCTCTCGATATCTCTGTCCTCCGCCGATTTGTAGTACATTGATATTTTGCCCTGTTTCTGCTCCGCTACGTCTCTATCGAATCCCTTATCGATTACGATAAACGCATCTAGACTGTCCTGTTCGACAAGAGACCTTCCCTCTTCTATCGTGATATATTCAATGAGTCTCACCGCATCGTTCCCTTTGAGCATTTCCCGCAAGTCCAAAGCATTATCGTTCGTCAACAGACCAATCTCGAGCGTTTTTTCCTTCGCCTTCTTTACGTGGGACATTATTACTCTCGATGAAATACTGATCAATAGCGGGAACATCACCAAAGGAATCACAACCATTGCCATCAGAGTCCTGCGGTCTCTTATGGAATCGATCAATTCTTTTTTAAAAATAGTAAACGTCGTTTTCATTTCCGAGGCTCCTCCAGCAGGCGGATGAATTCCGCTTCCAGCGATCTTGTCTGCATTTGCTGCTTGAACTCTTCGTGCGTGCCCTTGAAACGCAGCTCACCGTTGTAAATGATGGCAAGATCATCGCTCAAAAGACTTACCTCACCCATGATGTGCGTCGAGAAAATTACCGTTTTCCCTGCTTCCTTGCAGCTTCGAATCAGCTCGATGATGTTTTTTGAAGTAATGACATCGAGACCGACAGTGGGTTCGTCGAACACAAGAATGTCCGGATCGTGAATCATGGTGCGGACAATGGATACTTTTTGTCGCATACCGCTGGAAAGCTTGCCAATCCGCCGATTCGCAAAATCGTGCATATCCAAAATGGAAAAAAGCTCTTCCTTGCGTTTATCGAACGCACCTCGCTCCATCCCATGGAGATTGGCATAGTACCTCACCAATTCGTTGGGTGTCAGCCGCTCATACAATTTCGTCGTTCCCGTTAGAAAACCCAGCCTCCGCCGCACCTCCTGGCTTTGCGTTCTAACGTCATAGCCCGCCACGGTGATCGAGCCTTTGGTAGGCTTCAGCAGTGTTGCAATCAGGCGCAATGCCGTTGTCTTGCCGGCACCATTCGGGCCTAAGAGTGAGAATATCCTCCCCGGTTGGCAAGTGAAGCTTATCCCCGCTACGGCATGGATCACGCTCGGCCCACGCCCATCGCCCCTCTCGCGTTTCTGCTGGCGTGACAGCTTGAACGTTTTCCAAAGGTCCTCGACAACTATCACTGTTTGTTGCCCCCTTCTTTCGTCTGGTCCACCGAATAAAGACCGCCGCTTCCCGGCGAAGCGACCTGCGAATACTACCAAGAAAGCGCTCCTGCTGAGAAGCGATTTATCTGGGATTGAGCTTGAGCGGGATTTCGTCGTCCGGAATCGCGCATGCAGCGCCGGCTTCATGCTGGCGGTGGCGATCATCGCGCTTCTCATCGGCTGCGCATACTTCGGGCTCGAGCTCATAACCATCCCCCTGGCTGCCGTGTGGGCTACGATTTCCGGCGTGATGCTGCTGACCATGCTCATGCTGATTCAGCTGTTCGCATCGAGTGCACGCGGCGCGGACATTCTGTCACTGGCCATAATACTTCCCTTGATGATGGTCGGTGGGAGTTTTTTCCCATTCGAGGCGATGCCTAGATGGATGGCCGCGATCGGAACACAAACTCCCAATGGTTGGGCGCTGTAACAGTTGAAAACCATCTTAATGCAGCGTTCAGATCTAGAAAGCTTGGGATCCGCATTTATTGGGATTTTCGTTGCAACAGCTATGCTGTTCCTCGCGGGTGTTTGTCGCCTGCGGGTCAAGTTCCTCGCAGGATAAAGAAAAGCTAAGAGACGTTTTATTCATACTCACCAAGGACGTAAAGTACATGATGCGCTCCTGGGAGACTCCCTTCTGGGTTTTCTTCATGCCGATCGTATTTTTTTACTTTATCGGCACTGTCACAGGAGGGATGTCCTCAACCGGATCCGGACCGGCGCAACTCACGCTGAAAACAGGCGGAAATGAAGGTTTTCTTGTCGATCAAATGGTGCGCCGGTTGGAGGAGCGAGATTATGGGGTTGCAAGGCCGGAGACGGATGAAGCGTACGAAAAATACTCCAGACGCCTCGAGATACCGGAGGCGCTTACCGATTCGGTACTTGCAGGGAAACCCGTTACTGTCCGGTTCACTCACAAATCAACTGGTTTGGGCAACGATTACGACCAGATCCGCATCGCCCGCGCCGTATATACCGTGCTTGCAGATTTGATCGTGACCAGCGAAATAGGTACCCAACCTGCTCCCGAAAGCTTTGATCAATTGAACAGCATGCCCCGCGCAATAACTCTCGAAGTAAAACCTGCAGGCAAACGCAAACACATCCCGAGCGGATTCGAGCAAGCGATCCCCGGCATCATCGTGATGTTCATTCTGCTCGTGATGACAACCAGCGGCGCTGTTCTGCTGCTCATAGAGCGCAGGCAGGGGCTACTGCGAAGGCTTGCAAGCACTCCGATCGACAGGCTGTCCGTGGTGCTGGGCAAATTGGGAGGGAAAATGACCCTCGGCTTGGTTCAGATCGCCTTTGCGATGCTCGCCGGCACATTGATCTTCAAAATGAACTGGGGACCGGATCTGGGAATGGTGATCCTGGTCCTGCTGATCTACGCTTTTCTGATGGCTTCGATCGGGATCCTTCTCGGGAGCCTCGCTCGCACGGAGGCCCAGGCGGTGGGTGTCGGTGTAATCGCTTCAAACGTGCTCGCCGCTCTCGGCGGCTGCTGGTGGCCGATAGAAATTACTCCCCAGTGGATGCAGAAATTACAGTTGTTCCTTCCTACCGGATGGGCGATGGACGCCCTTCACAAGCTGATAAGCTTTGCCGCAGGTCCAGCCAACGTGATCCCTCATGTGGCGGGAATGCTCCTGGCGGCGCTAATCCTTGCAGGCATTTCCACAAAGGTATTCCGCTTTCAGTAGCACACTCCTGGGGGCTGTTACTGAATGCCCACCAGCTTGAACCCATCGTTCCGAATAATTTCTTTCAACGCCCTCTCCGCAGCATTCATAGGCGCTCCGGTTCCCACCGGCGAGCCGGGCTCTCTCATTTAGCGGCAGGAAGCAATAGGCCGTTCGGCTTTCACCAAACGGCCCTCTCGCTTTGATTCGTTATGCAGGTGCTCGAAGCATTCCGACATCAGATCGGCACCTGTGCACATGGGAGTGCTGTCCCTCCCCGCTCAATCATCGTCGTTACTGTTCGACATCCCCTCGAAGCTGGATTTCATTTCGTCCGCCATTGCCTTGCCCATCTCTTCGAAGCCTTCTTTCATCGCATCCATCATCGCTCCCATGGCGCCGCCAAACATCGACATCATCGTTAGGTTGACGTCCACCTTCCACTCCCCTTCTTCTTTGACTAGGACGGTTTTCAGCGGAATATCCATGCTCGTCTCATCATCACTTGCCCGCATCGTGGTTTCAACAATGGACTTGCCGTCTTCGAATGTTACTTCTCCGAAGACGATATCAACATCCTTATCCTCCTCGTTGTCATTCGGCTTGAGCGAAGCAGCCGTCTCCTTGGTTGCGTAGGATCTTGCTTTCTCTATGTCCTGATCTTCCAATGCCTGCCAGAACGCCTTCGCAACGGCCAGTGATTCATCCTCGCCGCTGCTGCAGCTGAAAATCAAAGGTATGAGGAATGCCAAGAGAATTACCGAAGCTATCTTTTTCATCAGTCACCCCCTGGTACAAAAATGGTAGGACGAATGCCTTTGCCGCGCTTCCTGACCGGAATTCCACTCTTCTCGGTAACTCTGCGCGCTGAGGATTCGCCCAAGATTTACCGGCGACATCGCATATTCTGTGCCAAAGGTGAGATATTGGAAATAAAGGGATTAGCTTCCGGGATCTCGCAATAGCAGGTCGGTTCCGCGTTGATTATGACATCACCACCGGTTGCATTAAAAGCAAGGGTTGGTTCTGTTGCATCCTCGATACCTTCCGGGAAAACAGACGTTGATTGCTCCATCTGATTCCAATGTCGGCGATCGTCGCTTCCGCAATCAGCTTCTTCTTCTCCATCCATGCGGCCCGCCGCTATTTTCCGCCGAACGATCCGACCACCGAGATCAGCGCGATGTGCAGCAAACGGTGAACGCCATTCCTCATCACCGCGCCAGCCAATTGCAAATACTCAATTACGGTTTTATATTAGAAGCTCACGGAGTGGTGCCGGGCTTTCAGCGTTTGCCGCTCGAGTCATCTAAAGAAAATTGGAACAGACTCCCATCAAATACGTACAAGTTGGACAGCACCAAGGAATTACGAAAAAACGACCCTCCGGGGAGCCGCAACCCAAAAGGAAATGGAGCATCGGGCTTCCCTAGATCCCTAATTTCGGGTATTCTTAAGACTTGCAGGTATGATTGAGGGATAGGAAAGCCAAATTACGCACGATTTTAGGGCCCACTGGACTTCGCCAGTCGTTTGTTTTTTTAGCGCAGATCCGTTATTTTTCGCGAATTAGACGAGAAAGGTGAGAAAGGATGTCCGCAGGAAAAGAGCGATATCGTTCACGTGGATCGGTCGGTCGGCACAAATCTGGACCGAGAATCCTCGAACGATGCTCAATCAGGCAATTATTCAGGAAGCAAAAGCAGTACCTATTGACAGGCATAATGGCCGCAGCGCTGATGCCTCTCGTGATGGGCTGCGGTGGGGGCGGTGAGAGCGCCTCGCCTGCTCACCAGGGGCCAGGAGCAAGGGCCGCCGGAGGCCATCCTGGTCAGCAGCGGCCCTCCCAACCCCCGATCCCTGTGGCCATCGAAGCTGCCACCATTGGCAACATATCGAGCTATTATGCGTCGACGGCCACCCTCGAAGCCGAAAAGGAGGCCGAGGTGCTCTCACGTGTCAGTGGGGTCGTGGAAGCGCTCGGATGCGAGGAGGGGGACCTAGTCGGGCAGGGCGACGTACTGCTGAAAATCGAAAACGACGAATACCGCTTTCTTCTCGCTCAGGCTGAAGCCAATACATTGAATCTCAAGGATAGATATGAGCGGCTGAAGGGGATGTGGGATCAAAAGCTCGTCTCGGCTGAAGAATTTCAGAAAGTGAAAAACGACTTGAAATCGGCCGAAGCTGCCGAAGGGCTGGCCCGTTTGAACCTCTCCTATACCAGCGTCACTGCTCCATTCAGAGGTAGAGTGGCTCGCCGGCTGGTGGATGTTGGCCAAAACGTGAGCATCGGTAGCGCGCTGTTCGTTCTCTCCGATTTCGATCCTCTTCTCGCCCGAGTCCACGTGCCGTCCAAGGAATTCAAGAAGCTCAAACCCGATCAGCCGGTCCAGCTGGTTCTCGACAGCAATCAGGCCCGGCTGCAAGGACGTATAAAGCTGGTAAGCCCGATCATCGATCCCACGAGCGGGACGATCAAGGTAACCGTGGAGATTCCCGAATATCCTCCGGACACCCGCCCTGGAGACTTTGCCGAAGTGAGAATCGTTACTGAAAAACGAACGGGTGTTACGCTCGTACCCAAAATCGCCGTTTTCACCGACCGCGGTGATCAGATCGTTTATATCGCCGCCGACAGCACAGCCGAACGCCGTATCGTCGAGACGGGCTTCGAAGATGACGTGTACACCCAAATCCTGAGTGGCGTCCAAAGTGGTGAAAGCGTGGTCGTAAGGGGGCAGCGGTCACTGAAGCACGGCGCGCCGCTAAAAATCATGGAAGATCAGCCGGCCAAGCCTAAGCCGACGGAGAGGACCGGTTCCTGATGCGTTCCGTTGTTGCTCTGGCCGTTCGTCGGCGCGTCAGTGTGATCATGACCGCACTGGCGATTGCTGCATTTGGATTCGTCGGATACCAGCGGCTTTCCCTTGAACTCTTCCCCGACATCACATATCCCTCTCTCACCATCCAGACAGATTTCCCCGACACGGCTCCCCAGGAGGTCGAGAACCTGATTACCCGACCGGTAGAGGAAGTGGTGGGAGTCCTGCGGGGATTGCAAACGATCCACTCGGTATCGCGCCCCGGTGTGTCGGAAGTCACTCTCGAGTTCGATTGGGGATCCGACATGGACTTGCTGTCGATGGAAGTCCGCGAAAAGCTGGACCGTTTGATTTTGCCGGAGGAAGCGGAAGATCCCATTGTTCTGCGATTCGATCCATCGCTCGATCCCGTTATGCGCCTGGCGCTCTCCGGTCCCGGAAAACTCATCGACATGCGGTTCCTGGCAGACAAGAAGCTCAAGCCCGATTTCGAAACGATTCAAGGCGTGGCCGCCGCGCAGATCAAAGGCGGGCTAGAAGAGGAAATTCAGGTGGAAGTGGATCAGGAGCGTCTGGCTGCGTTGGGCATACCGATCGACCGCGTCAGGCAGGTGGTTGGCTTTTCCAACATCAATCTTCCAGGCGGATTGCTTCGAGGCGAGGACAACCAGTACTTGGTAAGAACAGTCAATGAATTCGAAACTGTAGGGGAAATTGCCGATCTCATCATCTGGCAGCAAGGGTCATCGGCCGTTCGCCTGAAGGATGTGGCGATTGTCCGCCACGGTGCCAAAGAGCGAGAAGAGATCACACGAGTAAACGGACAGGAATGCGTTGAGATTGCATTATTCAAAGAAGGAGATGCCAACGCGGTCACCGTAGCGAAGCTTGTCCGGGAGAGGCTGGAGGAATGGAAGGACAAGCTTCCGCCGGGCCACACACTCTCGATTCTGTTCGATCAATCCCACTTCATCCAGCAGTCCATCAGCGAGGTACGGAATGCAGCCCTCATCGGCGGGCTGCTTGCCATTATGGTCCTGTTCGCCTTTCTCCGTGATCCGCGGAGCACGTTGATCATCGCCACGTCGATCCCGCTGTCTGTAATTGCCACGTTCATGTTGATGTATCGACTGGATATTTCGCTCAACATCATGTCGCTGGGCGGTCTGACCCTCGGTATCGGAATGCTCGTCGACAACTCCATTGTTGTGCTCGAATCCATTTTCAGAAAGAAAAAAATCAATCTTCCCTTGGTCCAGGCAGCAGTGGACGGCACAACCGAAGTGGGCCCCGCTGTGGCCGCATCCACGCTTACAACAGTAGCGGTGTTTTTACCGATCGTTTTCGTAGAAGGCGTCGCCGGGCAGCTGTTCAAGGATCAGGCGCTTACTGTGACCATCAGCCTCCTTGCATCGCTCGTTGTCGCCATCACCATGATCCCCATGCTCAGCGCGCTCGGAGGCAAGCTTTCGGGGATCCGCTTCAAAGCTGCCGAGATCGCTACTGGACCTATCCTAACACTGGGAAGATTTTCCCAAGCCTACGACCGGTTCGTTCGTGGAGCCATTCAGCGCCGCTGGCTGACGGTGACCGTCGCATTTGCCCTCTTTTTCGCCGCCATGGGTTCTCTTGCATGGATAGGAACTGAACTCATTCCCCCCTTGGATGAGGGGGAGTTCTTTTTCGAAGTGAAAATGTCCGAAGGAACATCGCTCGCTGCATCAGATCGCATAATCAAGCAAATGGAAGACGAGGCGGCGAAGAATGAGGAAATCGAGCGGTACTATTGCACCGTGGGAAGCCGCCTGGTCGCCGGGGGGATGTCTCTAAATACAAAAGCGGAGAACCTCGGCCAGCTGAACATCGTGATGAAAAACCGAACGGACACGGAGGGGGAATCAGAGACGGCGGAGAAGCTGCGTAAGCGTTATGAGCAAATTCCCGATCTCGAGGTGAAGCTGGGCAGGCCTTCATATTTTAGCTTGAAAACGCCTGTTGAAGTCATTCTTTATGGAGAGAATCTGGAGGATCTCAGAGGCTACTCGCTGGATCTGGCTCAGGAGATCTCCACGATTCCTGGACTGGTCGATGTCCGCTCCTCCCTCGAAGCCGGAAATCCTGAACTGCAGGTGGTGTTCGACAGGCGCCGGCTGGCCTCGATGGGACTCGATATGGGTGTCCTTTCGGAAACCCTCAAAAACCGCGTTCAAGGTGTGGTTCCTACCCGTTTCAAAGAGGAAGACAGACAGATCGATATTCGAATTCGAAACCAGGAGATCAACCGCCAATCGCTGAATGATGTCCGTAACCTGGTGGTCGCCGGACAGGATGGTGGACCAATGCGCCTCCTCTCCGTAGCCGACGTGAAGCTGGATCGTGGCCCTGCAGAAATCCACCGGCTGCAACAACAGCGTGCAGCCGTGGTCTCCGCGAATTTGAAGCAACGAGGACTTGGATCGGCCGTTCGTGACATCGAAATGATGATAAGAAGCAATCCCCCGCCCACAGGGATCACCACGGAAATAGGCGGCCAGAATCGTGAAATGCAGGTGTCTTTCGCCAGCCTGCGTTTTGCGCTGGGACTTGCGATCTTTCTCGTCTACCTCGTTATGGCAGCGACATTCGAGTCGTTCGTCCATCCGTTCATCGTGCTGTTTACGATCCCCCTGGCCCTTGTCGGGGTCATCGCCGGCCTCCTCGCCACCGGTACTACGATCACCGTCGTCGTGCTCATCGGTACCATCATGCTCGTAGGCATCGTGGTCAACAATGCAATCGTTCTCATCGATGCCATTAACCGGCTGCGCTGGGCCGGCGTCGACAAGCTGGAAGCGGTAATTCGGGCCGGTCACATTCGCCTCCGACCGATTCTCATGACCACCTTGACCACGATTCTGGCACTCATGCCCATGGCTCTGACTTGGGGGGAAGGAGCAGAGCTTAGATCTCCTCTTGCGATCACAGTCGCATCGGGTTTATTTTTAAGTACGTTATTGACTCTTGTGGTAATTCCCGCCGTTTACATGATCGTGCCTTCTCGATTGGAAAAGGAAGAACCCCTGACCTCCGATAAGGAAATTGGATCATGACACTACCCGAACTTGCAATCAAACGACACGTCACGATGTTCATGATCCTAGTGAGCCTGGTAGTACTGGGTGGGGTGGCACTGTTCCGGCTGCCGCTCGCATTCCTTCCCGACGTCGAAGAGCCTCACCTGTTCGTCCGCGTGCCGTACCCGAATGCATCTCCGGAACAGATCGAACGGATGATCGTGCGGCCGGTCGAAGACGCATTGGGTTCCGTAAAAGGCCTTGAGCAGATGTGGTCGAACTGCGATCAGGAAGGCGGCATGATTCGACTCCAGTTCGATTGGTCCATCGATATGAAGCTCGCCCGGGTAGAAGTCTGGGAAAAGATCGATCGAATCCGGCGTGATCTGCCCGACGATATCGGCGACATCATGGTCAGTACCCACTGGGGCGATCGCGATGCAGACATGCCGATCATGGAAGGACGGCTCTCTTCCAAGCGGGATCTGAGCGAGAGCTACGATCTTCTCGAAAGAAAGATCATCAAACCTCTCGAGAGAATTCCGGGCGTTGCTCAAGTTCGTCTCGATGGAGTGAATCCGCGGGAGGTCCGCATCAACCTCAGGGTTGCCGATCTCGAGGCACACAGTATGGACATCCGTGAGGTCTGGCGGATTTTGCGGAGCAGCAACTTCGACCAATCGCTCGGGAAAGTTACCGAAGGAGATACCCGCTACAGCTTACGCACCGTAGCAACTTTCAAGACGGTAGAAGAAATTCAAAATCTGATTCTCCGAGACGACGGGCTCAAATTGAAGGATGTAGCAGACGTCGTGTACGAGGAACCACCGCTGGAGTACGGCCGGCACCTCGACGGCGACTTTGCGATTGGCATCACGGTTAGCCAGGAGTCCAAAGCCAACACAGTGGAAGTGTGCGGCGAACTGGAGCGCCGTGTCGCTGCCATGAGCGAAGATCCCGAGCTCGAGGGTGTAAACTTTTTGGTATGGTTCAGCCAGGGAAGAGAAATCAAGAAGACGCTGAAGGATCTGATGTTCACTGGCATCATCGGTGCAATCCTCGCCTCCCTTATCCTGTTCGGATTTCTTCGCCGGTTTTCAACCACGACGGTATCGGTGTTGTGTATACCATTCTCGCTCATCGTTGCATGCGGATTCATTTGGGCCCGCGGTAATACGCTGAACACCCTGACGCTGCTCGGTCTCATCGTTGGAATAGGCATGCTCGTGGATAATGCCGTAGTGGTGATGGAGAATATTTTCCGCCACCAGGAGTTGGGGTACGACCAAAAGAGCGCGGCGCGACTTGGCGCTCGAGAAGTGTCCACGGCAGTAACAGCGGCCACACTGACATCGGTGATCGTCTTCCTGCCGTTGATATACAACAAACCGAGTGAGATGAACATCTATCTCAAGGAGCTCGGTATCACCGTCTGCCTGACCCTCCTGGCATCACTTTTCATAAGCCAGACCCTGATTCCGCTGGCCACCTCGTGGTTCATCAAATCCAAACCTCGCCCCAGAGGACGCCTGATAACGGCCCTGGAGACTCGTTACGAGCGCCTCCTTCGCTTCAATCTGAATCATCGCTGGCTGACTCCGATCATTGGAATCCTGGTCCTGTCCTCCGCCGTGTATCCCTTCATGAAAGTGGACAAGAATTTCGATACGAGTGAGAGCGAACTGTTCGTCCAGCTCCGCTACGACATCAGCGAAGAAATGAGCCTCGAGAAGAAAGAAGAGCTCGTTAATGAAGTGGAGCGCCATCTCGAGCCTTACAGGGACGCACTGAAAGCCAGATCCATATACAGTTTCTGGAGCGACCGCTGGACTTTGACCCGCGTGTATTTGAGGGAAGGGGATGCGACGCAGGAAAATATCGCCCGTGTGAGGTCGCTGCTCCGCCAGCTCCTCCCGGAAATTGCTGGTGTGAAGTTGGAGGTTCAGGAAAACCGGCAACACTGGCGGCATGATCGTGGCAAGCGGATTGCATTTCAAATTGTCGGTGAAGACTCCGAAGTTCTGTCAGTTCTGGCAAAAGAAGCACGCCAGCGGCTGGAGGCTATTCCGGGTCTCATGGACACATTTTCCGGCAGCGAAGAGGGCCGGCAGGAACTCCACGTCGAGCTGGATCGCGAGCTGGCCACGCGATACGGCATTTCCCCTATACAGCCGGCGGAAGTGGTTGGATTGACCTTCAGGGGGCGGAGACTGCAGCGCTTCCGAACCCCGGATGGCGAGCGCGAGATGCGTCTCACGCTCGATGAAAAGGAACACGAAACGGTATCGCAGCTTCAAAACCTCCCTTTGTGGACGACAGAGGGGGAAAAGGTACCCCTGGCTTCCATTGCAGATTTTCGTGAAGTTCCTGGAGAAGAGCGGATCCAGCGTGATAACCGTCTGACCAGTACTTGGGTGGGGGCGAGTTATGAAAGCGGTACACGTGAACAATACATGCCATTAGTGGCCGCCGCCCTGAACGGGATGGATTTCCCTTATGGATACTCGTGGACCTTCGGCAGGTGGCAGCAGTGGCGGAGGGAAAAATCGGTCGAGTTCCTGATAAACTTGCTGCTCGCCCTGCTTCTCGTATTTGCCGTCATGGCGGGCTTGTTCGAATCCGTCCGTCAGGCGATTGCCTTGATGATTGCGCTCCCCTTTGCCCTATCCGGAGCAATATGGACCCTCTATTTCACTGGGACCGACTTCGACCAGCCAGCAGCGGTGGGTCTCTTGCTTTTGATCGGCATCGTGGTCAACAATGGGATTGTTATGATCGAGCATATCAACAGCTATCGACGGAAAGGGATGCCGCGTTTCGAGGCGATGATAAAAGGCGGGAGAGAACGCCTCCGGCCGATTCTCATGACAGCGCTGACGACACTGCTCAGCCTGGTGCCTATCGTTATCCAGAAACCTTCCCTTGGCAGCGTTTATTATTACTCAATGGCACTCGTTATCATTGGCGGATTATTTATATCCACGTTCCTTACTTCCGTGCTGCTCCCCACCAATGCTTCCCTCGTGGAGGACTCCGTGCCCTTCCTCATCCGGTCCGCAAAGGCCGTGGGGCGGACACTCCGCTTCCGGCCTCGATCCCATCATTGACGCGATGAGATCGGCTCAAATACCCACATTCGAATTCTGTGGCTTGGATCTACGTTATCAGGACCGGCTCTTCCGGTAGATGCAAGGGATGCCGCTTAGCGGCACCAAATTGGTTGTTTCGCGCGGCAGCATTTCATGCGCTCCGACAATGAAGTAGCCGCCAGGCACGATCTTCTCATACATATTCTCGAGGATATCAACTTGGAGCGCCTCTTCGAAGTAAGTGAAGACAAGATTTCTGCACAGCACGAGATGAAAGCATCCCTCGGGAGATTCCTCCCTTATGTCCTGTTTCATGAATGCAATATTTTCCGCGAAAGCATCTCGGATCGCATACACCGACCCCACTTCCGTAAAAGCGTTTCGAAGCAGTTCTGCGGGAAGATCTTTGACGGCACTTGCACCGTATTTCCCCTTCTGTGCTCTGTCAAGCAGCCTGGAATCAGGGTCTGTCGCAACGACTCGAAAGACCGTGTCCCGATGCATTTCGTGTGCGATGCGCAAGTTCCACACAATCTGCAACGTGTACGGTTCTTCCCCAGAGCCGCACCCAGCGCTCCAGCAGCGTATTTCCGCTCCGCCCCCCCGCTCTACCTCTCGGCCCAGTGCGGGTAGTATTTCAGCGCTGATTGCATCAAATACCGATCGGTCCCTATAGAATCGAGAAATGGTAATTCTGCACATGGAGTCCAGTACAGCCCACTCCTCCTTATGGATGCTCAAGTGCTCCTGATAATTCTTGTAATCCACAAGCTCCAGCTCTTTCATTCTGCGGTTGATTCGTTTGCACACCTGCCCTCTGACTTTTCGGAAGCCCTTCCAGCGGAGCCTGAGTTTCGGCAGGCACCATTGCAGGAATTCAACGCACGCGCTGTCTTTCATTTCTTCGGTGTTTCATCGAATATCGCATAAACGGTTTGGACCGCCCCGGCCGAGAGGATTTTATGACTTGTCAAGCCTAGTATTCCTGGATCTCGTCGTATTTATATTCGATTTTGATGCCCGCTTGCTCGAGCATCTCTTCGGACTCCTCGCCATAATGGTATCTGCGCTCGCAGACAACCCTCGCTATCCCGCAATTGATGAGCAGCATCGTGCATGTGCGGCAGGGCGTCATTCTCGTATAGATCGTAGCACCCGCAATTGAGACTCCGAGCCTCGCGGCTTGACAGATTGCATTTTGCTCCGCATGAACCGTCCGCATACAGTGCTCGGTTACTTCCCCATTTTCATGAGTTACCTTTTTTATCTGATGTCCTACATCATCACAATGCGGAAAGCCCACGGGCGATCCTACATAGCCTGACACGATCAGCTGCTTGTTGCGGGCAATCACGCACCCACTCCTGCCCCTGTCGCATGTAGCCCTTTTGGAAATCGAATTGGCTACTTCCATAAAATAGTCGTCCCACGAGGGTCTTTTATGCTTCGACCTGCCTTCGGATTCATCTGTCATATACTATTCCTCCAATCCATTACAATGGACTTCTTGCGCATCGCCATCTAATCGCTCGTTTTCAAATGTCGCTATTGAAACAGGGGGGGATGCATCTTATCAAAACCCGTCGCATCCTGATAGACTTTCGCTACGGCCAACAGTGTCGCTTCATCATACAGCTTGCCGATGAAACTAATGCTCACGGGGCGCCCTTCTTCGTCGAAACCATTTGGCAACACAACGCAGGGATGTCCCGTCAGGTTGGTCAACAAGAGATTGTTGCCTCCGAATGATGGCGCAACGTAAACATCAATCTTATCGAACAACCGTTGCATTTCTTGGATGATCATGTACCGCACTCGATTTGCCTGGATATACTCCACAGCGGGAATGAGGCGAGAAGAACGAAAAACATTTGGCCACGCGTTCTTGATCTGCCTCACCATCAGATCGTCTCTCCCGGATCTCGTTAGGTCATCAAAAGCAGCTGCAGCTTCAGCACTCAGTATAAAAGCCAGCGCCTCGACCGGATATTCCGGCAGGTCGACCGGGATGAGATTCGCGCCCAGCTCTTTGAGCTTCTCGAGCGTTGCTGCGTCCGTTGCACTATCCGCATATTCCGCTTCAAACAACTTCTCGAGGTAACCGATTCTCAGGGATTTTAAGTCTATGGCGTGGTTGTAATTAAACGGAATGTCCATTAGTGTTTGATCCACCCCATCAGGGCCTACGATTGCATCGAAAACCAGCGCACAATCCTCCACGCTCCGACAGATCGGTCCGATTTTGTCCATTGACCAACTCAGCGCCATCGCGCCGGTGCGGCTAACCCTCCCATAGGTTGGGCGCATCCCCGTGGTGCCACACCTCGTAGAAGGCGAAACGATCGACCCCCATGTTTCGGTGCCGATCGAGAACGCAACTAAGCCTGCTGCGGTCGCAGAGGCCGAACCGGCCGATGATCCACTGGAACCTTGCTCCAGGTTCCAAGGATTGCGCGTTTTTCCCCCATACCACACATCTCCCCAGGCCAGCGCGCCCAGTGTCAATTTTGCCGCCAGTACAGCGCCCGCCTCTTCCAGTTTTTTGATTATAGTGGCGTTTTCGTCGATAACCTGATCTTTGTACGGTACCGCTCCCCATGTCGTTTCGTATCCCTTCACTGCGAGCAGATCTTTTGCTCCATACGGAATCCCATGCAAATACCCGCGATATTTCCCCTCTGCAATTTCTGCATCTGCTCGTCTCGCCTGTTCGAGAGCCAGATCTTCCGTTATGGTGATCACACATTCCAGTTTCGGACCGTATTTCTTTAGCCGTTCGATGTACATGCGGGTCAGTTCCACCGAACTGATTTTCCGCTTGCGGAGGAGTTCGGCCAGATCCCGAACTGAATAGAATGAAATCTCGTCGATATTCCTCGGTAGCTTCGTCGATTTTGGCGCACTCACAACGAGAGGTTTGCGCCTCTCATCACATTTCGCCCCTACTGGGATTGGATTGAACTGCAGGGATGGAGGAATACTATTCGCAATCTCCACGTTTCTAATTTTTTGATAGCTTTCCAGATTTTCCTTCAGATCATCAAGCATTGAATCTCGTTCGGATTGAGAAAACTCCATGCCAATGATTTTCTGTGTCTCTTCAACCACCGTTTGTGTGATGGGTGATTCAGGTTTCTCGGTTCCTACGACCAAAGACACCGCCCAGCCAAGAAGGAACAACGCCCCAAAGACCCAATATTTCTTCATAGGACCACCTTTCGATTTCCGGTATTGGACCGTGCACGGGTGAACGAAGATAAGCCTAAGCAGTCTACCAGCTTGAGCGTGAAAATTCAACGCTTCACAATGAGCACACTCACGGATATTCTTTACACAGGTGCTCATATTCACCCATCTCATCTAGCCTTAAGATGCAACACAGCAAAAAAATAAGATCAAGATTCTACAGATATCGCCGAATCATTTTCACGATTCTCGTTGGCTTCCTCTTCATCACTGCGATCTATTGCGCTGCTGAGATCTACAGGCGCATCGATCACCGATCCTCTTTTATAAAACAAAAGGGACAGCTGATATCAATCATGGAAACACCTATCGAGCGCCACCCCCACCATACGATCTTTCGGATCCAGCTCGAAAACGACAAAGGCTTGGAAGTGAACGGGCTCATCAAGATACCTGAACCGGCAAGTGGACCGTATCCGGCACTCGTTCTGCTCGGCGGACTCAGAACCGGAGAGAGAGTTATCGATTATATCGAGAACAGTGGTGATGTGGTCCTTATGGCGCTCGATTACCCATATGAGGGCGAGAGAGAGAATTTGAGCACGTTGGCGTTCCTCCTCAAAATCCCGGCGATACGAAGAGCAATATTCAACACAGTTCCATGCGCGCTGCTTGCAATCGATTATTTGGCACAAAGAGCGGATATCGACAGAGAAAGAATCATTATCGTAGGAGGAAGTGTGGGTGCCCTCTTCGTTCCAGCTATAGCTTCTGTCGAACCTCGAATCGCTGCGGCGGCTCTTCTTTTTGGGGCTGGCGACCTGCAAAGCCTTCTCTATGCAAACATAGAAATGGCCCCACCCATCGCCGGCATCGCCTGCTGGGGCGGCAGCGTTCTCGCGTCACCAGTTGAACCGTTGAAATATATAGACAAAATCTCGCCGAGGCCCCTCTTTATGCTAAACGGTATTGACGATCCACGTATCCCTGAACAATGCAGCCTGCTCCTTCACGAAAAGGCAAAGCATCCAAAGACGATCAGGTGGATTTCATCCGGACATCTCCATGTACGCACAGAAGCATTTCAACGCGAGGTTCGCCGGGAGTTGGAGATCTGGCTAGTTCAGAATCATTTCGTTTCGCCGGATGATTTTCGCAAGGGTCCAATCAGATATGAACAGTGACCCGGTTACTTCTCCATTGTTTTTCGGATAGCCCGTAACTCGTCGAGAATTGCCAGGAGTGTATCACTCGAGCCTGTCTCCGGCGCACGTTCCTCTTCAGCGGCAGTTGGAGCCATGCTCCCTCGGAAACGCCTCAGTTTTTTAACCACCAGGTCGTAAACATCCTGAACGCCCACCATGCCGACAAGGCTTTCCTCGGCACCTGTAGTGCCGCTCATGCCCGCCGTTTGGATGTTGAGGGTCCCGATGCCGAATATCCACCTGTCGAAGATATCGCGCTTCACCTTCAGGTTGGTGACCGTGCGGTATGGCACATGCTTGACTGATTTCGTCCAAATGCCTACATGGACGATCACCTCATCGTCTTGAATCTCATACTTGAGGCTTCGATAGTAGAAACCGGCCAGGATGTTCGCCGGCAGCCACCAGGCAACGTCGACCAACAAGAAGACGAGCACCACGATCTTGCCTGCGCGAGGGCCTTCGTCAAGACTCACGAGCGATCCGATCAAAATTCCTATCCCCATGGCAAGCACTGCAATGATAAACATAATTAGCCGCATCTTGCCGAGATACCGAGGATCCGGTTTGACTGTCTGGATTTGCATGTTTGCGCCTCCCTTTTCCAGTATATACCGCACCCGCCGCAGAGTATTCAAATGGGATTTTAGTATTTACCGTAGCCCTTTTCGCCATTCTTCAAAATGCATCTGCGGGTGATGGATAGGCCGTTTACGAACCATCCCTCCGATGGGTACATGAAGGCTCCGTGGGAGTGACGAACCATTGCGCGGGAGCAAGCAGGGAGGCTCTGCGGGGGTGACGAACCGTTACGCGGAGCGAGCGAGGATCCTCCGCCGAAGGCGAGAAGCCCGAGCGAAGGTATCATATGAAAGACACGTCCCAAACGC